>ENA-ORRU01001849-ORRU01001849.1-human-gut-metagenome-genome-assembly--contig:-NODE-1849-length-11952-cov-12.979491_pt1 | contig 11952 bp, 7 predicted proteins | sample MGYA00242184_ERZ509151 | MGnify/ENA primary metagenome ERZ509151 (study PRJEB26280, sample SAMEA2338667) | human gut metagenome | biome: human gut; feature: human-associated habitat; material: faeces... | reverse complement strand
AGGTCATCGACAACCCGGCGCAGGATATCTATCTTGCCGCCGCCATGCTGGGCCCGCTGTTCGGCTTTACGGACGACGACCTGGTCCGCCTCCGTGCCCGCGCGGAGGAATTGCAGAAACAGCAGGACGAGGCCCGCCGTGCCGCACAGGAGGCGGCAGGGGAGACGCCTGCACCGCAGCACCGCCAGCGGATGAGCCTGTACGGGGCACTGCTGTTGACCGTGAACAGCGCCGAAGAAAGCCCCTTTGAACAGAAGGTCCGGGCGTTCTATGACCGGCTGACCGAGCTGCGCCGGATGGCCCGGAGTGTGCCGGTGGAACAGCTGCAGCGGGCCCAGCGCCTGCGTGCCCTGACGCTGGTGCCCCACAACGCCGCCATCTTCAAGGGTACGGTGGAGAGCAACCTGCGCATGGCAAAGCCGGACGCGGACGAAGCACAGCTCTGGGCAGCATTGGAACAGGTGAATCTGGCCGATTTCTGCCGCAGCCAGAACGGCCTGCAGACCGCTCTGCATGAGGGCGGCAGCAATCTTTCCGGCGGTCAGCGCCAGCGCCTTGCCATGGCGCGGGCCCTGCTGCATGATACGCCCATCTACCTGTTTGACGAAGCCACTTCCAACGTGGATGCCGAAAGCGAGAACGATATCATGCAGGCCATCCACAGTCTGGCCGGAAAAAAGACGATTATCCTGATCTCCCACCGTCTGGCAAACGTGGTGCACAGCGACTGCATCTATGCAATGAGCAATGGCCGTGTGATCGAGCAGGGCACCCACGCCGAATTGCTGGCCCGGCAGGGGGCTTACAGCCGCCTGTATCTGGCACAGCGGCAGCTGGAAACACTGGAAGAGGAGGATGCCTGAGCATGAACAAGAGCAATCATCGCAGCCCCTTTGCCATTGTGGGACGGCTGATCGTACTGGTAAAGCCCATGCTGCCCGTTATGCTGGCAGCGATCGTGATGGGTGCGGCAGGCCACTTCTGCGCCACCTTCATTACCATCTTCGGCGGCTTTGGCATCCTGCGTGCGCTGGGGCTTGCAAGCCCGGTGAGGACCGTGGGCACGGCCTTTGCATATATTCTGGTGTTTGCCCTGCTGCGCGGCGTTCTGCGCTATGCAGAGCAGGCATCCAATCACTATATCGCCTTCAAGCTGCTGGCCCTGATCCGCGATAAGGTGTTCGGTGCCTTGCGCCGTCTGACTCCTGCAAAGCTGGAAGGCCGTGACCGCGGTGACCTGATCTCGCTCATCACGGCCGACATCGAGGCGCTGGAGGTGTTCTATGCCCACACCATTTCGCCCATCTGCATCGCGTGCATCTGCGTCATCGGCATGACGGGCTTTGTGGGCAGCTGGCACATCCTGCCTGCGCTGGTGCTGCTGGCGGGCTATCTGCTGGTGGGCGTGGCCCTGCCGGTGTGGAGCGCAAAGCGCGGCGACCGTGCCGCCCGGGAGTACCGTCAGGCACTGGCCGATACCAACAGCTATGTGCTGGAAAGCCTGCGCGGCCTGAAGGATACCCTGCAGTATCAGGACACCGCAGCCCGCGCCGAGGGCATCACGGCCCACAGTGAGATGTTGGGCGAAAAGCAGAAGGCGATGAAATACCGCGAGGGCCTGACCGTGGCCATCACGAACACCTTGATCCTGCTCACGGTGCTGGCCGTGCTGGGTGTGAGCCTGAACCTTTACCAGAGCGGTAAAATGGGCGTGGAGGGCGTACTGGTGTGCACCCTTTCAGCCCTCAGCTCCTTTGGCCCGGTGGTGGCGCTGGCAAACCTTGGTGCCAGCCTGACGCAGGTGTTCGCCAGCGCAGACCGCGTGCTGGACCTGCTGGACGAACAGCCCGTCACCGCCGATGTGACCGACGGCACAGACACCGCATTTGCAGGTGCTGCGGCAGAGCATGTGAACTTTGCCTATGCCAATGAGGAGGTGCTGCATGACCTGAGCCTGACCATTCCGGAAAAGAAGATCGTGGGCATCACCGGCCGCTCCGGCAGCGGAAAGTCTACCTTCCTGCGGCTGCTGATGCGCTTCTGGGATGTATCCAGCGGCAGCATCCGCTTTGGCGCAGAGGATATCCGCCGCGTGAACACCGCCGCCCTGCGCGAACAGGAAAGCCTTGTGACGCAGGAGACCGAGCTGTTCGACGATACCATTGAGAACAACATCCGCATTGCAAAGCGGGATGCCATCCGGGAAGAGGTGGAAGCAGCCTGCAAAAAGGCTGCGCTGGACGGCTTTATCCACAGCCTGCCCAAGGGCTATGATACCCCGGTGGGTGAGCTGGGCGGTGCACTTTCCGGCGGCGAGCGCCAGCGCATCGGTGTGGCGCGTGCCTTCCTGCATGATGCACCCTTCCTGCTGCTGGACGAGCCTACCTCCAATCTGGACAGCCTGAATGAGGGCGTGATCCTCAAGGCTGTGCGGGCAGAGTGCAAAGACAAAACGGTGCTGTTGATCTCCCACCGCAAGTCTACCATGGCTGCGGCAGATATCAGCTTTTCGGTGGAAAGCGGCCGGCTGAGCTGAAAACAGAACAGCGCAAAAAAAGCCTGTCTCGCAAAAATGAGACAGGCTTTTTTGATGGAAAGCTCACTTCAGAGCATTCAAAATCTGGTTTGCAATGTACTGGTGGCCCTTAACGGTGGGGTGGCCGTCGGCAGCGGTCTGCGCACGGGGAATGTCCACATAGATCAAGCCTTCCTGTGCGGCAAGGTCTTTGGCAAAGCGGTTCAATTTGCTGAAATAGCGGTTCCATGCGGGCAGCAGAGGCACGGGGTTGGTGTAACCCAGCAGCACGATTTTGGCATCCGGGTTCAGTGCGCGGATACCGGCCACGATCTGCGGCAGGCTGGCGGTCACATTGGTATAGGCCTGATCGCAGATCTCATCCATGCCGCGGAACAGCAGGCGGTTGGTGGCGCGGCTCTCGTCAAAGGTAAGGGTCATACGGTTCAGCGCTTCGAGGAAGAGCCCCAGCTTCTGGAAGTTGAAATCACGCAGGGCACCGCTGACCATCAGTGCGGCAAGCTGCTCGCTCTTCCAGTTGGTGGCCTCGCCCAGACCCACGATGCAGGGCACCAGCGCGTCGTTGGAGCCGATCTGGATGGAAATGATATCGGCCTTGCGCAGATACTCCTGATATTCCGGGTAGACGTAATATGCGCCGGAAGCCTGATTCATCTTGGGCATGGCGCTGTTCTGCACCATATCCAGCATGTCAGGGCTCATCAGGCCGGGCAGGCCCAGATTGATCGCGTGCTGGCGGTCCAGCCCAAGGCCCTTGCCCACAAGGGCGGTGTAGCATTGGGAAGGGTAGCCCTCAAAGTTCGGCTGCAGATCGTAGCCGATCTGGGCGATGTTGTATTTCATATCGGCAAGGCCGACACCGGAGGTGATGCTGTCGCCCAGCGCCACATAGGTGAGCTGCTGCTCCGGTTCGCCGGCTGTCTGGGCATCGGCGGGCAGGGCGGTCTCCTGCTCGGCAGGCGCTGCGGTCTGCTCCTGCTGCACCTCTGCTGCTTCGGCGGCAGGCAGCTCCGTCTGTTCGTCGGCAGCAAATGCAGGCATGGCCAGCAGCACAAGCGCTGCCGCTGCGGCCAGAAAGCTGGCAAACTTTTTGTTTTTCATTGTAATTCCTTCTTTCTGGAATGACTGCACCTGTGCGGCACAGCTGTTGTCTCTATGATAAAATGGAAAGTAAAAATTGTCAACTGACAAAATTCAAAAAATTGCGGCCATCGCTGTGTCCGTATTCTGCGATTTCTTCCATACAAAAAAGCTCTCCCTTTCGGGAGAGCTCCGTGTCTGAAAAATTACAGGGTGAAGTTCAGGATCAGTAATCGCGGGGAGTGATCTCTTCTTCCAGCTTGCGGTAGTCCACCTTGCCAACAGGGGTAAAGGGCATTTCGGAGATGAACTTGTAGCCCACCGGCTGCACATACTCCGGCAGCTCTTCATTGCACAGCTGGCGCAGTTCCCGCACGATCTGGCGCTTTTTCTTGTCGCCTTCCGGGTCCAGCACCACGTAGACGAAGGGCAGGCGGCCCTGCACATGGTCCTTATCGGTGCAGCCCACCACCGAGCACTGATGCACGGCCGGGTGGCGGCTGATGACGTTCTCGATCATGGACGGGAACACCTTGAAGCCATCGTGACGGATGATCATGCGCTTGATGCGGGAATCCAGATACACAAAGCCGTCCTCGTCCATGTGGCCGACATCGCCGGTGTGTGCCCAGATCTGGCCGTCTGCATGGCGGCGCAGGATCATGTCGGTCTCCTTGGGCTTATTGTAGTAGCCCTTCATGACGGTGGGGGTGCAGATGCAGATCTCGCCGCGCTCCCCGATGGGCAGTTCGGTCTCGGTGCCAGGCTCAAAAATGGACACCACCGTGTTCAGCATGGGAATGCCCACGCTGCCGGGCTTGGTCACGTTGCCGGCGGCAACGGTAGCGGCAGAGGCGACCTCGGTCATGCCGTAGCCCTTGGCCAGCGGATATTCCACGTTGTGCGCCTTCAGGAACTCGTTCACAGTCAGCTCAGCGCCCAGCGGCAGCGAGTCGCCGCCGGCGGCATAGTTGCGGATGAAGGAGAGATCCTTCTTCTTCTTGAGCAGCGGAGAAGCTGCCATCTGCTGGTAGTGGGCCGGAACGCCGAACATGTGCTCGGGCTTGTGCTTCCAGATCAGTGCGCCCAGCTTGTCGGGGTCCAGATTGGGGATGATGACGACGTGCAGGCCCATGACCAGCGGCATGTGCACGCCGCAGGCATAGCCGTAGGCAATGAACGGAGGCATGACGTTCATCAGCTTCTGGCCGCGGCAGAACAGGTTGCTCTGGGCGATGAATTCGTGGGCCAGAGAGTTAAAGCAGTCGTCGGTCAGCATAACGCCCTTGGGCGAACCGGTGGTGCCGCCGGTGTGCACCACCACGCAGGCGTGCTGCGGGTCGTAGGGTTCGGCGTTCATGCTCTGATCCTTGCCCTGTGCAATAAAGTCCTTCCAGTGGATCACATTGGACTTGTAGCGGTTCTTGTCGGGGTTGGTCAGCTTGTAGCCGACGGCCAGATGCAGCGGCAGAGAGTCTGCGGGGCTGATGACCAGAACGCGCTCCACATTGGTGCGCTTTTCTGCCTTGTGGCAGCGCTCATAGGTCACATTCAGGCAGATCAGCAGGCGGGAATCCACCTCCTCGATGTACTCGTGGATACCCTCAACGCTGTAGCGTGGGTCCACTAGATTCAGCGTTGCACCGACCATATCAGCAGCGTAGAAGGCATAGATCACCTCGGGGGTCATCACGCTGACAACGGTGATGATGTCGCCCTTCTTCACGCCGAGAGCACGGAAGGCGGCCGCGGTTTTCTTGACATTCACAAAGAGGTCTGCAAAGGTGAATTTGCGGCCATAATACTCCAGAGCGGTCTCGCTCAGATGGTTCTTGTTCTGATGGCAGAGATACTCAAAGGCGCTGCACTTGGGCAGGGGCATGTCGATGTATTTCTGGTCATAGTACTTCAGCCAGGGCTTCGCAGTGGACGCATAGAGCGGTTCACGCTGTTCAGTAGTCATAGAATAAAGTCCTCTTTTCTTTCTTCTTCTTTTCATTGCCAAAAGCCGACAACTTTGCAAAGAAGATGAAAGCCGCCGGTCAGAACACGCTAATAACTCAAAAATCAGAATCAATGATGCAGATTCTATTGTAGTGGAGCTGCCGGAGAATGTCAAGAAATAAACTTTGAATGTTGCGTAAAAGTGCCGTAAAACAACGATTCCTCCCGAAATGTCGGGGGTCAGCGCGGCAGCCACTGCTCGGCTTCGGCAGCGCTGCACAGTACAAAATGCTCAGGCCGCAGTTCGCGCCACTGGGGGGCCTCTCTGGAGTAGTCGTGCATGGCGGGGTCGTACACCAGCAGCTTTTTCTGCCGCTCCCTGCGGGGGTCCGGCATGGGAATGGCGGAAAGCAGGCTGCGGGTATAGGGGTGGATGGCGTGGGCTGTCAACTCTTCGGCCCCGGCCAGCTCCACGATGCGGCCCTTGTGGATGACGGCGATGCGGTCGGAGATGTAGCGCATCACGGAAAGATCGTGGGCGATGAACAGGTAGGTGATGCCGCGTTCCTTCTGCAGGCGGCGCAGCAGGTTCAGCACCTGTGCACGGATGGACATATCCAGTGCGCTGATGGGCTCATCGGCAACGATGAACTCCGGCTCCACGATCAGGGCCCGGGCAATGCCGATGCGCTGGCGCTGTCCGCCGGAAAATTCGTGGGGGAAGCGGGAGGCAAATTCCGGCAGCAGACCCACGTCCAGCAGAGCCTGACGCACCTTTTCCTCCTGCTGGGCGGTGGAAAGATCAGGCCGGACGTTCTGCAGGCCCTCGCCCACGATATAGCTCACCTTGGCGCGCTCGTTCAGCGAGGACTGCGGGTCCTGAAAGATCATCTGGATCTCTTTGATGATCTGCCTGTCCAGCTGGCGGGAAATTCTGCCGTTGATCTTCTGGCCCTTATAGAGGATCTCGCCGCCGGAGGTGGGCAGAATGCGCAGGATGGCGCGGCCGATGGTAGTTTTGCCGCTGCCGCTTTCGCCTACAAGGCCGAAGGTCTCACCCTTATAAATTTTAAAGTTGGCATCCTGCACAGCTTCATATGCTTTTTTGCCGGAGCCGTAGGTTACGTTCAGGTGGTTCACTTCCACAAGAACTTCGCGTTCATTTTCCATCTTACAGCCCCTCCTCTCGCAGCATTTTTACCGCAGCAGGCGGCTCGATCTTGGGTGCCCGGGGGTCCAGCAGCCATGTTTTGGCCTTGTGGGTGGGCGTTACCTCAAAGTAAGGCGGGCGCTTGACAAAATCGATCTTCAGTGCCTGCGGGTTGCGGGGTGCAAAAGCATCGCCGCGAATTTCCGCAAACAGGTTTGGCGGTGTGCCCACGATGTTGAACAGGTCCTCGCCCTTCACGCCCATCTGGGGCATACTGGAAAGCAGCGCCCATGTGTAGGGGTGGCGGGGATCGTAATAAATTTCGTCAGCAGTGCCGATCTCCACAATATCGCCTGCGTACATCACAGCCACGCGGTCTGCAATGTTTGCCACAACGCCCAGATCGTGGGTGATCATGACGATGGTCAGATCGTACTTGAACCGCATTTCCTTCAAAAGCTGCAAAATCTGGGCTTGAATGGTCACGTCCAGTGCGGTGGTAGGCTCGTCGCAGATCAGGATCTTGGGGCTGCAGGCCACCGCAATGGCAATGACCACACGCTGGCGCATGCCGCCGGAGAACTCGTGCGGGTACTGCTTAAAGCGCTTTTCCGGGTCAGAGATGCCCACATCCCGCAGGTATTCCAGCGTTTTTTCCTTGGCGGCAGCACCCTTTAAGCCCTGATGCAGGGCAACGGCTTCCATGATCTGTGCTCCGATGATCTTCAGCGGGTTCAGGCTGGTCATGGGGTCCTGCATGACCATGGCAATCTCTCGGCCGCGTACCCGCAGCCAGTCCTTTTCGGTTCTGAGGTCAGAAAGGCGCAGCGGCTTGCCGTCCGCCATGCCGTAGTAATCAATGGTGCCGCTGGTAATGGAGCCGTTGGCATCCAGCAGGCCCATGAAGCTCTTGGTAAAAACGCTCTTGCCGGAGCCGCTCTCGCCTACGATGGCAAGCACCTCTCCCTGATAGAGGTCAAGATCGATGCCGCGGATGGCGTGCAGCACTTTTCCACGCAGGTTGAACTGGATGTTGACATCTTTTGCGGAGAGAATGAGCTGGTTGTGTTCCATGATACCCCCTCCTTACTGCAGATGGTTCTTCGGATCGGCAGCATCCGAGAAGGCATTGCCGATCAGATAGAACGCAATGGTAACAAAGCTCAGGATGAGGGTGGGGTACAGCAGCTGGTAGCGCAGCCCGGCCTGCATCATCACCTTGCGGCCGTCGTTGACCAGGTTGCCCAGCGAGGGGGTCTCCACGGACAGGCCCAGACCGATGTAGGTGATGAACACCTCATTGCCGATGGCTTCCGGGATGGTGAGGGCCATGCGAAGCATGATGACCGAGACGAGGTAGGGCAGCAGGTTGCGCAGCACGATGCGGATGGTGGGCGTGCCGATGCAGCGGGAAGCCACATTATAATCCCGGTCGCGGATGATGAGGATCTGGTTGCGGATGAAGCGTGCCATTTCGATCCAGCCCTTGATGGCCATGCCAAGGACCATGGTCCAGATGCTGGGGGTGGCTACATAGGAAATGAGGATCAGCACGATGGCGGTGGGAATGTTATCGAAGATGTTGTACAGCTCGGTGAACACAAAGTCCAGCCCGCGCACATAGCCCCACAGCACACCGGCGGTAATGCCCACCACAGCTTCGATGAGGGCCACGAAGAAGGCGATAGTCAGACTGGTGCGTGCACCGGCCCAGATGCGTGCCCACAGGTCCTGACCGATGGAGTTGGAACCCCAGATAAAGCCGTCCTGCCCGGGGGCGATGTTGCGGTACTGGATGCCGGTCACAGGGTCCACGGCGCACAGGTTCGGGTCTGCCTGACCGGGCAGGTGGGGCTGGATGAAGGCAAAGGCAACCACGACCACCAGCGCGATCAGCAGGGCCACGGCGAACTTGTTCTTGAAAAAGGCACGGAAGGTGCTGCCCCAGTAGCTGTAGTTGGAGCTGGCGGTGGCTTCGGCCTGTTCCTCACTGAACCCGGCGGGGGTGAACAGCTCATCCTCCGGCAGATTTTCCCAGCCGGTGCGGCGCTGTGCCTGAGCAGCATTCAGCTGATCCTCCAGCTGCTTCGATTTTTCGCGTTTCAGAAAAGAGAGCATCAGCGTCCACCTTCTTTCTTGCCAAAGTTGATGCGGGGGTCAATGAGCACCATGAGCACATCGCCCAAAATCAGGCCGATGATGCCCACGCAGGCGTACAGCAGCACGATGCCCTGCACCATGGTGTTGTCGTGGCGCTGCACACAGGTGACCAGCAGGCCGCCCATGCCCGGGATGCTGTACAGGCTTTCGATGTAGATGGAGCCGACGACGGTGTTCAGGAATGCGGAGGGAATGTACTGCACCAGCGGCACCATGGCGTTGCGGAATACGTGGTGCAGGGCGATATTGTTCTCGCTCACGCCCTTGGCGCGGGCCAGCTTGACGTAGTCCTTGTTGCTCTCGTCCACCATATAGCGGCGCAGCCACATGGCGTAGAACGCAAGGTTTGCAAGGCTCATGCTGCACACCGGCAGCACCCAATAGCGCCAGTTGGCGGCATCGAACAGCAGGCCCACGCCCATGGCGGTGGTGCCGTACATCTGGATATACAAAAAGTACACTGCCGCAGGCACCGCCTGAATGAGCACGATGAATGCCGTGCCCAGCTTATCCGGCCAGCGGCCCTTATAACGGCCCATGACAAGGCCCAGCGGGATGCCCAGCACAAGGCTCAGCAGCATGGCCAGCACACCCATTTCGATGGAAATGGGCAGCTTCTGGGCAAGGATCCTGGTCACGGGAGAGTTGAGCTTGTAAATGTGGCTCACGCCCAGATCACCGTGCAGCGCATCCCGCCAGAAATGGCCGATCTGCACCGGCAGCGGGTCCAGCAGGCCCATGGACTGCAGCCCGGCCTGGATCTGTGCCTCGGTCATTTTTTCGTAGTTTGCAAAGTAGCCTTCCACCGGCATGAGCCGCAGCAGGCAGAACACCAGCGTCACAATGACGAACAGGGTCAGAATGGAGCGCCCGATGCGTTTTGCGAGATATTGCACCATAGCCGTGCACCTCTCTTTTCTTTATAAATACAGATAAGTATAGAATAACGCAAAATCTTACGTTTGGAAAGTGATTTGTGAGTTTTTGCGGGAAAAATGAGGAGCAAACAAAAACTCCCTCAGCCTTTGCTGCGCAAAGCCAGCTCCCTCGGGGAGAGAGCCCTTGGCATGACGGGAAAGTTTCCGGTTTCGCCAGAGGCCCCATCCCAGAGGGGGCTGTCTGCGCAGCAGACTGGGGGAGTTTCCGATTCAGTTTTTACCGCGCATCCCGGTTGGCGTTATACTCCTCCATGGAAACGTAATGGTCGAGGATGTGCACGCCCTTCAGACGGTTGGTGGAAAGGCCTGTGGGCGCGTACTGGCCCTCCCACAGGTTCAGACGGGTGGCAATGTAGGGCGGCACCGGCATCCCCAGCGGGATGACCAGTGCATTCTCGATCAGAAAAGCTTCGGCATCCGCAAAGGCTTCGTACCGGGCGTCCAGATCCTCGGTGATGGTCTTGGCGTTCTCCACCATGGACATGTACTGCATCACGAGGTCGGCGGTCTCGCCGGTCACGATGCCGTCTTCCACGCCGGTGCGCAGGAAGCTGTAGCAGGTGCCGCGGTCGCCGGCTTCCTGATAGAAGGGGTACACCTCGGTCTCGGGGTCGGAGTAATCGGCACCCCAGTAGTAGGACATCAGCTGGTAGGCACCCACCCGGCGCACCGCGTTCAGGAAGTTGTCGGACGGACCCTGCGTGATGATGATGCTGATGAAGTCGAAGCCGTCGTTCAGCACGGCTTCCACCTGCTGCTTGAACACCTGACACTGCTTGTCCCAGTCCACCACAGCGGGGTTGTACGGATACTGGATCTTGATGGGGAAGGTGACACCGGCGGCGGTCAGCTCTTCCACGGCGGCATCACGGTACTCTTTGGCCTTGGCTTCGTCAAAGAAGTCGGAGAGGTTTGCAAGGCCGCCGCACTCAGTATAATCCACGCCTTTGCTGTTGGCACAGAAGGACGGCGGGGTGATGGTGTGCAGCTTGTAGTTATCGTAGCCTTCCGGCGCGGTGACGGCCAGCGTCACAGACGGATTGATGGCATACAGGAAAGCCCTGCGGAAGTTGGTGGAGTTGATGGCCTTGGCCCAATTGTCCGGCTCGTACTGGGCATCCACGCCGGTCACGGTCCAGTTTGAGAACTCGTGGCGGTAGGGCAGGAAGTTGAAGATGTAGAAGTAGCTCTTGCCGGTTTCCGGGCGCTCCATGGAAACCATGTCCTTGGTGGTGTCGTCGGCCAGCCAGCTGTCCAGAATGTCGGAGCTGATGGTAGCCTGATCAATCTCGCCGCGCTTGACCATCTCCGGGCCGCTGATCAGCTCTTCCTGATTGTAGATGTAGCGCACCGTGTCGATGTAAACGCTGTCGGCATCGTAGTTTTCAGGGTTCTTCTTCATCACCCAGTTTTCCAGCGGAGTGTACTCGGCCAGATAGAACGCGCCGCAGCTGCAGGCGGTCTCGGCACTGGTGCAGAACTGGTCGGCAAACTCCTCCAGCAGCGGGCCGTAGGCGGGCTCGTAGGGAGCGTAGCTCAACAGGCTGAGAAAGCCCGGGAAATCAAAGTTCAGGGTGTAGGTCAGGGTGTGCTCGTCCACAGCCTTCACGCCCACGGTGGAAAAATCCACAGCCGGGTATTCGGTGGTGGTGCCGTCGGCGGCAGCGGCGGTCACGGTGCCGTTGGCATCAATGGCGTAGGTAGTGCCGTCCTCGGCCACAGTGCCGTTATTGGCGTTGTTGCGGTAAACGCAGTAGTTATAGTAGTCGTCCGCACCGGCCACATAGGGGGTGACAAGGCTTGCAGTGGAGGAAGCGTAGTCCGGGTTCAGCACATAGGCCAGCGCATCCACAAAGTCCTGCGCGGTCACAGGGCCAAGCACCTCGCCGTTGCAGTCCACCCAGTTCTCATCCCGCAGGTGGAACGTCCATGTCAGGCTGTCGGCATCCCACTCCCAAGCAGTGGCAAGGCCCTCCCGGATCTTGCCGCGGTTGTCGTACTCCACCAGCGTGTCGATGCACTGAGTGCCGTGGTAAAGGTCCGGGTCAGCTGAGCAGACCAGATAGTTCAGGGTGGCGGGCTGACGGGCATACAGTACGGTGTAGGTGGTGCTGTCGCCGGTTGCGGCAGTGCCGCCCGCAGAG
>ENA-ORRU01001845-ORRU01001845.1-human-gut-metagenome-genome-assembly--contig:-NODE-1845-length-11987-cov-3.710778_pt1 | contig 11987 bp, 5 predicted proteins | sample MGYA00242184_ERZ509151 | MGnify/ENA primary metagenome ERZ509151 (study PRJEB26280, sample SAMEA2338667) | human gut metagenome | biome: human gut; feature: human-associated habitat; material: faeces... | reverse complement strand
CCCCCAGCCGCAGCAAAAAGCTGCGCGACTTCCTGGATTGATGCCGTGATTCTTATATAGAATAGAAATAGCAAATTAAAATCATCTGCACCCGTACTGCTGTTTGCCCGGCGGTGCGGGTGTATTTTTGTGCGCAGCAGGCATAAATGACAAAGCCACAGCATACGATTACCCTGATGATATAGGGGAGGGGATAACGATGTGTGGAATTGCCGGACAGATCAGCGCGGACCCAAATAAGATTGCAGCCAACTACCCAGCTTACTGCCGAATGCAGAAAAGCCTTGCACGCCGCGGGCCGGACCAGCGGGGAATGTACCTGCACGGCCATGCGGCGCTGATCCATGCGCGGCTGGCTGTGGTGGATCTGGAAAACGGCTGCCAGCCCATGGTGCTGGATCAGGGCGGGGAAAAATACATTCTGGTGTACAACGGCGAGCTGTACAACACGCCGGAGCTGCACGCCCAGCTTGCGGCTCTGGGCCATCGCTTTGTAAGCCATTCCGATACTGAGGTTTTGTTACATGCTTTTGCCCAGTGGGGGCCAGACTGTTTGGAAAAGCTGAACGGTATTTTTGCATTTGCTGTGTGGCAGCAGCGGGCGCAAAAGCTCTTTCTGGCGCGGGACCGCATCGGGGTCAAGCCGCTGTTCTATGCCCTGCGCGGGGACAGCCTGATCTTTGCTTCCGAGCTGAAAACGCTGCTCTGCCACCCGGAGATCCCGCCGCAGGTGGATGCCCATGGGCTGGCCGATGTGCTGCTGCTCGGCCCCGGCCGCACGCCGGGGTGCGGGGTGTTCCGCAATGTGCAGGAATTGAAGCCCGGCTGCTGCGCAGAATACACTGTGCCACAGGTTGGTGCGCCGCGCCTCACCGTGCGCCGCTACTGGCAGCTGACCGACCACGAACACCCCGATGATTTTACCCACACCGCAGCCAAAGTGCGGGACCTGGTGATGGATGCCGTCACGCGGCAGCTGGTATCGGATGTGCCGGTGGCAACCTTCCTTTCCGGCGGGCTGGATTCCAGCCTGATTTCGGCAATCGCGGATTCCCACTTTACGGCGCGGGGCAAAACGCTGCAGACTTTCTCGGTCGGTTATCAGGATAACAAAAAGTACTTCCACGCCACCCATTTCCAGCCCAGCCCGGATGCGCCGTATATCCGCACCATGAACCAGTTCTTGAACGCGCAGCATACCTGGGTAACGCTGGACAGCGAAGCACTGGCCGCCGCCCTGCTGGAAGCGGTGGACGCCCGCGACCTGCCCGGTATGGCGGATGTGGACTCCTCGCTGCTGCTGTTCTGCCGTGAGATCCGTAAAACAGCCACCGTGGCACTTTCCGGCGAGTGCGCGGACGAGATATTTGGCGGTTACCCCTGGTACAGGGATAAGACCGTGCGGGAGCGGTATGGCTTCCCTTGGGCGCAGAGCACGGCATACAGGGTCAGCTTTTTTAAGCCGGAGGTGTTCGGCGGCATTGACCCGGCGGCGTATATTGATGAAGGCTACCGCGCCACGCTGGAGCAAACTTCCATCCGCCCCGGTCTGGATCCCCTGGAACAACGGATGCGCCAGATGTTTGCCCTGAACTTTAACTGGTTTATGCAGACCCTTTTGGACCGCAAGGACCGAATGAGTATGTACAGCGGGCTGGAAGTGCGCGTGCCGTTCTGCGATTACCGCATTGCGGAATACCTGTACAGCGTGCCGTGGGAATATAAGGATTACGAGGGCCACGAAAAAGGCCTGCTGCGCCAGGCGATGCAGGGCGTGCTGCCCACGGAAGTGTTGTGGCGAAAAAAGAGCCCCTACCCTAAAACATGGAACCCGGCGTATTTGAACGCTGTCAGCGCCATGCTGCGCAGTGCGATGCAGGACCCGGATGCCCCGCTGCTGCGTATTGCCAAGAGGGCAGCGCTGGAACAGCTGTTGACCGCTGCCGAGACTGCGACCCCCTGGTATGGCCAGCTGATGACCACCCCGCAGACAATTGCCTGGTTTGTGCAGCTGAATTACTGGCTGCAAAAATACCGGGTGGAGCTGGTGTAAATACCCGTGTGGCGGGCCCGGCATCAAACGCATAACACCAAAAACAGACGAGTGCCCACCCTGCACACGGATAACGGCGGGAAGGGCACTTTTTGTTTGCAAAGCGTAAAAACCGGGAAAATGCAGAAAAAACGCAGGCTGCAACCCATACAAAAAACACACAAGGTAATTGGGCATTGTGCCAATTAGCGGCATTTCAAGGATTTGTCAAGTGGCAGAAGAAATGCAAAAATAGCACTTTGCCAAAAGAAATGTGACACGCATCCGGGCGTTCAATCGTCTGATAAAAAAACACGCAAAATGCCAAAAGAGCCCTTGACAATCAGCTTTTTGGCTGGTATACTGGCATAGTATCACAAAATGGAATAGAGCGCCCTAAAGGAATTTTGATTTTTTCGCGTTTTTTCAAACTTTGTTAAAAACGACGAATGTTCCAAGAAAATCATTGCTTCGGCGGAGCGCTTTTGCCAAAAACAAATCTGAACGGAATAGGAGTGGTCGCATTTTATGGTAAAGGTCAAGCCCGTACAAAACGGTCGAACCTCCAGAATGAGCTTTTCCCGCATCAACGAAGTGATTGGCATGCCCAACCTCATCGAGATCCAGAAAAACTCTTATAACTGGTTCCTGGACGAGGGCCTGCGCGAAGTGTTCCACGACATTGACGCGATCGAGGATTACACCGGGAATCTCTCGCTGGAATTTGTCGATTACCGTCTGGACAAGCACCCCAAATATACCATTAAAGAATGTAAAGAGCGTGACGCAACGTATGCTGCGCCGCTTTATGTCACTGCGCGCCTGTTGAACAAAAGCACCGGCGAAGTGAAGGAACAAGAAATTTTCATGGGCGATTTCCCGCTCATGACGGATTCCGGCACTTTCATCTCCAACGGTGCAGAACGTGTTATCGTCAGCCAGCTGGTTCGTTCGCCCGGCGTGTTCTATGCTTCCAGCAAGGACCGTACCGGCAAGGACCTTTTCACCGCAACCATGAACCCCAACCGCGGCGCATGGCTGGAATACGAAACCGATTCTTCCGATGTATATTATGTGCGCATTGATAAAAACCGCAAGCTGCCGGTTACTACCTTCCTGCGCGCACTGGGCCTTGGCACCGATGAGCAGATCCGCCAGTACTTCGGCGATTCTGAACCCAAAATCAACGCCACACTGGAAAAGGATATCACCCATTCCACAGAGGAAGCCCTGCTGGAGTGCTACCGCAAGCTGCGCCCCGGCGAGCCGCCGACGGTGGAAAGCTCCCGCAGCCACATCAACCTGCTGTTCTTTGATCCGCGCCGTTACGACCTGGCTCGTTTTGGCCGCTTCAAGATGAACAACAAGCTGTGCCTGTTCCGCCGTATTGCGGGCTATAAGACTGCTGAGGACATCATTGCCCCGCTGACCGGCGAACTGCTGGCCGCCAAGGGCGAGCGCATCAACCACGAAAAGGCTGTTGAAATTGATAACGCCGGTGTTTCCCGCGTTACTGTTATCGTGGAGCGCAAGGGCCAGGATCCGGTCAATGTGATCGTGTTCTCCAACGGCTGTGTCGATGCCCAGAGTTTCTTCAGCTTTGACGTGAAGGAATGCGGCATCAATGAGCGCGCTTCCTTCGCCGAAATCCGTAAGATTCTGGATGCTACCTCCGATCCGGAAGAGCAGAAAGAACTGCTGACCAAGAATCATGATAAGCTCATCAGCCGCACCGTTACCGTTGACGATATCTTTGCTTCCGTCAACTACCTGCTGGGCCTTGACCATGGCATCGGCGTGACCGATGAAATCGACCACTTGGGCAACCGCCGCGTGCGCAGCGTTGGCGAATTGCTGCAGAACCAGTTCCGCATCGGCTTTGCCCGTATGGAGCGCGTTGTGCGCGAGCGCATGACCCTGCAGAACCAGGAATCCGGCGAGATCACCCCGCAGAGCCTGGTCAACATCCGCCCGGTCGTGGCTGCCATCCGTGAGTTCATCGGTTCCAGCCCACTGTCTCAGTTCATGGACCAGAACAACCCGCTGTCTGAGCTGACCCATAAGCGCCGTCTGTCCGCTTTGGGTCCCGGCGGTCTGTCCCGTGACCGCGCAGGCTTCGAGGTCCGCGACGTTCACTACACCCACTATGGCCGTCTGTGCCCCATCGAGACGCCTGAAGGCCCGAACATCGGTCTGATCTCCTATCTGGCCACCTACGCCAAGATCAACAAGTACGGCTTCGTTGAGGCCCCGTACCGCAAGGTTGACAAGGCCACCGGCACTGTCACCGATGAGGTCGTCTATATGACCGCCGACGAGGAGGACGAGTATATCGTCGCTCAGGCCAACGAGCCGCTGGACGAGAACAACCACTTCGTCCGTCCCCGCGTCTCCGGCCGCCACCGCAACGACATCCAGGAGTTCGACGCTTCTCAGGTCGACTACATGGACGTTTCTCCGCGTATGATGGTTTCCGTCGCTACGGCCTGCATCCCGTTCCTCGAGAACGACGACTGCAACCGTGCACTGATGGGCTCCAACATGCAGCGTCAGGCCGTGCCTCTGATGGTCACCCAGCAGCCACTGGTCGCCACCGGCATGGAGTACAAGGCCGCCACCGACTCCGGTGTCTGCGTCCTGGCCGCCCATGACGGCACCGTTGAGTATGTCGACGCCGACAAGATCATTGTCCGCTGCGCCGACGGCTCCGCCGACACCTATGAGCTCATCAAGTTCATGCGCTCCAACCAGGGCAACTGCAACAACCAGCGCCCCATCGTCAATGTGGGCGAGACCGTCAAGGCCGGCGACGTGCTGGCCGACGGCCCCGCGACCCGCAACGGCGAGATCAGCCTGGGCAAGAACGCTCTGATCGGCTTCATGACCTGGGAGGGCTACAACTACGAGGACGCCGTCCTGCTGAACGAGAAGCTCGTCCGCGAGGATGTCTACACCTCCATCCACATTGAAGAATATGAGACCGAGGCCCGCGACACGAAGCTCGGACCCGAGGAGATCACCCGCGACATCCCGAACGTCGGCGATGACGCGCTGAAGGACCTCGATGACCGCGGCATCATCCGCATCGGTGCCGAGGTCAAGACCGGCGACATCCTCGTCGGCAAGGTCACCCCGAAGGGCGAGACCGAGCTGACCGCCGAGGAGCGCCTGCTGCGCGCCATCTTCGGCGAGAAGGCCCGCGAGGTCCGCGATACCTCCCTGCGTGTGCCCCACGGTGCCTACGGCATCGTTGTCGACGTCAAGGTCTTTACCCCCGAGAACAGCGACGAGCTGCAGCCCGGCGTGCGTATGTGCGTGCGCTGCTACATCGCCCAGAAGCGTAAGATCAGCGTCGGCGATAAGATGGCAGGCCGTCACGGCAACAAGGGTGTTGTTTCCCGCATTCTGCCGCAGGAGGATATGCCCTTCCTGCCCGACGGCACCCCGCTGGACATCGTGCTGAACCCCCTGGGCGTTCCCTCCCGTATGAACATCGGTCAGGTCCTGGAGGTCAACCTGGGCTACGTTGCCAAGGCACTGGGCTGGAAGGTCCAGACCCCCGTCTTTGACGGTGCGCACGAGTCCGACCTGCGCGACTGCTTCGCCGAGGCCCGCGAGAAGTGGCACGGCGAAAACGCGCCCGAGTACCCGACCCACCTGGACCGCCTGATGGGCGAGAAAGGCCATGTCATCGACTTCTCCAAGATCGATTTGACCGACGACGGCAAGACCACCCTGTATGATGGCCGTACCGGTGAACAGTTCCCCAGCAAGGTCACGGTAGGCTATATGTACTACCTGAAGCTGCATCACCTGGTCGACGATAAGATCCATGCCCGTTCCACCGGCCCCTACTCCATGGTCACCCAGCAGCCTCTGGGCGGCAAGGCACAGTTCGGCGGGATGGAAGTCTGGGCGCTGGAAGCCTACGGCGCCGCTTACACCCTGCAGGAGATCCTGACCATCAAGTCCGACGACGTCGTGGGCCGTGTCAAGACCTACGAGGCCATCGTCAAGGGCGAGCCGATCCCGCGCCCCGGTATCCCTGAGAGCTTCCGCGTTATGCTCAAAGAGCTGCAGAGCCTTGGCCTGGATATTGTTGTGCAGGATAAGGAAGGCAACGCCGTTGACATGCGTCAGGAGTTTGACGACGATGACAGCAGCTTTGAGAACAATGACTACGACCTGGGCGATAACGTCATGGTCGAGAGTGAGCTGCAGGACGATTACAGCGTTAAGGACGCCGACGAAGGCTTTGACGATGATCTGGATGAGGATGCCGGCCCCACGGCTGACGACCTCGCCGCCATTGAGTCTGATTCCTTCGACGATTGATCGAATTGCATCGTGTGTCATATTGAATTTGAGAGGGTTCGCTGAATGGAAAATAAAGAATTCGATTCGATTAAGATCGGCCTTGCCTCCCCGGACCAGATCCGCGCCTGGAGCTACGGCGAGGTCACTAAGCCCGAAACCATCAATTACCGCACCCTGAAGCCGGAGCGCGACGGCCTGTACTGCGAGCGCATTTTTGGACCTACCAAGGACTGGGAATGCCACTGCGGCAAGTATAAGCGCATCCGCTATAAGGGTAAGATCTGCGACAAGTGCGGCGTCGAGGTCACCCGCGCCAAGGTCCGCCGTGAGCGCATGGGCCACATCGAGTTGGCCGCGCCTGTCTCGCACATCTGGTATTTCAAGGGCATTCCCAGCCGCATCGGCCTGATGCTGGACATCAGCCCCCGTCAGCTGGACAAGGTCCTGTATTTCGCCAACTACATTGTCACCGACCCCGGCTTCACGCCGCTGGAGAAAAAGCAGCTGCTGACCGAGCGCGAGTACAAGGAGATGCGCGAAAAGTACGAGGATACGTTTGAAGCCGGTATGGGTGCCGAAGCCATCCAGAAGCTGCTGGCCGAGATCGACCTCGACAAGCTGAGCAAGGAGCTGCGTGAGGAGCTCGAGCATGCCAACGGCCAGAAGCGCGTCCGCCTGCTGAAGCGCCTTGAGTGCGTTGAGAGCTTCCTCGAGAGCAACCAGCGCCCCGAGTGGATGATCATGACGGTCATCCCCGTCATTCCGCCGGATCTGCGCCCCCTGCTGCAGCTGGACGGCGGCCGCTTTGCGACCTCCGACCTGAACGATCTGTACCGCCGCGTCATCAACCGCAACAACCGCCTGAAGCGTCTGCTGGAGCTCGGTGCGCCCGACATCATCGTCCGCAACGAGAAGCGTATGCTGCAGGAATCCGTGGACGCGCTGATTGACAACGGTCGCCGCGGTCGTGCGGTCACTGGCCCCGGCGGACGCGCGCTGCGCAGCCTGTCTCACACGCTGAGCGGCAAGCAGGGCCGTTTCCGTCAGAACCTGCTGGGCAAGCGCGTTGACTATTCCGGCCGTTCCGTTATCGTCGTCGGTCCGGAGCTGAAGCTGTATCAGTGCGGCGTGCCGAAGGAAATGGCCATCGAACTGTTCCGCCCGTTCGTCATGAAGAAGCTTGTCGAGGACGGCCTTGCCAACAACATCAAGTCTGCCAAGAAGATGATCGATAAAGGCAAGGACGAGGTCTGGGACGCACTCGAGGATATCATCAAGGATCGCCCGGTCATGCTCAACCGCGCGCCGACGCTGCACCGCCTCGGCATTCAGGCCTTCGAGCCGGTTCTGGTTGAGGGCCGCGCGCTGAAGCTGCATCCGCTGTGCTGCACCGCGTTCAATGCGGACTTCGACGGCGACCAGATGGCAATTCACGTTCCGCTGTCCGCAGAAGCGCAGGCAGAGGCCCGTATCCTCATGCTCTCGGCCAACAACCTCCTGCGTCCGCAGGACGGCAAGCCGGTCACGGTTCCGACGCAGGATATGATCCTCGGTACCTATTACCTGACGTACCAGCGCTATGACGTCGATGCGTTTGATACCATCCATGAGATTTTCCCGCTGCTCGAGTGCGGCAAGCTGCCGTATGAGAAGCCCATCTGGGTCAAGAATATCTGGGACGATCCCGAATCTGAGAACTATCAGTACTATCTGCGCACCCGCGGCGCGCTGCTCGACAATGAGACAGATCGCCCGGAGACGATTCCCGGTTCCTATCAGACGCTTTCGCAGGCGGTTGCCGCACTGGATGCAGGTGAAATCCAGCCGGACGAGGTCATCTATGTCTGGAACATCTGGGATTCCGAGGCCGATATCAAGGAAGAGAACCATATCTATATCCGCACCGTCGGCGCGTATGCCCAGCAGGCGCACGAGGCGGGCGATGCCCGTCCGAAGGAATACTTCAAGTATTATCATGATGAGGACGAGGCCATGATGGCTTATGCCGATGGCATGATCGCCATGCACGACCCGATCAAGGTCTGGAAGGAACTTGAGATCGACGGCAAGAAGGAACACCGCATCATCGATGCAACCGTGGGCCGCCTCATCATCAACGATGCGATCCCGCAGAACCTCGGCTTTAAAAAGCGCGAGTCGGTCGATGATCTGTTCCCGCTGGAGATCGACTTCGTCGTCGGTAAGAAGCAGCTTGGCAAGATCATTGATAAGTGTATCCGTATCAACGGTTTCACGCAGTCTACCGAAATGCTCGACAAGGTCAAGGCCCTCGGTTATAAATATTCTACCAGAGCCTCCATCACCGTTTCCATCGCGGATATGGAGATCCCGGAGAAGAAGTATGAACTCATTCGTGAGGCCGAGAAGGAGGTCGTCAAGATCGACCGCCAGTACAAGCGCGGCTTCATCACCAACGACGAACGCTACCGTCTGACTGTCCAGCAGTGGGAGAAGTCCATCAAGGACGTCACCGATGCACTGCAGTCGAACCTCAAGCGCTTCAACCCAATCTTCATGATGGCTGACTCCGGCGCGCGAGGCAGCATGAACCAGATCCGTCAGCTGGCCGGTATGCGCGGCCTGATGGCAGATACGAACGGCCGCACGATCGAAATCCCGATCAAGGCGAACTTCCGCGAAGGTCTGTCCGCTCTGGAATACTTCATCTCCTCCCGAGGCGCTCGAAAGGGCATGACCGATACCGCGCTTCGTACCGCTGACTCCGGCTATCTGACCCGCCGCATGGTTGACGTCTGCCAGGACGTCATCATCCGTGAGAACGACTGCGGCTCCACGAACGGCAGCTGGAAGGGCGACTATTATGAGAAGGGCCAGCTGATCGACTCCTTCGGCAACCGTATCCGCGGCCGCTACCCGGTCTACGATATCACCGACCCGAAGACAGGCGAACTGCTGCACTCCAAGGACGTCATGCTCCGCGAGGAGGATGCTGCCAAGTTTACGGCCCACGGCATTGACCGTGTGTACGTCCGCTCTGTCCTCGGCTGCAAGGCCCGTTCCGGTGTGTGCGCACGCTGCTACGGCATGAACCTTGCGACGAGCGAACTTGTCAATCTGGGCGAGGCAGTCGGTATCATCGCTGCGCAGTCTATCGGCGAGCCCGGCACGCAGCTGACCATGCGTACTTTCCACACCGGCGGCGTCGCGGGCGACGATATCACGCAGGGCCTTCCCCGTGTTGAGGAATTGTTCGAGGCCAGAAAGCCGAAGAAGATGGCGCAGATCTCCGAAATCGACGGCGTTGTCGATGTTGACGATTCGCACCGCACGGCGCTGCGCAACATCACCATTACCGCCGACGACGGTGAGGTCAAGCAGTATCAGGTCCCGTATTCCGTCGGCCTGAAGGTCGAACACGGCAAGCGCGTCCGCAAGGGCGAACCCATCACCGACGGTGCGCTGAACCCGCACGACGTGCTGCGTATTTCCGGCGTTGAGGCCGTACAGGATTATCTGACGCAGGGTGTTCTCGCCGTGTACCGTCAGCAGGGTGTTGACATCAACGAAAAGCACATTGAGGTCATCATCCGTCAGATGATGCGCAAGGTTAAGGTCGAAGAGCCCGGCGATACGACGCTGCTGTCCGGCACGGTCGTTGACATGTTCGAGTTTGAAGACGCCAATGCCGCTGTGCAGGCGCGCATTGACGCCGGCGAGACGGATCTCAAGTTTGCAACCGACAGCCTGATCCTCATGGGCATCACGAAGGCGTCCCTTGCAACCGAGTCCTGGCTCTCTGCTGCTTCCTTCCAGGAGACGACAAAGGTCTTGACCGATGCAGCCATCAAGGGCAAGGTCGATCATCTGGTCGGCCTGAAGGAAAACGTCATCATCGGCAAGCTGATTCCCGCAGGCTCCGGCCTCAAGGCCTACCGCGACTTCGATACGCTCACTACCCCGGAATCCATCGTGACCGAGGAAATGATCGACGACGAGAAGCTGTAAGCAAGCAAAGTTTATTTCCGGCAGGCGCGGCGAGAGCCGTGCCTGCCGACTGACAGAAAAAGCACCGTTTTCAACAGATGAAAACGGTGCTTTTTGCATATTCAGCTGGAAAGACCAGCCTGCTTCACAGTGAACGGACTGCAATTTTGGCCGGGGCGGCGGTGCAGACGCAGACGGAATATCCCGCGAACAGCGGCAGCAGCTGCAAATGCACGCCCGGAACAGACGGAAAGACGCAGCCCTGCGAGACGGTGCAGACCGCAGTCAGACCGGAAAGACCCTCACCGGTATACTTGAGATAGCTTTCCTTTGCGCACCAGAGATCAAAGAAGGGAACATATGCAGTCCGCTCCAGAAATGCGCACTCTGCCGGCGAAAAAAAGCGGCGCGCAAGCGCCTGCTTCTGACAGGCGCGGTGCTGCTGCACATCGAGGCCGACGGGGGCGCCGGAAAACGCACACAGCCAGTGTCTGCCGCTGTGCGAGAGATTGAAGTGCAGCTGCGGCGCATGCAGGAAATACGGCTTTCCGTGCGTGCCAGATGCAAGCGTCAGATCTGTCTGGGCGGGTGCAGACAACTGCGCCGCCTGCCGCAGCAGCCGGTGCGACAGGCCGGATGTCCCGTCATACGCGGCGCAGTAGATTGTGACCTGCTGCGGCTCAATCATTCGGCGTGTCGGTCAGGACCTTGCCGATGTTCCACAGATGCGCTGCGCGCTGGGCTGCGTCCAGCCGCTCAGCGTCGCGTTCGTAGCGGATTTCCGCTGTGTGCGCGCCGCAGTCGAGACAGGCTGCGTAAAAGCACCAGCCATTTTCTTCTTCCATCAGTCCTGCACCGCCACAGATGGGGCACTCCTGCAATTCAATCTGTTCGTAAAGTTCCATGTTGTTCGCTCTCCTGTTTCATTTGGATTCTCAGACCAGTATAGTGCAGCTTTTCCGCCGCGTCAACCAAAACCGTGCCTGCGTAATCGCTAAAAACGCTTGCCGATTCAAGCATTGGCTACTTGACGGATGATGCAGTATACCGTTATACTGAGAAAAAACAGAAGGGCGGCGCAGTATGGACAAGCTTACGATCTTTTTTGACCTCGACGATACACTCTACGACCGCAGGATTCCCTATGAGCGGGCGTTTTATCAGTTCTTCGGCGGAGCATATACGGAAAAGCTGCCGCAGGCATTTAACGCGGTCATTCATCGCGGCTACGAGGTCTTTACCGCTGCGCATACCGGAAGAATCAGCATGGAGGCCATGCATATCTACCGCCATCAGACCGGTCTGGCAGACGCCGGTATCTCTATTACGCCGGACGAGGCGCTGCGCTTTCAGGCACTCTACGCCGAGCAGCAGCGGCACATCACGCTGAGCGATACCATGCGCTGCGTGCTGGACCTGTGCAGGGAGCGCTTCGCCGCCGTCGGCGTGATCACGAACGGAAGCGTTGGCTCGCAGACCGGGAAGCTGAAAAGCCTTGGCATGGAGCGCTGGGTGCCTGCGCAGCTGGTCTTCATTTCCGATGCAGTCGGCGTGATGAAGCCCGCGCCGGAAATTTTTCGCATGGCGCAGAAGGCTGCCGGAGGCGGCCCGTGCCTGTTCGTGGGCGATTCGTGCACGCAGGATATCGCCGGAGCCGCCGCCTGCGGCTGGC
>ENA-ORRU01001844-ORRU01001844.1-human-gut-metagenome-genome-assembly--contig:-NODE-1844-length-11988-cov-13.072907_pt1 | contig 11988 bp, 10 predicted proteins | sample MGYA00242184_ERZ509151 | MGnify/ENA primary metagenome ERZ509151 (study PRJEB26280, sample SAMEA2338667) | human gut metagenome | biome: human gut; feature: human-associated habitat; material: faeces... | reverse complement strand
CTCAAGTACGGCCATTGCTCGTTCGATTTCAAGGAGGGGCGCACGATGGTGTCGTGCAACGTTGCCGAGGTGATCTTTTCCGAATTGAGCGACGACCAGATCGTCTTCCGCAATCCGGTCTATGCCAAGATCATGGCCGTCTACCGCGAACAGTGGGAGGTGTCGGGTCCGGGAGTTGAGGTGCCGGCGCACCTCTTCCTGAACCACATCGACCCGCAGGTCTGCTCGGCGGCGGTGGACATCCTCACCTCGGACGACAACTACGTTCCCAGCGAATTGTGGAAGCGCAAGGAGATCCACGTCGAGAGCGAAGCCGAGATGCTGGCTGTCGGGGTCCCGAAGGCCGTGACGCTCTACAAGTCGAAGGTCGTCCAGGCGTTGATCAAGGAGCTCTCGGACCGATTGAAAGACGAGACCCTCCCCGAGGCGGAGATGAACGACATCCTCCAGCGGATGAACAACTACAACCAGGTGAAGGCCACCATGGCCAAAAAACTGGACCGACTGATTTTATGAAAAAAGGGGGCGGGCCGCGGAATGTACACGCATCACTGCGCATACCGTGTGCAAACAGAAAATAAACAGAAAGATGTGTAAAACATATCAAAGATAAAAGAATTGATTACCTTGACCGTTACCCACCCCCGCGGAGAGATTTCGCAATTTGTATGCCGTTTTTGAGTATATGAACGAACAGAAGAAGATAAATATCCGGAACAAGCGCGCAACGTTCGACTATGAGATTCTCGAAGAGTACGTTGCGGGTATCGTGCTCGTCGGCACGGAGATCAAGTCGATCCGTGCGGGCAAGGTCTCGATGGTGGACTCGTTCTGCTATTTCGACAAGGGCGAACTGTGGATCCGCGGCGTCAACATCGCCGAGTATGCCTGGGGCACGTGCAACAACCACGTGCCGCGCCGCGACCGCAAGCTGCTGCTCACGCGCCGCGAACTGTTGAAACTCCAGCGTGCCTCGCAGGACCGCGGACTGACGATCGTCGGGCTGCGGCTCTTCCTGAACGAGCGCGGACTGGTGAAGGTGGTCATCGGGCTGGCCCGCGGCCGCAAGTCGTACGACAAGCGCGAATACCTCAAGGAGAACGACGCCAAGCGCGAGATGGACAAGGCGATGAAGAAATATCGGGCGTAACCTCGGAGAGCATCCCGGGGCCGATCGTCCTGCCGCTGCCTGCTGTCGGGTGGAATCGGATCGTACGGCTATTCGAAACGCTTTGCAGGGAGCGGTTTCCCTGCGGCGGCTTTTCGGATCGGAGAAACGGTTCGCATCCCGAGGGGCGGACTTCGGCGATCATTCCGCTTCCCGTTCGCTTCAGGGAGGGGGCGACAATGTCGGTGCGAAGGTCTGCCGGAGGTGTTTGGATTGAAAAACGAAAGAAAAAAGATATGTCACTTATTCTATGTATCGAAACCGGCACGGACATCTGTTCGGTCGGTTTGGCCCGGGACGGGGAGTTGATCTCGCTCCGGGAGAGCGATCAGGGGCGCGACCACGCCCGCCAGGTCGGAGTTTTCGTCGATGAATTGCTGTCGCAGACCGGGATCGCTCCCGAAGAGCTGGATGCCGTCGCTGTCGGCAAGGGGCCCGGCTCCTATACGGGGCTGCGTATCGGCGTTTCGTTCGCTAAGGGACTGTGCTACGGGTTGCGGATCCCGCTGGTGGCGATCGGTTCCCTGGATGCCCTGACCGAAGTTGCGAAAGAGGATTACGAAGCGGGGATTCTCTCGGTCGATCGCTGGGAGGAGGCGTGCCTCTGCCCGATGGTGGACGCCCGCCGCATGGAGGTTTATACCCGGGTATTCGATGCTGCGGGAACTCCTCTTTCGGACGTATCCGCCGAGGTCGTTACGGCGGAGAGTTTCGCGGCATGGCGCGGAGACGGACGTCCTTTCGTGATTTTCGGAAACGGTGCGGCCAAATGTGCCGGATTGCTGCCCGATGCGACGCTGATCCAGGTGGCGCCTTCTGCCCGAGGGCTTGCGCGGCTGGCACAGGAGGCGCTCGATGCGGGCCGCACGGAGGATATCGCGTACTTCGAGCCTTTCTACCTGAAGGATTTCGTCGTCACCCGGTCGAGAAAGAAATTATTTTAAGAGAGAATATTTTTTCGGGTAAACTGATTTCCGGCGATTGAGTCGTCGTTTAAGTCATTATCAATTATTAATGTTGTAAATATGAGATTCTTATTGGTTCCGTTAGTCGTTATCTTATTAGCGATGATCCCGAAATCTGCGGAAGCCCAAAGTGATCGATTTATGACCGACGATACTTTGCCCTGGATTCATTTTTCATGGAGTTCAGGTAACTTGGGTGGAAGATTGATTGAGAAAACAGCGATGATTGTCCCTTTGAAGATAGAAGAACTGCCCTATGCTTTTGAAGCCCAGTTTGATCTCGGGGCTTGCTCGACTATGATCTATGGAAAGGCATTTGCTCCCTATTTGGCAATGGCTTCGGATATCCGGGAAAAGATCGATACCACGCAAACTGTTTTCCTTCAAGGTGCTTCTTATCCTTGCTTCGCCGACCTTTCGATCCAATTGGACGGTGTGGAGTTTCCGAATCGACGTGTTGTTTTTTTTGAAGATTTCGGAACAGAAATGACCAAAGATTCGCTTTGTACTTCTACGATTAAACACATAGGAACGATTGCAGCCGATCTTTTTGAAGGGAAAATATTAATTATCGATTACAAGAATCAAAGATTGTGCGGTATCGAATCCCTCCCTTCCGATTGGGAGCAGCGAGTGGAGTTTGTCGATATCGAGTATGTAAAAGAGAGTAATTTGGTATTCCTTCCATTACAAATCGGGGATATAACCTATAGAGTGATGTTCGACACGGGTTCCAGTATATTCCCATTGTTGTCGTCGCTCTCGAAAATTGCCCGGATAAGCAACCCCGACCGCTGTGTCGATTCTTTGACCGTTTTATCCTGGGGTAAACCAGTGGATGTTTATGGTTATATTCCTGACGTAAAGATAATGCTCGGAAAAGAAGAGTTAGATAATTCATTACCTGTTTATGGCAGTGACATGTTGAATGACAAAAATCTGGATCGTTCGGGTTATTGGGGCTTGACCGGAAATCGTTATTTTTTGGATAAGACGATCGTGATTGACTATAAAAACCGGCGATTCGGCATTCTGAAGGAATGATCGATAGTGAGGTCTGAATCGTTAAGAGTAATTTCTCGATTCGCCTATAGATGTGAATGGGAATTTATCAATAGGCCCTGTAACTCCTCAGCTCCTTGTTGAGGAGTTTTTCTTTACCCCCGACCAGCCGGTCGAGCAGCGCATGGAAGCGGGGCGAATGGTCGTGGTGGACGGTGTGGCAGAGTTCGTGGAGGATGACGAAATCCCGCAGATGTTCGGGCAGCGTCATCAGGTACAGGCTCAGCGACAGGTCGTTGCGCCCGTTGCAGGAGCCCCATTTGGAGCGGGTGGCCCGGATCGTTACCGAACGGTATTGCAGACCGGTTCGCACTGCGAGTTCCGCTACGCGGGACGGTAGTACAGCCACCGCTTCGCGCCGCAACTGTTCCCGTCGGCGGAGTTCTTCTTCGGGCGAAAGGGTGGGGCGTGGAGGTTGTTGGGCGAGCCGCTCGGCTATTCGATCCCGGGCCGTCTGAATCCATCCGATGCGGCTTTCCAGAAATTCCAAGGCCCGGGCGGTCGAGACGCCGTAAGGGTAGGAGAGCCGGACGGGGCCGTACGGCCGTACGCAGAGCGAAATGCGCCGTGCCCGTCGGCTTTGCGAGAGGGTCACCTCTCCGACTATCGGATGGACGATCGTCTTTTGCCTGCGGACGGGTTTTCTGGTCTCGGGCTTCGGTTTGGGCTTTCGGGCTGTCGGATGATCCGGCTCGGAGCGAAACAGGCCGAATAAGTCGCGCAGCAGGGGCATGGCATCGGAAGGTTGGAGGGCAGGATTAGCCGATTCGCTGGCGTACGATTTCGAACAACAGTACCGCCGCTGCAGCCGAGACATTGAGCGATTCGATCTTGCCGATCATCGGAATGGCCAACTGTTCGTCGCAGAGTTTCAGCACCTCTTTCGAAATGCCGGTATCCTCGGCACCCATGACGAGTGCCGTAGGCTTGCGGAAATCCGCGTCGTAGAGCAGCTTGCGGCTTTTCTCCGTAGCGCCTACCACTTGGTAGCCTTCTGCCTGGAGCGCTTTGAGCGTGTTGCGGATCGAACCGACGCGGCAGACGGGAATGGCGGTCAGCGCACCCGCCGACGAACGAATCGCCTCCGAGTTGACGGGAGCGGCATTCTTCAGCGGTACGATCAGTCCGTGCGCTCCGGCACATTCGGCCGAGCGGGCGATGGCTCCGAAGTTACGCACGTCCGTCACGCCGTCGAAGAGGACGATCAGCGGGGTTTCGTCTTCGGGCACCCGTTCCAGAATGTCGTTCAGTTCGACGTAGCCGATGGGGGAGATCTGGGCGACGACGCCCTGGTGGTTGCCGCGCGTGAGGCGGTTGAGCTTCTCGACGGGCACCTCCTGCGTGCGGATGCGATGCCGCAGGCAGAGGTCGCGCAGTTCGGTCATCAACTGCCCTTCGGCGCCTTTGCGGATGTAGAGTTTTTCGATCTGTTTGCCCGCTTCGATCGCTTCGACTACGGGGCGGATGCCGAATACAAGGTTTTCCGTCATGGTATTGGTCGGTTCGTTAGTTGATTTTTTTTGTCTTTTTGTCGTGCGGCTTTTCGGATCGGGCCCGGAATCATGCTTTTCGGTGTTCTTTATCCGGACGGTCGAATCGGCGGTCGCCAAAATTTTATTCTATTTTTCGAACGATTCTTCGGGTGCGTGCGATGATTCGCCGGGCCTCCTTTTCGGGGAGTTTGCCGTTCATTTTCCGGGTGCCGGGGATTTCGCAGGTCCGGACTTTCATCCCTCCCGTACCCAATATTTCACGGACCGAACGGACGGCACCCCGGCTCTGCCGTGCGAGGATGTTGAAAGGCCAGGGCGTCGTACAGGCAGCGATGACGAGTGCACGTTTGCCTTTTTGCCGGGGCTGCGGAAAGCCGAGAGCCGATTCGCCCATGAAAATCGGAACGAGCCGTTCGAAGAGCATCTTCAGCCGGGCCGACATACCGCCCCAGTAGGTCGGAGTCCCCACCACGAGCAGATCGGCCTGCCGGATCTGTTCGCCGACGGCATGGGCCGCATCGCGGGGCAGCGGACAGATGTTCGTCGTGCGGCACTGCATACAGCCCGTGCAGGGACGGAATTCCATCCGGTAAGCGTCGATCCATTCGATGTCGGCTCCGGCCTGCCGCAAGGTGTCGGCGGCGGTGCGGAGCGCCTGGACGACAACTCCCTGCGGACGGGGCGATCCGTTGAGGATAAGTGCTTTCATGGTGCTGTTGGCTTTCTTCCGGCTCCGATCGTTACTCTCCTTCGGTGATTTCCAGTTCGTACGACGCCTTCTCCCATTCGTGCATCTGGTGGTCGTATTCGGCTTTCAACTCGTTGTAAGCCTTGTAGTCGGCTTCGTTGTATTGGGTCGCTTCGGCGAATTTGCGGTCGTAATCCGCGATCTTCTTCTCCAGATCGGCCAGCGACGCTTCGATCGTTTCGACCGCCTTGCGGAGCTTGCGCAGGAGTTTTTCCTGCTCTTTCTTCTGTTCGTAGGTCAGTTTGCCCGAAGAGCTGGCTTTCGGCGCCGTCTCTTTCGCGGGAGCGTCCTTACGCTCCACCTCCTGCAAGGATTCCAGTTTGCGTTTTTCGAGAAAATAGTAGATGCCGCCGAGGTATTCGCGTACGCCGCCGTTCCGGAACTCATAGACTTTGGAAACCATGCCGTCGAGAAACTCGCGGTCGTGGGAGACGACGATCACCGTACCGTCGTATTTCATGATGGCGTTCTTGAGAATATCTTTCGAGCGCATATCCATGTGGTTGGTCGGCTCGTCGAGGATCAACAGGTTGTAAGGCTCCAGCATCAGACGGGCCATCGCCAGTCGTGCGCGTTCGCCGCCGGAGAGTACCTTGACCTTCTTGTCGATGTCCTCGCCCCGGAACAGGAAGGCGCCGAGAATGTCCCGCAGACGTGTGCGCACGTCGCCGACGGCTACGCGGTCGAGCGTGTCGTAAACCGTGAAATCGCCGTTCATCAGGTCTTCCTGATTCTGGGCGTAATAGCCGATGTTTACGTTGGCTCCCACGCGGATCGAGCCTTCGGTAGGCGTGAGTTGTCCCACGATCATCCGGGCCAGCGTGGTCTTGCCTTCTCCGTTGCGGCCTACCAGGGCGATCTTGTCGCCCCGTTCGATGGTGAAGTTCGCGCCGCTGAAGACATGTTTGGAGCCGAACGACATCCCGGCCTCCTTGATCTCTGCGACGATCTGTCCCGAACGCGGGGCGGGCGGGAACTTGATGTTGAGCGTGGCGAGATCCTCCTCCTCGACCTCGATACGCTCCAGACGGTCGAGTTGCTTGATGCGCGACTGCACCTGGTTCGATTTGGTAGGCTTGTAGCGGAATTTCTCGATGAACTCTTCGGTCTTTTCGATCATCCGCTGCTGGTTTTCGTAAGCGGCCATCTGCTGCGCCCGCCGTTCGGCACGCAGCACGACGTATCGGGAGTAGGGGACTTTGTAGTCGTAGGCTTTGCCCAGCGAGATCTCCACCGTACGGGTGGTCACGTTATCCAGAAAGGCGCGGTCGTGCGAGATGAGCAGCACCGCGCCGTTGTAGTTTTTCAGGTAATCCTCGAGCCACTGGATCGACTCGATGTCCAGGTGGTTGGTCGGCTCGTCCAGCAGGAAAATCGAGGGCCGGCGCAGCAGCAGTTTCGCCAGCTCGATGCGCATGCGCCAGCCGCCCGAAAATTCGCTCGTGGCACGCTGGAAGTCGCTACGCTTGAATCCCAGACCGAGCAGCGTCTTCTCGATGTCCGCTTCGCGGGTATCGCCGCCCAGGATGTGATAATGGTCGGTCGCTTCGTTCAGCCGGTGGAGCAGCGATTCGTAGTCGGACGATTCGTAGTCGGTGCGCTCGGCGATTTCGCGGGTGAGGCGGGCGATTTCGGCTTCGAGCTTCAGCACTTCGTCGAAGGCTTTGGCCGTCTCTTCGACGAGTGTCGTAGTGTCCGCTACGCGCATCTGCTGCGGGAGGTAGCCGATCGTGCATTCGCCGTTGTAGGAGATCGAACCCGAGGTGGGCTGCTGTTCGCCCACGATCAGACGCAGCAGAGTCGTTTTACCGGCGCCGTTCTTACCGACCAGGCCGATGCGGTCCTTGGGGTTGATGAGCAGGGATATGTTGTCGAAAAGCGTCCAGCCGCCATAGCTGACGGTGAGGTTGTCTAAAGAGATCATGGTTTCGTTTTCTGCGATTTTCCGTGCGTGCGGAACGCCCGGCTTGCCGGAAGTAGGTGCTTGGGTGAAAGGAGTCGGAGGTTAGCTCTGCAACATTCTCTCGATCTCCGCCTGCGGGTCCGGGGCGCCGAAGACGGCGCTGCCGGCGACCAGAGCGTCGGCTCCGGCGTCGAAGAGCAGGCGCGAGTTATGGGCAGAGATGCCGCCATCGACTTCGATCACTGCGGTAGATTCCGTTTCGTCGATCATGGCACGCAGTTCCCGGATTTTCTCCAGCGAGTCGGGCATGAAAGACTGTCCGCCGAAACCCGGCTCGACGCTCATGACGAGCACCAGGTCGATCAGGGGTACGATGTCGCGCAGCACTTCGACCGACGTGGCGGGCTTGATCGAAACGCCCGCTTTGGCGCCAGCGCGGTGGATCAGGTCGATGCACCCTTTGGGATTGAGCGTGGCTTCGTAGTGGAAGGTGACGATTCCGGCGCCTGCCTCGGCGAAGCGGGTGACGTATTTTTCGGGTTCGACGATCATCAGATGTACGTCCAGCAGTTTGGACGTGGCCTTGCGGATGGCTTTCATCACCGGGAATCCGAACGAGATGTTGGGGACGAATACGCCGTCCATGACGTCGATATGTACCCATTCGGCGGCGCTTCGGTCGATCATCTGCGTATCGCGTTCCAGGTGGCCGAAATCGGCCGACAGCATCGAGGGGGATATGATTCGTTGCATGGTTTCGATTTATTTTGACACAAAAGTACGAAATCCGGGAGTTAATGGCAATAATTTGGCTTTTATTTTCAACAGGGACCGAATGCGTCGGATTCCGGGCGGTATCTTTTGGCCGTTCGTAGTTTCCTTTTGAAAATTTAATTTCGCCGGACGCCGTTCATAGGGATTATTTTCCTATTTTTGTAGCACGATGGAATACGTTCGGCGGTCGTGGGGGAGGACACTCCTGTTTCGGCTTTCGGCGGTCGGGAGATTGTATTGCCGTATTTCCTTGCAGATCCGTATAAGCTCGTTCATTTTTCTTTTTCACCGTCTGTCATGAATACCGGAATCGTTGTCGTTTTATTGTCGCTCGGCGTCGTTTGCGTCGTGCTGGGCTTGCTTTTGCTCTCCCTGCGTCGGGATAACGCCCGTTTGTCGGACGAACGGGCCGCTGCGGACGAAGCTCGCCGCCTGGCCGAGGAGTCGCGCCGGGTGTCCGAAGAGAAAGCCGCTGCCGCCGAAATCGAAATCCGCACCCTGGTCGAGCGGAGTACGCTGGCGCAGGCCCGTCTGGAGGCGGCCGAACAGCGAATGGCCGAGGCACGTGCCGAGCGTGAAAAAATGGAGGAAACTTTTCGGACCCAGTTCAAGAACCTCGCCAATGACATTCTGGGCGAACAGTCGCGCACTTTCAAGGAGACCAACCGCGAAGCGCTCGACGTGTTGTTGAAACCTTTCCGGGATAACATCGTGGAGTTCCGCGAGCGGGTCGAGAAGATCTACTCCTCCGAGAACGAACAGCGGGGGGCGTTGCGCAACGAGCTCGAACGGCTGATGGAACTCAATCGCCGCATCACCACCGAAACGACCAACCTGACCAACGCGCTCAAGGGCAATTCCAAAGTGCAGGGCGACTGGGGCGAGATGATCCTCGAAACGATCCTCGACAATTCGAATCTGATCCGGGGCGTACATTACGATACGCAGCTCAATATCAAGGACGAGGCGGGAAACAACCTGCGGCCCGACGTGGTGCTTTATCTGCCCGAAGGCAAGCGGATCGTCATCGACTCGAAGGTGTCGCTCACGGCATTCGTCGGATACGTCGGGGCCGAGGACGAGGCGACCCGGCGCCAGTATCTTGCGTCGCACGTCGCGTCGGTGCGGCAGCACGTCGTCGAACTGGGTCGCAAGGAGTACCAGCGATTGCTCGATTCGCCCGATTTCGTCATTATGTTCATTCCCAACGAACCGGCGTTTCTGGCGGCGCTGCAAAACGACAGCTCCATCTGGGCCGATGCCTACGACAAGAAAGTCATCATCTCTTCGCCGACCAATCTTTTCGCCTTACTGAAGTTGGTGGACGATCTTTGGAAGCGGAACGCACAGAACAAGAATACGGCCGACATCGTTACTTACGGTACGAAACTCTACGAGCAGTTGGTGGCTTTCACCGCTTCGCTCGAAGGGGTGGGACAGTCGCTCGACGCCGCCCGGGACAAGTATAACGATGCCTACAAGCGGCTTTGCACCGGTAACGACAACATCGTCCGCTGCGGGGAGCGGCTTCGCAAACTGGGAATTCCGACCAAGAAACAACAGTCTGCCCGGACTTTGCAGGCGGCCGATTTACCGGACGAAGAGTAACTTCGGCAGGGTCGGGATTGCCCCGGCACGACAGCGGTGCGTAACCGGTGCGAGGGGTGCTTGAAAAAGCCGGATGTCGGGAGGAGGAGATGCGAGTTTCCTCCCGAGATACGATAAAAAAAATCTACCGGGATGCTCCGTCGCCGATCACTTATCGGGCAGGAAAATTCCGGCAGATTTGTATTTCAAATTGTCTAAAGCAGCTTTTGGAGCAATACTTCGTCCTTATACCCTTCGGGGGTACGGATCCACTCCTTTTTAACCCCGACCCGGCGGAATCCGGCTCTTTCGAAGAGAGTCAGGCTGGGGACGTTGTCCGCGAGTACGTTGCACCACAGTTGCCGCAGCCGGAGTACCGTGCGGGCATACTCTTCGAGCAAAGCCAATGCCTCTGCCCCGTATCCTTTCCCGCGCTGTGCCGGATCGTAAACCAGAATGCCGACGCCTGCCCGTTCGTGCTGCGGCTCGAAATCGAACAAGTCGATGGCTCCGATCGTTTCCCCCGCTGTGTCGTCGATCATCAACCGCAGTTGTCCGCATCGGTAAATACCAGCCTGCTGCTCCTGGATGAATTGTTCGATCGAATAGTGCGAGAACGGTTCGATCGTACCGCTGACTGTCCACAGCGAAGGGTCGTTTTCCCACCGGCAGAGCAGTTCGAGATCTTCAGGTTCGACGGCCCGCAGGCTGCAAATATGTCCTCGGAGCATCATTAGCAAAGTCCGAGTACCTGATTGCGAATCAACATGGCAGCACCCCAGGCACTGGCTGTCTTGCCCATTTTCGACAGGCGGAATTTGGTGTCCTTATAGACCAGATTGAGCGAGTATTTGTTGGTTGCCGACTTGAGGGGCAGCATCAGGTAGTCGCCCGCTTCGGCCAGCTCGCCGCCTACGATGACCGTTTCCGGATTGAAGGTGTTGATCAGGAAGGCGACGGCCTTGCCCGCCTTTTCTCCGACCTCCTCGATCAGTTCGATCGAGAGATTGTCGTCGTGCTTGGCTGCGTCGATGATCTCATCGACGTGGATGGCTTCGTGCTTGTTGTATTTTTCACGCAGGATCGTATTGACACCCTGGCTGATAAGCCGACCGAACTTCTGTTCGATCGCGATTCCCGAAACTTCGGTTTCGAGGCAACCTTTCTTGCCGCAGGAGCAGATGATTTCGTTGTCGAAGAAGGGAATGTGCCCGAACTCTCCGGCAAAGCCGCTCTTGCCGTAGTAGAGTTTGCCGTTCATGACGATACCGATGGCCAGGCCGCGTCCGAGGTGGAGGTAGAGTACGTCCATCTCGTCTTTGGATTTGCTGTTGGTGTATTCGGCATAGCATCGGGCCCGGGTGTCGTTTTCGAGCAGTACGCGGATGCCGATGCGTTGTTCGATCATATCGCGCAGGGACTGTTCGCTCGAAGTGAAATAGCGGTAACTGCGTCCCGTCGTGGGATTGACGCGTCCGCTGACGCTGACACCCACTCCGAGGATTTTCGCGCGTTCCACACCGCACGTATCGATGAAATGTGCGATATTCGAGCAGATTTTTTCGAGGCATTGAGGGCGATCCTGCAGTTCGAAGTCAGTCAGGAGTTCCTCTTTGACGATATTGTTGTGCAGGTCCGTGATGAGGAACGACATGTTGTCCCGGCCGATATTGACGCCTGCGAAATAGATGGCCGAGCTGGCCAGTCCGAAGACGTTGGGACGTCGTCCGCCCGGAGTTTCGACCTTGCCCAGATCGGTGACGATGTTCTCCTGAACGAGTTCCTGAACGAGCTTGGTGATGGTCGGTACGCTGATGTGCAACTCTTTGGTAAGCTCCGAGAGCGTACACTCCCCGTTCACCGCCATATGTGCGATGATATTTCGCTTGAAGAGGTTGTTCTTGTGCGAAATACCTTTCAGATTGTCATCTTCCTGTCGGCTGAAAAATTCGGTTAACGATGTCATAGTTATTGATGTCGTTTGATGTCTTCTGTAATTTTTGTGCAAATATAGAAAGAATTCAATCGAATTTGGCGTATTTGATCTTGTGATATGAAAAAAAATTATAAACAAAATAGAATCGATTGCTTGTCAATCGATTCTATTTTGTTTTCGGAGGCGGGTTACAACGTCGATTTCGACTCTACGACCGCTTCGGGATTCACTTTTTTGATAAGACCCTGCAGGACATTGCCGGGACCGAGTTCCGTAAATTCGGTCACGCCATCCGCAAGCATGTTCTTGACGATGTAGGTCCAGCGTACCGGTGCGGTGAGCTGTGCGATCA
>ENA-ORRU01001839-ORRU01001839.1-human-gut-metagenome-genome-assembly--contig:-NODE-1839-length-12028-cov-3.902364_pt1 | contig 12028 bp, 10 predicted proteins | sample MGYA00242184_ERZ509151 | MGnify/ENA primary metagenome ERZ509151 (study PRJEB26280, sample SAMEA2338667) | human gut metagenome | biome: human gut; feature: human-associated habitat; material: faeces... | reverse complement strand
AGCACAAAACCGGTGAAAGAGAGCCCGGAAACGGTAAGAAAGGTGCTATAAGTGAAACGAATTTCAGAAATAACGAGAAGAGATGTTTTTAATTTGTTTCTATATGGAATAGATAAAAATACAGATTTCGGAACAGAGTTGCTCCATTATAATTATTCTGGAAAACTTGCCGATACTTTTAATTATCCTTATACAATAGAATTAACTTTTACGGCTTCTTCTCATTCTTCTACTTCTTGCAAGGATGCAAATAATAATTATTTAATAAATGAAATTGTAAATTTAACGCCAAAATCAAAGACTGCCAAATTTACATTTACTGACGCTTCAACTTGCACCGTTTCTGCTAATATGATATATCATGGTTCGGGTTATGTTATTTGGATGGAATGGAATTCTATCAATAGTTTTAAAAAACAATAATTATAGAAACAAGATTATTAGAATAATTAATTATAAAAAGGCATCGTATTTTGCGGTGCTTTTTTATTTGTTTATTTCGTTAAATAATTCCGCTTTTTTATTCTTTATAAATTCGGTTATATTTTCAATTTTAATCTCTTCGCTTTGTGTGGAATTTCTTAATTTAAACTCAACAATTCCTTTTTCTAATGATTTTTTTCCTATAATTATTCGCATTGGAATTCCTATTAAATCGCAATCGTTTAATTTTACGCCGAGTCTTAAATTTCTATCGTCAAATAAAGTTTCAATTCCAATAGAATTAAGCGAATTATAAATTTCAATAGCTTTATTAAAAGATTCTTCTCCTTCTTTATCAACGGTAATTATTATAACTTCGTAAGGAGCGACTGTTATCGGAAAAATTATTCCTTTGTCGTCATAATTTTGTTCTATAATAGAAGCCAAAGTTCTATTTAACCCAATTCCATAGCAACCCATTATTGGAAAAACTTCTTTATTATTTTCGTCTAATACTTTAAAATCAAAAGCTTTAGTATATTTATCGCCTAATTTAAAAATATGTCCTAATTCCAAACCTTTTTTTTGATATAATTTTTCTCCACATTGAGGACATTTATCTCCTTCTTTCGCCTCTCTAAAATCTCCCCAAATATCCGCTTTAATATCTCTTTCAACATTTACATTTTTTATATGAGTATCGTCTTTGTTTCCTCCGACTATCGCATCCGAAATAGATTTAATTGAATAATCGGCGTATATTTTAATTTTCTTTTTTAATCCTATAGGCGATGCAAATCCTACTTTAGCTCCCGTAATTTCTTTAACTGTCTCTTCGTTCGCTAATTCTATTTCAAGTCCGCCCAAATCGTTTGATAATTTTATTTCGTTAATTTCCAAATCGCCTCTTATAATAACGGCTATTACTTCGTTTTCTTCCGTTTTGTATAAAATCGTTTTAATAAAATTATCCGCAGTAGTATTAAAAAATTTTTCCAAATCGTTAATCGTTTTTATATTTGGAGTATAAACTTCTTCCAAATTTTTATCGGTATAATGTTTTGCAATCTCTTCCGCTTTAACTTCCGCTTTTTCGACATTTGCACGATAATCGCATTTTGAACAAAAAATTATTGTCTCTTCTCCAACTTCGCTTAAAACCATGAACTCTTCGCTTCCTTCTCCGCCCATAGCTCCGCTGTCGGCTTTTACGCTCACGGTATTTAATCCCATTCTCTTAAAAATTTTTGTATAAGCTTTACTCATATCATTATAACTTTTATCTAAAGATTCTTTTGTCATATTAAAAGAGTAAGCGTCTTTCATAATAAATTCTTTTGAACGAATAACTCCATAGCGCGGTCTAATTTCATCTCTAAATTTTGTTTCTATTTGATATAATATTAAAGGCAAATCTTTATATGATTGAATTTCATTTTTAGCGGTTATTGTAAAAGCTTCTTCATGAGTCGGTCCCATTGCCATATCAATATCGTTTCTATCTTTTAATCTAAATAATTCTTTTTTGAATCTTTCCCATCTTCCCGAAGGAGTTAACAAAGTTTTTGAAACAAGCAAAGGCATTATGCATTCGTTTGAACCTATGGCGTTCATTTCTTCTCTTATAATATTTGAAATTTTATTTAATACTCTAACCCCTAAAGGCAGATAAGAATATAAACCGTTTGATATTTTTCTCGCCAAGCCTGCTCTAATCATTAATTTATTTGACGCTATAATCGCGTCGTTTGGGGCTTCTTTTAAAGTTGGCATAAAGAGTTTGGATAAACGCATAATATTTTCCTTAATTATTAAATCGAATTTTAATTAATGATATATTAAAAAACAAAATTATCAACTATATTTTTATTTTATTAAATAATAATATTATTGGGGTTTTACCAGCATTTATTCTTATGCTTATAGTATTTGGCATAGTTCTTTTGCTTATTATTAGTATTATAAGGAGTGTTGTTATTCCTATAAGGGCTGCGATAACAGGAATTTCAGCAGATGATAAAGCAAATGAAAAGGTTAATAAAAAACTTCAGAAGTTATCTTCAAGAAATGATGAGACAGGAGAACTGGTACGTAATATCCAGAATACGTTTGGTGGTATAACAAACACTATAACGGCAATAAGAATAGCAACAACTGAACTTGAACAGGTATCAGAGGAGTTTGTCAAAATGTTCAGCCAAATGCAGGAGGTTGTAAACAATACTAATTCGGCCGTGGATACAATTACTGATAATACAACAGTCCAGGTGGATAAGGTAGAGGATATAAAGGTGAAAACTGATTCAATAAGCAGGGCTGTAGATAATATACATAAGAATATTGAAGGGCTTAAGGAAAGCGTGGATACCGTTACTGAATGTAACGATAAAGCGGCAGACATCATGAAAGAACTTATATGTATAAGTGAGGAAAGCGGACACGCCATGGAAGAGGTCAGCAAAGAAACACAGCGTACAAACGAATCTGCACAGGAGATAAGAAAAGTAACAGAGATTATAGCTGGTATATCAAACCAGACGAATCTTCTTGCACTTAATGCCAGCATAGAGGCGGCAAGAGCAGGTGAGAATGGACGAGGATTTGCCGTAGTAGCTGAACAGATAAGAGCACTTGCAGACCAGTCAAGAGAATCAACTGAGCATATTAATAACATAGTTAATGGTCTTATTGAGAATTCTGATATAAGTGTTGAGACAGTTAAGAAGGTAACAGATGCATTTGAAAAGCAGGATGCAAAGATTAAGGATACAGAGGCTATATTTGGAACACTTAATTCAGAAATAAACCGTGTTGGAGATGCAATAGGTGGAATAACAGGTGAAGTAGATGACCTTGAAAACCATAAGAACAATATAGCTTTAGGAGTTGATAATCTTACAGAGTTTGCACAACAGAATGCACAAAGCGGAAAGATAACAAGGGATAATATGAAGAATCTGGAGAGTGTCATGGACAACTGCAAATCATCTACAGACAGAATAGTAGGTGTTTCTAACGAACTTGTTAAAGAAATAAAAAGTATTAGTAAAACAGGTCTTAAAAAATAAATCTAATAATGACTAAAGCGTAATAATTTTACGGTAAAAGGTTTAAAAGTCTTATCGTGTGGGTACGATAAGACTTTTTTGGTTATTTTTGTTTAAAGATAAAGTTTATCACTAAGCGAAAAATATTTAATCAGCTATTGACAAACACTTAAACATTTGTTTAAATGTTTATATAAGAAATGGTTCTATATGAATCAGACTATATATAATGTTGTTATAGAATTGTAAAGAAAGGGTAAGCATATACAATATATGCGGGTATTTATTATGAAGAAGACTTATGGAATCGAAGTAGACTGTGCTAACTGTGCTTTAAAGATGGAGGAGGCAGCTAAGAAAACAAGTGGTGTTAAGAATGCCACAGTTTCTTTTATGACACAGAAGATGAAAGTTGAATTCGAGGATGGCGCAGCTGCTGATACAGTTATGCAGGAGGTTTTAAAGAACTGCAAAAAGGTTGAATCAGATTGTGAGATTTTTTTATAAGCTGAATCTGATTGATATGAAAGGTTGTGGTTTATATGACTAAGAAACAAAAAAAGGTGCTTATAAGAATAATAATTGCTTCGGTATTGATTATTCTTCTTAAACTGGTATTTCATTTTGTTAATGTTAATAAGTATGTAGAACTTATCGCTTTTCTTGTTCCATATTTTGTTATTGGATATGATATATTAAAAAAGGCTGTATATGGGATATTTAACAGACAGGTATTTGATGAGAACTTCCTTATGGCAATAGCAACAGTTGGTGCTATAGCTCTTGGCGAATATGTTGAGGGAACAGCAGTTATGTTGTTTTATCAGATAGGAGAACTGTTTCAAAGCTATGCAGTTGGAAAAAGCAGGAAGAATATCACAGCACTTATGGATATAAGACCTGATTATGCTAATATTGAGGTTGATGGGAAGTTAGAACAGGTTGATCCTGATGATGTTGAGGTTGGCAGCGTTATAGTTGTTAAACCAGGAGAAAAGATTCCTATTGATGGCATTGTAGTAGAGGGAAGCTCTACACTTAATACAAGTGCCCTTACAGGCGAAAGTGTACCAAGAAGTGCTAAAGAGGGTGAAGAGGTTATAAGTGGATGTGTTAATCTTACAGGACTTCTTAAGATTAAGACAGATAAAGAATTTGGTGATTCAACAGTATCTAAAATACTTGACCTGGTAGAAAATTCCAGTATGAAGAAATCACGTTCAGAAAATTTTATAACAAGATTTGCAAAAGTGTATACGCCAGCTGTATGTATAGGAGCACTTGCACTTGCTGTTATTCCACCGGTAGTCAATCTTGTTACGGGAAATTCCTCTGAGTGGTCTAAGTGGCTTATAAGAGCACTTACAACACTTGTTATAAGCTGTCCGTGTGCATTGGTTATATCTATTCCGCTTAGTTTCTTTGGGGGAATAGGTGGAGCATCTTCAAGAGGCATACTTATAAAAGGCTCTAATTATCTTGAGATTTTATCAAAAGCAAAATATATCGTATGTGATAAAACCGGAACACTTACAAAGGGCGTATTTGAGGTTACGGATGTTGTTACCGCTAATTCATATCAAAAAGAAGAACTTCTTAAACTGGCAGCATATGCAGAAAGTTATTCTACGCATCCTATAAGCAAGAGTATAAGGAATGCATATAAAAAGGATATTGATACTAATGTTATATCTGATATAGAAGAGATAAGCGGACATGGTGTGTGTGCAGATATAAAAGGCAGAAAGATTCTTGCAGGAAATAAAAAGCTTATGGAACAATATGGCATAGACACAACACCTACGCAGGCTTTTATAGATAAAAAAACAGGAACACTTGTGTATGTGTCAGTTGACGGCGTGTATGCAGGCTGCATAATCATATCAGATATAATTAAGCCAACATCTGCAAAGGCGGTTAAAGACTTAAAGAAAGCCGGAGTAAAGAAAGTTGTTATGCTTACAGGTGATTCAAAGAAGGTTGCTGATGCCGTAGGAAAGCAGATAGGGGTAGATGTTGTTAAAAGTGAATTGCTTCCTGCAGATAAGGTTTTTGAGGTCGAAAAGCTTCTTGATGAAAAAGAGAAGAATGAAGTACTTGCCTTTGTTGGAGATGGAATCAATGATGCGCCTGTGCTTTCAAGGGCAGATATTGGCATAGCTATGGGTGCACTTGGTTCTGATGCAGCTATTGAGGCAGCAGATATAGTACTTATGGATGATGATCCTTCTAAGATAGCAACAGCTATGAATATATCAGCAAAGACTTTGAAAATTGTACACCAGAATATAGTGTTTGCACTTATGGTTAAGTTTATATGTCTGTTTTTAGGTGCTATAGGTATAGCTAATATGTGGATTGCTATATTTGCAGATGTAGGTGTTATGGTGCTTGCTGTGCTTAATGCTACAAGATGCCTTGTATATAAAGATTAGATTAGTAAAATATTAATATGTTGACAAAAGGAGATACACATGTCAGGAGTTAATCTTCCACATGATCATGGACAGAATATAGAAAAGGTGCTGGAAAGAATGCCAGATTCAGAGGAGTGTGTGTTAGTTGCTGATGTATTCAAGCAGATTAGTGATGGCAGCAGAATACGTATATTATGGCTGCTGTGCCATTGTGAGGAATGTGTCAGTAATATAGCTGCAGCTATGCAGATGAGTGATCCGGCAGTATCACATCATCTTAAGCTTTTAAAAAAGAGTGGACTGATAGTCAGCAGAAGAGATGGCAAGGAAATATATTACAGACTTGCTGATACACAGACTGCACAGCTTTTACATCACATAATAGAAGAAATGTTCAGGATCACATGTCCTCTTGGATAAAAAATGATATTAAAAAGGTGCAATATAGACTATTGCATCTTTTTTATTTTGGGAAAGCTTGGAAATTTTTGTGAAATTGTTTATAAATCTTGTCATAAAAACAAAAAAGTTATTCATTTTTAATATCATATGTGTTAAAATAGATTAAATTAATCAGTTATCAGATATAATATATTGAAATTTTGGAGGATATATGTATTGATTCTGATATTGATATAACGTGAATATATTGTTAAGGAGAGTTTTTATGTTTAATCAGTTATTTGGAAAATATCTTATTGAGAGTGATATTATTAGTGAGGAACAATATGAGGATATTCTTGCGAAAGTAGAAAAAACACGTGCAAAGCTTGGTCTTATTGCTGTTTCAGAAGGTATCCTTACAAAGGAAAAAGCTGAACGGATTAATATACTTCAGACACAAAAGGATGCAAGATTTGGTGATATAGCAGTTGAAGAGGGATATATCACTAAAGAACAGCTTGATATGATACTTTCAAAACAGGCCAGTCCATATATTAAGTTTATCCAGGTGCTTGAAGAGGTTACAGGTATCAAGCAGGATAAGATAGAGTTATACATAGAGGATTTCAGGAAAAGCATAGGATTTACATTTGATGAGCTTGAGTCACTTAAGAGCGAAGATATAGACAGTATAGTTCCTATGTTTGCTTATGCCGCTAATCCTTATGTTACAAGAATAGCCGCACTTGCTTTAAGAAATATAACAAGATTTGTTACAGATAATTATTATATCGGAAAAATAGAACATGTTAACAATTTTGATTACAGAGCTTTTTCCGGACAGCAATGTGAAGGTGATATTAATACAGTCATAGGCTTTGCCGTAAAGGATGATCCAGATGGATTTATAAAGATAGCTGCTGGATATTCAAAGCGTGGGGCATATACCTTAGGATTAGAAAGTTATGATGCAGTGGGTGAGTTTGTTAACTGTATAGATGGGCTTTTCTCATCAGCATTATCAGCTGAGAATATAGAAGTGGAGATTCTCCCACAGTTTTCATACGAGAATCAGATTGCAAAAGGCAGTGCCTATGTATTGCCTATATACATTAATGGCAAAGAGGTTTCATTGTATATTGCAGTAGACAGCGATGTAAGTATAGGACAGATGCCTGTTACAAGAAAGATGGCAGTTAAGGAAGGTAGTGTTGATGAGACAGGTGAAAAAACAACAGTACTTATAGTGGATGATTCTGGAATGTCTAGAATGATGTTAAGAGATATATTAGAAGAAGCCGGTTATTGTATAGTCGCAGAAGCATCTGATGGTTTTGAAGGTGAACTTGCATATAAGCAGTATGAGCCAGATATAGTTACATTGGATATTACAATGCCTAATATGGATGGTATTGAATGTCTTGAAAGAATTATGGATTATAATCCTGATGCTAAAGTTATCATGATTACAGCAGCAGGACAGCAGAATAAGGTTATTAAGGCTTTAAAAATAGGAGTGAAAAAGTTTGTTACAAAGCCATATAATGTAGATGATGTTCTTAAGAATATAAAAGAACTGGCTGAATGATATAAATAAACATATAAATATAAAAAAGAAAGCGTGTATAGCAGATCTCCCCAGCTGCTAACAGGCTTTCTTTTTATATGGATAACTTTTTACAAAGATAACCTGTTCACGTACTATAAAATAAGATATTATGGTTAAAATCTTATTATGCAGGTTATATGAAAATATGCTTACATAAATTCGGGATATATATGTTAAGCATATTTTTATATTATCATAGTACACATTATTTACATCCTACTTTAAGGGGGATTTTCTGTTGGATATAATTAATAACGTATTTTTTGCAATACAAGTCATCAAAAACTGAGGAAATTGTCAGTGAAATACTAAAAATCATATAGCCAGATTACATATTGTATGATATAATTAATAGCAATATATTTATTTATAGAAACGGAGCATTTATAATGGAAAAGTATTTTAAAGTAAAAGAGCATGGCTCTACAGTAAAGGTTGAGATACTTGCTGGTATTACAACTTTTATGGCCATGGCTTACATACTTATGGTAAACGCAGGTATGTTTTCGGCTTTACCAGAGGTATCTTATAATGCGATATATATCGCAACAGCATTATCAGCAGTAGTTGGTACTTTTGCTATGGCATTTCTTGCCAATCTTCCGCTTGGCTTAGCTTCAGGCATGGGACTTAACGCATTTTTTGTTTATACAGCATGCTTTAATTTTGGACTCAGCTACGCTAATGCACTCGTGCTTGTATTATTAGATGGTATAGTATTTATAATCCTTACAGTAACAGGTATCCGCACAAAGCTTTTTACGGCTATTCCGGATGCTGTAAGAAAGGCTATTCCAGCTGGTATTGGTCTTTTCATTGCATTTCTTGGATTACAGAATGCAGGACTTATAGTTAATGATGAATCAACACTTGTTAATCTTTCATCTTTTAACATTCTTAATGGTAACGCATCATGGACGGATATTATGCCTAAGTTTGTTACTATTATTGCACTTGTTATTATAGCTGTACTGACTGTCAAGAATATAAAGGGGTCAGTACTCTGGGGTATTCTTGGTGGAAGTATTATCTATTATGTATTAGGTTTTACAGTGCCAGGTTTTTACGATGGCTTTTTTGATGGTATGACACTTAATCCTTTTGCAGCCTTTGGTGACTGGGCATCCGAGTCATTTGGTAAGGTGTTTACAGAAGGGTTTAATTTCTCAGGTTATCTTGCTGACCATACAAGCGCAGATCTTGTTCTTGTCATTGCAACAACAGCACTTGCTTTCTGCATGGTAGATATGTTTGATACTCTTGGAACTTTATATGGTGCATGTTCAAGAGGTGATTTACTCGATAAGGATGGACAGGTTCCTAACTTTGAAAAGGCTATGTTATCAGATGCCATAGCTACCTGTGTTGGTGCTATATGTGGAACATCAACGGTTACTACCTTCGTTGAGTCATCATCAGGTGTAGCTGAGGGTGGAAGAACAGGTCTTTCAGCATTTACAACAGGCTGTCTTTTCTTTATTGCCATGTTTTTAAGCCCTATAGCTGCGCTTATTCCAGGATGTGCAACGGCAGCAGCACTTATATATGTAGGTGTACTTATGATGGGTGGAGTTGCAGGCATTGACTGGAAAGACATTTCTGTAGCTGTTCCTGCTTTCCTGACTATTGCATTTATGGCTTTTGCATATAACATAAGCTATGGTATTGCATTTGGTATTTTATCTTATGTTCTGATTAAGGTATTTTCAGGTAAGGTTAAGGAAGTTAAAGCATTTACATGGATTATTGCTGTATTATTTTTGTTAATGTTCTTCCTTACGCATTAATGTTTTAAACAATATGTTTGTTTGTATGTGTGTTGAAATTTGCTTTTGACACGTATATAATTCTATTATATAATAAACACAGGATAGTTATGGGGGCATACACTATGTAGCCCCCATAATCTTTGTATTATGGTACGTGATTATGATAAAGGACATTTTTTTGATGCAGGGATTAAATATTTGGATGCTGGCATCTTATTATTTATTTGACAGGAGATAGAGATATATATGGATAATATAAGAGATTATCTTAAGGATAATATACTTATAACGGATGGAGCGTTTGGTACATATTATGCTGGATTATATGATACACGTGAGCTTCCCGAAAAAGATAATATAAACTATAAGGATAGAATTACGGCTATCCACAGGGAGTATATTGAGGCTGGTGCCAGACTTTTAAGAACTAATACATTTGCCAGTAATACGATTAATCTTGATACTGATATAGAAGGTGTAAGAGCCAATATTAAAGCAGCTGTGCAAAATGCCAGACAGGCAGCTTTATTATCTGGAAAGGAGGTTTATATTGCAGCAGATATAGGACCTATACCAAACGATAATATGTTTGACCGTCAGATAACAGAGAATGAATACGTCCAGATAGTAGACACATTTGCTAAGCTGGGGGTTAATATATATGTGTTTGAAACATTTTCTGACATTTCCCATATTATAGAAGCAATCAAGGCTGTTCCAAAGGATGCCTTTATTATAGTGCAGTTTGCTATTAATCAGTATGGATACAGCAGTTCTGGACTTAGTGCAAGAAAGCTTATATCACTGGCTGATGAAATAGATAGTATAGATGCTGTTGGTTTTAACTGTGGCATTGGTCCTGCACATATGGAGCAGTTCGTAAGCAGAAATAGAAAATACACAAAAAAAATATTCACTGCACTTCCAAACGCAGGATATCCACAGGTTATCAGTGGAAGAATGGTGTTTTCAGATAAGAATATAGAATATTATTCACAAAAGGTATGTGATCTTGTCAGGGCAGGTGCAGATATAGTTGGTGGCTGCTGTGGAACAACACCAGATTATATAAAAAATATATCTGAAATGATACGTTCATCACATATATCATGCAATATAAATATTGATACTGATGGTGATTTTAATAAAACACCGGTTAAAAATAGTGCTTTTTATTGTGGTAAAGAAGGAAAGAAGCTCATAGCTGTTGAACTTGCACCTCCTTTTGATAGTGATGCTGACAAGCTTATGGATGCAGCACATTATTTAAAGGAAAAAGGAGTTGATGTACTAACATTTCCTGATTCACCATCTGGCAGAACGAGAGCTGACTCTATTCTGATAGCAGCTAAGGTGTCACGTCAGACAGGAATGTGTGTTATGCCTCATCTTTGCTGCAGGGATAAGAATGCCATAGCTATAAGATCACAGCTTCTAGGTGCACATATTAATGGAATTAATAATTTCCTTGTGATAACAGGAGATCCTATTCCTCAGATGATAAGAAGCAGTGTTAAGAGCGTGTTTAATTTTGATTCTGTAGGACTTATGAATATAATAGAAGATATGAACGAAGATCAGTTTAAGTATGAGCCTATAGTATATGGTGGTGCTATTAACCAGGGAAGAAAAAGACTTGATATAGAGATATCACGCATTAAGAAAAAAATGGAAGAAGGAGCAGCTTTTTTTATGACACAGCCAGTTTTTTCTGATGAAGATATTAAACGTCTTAGTACCATAAAAAAAGAAACAGGTGCACGTATATTATGCGGTATTATGCCACTTGTCAGTCTTAAAAATGCAACATTTATGAAAAATGAGATGGCAGGAATAGATGTTACTGATGAAGTTCTTTCAAGATATAGTGAAGATATGACTAAAAAAGAAGGAGAGGCTGCCGGAGTAAAACTGGCAGTTGATATGATAAATAAAACTAAAGATATCGTTGATGGATATTATTTTTCGTTTCCTTTTAACAGGGTATATATGCTGGAAGATATACTTAGTATGAGCCAGATTTAATTATACGGAGGTGATATAAGTGAATGAGGCACAGGTAAAACACTTTATATTAGTAGAACGTAAAAAGGGTACAACTATTGAAGAACTTATATTTATTCTTCATGATAATGGAGTACCGGAGTATGAAATATCAAATTATCTGGAAATATCAATAAAATATGTTGAGGAAATACTTAGTGATTATTAAGCATATGTGTGCTCATAGGATTCAAAGGATTATTTAATTGATTTTTAAGAAAATGAATACAATTATAATCCTTTGATGCTTGATAATATGGCATTTCAGCGATATAATCATAAAAAGATTATTTTATTGGGGAGGTGCCTTATGGAAGTATATGAGATGCCTATAAC
>ENA-ORRU01001828-ORRU01001828.1-human-gut-metagenome-genome-assembly--contig:-NODE-1828-length-12119-cov-3.664788_pt1 | contig 12119 bp, 8 predicted proteins | sample MGYA00242184_ERZ509151 | MGnify/ENA primary metagenome ERZ509151 (study PRJEB26280, sample SAMEA2338667) | human gut metagenome | biome: human gut; feature: human-associated habitat; material: faeces... | reverse complement strand
CATTTTTAAAGAAATAGAATTATAAAAAGATTTAATGAATAACAGGAGGAAGAAAATATGTTAGGAAACTGTATCGAAAATGTAAGAAAGAATGTACCGTTGGTACACAACATCACCAATTATGTAACGGTAAATGACGTTGCGAATGTATTGTTGGCCTGTGGTGGAAGCCCGATCATGTCAGATGAACCGGAGGATGTAAAGGAAATCACTTCAATCTGCGGAGGGCTGAATATCAACATTGGTACTTTGAGCAAAAGAAGTATTGAGGGAATGTTCGCAGCCGGAGCGCGTGCCAATGAGTTGGGGCATGCAACGTTATTGGATCCGGTCGGAGCAGGAGCGAGCACACTTCGGACGAATACAGCTGTAGAACTGATGGAGAAGATCAGGTTCGATGTGATCCGTGGAAATATCTCGGAAGTAAAAACACTGGCACAGGGCAGCGGAACAACAAAAGGGGTAGATGCAGATGTGACAGATGCCGTAACAGAAGAGAATCTGGAAGAAGGTATTGCATTTGCCAAAGCATTTGCCAAAAAGGCGGGATGTATCGTTGCGATTACAGGTGCGATTGACCTGGTAAGTGATGCAGACCGATGCTATGTGATCCGCAACGGTCGTCCGGAGATGGGAAAGATTACGGGAACAGGATGTCAGTTATCGGGAATGATGACAGCGTTCTTAACAGCGAATCCGGAACAGAAACTGGAAGCAGCTGCAGCAGCTGTATGTACAATGGGGCTGGCCGGAGAGATCGGATGGAGTTATATGCAGAAAGGTGACGGTAACGCTACTTACCGCAACCGTATCATTGATGCTATCTACAATATGGATAAAGAGACATTGGATAAAGGTGCAAAATATGAGATCAGATAAGGAGCTCGAAAAAGATCAGATGAAGGAGAAGACAGAACATATGTGTAAAAAGATGAAAAAAGAAGATTTACTTCTGTATGCGGTGACAGATCGCCACTGGTTAAATGGTGAGACGTTATACAGTCAGGTAGAGAAAACGCTGGAAGGCGGTACGACATTCGTACAGCTGAGAGAAAAAGAACTGGATGAAGCACATTTCCTGAAAGAAGCAAAAGAAATCAAAGAACTTTGTGCCAGATACCGGGTGCCGTTTGTGATCAATGACAATGTAGATATTGCACTGGAAATGGACGCCGATGGTGTACATGTCGGACAGAGTGATATGGAAGCAGACGACGTAAGAGCAAAGCTTGGACCGGATAAGATCATCGGTGTATCTGCACAGACGGTAGAACAGGCAGTTCTTGCCGAAAAGAGAGGAGCTGATTATCTGGGAGTCGGAGCAGTATTCCATACAGATTCGAAAGCCGATGTTGCTGAGGTAAGTCGTGAGACATTAAAAGCAATCTGTGATGCGGTAGACATTCCGGTAATCGCAATCGGCGGAATCAATAAAGAAAATGTATCAGAGCTTGCAGGAACCGGAATCTGTGGAATTGCCGTGATCAGTGCGATATTTGCAGAAAAAGATATTAAAAAAGCGACAGAGAAACTAAAAAATTTAACAGGAGAAATGGTGAAAGCATGATAAAAGGAGCAATATTTGATGTAGACGGAACCCTTCTGGATTCCATGGAGATCTGGGAAGACGTAGGAGTCCGTTATCTGAACAGTATCGGTATAGAGGCAGAGCCGGATCTTGGGACGGTGTTATTTACAATGAGCATCCAGGAAGGTGCAGCATATGTAAAAGAACATTATCATCTGTCCCAGGAGCCGGAAGAAATTGTGCAGGGAGTTCTGGACATCATCAGCAATTATTATAAGAAAACCGCACTATTAAAGAGTGGAGCGAAGGAGCTTCTGGAAAATACAACCATGAAGAATTATGAAATTGCCGAGAAAGTCGGATTTGCAGATCCCCATTATTTTGGGATCTCCTTCAAAAAAATGACCGGCTGCACACCAACAGAATATGCAAGGGAGAAACGTAAATGAGAGATATCCGGTTTGCGGCAAAGATCATAGGAAAATTTAAGAGTATCCAGAGTGCGATCTTTGCGGTAGTGACGGTGCTGCTTTTAAGTGCGGTGCTGGTCATAACAGGTGTTTCCATGAGATATACCCGCAATTCTATTTTTGAAAATTCTGCTGTCTACACCCAGAATATCGTGCAGCAGATGAATCAGAATATTGATTCCTATATTGATTACATGGAAAATATAGCCTATATGATCTCCAGTAACGAGGATGTACAGCAATATCTTTTTGGCGAAAATGTGGACAATGGAACAAGAGAGCGTCTGATCAATCAGTTCAAGACTATTCTGGATGGACGAAGTGATATCCGAAATCTTGGGATCATTGGAAGTAATGGACGGAAGCTGATCAACGACGGCAAACAGTCTGTGAATCCGGATCTGAAGCTTTCCACCCAGGAGTGGTATCTGGAAGCTTTACAGAAGCCGGAAGGCCCGCTTCTTACATCTTCTCATGTACAGCACATCATCAGCGGAGAGCGTCCGTGGGTGATCACTTTAAGCAGGGGAATCCGTAATTTTTCCAACAGTGGTGAGAAAGAGGGAGTCTTTTTTATTGATCTGAATTACAGTGCCATCAGTGAACTTTGTGATCAGAATACGATCGGGAAAAAGGGATACGCATTCATTCTGGATGAAAGCGGAAATATTGTATACCATCCCCAACAGCAGCAGCTTTACAATGAATTGCAGACTGAGAACATCGACCTGATCGTGAAATCAAAAGAAGATACGGTGCGTACCGAAAAGGGAAACAGAGGAAAGCTGTATTCCATTTCCAGATCAAATAAAACCGGATGGACCGTTGTGGGCTGTATGAGCGTCAGCGAGCTTCTGCGCAAAAGCAATCAGGCACAGAGTATTTATGTGCTTATTTCCGCACTTCTGATGATCGTGGCACTGCTTTTTTCCAGATTTCTGGCAAAGAGTCTTACATATCCTCTTCAGCGTCTCAGAGATTCCATGTCCAGAGTACAGGAAGGGCATTTTGACGGAGCAGATGTGGAGATCGATTCAGAGAATGAGATCGGAAGCCTGACGAAATCTTTCAATGTGATGACACATAGGATACAGGATCTTATGGAGCAGAACGTGAAGGAACAGGAAGCAAAGAGAAAAAGTGAGCTTAAGGCCCTTCAGTCCCAGATCAATCCTCATTTTCTCTACAATACCCTGGATTCGATCATCTGGATGGCAGAGGGCAGAAAGTACGAAGAGGTTGTTCTGATGACAGCATCCCTGGCGCGTCTTCTTCGTCAGAGCATCAGTAATGAAGATGAAGTGGTTCCTCTTGCAAGGGAAGTGGAGTATGCCAAGGGTTATCTTACGATCCAGAAGATGCGTTACAAGGACAAGCTGGAATTCGAGATCGATGTAGAACCTTCTATATTAAATATCCCTCTGATCAAGCTGGTTCTCCAGCCGATCATTGAAAATGCCATCTATCATGGACTGAAATATAAAGAGAGTAAGGGACTTTTGCAGGTAAAAGGCTTTATGAAGGACGGAAATGCAGTTCTTCAGGTGATCGACAACGGTGTAGGTATGGATGAGGAAACATTGTCACATATTTATGATAAGCATAAGGTGAATTATCATTCCAATGGTGTGGGTGTTTACAATGTACAGAAACGTCTGAAGCTTTATTATGGAGAAAATTACGGGATCACCTATGAAAGTGAAAAAGGTGTCGGAACCACTGCCACGATCATCATTCCGGGAATACAGGAGGAATCAATATGAAAAAACATAGAAAACTCCTGACTTTAGGAGTGGTCATCTGCCTTGTGGCGGGGCTTGTAGCCGGAATAGTCTATTATAAACAGGTAGAAGAAGAGAGAAAACTATCGCTGATCTATATTCCGAAGGTTGTGGACGGTACCAACGATTTCTGGACATCACTGATCCAGGGGGCGGAGATGGCTGCAAAGGAATATAATGCAGATATCCGCGTATGGGCACCTGAGGAAGAGAATGATGTGGATGGGCAGAACAAGCTGATCGAAAGGGCAACAGAAGAAAAACCGGACGCGATCCTGATCTCGCCGTCCAGCTTCACTGAATCCGACCAGCTTTTGAAGAAGGCAAAGGAACAGGGAATACATATCGCATTTATTGATTCCTACACACAGGAAGAGGTCCAGGATCTTACCGTTGCGACCGATAATCTGGAAGCGGGACAGATCCTTGGCAGGTTTGCGAAGGATCTTGTGGGAACGGATGATCAGATTGCGATCGTTTCACATGTAAAGGGTGTATCTACGGCAGTTGAAAGAGAAAAAGGTTTCCGGACAGGACTTGGCAGTCTGAAGGATAATATCGTAGATGTGGTATACTGTGATTCTCAGTATGACAAGTCCTATGAGCTTACAAAAGAGCTGATGAAAAAATATCCGGATCTCAAGATGATCGCGGGAATGAATGAATATTCCTCTGTAGGTGCTGCAAGAGCAGTAAAGGCAGCAAAAGCAGAGAATCGGATCAGGGTGGTGGGAGTAGACAGCTCACAGGAGGCCGTCCAGCTGATGGAACACGGAATCTTCCAGGGAATCGTTGTACAGAAGGCATTTAAAATGGGGTATGTGGGTGTTCGGGAAACTGTTAAGATGCTGCGTGGAGAAGACTATAAGAAGAATATTAATTCCGGGTGCCAGCTTGTGACTCCTGACAATATGTATACCAGTGAGATCGAAAAACTGCTTTTTCCGTTTAATACGTTAAAAACATATGGTGATCTTACACCGTAAATAGTCATAAATGTACAAAGAAAAGGGTTAAATATTTACCATACAGTAAATATTTAACCTTTTTTTGCAAGATATTCTATTACAATTATTGATTTTTGACGGTATTATAATAACCAAGAAAACACAAGATACGTGCAAAACGTGAGGAGGGTAAAAATTGGAAAACTTAAAACAAAATCCAATCGTTAAGAAGCTCGGATTGAACAGAATACTTCTTGTCTGTGTTCTGATTCTTATGTTCCTGGTTTTTAAAGTAGTTCTTGGAAACAAGTTTCCGGCTGTTGATAGTATCAAGTCTACTTTGAACTATGTGTATTTCCTGGGCTTCTTGTCACTTGGCGTTACATTCGTAATCGCTACAGGAGGAATTGATTTCTCCATCGGACCTGTAATGTTCTGCTGTGCACTGGTATCCGGTTACTGCATGACATCTTACAAGGTTCCCTGTGCAGTTGCCATGATCCTTTGCATTCTGATCGGTCTCTGCTTTGGTATTTTCAATGGCTGGATGGTTTCTTACATGTCAGTGCCACCATTCATTATTTCCATGGCATCCATGAACATTGCAAAAGGTATTGCTTCTGTATTCACAAAAACACAGTCTGTAAGCTGGCCGGCAGCTGGCGATGCAAACGGCTGGTTCCGTAATATCGTTTCCGTAAACGGCTTCCCTGTAGGAATTATTATTTTCCTGGTAATGGCAGTTATCTGCGGTATCGTTCTTTACAACACAAAACCGGGACGTTACATCCTCTGCCTTGGTTCCAACAAAGAGGCTGTCCGCCTTTCCGGTGTTAACACAAAGAAATGGGAAATGCTTGCTTATGTGATCTGCGGATTCCTGGTAGGTATTGGAGCACTCTTCTTTGTAGCTACATACACAACTGTTCAGCCTGGCTATGGCGATCAGTACAACAACGAGGCTATTGCAGGTTGCGTTATGGGTGGTACATCCATGGTTGGTGGACTTGCTTCCATCGGCGGTACTGTAATCGGCGTATTCATCATCTCTCTTCTTCAGCAGGGCATCATGGCATTTGGCCTTGGTAAAGGACAGCAGATGATCATCACAGGTATCATCGTTATCGTTGCAGTTTATATCGACGTTTCTGCAAGACGCAGAAAGAACTGATCTTAGAGGGAGGATGCGACAATGGGTGAAGTTATTTTAACTATGAAGGACATTGATAAGTCCTTTCCTGGAGTTCATGCTCTGGATCACGTTAATTTCGAAGTAAAACGCGGCGAAGTACATGCACTTATGGGAGAAAACGGTGCCGGTAAATCAACACTGATGAAGGTTCTTACCGGTATTTATCAGAAGGATTCAGGTTCCATCGTTTACAAAGGACAGGAAACAGAATTCCACAATACACGTGAGGCACAGGATGCCGGCGTTGTAATCGTACATCAGGAGCTGAACATGGTAGGTGATCTTACCGTTGCTCAGAACATCTTCATCGGACGTGAACCGAAAAAAGGTTTCCGCATTGATGACAAAAAGATGATCGAGGATTCAAAGAAGCTTTTCCAGGATCTGAACATTGAGATCAATCCGAAGGAAAAGATGAAAAACCTGACAGTCGGAAAACAGCAGATGTGTGAGATCGCAAAAGCAATCTCTCATAAAGCTGAGGTCATCATCTTCGATGAGCCTTCCGCAGCACTTACCGAGAAAGAGATCGCGGATCTGTTCGAGATCATCCGTGACCTTCGTAAGAAAAATCTTGGTATCGTGTATATCTCACACCGTATGGATGAGATCAAAACCATCACAGACCGTGTAACAGTCATGCGAGATGGTGGTTACGTAGGAACCCTCATCACAAAAGACAGTACAAAAGAAGATATCATCAACATGATGGTTGGTCGTGTTATTTATGAGGATCCGAAGCAGGAGAGTGCGGTTCCGGCAGATGCACCGGTAGTTCTTAAGGTTGAGCATCTGAACGCAGGTAAGATGGTCCAGGATGTAAGCTTTGAGCTGAGAAAAGGCGAGATCCTTGGCTTCTCAGGACTGATGGGTGCAGGACGTACCGAGACAGCCAGAGCACTGTTCGGAGCAGATCCGAAGCAGAGTGGTAAGATCTCCATTATGGGTAAAGACGGTCAGCTTCATGAGGTGACCATCAACAGCCCGCAGGATGCTGTTAAATGTGGTATCGGTTATCTGTCAGAGGACAGAAGAAGATACGGTGTTGTTGTACAGAAATCTGTAACAGAGAATACAACACTTGCTACAATGGAGAACTTTACAAACGGTCTCTTCATTAATAAAGCAAAAGAAAAAGAAGTTACTGAGAAATATGTAAAAGAGCTTGCAACAAAGACACCTACAACAGATCAGCTGGTAGTAAACCTTTCCGGTGGTAACCAGCAGAAGGTTGTTATTGCTAAATGGCTGACACGAGACAGTGACATCCTTATTTTCGATGAGCCTACCAGAGGTATCGATGTTGGTGCCAAGAACGAAATCTACAAATTAATGAACAGACTGGCAGCAGAAGGAAAATCCATTATCATGATTTCTTCTGAGATGACGGAAGTTCTCCGAATGAGTGACCGTATCATCATCATGTGTGAGGGTAAAGTTACCGGATGTATTGATATCTCCGAGGCAACCCAGGAAAACATCATGGACAAGGCCACACGGAATATCGATTAAGGAGGAAAGTCATGACTAAGAAGAAAAAAAGTATTTTAAGTGATCAGAGATTTATTGTTTTGCTCGTTATCATTGTCCTGTGTGCAATATTCTCAGGCTTGAGTAAAGAATTCAGACAGTACACCACGATCCTGAGTATGCTGGATTTCTCATATTACGATCTTCTTATGGCGATCGGAGTTACATTCCCGCTTATCACTGGTGGTGTTGACCTGTCAATCGGAACTGGTATGGTAGCATACGCACTGATCGCAGGAACACTGATCAGAAACAACAATTGCCCGGTAGCTCTGGCAATGCTGATCTGTATTGTTCTTGGTATCGCAGTCGGTGCACTGAACGGTGTACTGATCGGTGTTATGAACCTGCCGCCATTTTTGGCAACACTTTGTACCTGTATGATTACCCGTGGTGCCGGATCTCTCTGCAGTGCGACACCTTGGCCGGGACTTACACAGGACGGTGGATGGTTCCACACAATCTTTAAAGTAACCGTTGGTACAGGAAGAAGTGCTTCACGTTATCCGCTCGGTTTCCTGTGGATGATCATTCTGGTTCTTCTTATGGAGTACATCCTGAACCACACCAAATTCGGTCGTTACACAATTGCAATCGGTTCCAACAAAGAGGCAGCAGCCCTTTCTGGAATCAATACAAAGTTCTATCACGTAATGGTATACGTTGTCTGCGGTCTGTTTACAGGTCTTGCAGCAATCGCATACGCAGCAGTAACACCTACTGTACAGCCTGGTACTGGTGCCGGACTTGAGATGGATGCTATCGGTGGTGTATTCGTTGGTGGTGTAGCAGCTACCGGTGGATATGGTTCCGTAATCGGTACATTCGTTGGTATCTTCGTCATCATGCTTCTGAAAACAGGTCTTCCATACATCGGCCTGCAGGCAAACTGGCAGCAGATCATCACAGGTATCGTTCTGATCGTAGCCGTTCTGATCGATATCCTGAAAGAGAAAAAAGCAGCACATTGATATTAAGAAGTGTGTATAATAAGTAAGGGTGCTGTTTACAGAGAAATGTGAACAGCACCCGATAATCAAAGATGTGAAACGCCAAGGGGTAGCAACGGCGTATGAACATAAAAAAACTATATAATATATTTTAAGGAGGAAATATTATATGAAAGCAAAAAAGGTTATGGCATTAATGCTCTGTGCAGCAATGGTAACAAGCATGAGCGCAACAGCAGCTTTTGCAGCTGAGGAGAAAGAAGATGCAGCAACAGAGGAATCCGCAGATTCCACAGCAGCTGAGGATCCTACCGCACAGTTCGACGGACTGAAAGCAAACGAAGCTTATGAGTTCCCGATGATGGTTAAATCTTTCCAGTCCACATACTGGGATGCAGCTCAGGAAGGTATGAAAAAAGCATCTGAGGAGCTGGGCGTTACTTATAAACCACAGGGACCGAACAGTGAGTCCGATATCGCTGACCAGGTTAACATGATCAACACAGCTATCGCTTCCAATCCTGTTGGATTAGGACTTGCAGCTTGTGATACATCTTCTGTTACAGATGCACTTAAGACATGTGCAGAAAAAGGAATCCCGGTTGTAACTTTCGATACAGGTATCGCTGATGCTCCGGAAGGATCTGTAGTATGCGAGGTTTGTACAGACAACGCACAGGCTGGTGCAGTAGCAGCTGAGAATATGTACAACTCCATTAAAGACGTTGTTAAAGATGCTGACGGACAGGTTATCATCGGTGAGGTTAACCAGGATGCAACAGCTCAGAACATTCAGCAGCGTGGTACTGGATTCATCAACAAGATGATCGAGCTTCTTCAGGCTGATGGCAAGACTGTAGCAGTAAGCGGTAACGAGTTCTATGTAAACGCAGCAGAGGGTGCTGACGCAGACGCTAAAGACGCTGACGTTGTTATCCAGGTAGCTGTTCCGGCACAGACAACTGTAGAGCTCTGCTCCACAGAGGCACAGGCAATCCTTTCCCAGGAGAACTGTATCGCAGTATTCGGTTCTAACCAGGTTTCCGCAGAGGGTGTTCTTGCAGCAAATGCTAACCTTAACGTTCTTGGTTCTGACCCGGCAAACGGTGATGTAGTTGGTGTTGGTTTCGATGCTGGTTCTATCATCAAAGCAGCTGTTAAAGATGGCACATTCATCGGTGCTGTTACACAGTCTCCTCTTATGATGGGATACTATGCAATCTACGCTCTGACAGCAGCAGCAAACGGCCAGGAGCTTGAGGATGTTCCTACAGACGGTTACTGGTATGATGCAACAAATATGGAAGACGAGGATATCGCTCCTAACCTTTATGACTAATCATATAATTGATAAGATCGTGAAGTTATAATGAACGCGGATTGCGTTCACGGACGTATGAAATAAGAGATCCGCTGGCTGATTCAGTCAGCGGATTTTTTAAACAAATAATGTAGTAGTTCATAAATAATCGCTGTATTATTGGCAAATAAAGACACTTTTTTTGACAAAAGAGGTTCTTATCACCGGAAGGATCCTGATGTATGATAAATACAACATCAGATATGAAAGTGATCAGAAGCTTACATATTGAGGAGGATTTAAAAATGGCAACATATTATTTAGCAGTAGATATCGGAGCATCCAGTGGACGTCACATTCTGGGACATATGGAAAACGGAAAAATGATCCTGGAAGAAATCTATCGTTTTGAGAACGGCATGGTTAAGAAGGATGGAGAGCTCTGCTGGGAGTTTGACCGCCTTTTCAACGAGATCGTAAATGGTCTTAAGAAATGTAAAGAGATCGGCAAGATCCCGGTAAGCATGGGTGTTGATACCTGGGGTGTTGACTTCGTGCTTCTAGACAAGGATGACAAGGTTCTTGGCAACACGGTAGGCTACCGTGATCATCGTACAGAGGGAATGGACGAGGAAGTTTATAAGACAATTTCCCTGAAGGATCTGTATGCAAGAACCGGTATCCAGAAAGCAATCTACAATACAGTATATCAGCTGATGGCAGTGAAGAAGAAACATCCTGAGTATCTGGAGCAGGCTGAGACACTTCTTCATGTACCGGACTACTTCCATTTTCTTCTTACAGGCGAAAAAACTTGCGAGTACACAGAGGCAACCACAGGACAGCTTGTATGCCCGACAACCAAGGACTGGGATTATGAGCTGATCGATATGCTGGGATATCCAAGAAAGATATTCCAGAAGCTGATCATGCCTAGCACAAGCATCGGACATTTAACAGACGCAGTGAAGGAAGCAGTTGGCTTTGATCTTGAGGTTGTAGCACCGGCTACACATGATACAGGGTCTGCAGTTCTGGCTGTACCTGCAAATGATGACGATTTCATTTATATCAGTTCCGGAACATGGTCTCTGATGGGAATCGAGAGAAAAGAAGCAGACTGCTCTGAGAAGAGCTGTGAGATGAACTTCACAAACGAGGGTGGATATGCAGGACGTTTCCGTTATCTGAAGAACATCATGGGTCTCTGGATGATCCAGTCTGTACGTCATGAGTTTGATGATGCGTATAGCTTTGCACAGATCTGCGAGATGGCTGAGGAGGCAAAAGATTTTCCGTCAAGAGTAAACGCAAACGATGAGTGCTTCCTTTCTCCTGAGAACATGACAAAAGAGGTTCAGGACTACTGCCGCAGAACAGGACAGCAGGTTCCGGAAACTCTTGGCGAGATTGCAACCGTTATCTATACAAGCCTTGCAGATTGCTACGCTAAGATCGCAAAAGAAATCGAGGAGATGACAGGAAGAACCTACAGCCGTATCCATATCGTAGGCGGTGGTTCCAATGCAGGATACTTAAATGAGCTGACTGCAAAAGCTACAAAGAAAGAAATCCATGCAGGCCCTGGTGAAGCTACTGCAATCGGTAATATCACAGCACAGATGCTGAAGGCCGAGGAGTTTAAAACGATCGAGGAGGCTCGTACAACCATCCATGAGTCCTTCGGTATTAAAGTATACAAAGCATAAATAATTGGAGGTCTTATTATGTTAGTTAACACAAAGGCAAAAGTTGGTGTATTTTCAATTGCTTTAGGCGCATATCTTCCGCAGTTCCCGTCACTGGTGCCGGAATTTGAGGCACAGTACGACGCATTCAAGAAAACGATCCCGGATACAGTAGAGATCGTTGACGGCGGAATAGTGACAACAAAAGAGCAGGCAATGGTGGCAGGAGATAAGTTCCGTGCAGCAGATGTTGACCTTGTATTTCTTCAGATGCTGACATACGCAACATCCTACAACATGCTTCCGGCGATCCGTGATCTGGATGTTCCGGTTGTTCTTGTAAACGTTCAGAAGATCAAAGCGCTGGATTATGAGCACACTGACATTGCCTCCTGGCTGGGTGAAGGCTATGCATGCGGTGCTGTAGGCGAGGCAGTTGCTGACCTTGAGAGAGCAGGCAAGAGACATGCGGTTATCACAGGCGTTGTAGAAGGCGGAGATCCTGCAGTTCAGGCTGAGATCGAAGACTGGTGCAAGGCTGCTCAGGTAAGAAGAAGATTCCGTGACACAAATATTGCACAGATTGGAAGACCATATCCTGGTATGATGGATCTTTACATTGATGAGACAAACCTGTACAACAGAATGTTCCTGTACACCAAACAGTTTGACTGGGAAAAGATGTGGGCCATCGCCGACAACATCACCGACGAGGACGCCATCCGCGCCAAGG
>ENA-ORRU01001815-ORRU01001815.1-human-gut-metagenome-genome-assembly--contig:-NODE-1815-length-12171-cov-4.702625_pt1 | contig 12171 bp, 13 predicted proteins | sample MGYA00242184_ERZ509151 | MGnify/ENA primary metagenome ERZ509151 (study PRJEB26280, sample SAMEA2338667) | human gut metagenome | biome: human gut; feature: human-associated habitat; material: faeces... | reverse complement strand
AACGCGCGACCTTGCCAAGGTCGAGACCGCGGGTTCGAGCCCCGTCTATCGCTCTACTTTTAAGAAAAGGACATCCGATTGGATGTCCTTTTTTGCTTGAACAAGACTCTTCTGTGGCTCGAAGGTTCTCCCTGAACTAAAATTCCAGACTATCGTCATTTAAAAGGAAATATTTCATTCCCATAATCACAAATCCCTCATCATTTCTCCAGGGTTTCTTTGTTCCATTTACAATAACAATCTTCTTGAAAGAATCCGAAATATTTCTAAGTGAATTAAACTCCTGTGCTTGTTTTTCCTCAGAAGACATATCATAAGCTACTTGAATATAATATCTCTTACTGCCTTGATTTACTACAAAATCAATCTCTAATTGTTTTCGAATCGTTTTCCCTTCTTCATTTTTTCCATAAACCTCTACAATACCAATATCTACATTGTATCCTCGTATAAGCAGCTCATTATAAACAATATTTTCTATAATATGTGTAGGCTCCTGCTGTCTGAAATTTAATCGTGCGTTTCTAAGTCCTATATCAGTAAAATAATATTTTTGATTTGCGCCCACATATTTTCTACCTTTAATATCATACCTGCTTGCTTTCGATATCAAGAAACTTTGTGTCAGATACTCAATATGATTTGATATCGTTTTATTACTATAAGTAATACCTCGTTCTGATTTAAATGTCTTTGATATTTTGGTTGGATTCGTAGGTGCTCCTATGGCAGAAGCCAGAACATCTACCAGCGTATCTATTTCATCAACGTTCTGAAGTTTATTTCGCTCTACCACATCCTTTATATAAACATTCGTAAACATATTCTTTAAATATTCTGCTTTTTGACGTTCTGTAGATAATTGAATCACCTGAGGAAGCCCACCATATATCATATACTCATTCCATGCATCATCATACACCCCTTCATATGCCATATAAAATTCTGCAAAAGACAATGGATATATCCTAATCTCATCTCCTCTTCCCCTAAACTCCGTAACAACATCACTGGACAAAAATTTAGAATTACTTCCTGTTACATATACATCAATGTTGTTGATACGAAGAAGACTATTCAGCACTTCCTCAAATCGAGGCATAAACTGAACTTCGTCTAAGAGCAGATAATACTTCTGTTCATCCTGCATTACATCTTTAATATATTGATAGCACTTCTTCGGATTTCTCAATTTCTCATTTTCAATACCATCCAATGCTATCTCAATAATATGTTATTTTATCTTAATACAAAATTCATGTTTCCAAACGCTTCAACTTTATCATAGTTAATTAAATATGTATAGTAATATCTTTTTTACAGCCAAACGCATCCTATCTACTTTAATACTTCTAGAAATCTAATCATTCTTTCTGTAAAACTCTGTGAATTATTTTTTGATTTTTGAACCGTAATTTTCTTTTCTTTTTCAATACCAAGCCCAATCTCATCCACATCAACAACAGTCCCTTTGTATGTAGAATAATCTTCTTTTTTTGTAATTCTAACAACATGCGTTAATAAGCTATCATCTAATACTAAATCTGTTCTAATTACTTCTGCCTTTTCACTTATTTTAAATGTTTCAAATGGTTCTAAACCAATTATCATCATTGGAATTGTCAATTGATTCATCATCGGTGGTAAATACCTCAATACCTTTTCAAATGAACCACTTGCAGAATCAATGTTGGCTGCAATTTTCATATTATCTGTCGCACAAACATAAATACCTATTTGACCCTGAACTGCCTTTTCTACATGATTTAATTCACATGAAAGAACAGGCTTTAATAAATTCCACGCAATTGCTTCTCCATGATTAAATGCAACCTCAACACAGAATGCATCATCACAAGCAAAATCCAATCTCCATTCTGTATTACCTATTACCCCTGTTGTATCATTAAAAATATCTACTTCTGCTTTCCAACCCGGAATAGCAAGCATTCTCTCTTTAAGAATGCCATTAATAGAAGGCGTCATGCTTTTGAACGCTGTTCCTCTCTCTGTAGATTTTGCTTTTTTCTTTAAAAAATCATTTATCAATTCCTCATCGGTCATACTTCTTAATGCACCAACAAACTGTTCATATCGTTCCTTCAATTGTGAGTCACTATTAATAATAGCTTTCGCATGACGATGTGAATATTCTATAAATTTCATTGTACATACCTCCTAACATTTGTTTCATATATATGAAAAAGCCACTCTGTTCTGTAATATTCATAACATTTCATTTAAGATATAATGGTAATGTTATAATTCATTCATTATTATATTGTCCAACACTTTTCCCATTCTAGTTATCATGGGTACAACCAATGCATTTCCCATACAAAAATATCTCATTCTTTTTGGCATTCCTTTGTTTGTCCAATTATCTTCAAACCCCTGTAAACGTTCAGCTTCAATAGGAGTCAATAATCTTAATCTTCCTGTTCCAGGATCAGTTACTACATGAGTACTCCTATTTAATGTCGATTCACTTGTTAGCATAGTTCTCCCTGGTCTATCCCATGAATCTGGAAATGCTACAGGTCCTTCTGAGAAAATATATTCATGACCATTTTTTGTTTTTCTAGGTATTTTTTTTGCGCCTTTAAGATATGCCCATTTGGATTTCTTATCTTCAGTTATATAAAACTCTTCATCAACATTTTCTTGTAAAATTTCTTTTATTAAAATTGGCTTTTCTTCAATTTCTGTTACATCACATGTATAAATCTTACCATTATGCATATAACCCGCCTTCTCAAATCCAAATGCAAACTTATCCGATATATTCTCAATGTCCTTATCCGTAATCACATCCATATTATCTTTATTCACTTTGTAATCCAACAAATTCGATTCACAAATTTCCGAATGTCCACTAATTGGAAATGCATTTGCCATCAAACCAATTGTCAATACTATTTCATCAACACTTCTATTCTTCATTTTTTTCCCATAAACTGTATTATTTCTATATGCGAATATAAAAGTTCTTCTTCGTCTTTGTGCAGCTCCATATATAGCAGCATTTACAACTCTCCATTCAACTGAGTATCCCAATTGTGAAAGACAAGATAAAATAATCCCAAAATCTCGCCCTCTTTGATTTGCAGGAGATTTTAATAATCTATCTACATTTTCAAAAATACAAAACGCAGGTTTCTTTGCAATAAGAGTATCTCTAATCTGCCACCATAAAACCCCCTTCTTACCCTCTATTCCATGTGAAGAAGCAAGAGTATGTGCCACACTATAATCTTGGCAAGGAAAACCACCTACAAGCAAATTATGGTCTGGAATACAATCTTTATCCATTATAGATATATCTTCGCCTGTATGATATTCTCCTCTAGTATCAACTGAATCCCCAAAATGAGCCACATAGCAATCATGCGCCCATTGATTCGTTTTACCCGGTTCCCACTGTGAAAACCATGTTGTTTTCCAACCAGTTCCAAGTTTTTCCATCCCTAACCGAAATCCTCCGACTCCGGCAAAAAGTTCACAAATCGTTTTCTGCATAAAAAGTCCTCCTTGGCTCCCTGCCATCTCACTTATAATCTTGAACCCTAAAATTAAATTAGCACCATCATATGATGGATCATGGATTCTTACACGTTATGTCCATTACCTAAAATAAATGTACCAAAATACATACTCAAATACTATTTTTATTGATTATCAATCATTTTATTGATAGCAGTTCTTATAGCTTCTGATTTTGCAATGTTCATTAGCTTACAATACTTTTCTAATCTTGCAATAGTATTATCGTCCATACGAATCGTGCAAACACGTTCCATATTATTTTCGCCCTTTGGTCTTCCCATTTTTTTCATGTATGAACTCCTTTCGTGCATATATGTTATATTACTTTTTGTAATACAAAATATCAAGTCTTTTTTTGTATTACAAAAACAATTGACCACACACAATTATTTCTGGTAAAACATACTTACAATATTAATCGAAGAAAACATATATAATGTTAAGAATCCTTTATTCTCATTCATTTAAGATAAAAAAGCTCGGCTATTCCCATCTTTTATTTATCCAACAACTTCATCGTTTGAATTAAAAAACTTCAAATTTTATCCTTATCATTTAGCACTTTTATCTATGATTTTAAGAAAACTCAGCAAAATTTGACATCATATTTGCCGCATTAATAGCAAATATCTTTGATTCTTTTGAAAATTCAAACTGCCCTAAGACAGTGTGATACTTACTTCCACTATATTGTGTAACAAAAATAGCATTATAAAAACGTTTAATTATTTCTTCTTGTGTCACAAACTTCTTTCCCATTTCCTTGTCAAATGATTCATCATTATTTAACATCCTTATCAGAACTCGTTCTATTTCATCCTCACGAAACAAATCCCTTAAAGGTTCTATATCCTGACCATTAATAAAATTATTATATTTTGATATATCTGCAATTTCTAATCCAATTAGCAATGGAACAATGTACACAAGAATAACATGTTTTCCTTCGCCGACCTGAAATGAAAAGTCATACTCTTTACTATTGTGTGTCGGTTCATATACCGCCGCCTTAACTTGTGAGTAAAATCTTGTAATTTCACGCAACTCAAAGTTAAACATTTTTATCACATGTTCTATTACTCTATCAATGCTATATTGGGGTCTAAGTTCAAGTTGATTATAAAATTTCTCCATATCAGCGGGCGGAATGGTAATTCTCAAGTCAAAAAATCTATCTAAATATCTACATGAATCAAATTTTATTCCATAGTAATGCTGTATTGTATATTGCAACTGTTCTAAATTAACAGAAAACACAAATGTAATTCTATCATCAAATATGTAATGTTTTATTTGTTCAAGAAAGCGAACCGCAAAAATCGGTTTACATCTATCTAGTTCATCAATGAAAATAACTAAGCGATTTCCTCTCTCAGCTAATAACCCAGTAAAAAAATCTTTAATTTTATCCTCAATACTTTTTTGCTCTTTAAATTTTGTAAAAATATTCTCTGATGCCAGAGCCTCTTTAATCCCATTTATATTGTGTCCGCTAATAGCCTCTACAATTGTGCCAGCAATTTTAACAATACTTTTATCTGATAATGAAAAATCTATACACAACTGCTTTGTAATTTCATAAATTAACGAAAAAATAGGTTCTTCATCATTATCATTCTTCCATGCATCATAATACACCGCAATAATACAATTATCACTATTTTGTTCATCCTTTAAGGCTGAAAATCTTTTATAAACTTTTTCTCTCACTTTCTCGTCTATAACACTTAAAGGATTTAAGGCATTAATTACCATCTTTGTTTGACGCACAAAAAATGTTTTTCCACTTCCCCATCTTCCATCAATTGCGATAGTAGCAATTGAGTCTTGTGCCTGTAATATTTTGTAAAAATATATAATATCCTTATTTCTATTAATTGTATCATTATATAAATACTCCATCAGATTTTCCTCTGTAGGTAATACTTCATAATTTTTCAAAAAATCACTCTCCAATACATAAATGTTATTATGTTTAAATTTTGCTTTTAGTCTTTAAAACTATCTTTTAAACAACCTTTTTAAAATGCCCTTACCTTTTTCTTCCTTTAAAGCATTATTTAATTTTTTTACTTGATTTTCCAAATCAAGATTTTTCTCCACCAATTCTGTATTTTTTCTCTCTAGTCTCTCTATTGAAGATATTTTTGTTTCTATATTATATAATTCAATTTTCTTCTCTTCTATTTTCACTCTTACAACCTTCTCTTGTTCTTCAAGCATACCAATTTTTTGTGTTCTTTGTTCTATATCCCTCTTTTGTTCATTTATCTTTTTTTGGTATTCTCCCACAATATCTGTCATTCCTTTTATTTCTTCTTCATACTGATTCAACTGTAAATACCTCGCTTCCCATTCTGATCCTTTGGGTGGATTGACATTATTAATCATTTTTCCTACATTTTTACCATTAAGTAATCTATTTTTAACTATCCGAGTGTAAAAGGAAATTTCCTTTTCACTCCACAAGTCATCCGGAATATATTGATTATTATATATCTTTACTTCACATACTTGAAAATTTTTTAATTCTAAATCTTTTGCTTTTGATTTACTCACCTTATGCGTGACATAAATTTCTATTGCAATTTTTCCTCCCCATTTATAATAAAATGATTTTGGTTCTGTGCCTCGCAATATTAGATATACATCAATAAAATATGCATTATTTTCGGTTTTAACAAAGTATTCCGGACGAGCATTTTTAATATACAATCGTATTTCTTCACCCCAAATATATAATTTCAATTCTTTTACTTTTAACATAGCCAATTCATATATTATATGTGTCATTGACTTTTCACTAGCAATTCCAGCATGTGTTGAACTTGGATAATACGAAAAATGAGCTTCTCTTCCATTTGAACTTGTTCTTTTAGGAAACATCAATTCTCCTATCTCTACATTTGGACTATCATAAAACAATGCTTCAGCATCTCTGTTTTTTATTTTCCTATTTCTTATTTTAATAGCCTGATAAACTGTTACAACTCGGAAGCCCTTTTCAGTTTTCATATATGCCAACTTCTTTTTTGCCACTTATTCCATCTCCTATTATTATAAAAACAACCTATATTTCATAATTTTCTCTAAATAATTAGTGTTCCTTGATTCTCTTATTCATAATCTTCATCAAGCTGCTGCTCTATTTTCTCTTGTCTGCAGTCAACAATATCCTCAATCCAAAGTACTACCTCTGACACAGCCACTAGTATTAATCCAGTCTTCACTAGTGTCTTTCCCACAGCATCATCCGTTTTCTTTGCCACCTCAGCACTCTTTCCAAGTAATCCAATCAATCCTATATTTGCCAGTCGCTGCAAATTTCTATTTATGAATTTATTATCTCTATGAATTTTTCTTAATATTGCCTCATTTGTCATAGTAATTATCCCCCTTACCTTCACCCAACCATATCATTAATATCTTCTGCTAAATACATATTCTCTTTCTGTCCATCATCTACCGGCTGCATTTTAGTCACTTCACTATGCTCCGGGATTTCGATTCCCATTATCTCTTCAATTTCTGCCAAATTATCTTCACAGGTATCAGCCAAAGATTCACAATCAATGTAATCCGTTAATGCATACAAGCAGTTAAGTTCTTTTATTTTTGCTTTTTTCTCAAGCCTCAGCTCCTTAAGTCTCTTAAATATTTTATAACCCTGAGCCACATTACAATTAGCATCTTCTATTTCCAAAAGGATATTTTCAATCTCAGTATCTAGCTCTTTGATATCTATCTGAATATTTATTATATATTGCCCGGCATTTCTATAAAACTCTGCCTGCTGCCTTGCAAATGAAACCCAGTCATTCTCTTTTTCATCCAACGGAGTATAACTTCTTTCTTCTACCATTGTTACTTCGCCATCCTTTTCATCAAATGTAGGTTCAACGCTATATCTTTGCTTTGTATCTGAGCTAATATGGACTGTTCCATGTATATCATCTCTTTGTAACCGTCTGTCTTTAAGTATACAGTTTTCAAACAGTTCTTCGTATTTTCTAGGTTTATACTTTCTTGTTCCCAGACCTTTGATACTTTTTAATGCCTGCTTTGCCTTAGTGACATTTGTATTCGTCCCAAAACTATTTTGAAAATATTCAATTCTTTGCAGTTCATCCTTAATATCTCTTCTGTTTTCCCTGCACACTCTTAACAGCTCAATCAAATCAACTGCTTCATTATCATCTGTTTCACATAATTCAATATAATGAAGAATATCGCATATCTTCTGTTCTACATCTGAATGTTTTTTCGACAATTCATCCCTATAATCCTTTAGACCTTCTACCAGGTATGTAAAATGTGTAAGATATTCTGCCCAGTCCATTTCTGATAGGTCATATGATGCAACATTTTTCTCAATCGGTTCCATTACCTCATCGTATGTTAGTTCTTTTATTGGCGAAACATATTCATCATTATTTTCTTCCTGCTCTTCAACAGGTAATGCACTGAAATTGTCACTTATTTCATCACTGCCAGATACTTCCCGGCTCATATCTTCCACATTTTCTTCAATCGGAACCATACAATAAAATGCTGCTTTCTTGCCCACACATATTCGGCTGTTTGCCTGCGCAAATGTAAATACTGTTGCGTCCTGTTCCCCCGCCACAGCTACCAACTGATCTGCTTTATCGGTTCTATAATAGTGACCACTATAATCCATTATGTAATATAAAGAATCCGTTTCCATAGGCACCTCCTATTCTAAATGTCCTATCATTTCTACATACCTCATAACATTCACACATAATGCAATATTCCTTACAATCCTTAACATGTAATACTTTTTTCTAATCTAATACCATAACCTTGCCTGTTTCAAAAAAATAAGAACCAGTAAGAGCTTATCTCTTATCTGATTCTTATTATAAAAACTAAGGTGTCCCATAAACACACCTTGCATATCGAATCTTTGTTCTTATTTTTTATATTGTTCTATCAATCTGTCTATTTCAGCATTCATCATTTCAACAACATTATCTGGTCCTGCAAGTGTTACACCCTCACCAAGCCCTATGATCCATGCTAAAAATTGTCTGCTAACTGCAATTTCCACATTGATTGCGAAACGTTTATCGTCCAGTCTGATCATGGATACGTCTTTGCCAAAACGGTCTATCATTACACCTGCAAAAGAATTATCGCATTCAATTCGTATCCATTCCTCTTTTCCTCCATACATGCCAAATGTTTTTCTGGCATATGCAGCCATATCAAAGGATTTAAACGCCTGTCTTCCTTCTCTTACTTTGCCATTTAACTTGATAGAAAGCATTTTATCTACACGAAAATGCTTTATTATCCCATCATTGCTATCATATGCAATAAGATAATAGTTTTCATCATCCCATGATAAAGACCATGGACTAACCTCATAAAGTGCCCCCTCATGACGCAGCTCCATTTTCTTATCAACATTCCATTGGAAATATTGAAATGTTATCCTTGAATTCTCTGCTATTGCTGTATGTATCCTGTCAACATTATAATAAATACTTTCATTCATTGTCTTTACACGACCAGCTACAAATACCTGTCTGTGTAACTGAGATGCTTCATACTTACTAGCAAGCCCTTCTATCTTTTTAATAAGCTCATTTGACTTCTTAGCAGTAATAAATTTTGCCGACTGTACAGAATCAACTAATAATTTTAATTCTGCCAATTCAAACTGTCTGTTCCCTATATGATATGAATATGTCCTGTCTTCCTGCATTCCTATAATATCCAGACCATACACTCTAAGATTTTCAATATCATTATATAAACTCTTACGCTCAGCACTTATATCATATGCTGCAAGTGCATCAATAATCTCTGGCATAGTAATACTGTGTGTTTCATCTGTCCGCTCCAGAAGAATTTTCATAAGATATATCAGTTTCAATTTCTGATTTGATGATTTAGGCATATTGTACCTCCAAACTCCCCAATAAAACCAAAAGCTTCTCCTATATGATACCATAAATAAACATATAAGAGAAGTTTTATCATACCAGTAAGCCTTACTATTGGTACACTATATATTTTCTCTGCAATATACTCTTCAAATTCCAGATTCATAATCAAAAATTATTTCTACTTTGCAGAGCAGCACACCACAATCAAAATCAGTACTACAATAACAATTATCAATAAAGCAGGCTGAGTAAATAACCATAACATAGCAAATAGTAATACGAAAAATCCAACAACCTTACCGATTGCTGCTATTCCTGAATAATCGCCGTCACAAGCCGCAATAATTGCTCCTACTACAAACATTAAAATCAATGCTAATATATGCATAACTACCACCTCCGTAAAAGGACATCTTTACTTCATAACCCATTTATCTGTTTCTTATACTTCATTTATATCACTTATACTGTCCAATAATCGTCCCCGGCACATCGAATTAATATTCTGCCTCAGGATAAAATAACAGAAAAGGACGCAGGATTTCTCCCACGTCCTCACATCTATCTGGCTTTATCTTCTCTTACCTTCTGTGCTTCCTATTTAACCCCATCCACATCTCTAGCCTTAAATACACCTGCATTATACTGATACTCCTGTGGTTCAGCTACCATTGGAACATACTCGTTCTCTGCATTGACTCTCTCTGGCTCTGCTTCTGTCCTGTCAGATGCTTTCTGCTCCTCACTCTTCGCATACTTCATACGTTTTTCTTTATCAAACTGCACTTTCATTGCAATATACACTACCATTTTATGTGTATAGTTATATTTTTATGTAATGAAAAATCAATTGACAAACGTTCCCCCATGAATTAGTACGCAGTTAGTTGCAGTAAACTCACTAAGATATGAAACGGAGGATATCAATATGGAATTTCAGACCGTACTGGAAAACAGACGAAGTGTACGCTCCTATGATGCGAGCAAAACCGTAACCACGGAATAGATAAAAAAAATCATTGAAGCCGGCATTTTAGCACCATCCCGGAAGAATTCCGGGACTGCGTGTTTTTTTGCCTGCTATTCGGAAAACCCTCCGATATCCGACCTGCAAATTCATATTCTAACTGCCAAGCTTCTGGTTTCTCCATTCATTGGCAGACATTCCTTCCTGCTTCTTAAATACACGGGAAAAATGTGCCAGATCCAGGAATCCTACAGCATCAGAAATATCCCCGATGCGAAGGGACGGATCCTCTAACAGCTTCTTGGCATGTTCAATTCGACAATGATTTAAAATATCAGAAAAACTCTGACCGGTATGGCGGTTTAATAATTTACTCAAATGCCACTGGCTGACATAGGTTTTCTCTGCCACCTCACACAAGGTCAGTTTCTGATTATAGTTGGCTTCTATGTATTTTAGTGCATTCTTTACAATAAAACTGCTGGATGCACTTTCATGTGGCTGGGCCGCTGCATTCTCCTGTGCCCCGGTGCCATCACCGGCTGTCACCTCAGATGTTCCATCCTCTTCTTTGGCTTCTGCTTTTTCCGCCGCTTCTCCTGTTGCTGCACTCTCCTCACCGGTAATGGATTTCTTTTTCAAATTCTCACACATGGCAGAAATTGCTTCTTCTAATTCGTCCATATTTGATGGTTTCAAAAGGAAACGGGTTACACCCAGGCGGATTGCCTTCTGGGCATATTCTGTTATATCGGATGCCAACTACGAGAAACACGCTTTGCGAGTTTCTCGAGTTATCGCGGTGCTCGCCAAAATCTGTAAGAAAAGAAGCTCGCTCAGGCAAGCCTGGCTCCTTCTTTTCTTACAGATTTTTTCTCGCTACTCGCGTAAAAAAGGGACAGCAATTAAAATCGCTGTCCCTTCTATATTTTCGTATATCCTTATGATACTGACTTATAATGCCTTAATTCTCTCTAATGCTGCAACTGAATTCTCATATGTTCCGAAGGCTGTCAGTCTGAAGTATCCTTCTCCGCTTGGTCCGAATCCGGATCCCGGTGTTCCTACTACATTGGCATTTTCTAAGAGGTAATCAAAGAAATCCCAGGATGTCATCTGCTCCGGTGTCTTTAACCAGATATATGGTGCATTTACACCACCGAATACTTCGAAGCCTGCTTCTTTAAGACCGGTTTTGATTACGCTTGCATTTTTCATGTAATATGCAACCTGTTCTTTCAACTGTGCTTTTCCAGCTTCGGAATATACAGCTTCACCGGCACGCTGTACGATATAAGGTGCGCCGTTGAATTTGGTGCCGTGACGTCTTGCCCACATATCATGTAAAGATACGCCATTGCATTTCAAATTCTTTGGTACTACAGTATATCCAAGACGTACTCCGGTAAATCCTGCATTCTTTGAAAAGCTCTTAATCTCGATGGCACAGGTCTGTGCTCCTTCACATTCGTAAATGGTATGAGCAACATCTGCTTCTGAAATGTATGCTTCATAAGCACCATCATAGATAATCAGTGCGCCTTCTTTATTGGCATAATCTACCCATTCCTGTAACTGTGCTTTGGTGATGGTTGTTCCGGTTGGATTATTTGGCAGGCACAGATAGATTACATCTGGTGTCTCCTTCGGGAATTCCGGCACGAAATTATTTTCTCTGGTACATGGCATATAAATTACATCACTCCATGTTTCCTTTGTTGGATCATAGACTCCTGTTCT
>ENA-ORRU01001813-ORRU01001813.1-human-gut-metagenome-genome-assembly--contig:-NODE-1813-length-12175-cov-3.310809_pt1 | contig 12175 bp, 7 predicted proteins | sample MGYA00242184_ERZ509151 | MGnify/ENA primary metagenome ERZ509151 (study PRJEB26280, sample SAMEA2338667) | human gut metagenome | biome: human gut; feature: human-associated habitat; material: faeces... | reverse complement strand
GCGGGGCGGTGTTCTTTGCCTCCGGGGTGTTCTATTACTTCCTGACGGAGCAGGTTCGGAAACTGGTGCAGGGGATGGCGGATGCTTTCCCCGGCGGGGTGCTGGTCTTTGATGCTGCCAACCGCACGGCGGTGAAGATGATCGCCAAAACGTGGCTCAGGACTGCGAAAATCAAGGATGTGGGCGCGTATTTCGCGGTTTCCGACGCGGAAAGCGAGCTTTCTCCATGGGACAGCCGTTTGCAAGTATCCAGCAAGGGCTATATGCTGGGGTACAACGATTTGAAAGACCCTTCCGTCAGCGGCTTTTTCCGCTTTCTCGCCAAGGTCGGGGACAACGGGATGAAAATGCAGATCGTGAGGATCAGATTCGGAGGCAGACAATGAAGTATGCAGGGATGCCCAGGGGGATGTGAGTGTTGTCTGCGGCCCGTGCTGACACGATCACGCGGTATTTATTTTGCCGTTCCATGACCTGCGGCCTCCTGAATTGCACTGCGCATCATAGAAGTGACCTCGTCAATGGAGTAGCCCTCACTCCCGTGCAGACGATCTTCTTCCACGGCAAGCAGTTCCTCACGGAGCTTCAGCATTTTTTCCCGGCGGTTGTAGGTGTCAATGTCCATGACAACAAGGTCGCCTTCGCCGTTTTTGGTAAGAAAAACCGGTTCAGCGGTCTTTCGGCACAAATCGGCGATCTCGTTGTAATTCTGGCGGATGGCTGCGGACGGACGAATATTCATAGCTGGCATAATAGCACCTCCCGGATTCCGATAGATAATAGTAGGATTCTAATTATATTACAATCAAATTCTACAACAGAATCAATAGAGGCAAAAAATTTAGCAGAGAGACAACAAAGCAGTTCGGTCGGATAAAATAATCGACTGAACTGCTTTGTTTTTTGAAATCACATTTGGATCAGAGGTCGGTTTCCGGGCAGACGATCGCAGTCATCTGATCGAATACGTCTTCCATCTGTCGTACCAGCGTGAACTGGGTGCGGGCACGGTCGAGGTTGTGGTTCGGGCGGGCAATATGGAAATAATGGTCGCCCTCCAGATAGTCGGTCAGGAAACGGATGCCGCATTCCAGCGTCATGAGCTTCGCACCCCAGGCAAGACTCTTTTTTTCAGCTGTGTGCATGGTGGAGCCAGCAGTGGAAAGATAGCCTTTGGCAAACACTTCATACAGATGCAGGTCAAAGTGGACTTTGCTCTGGTCGGGTTCATCCTCGGCGCAGTCGTTGGCACCGGTGCGGATGGAGTCGCCGAAATCGTAGGCCGACAATCCCGGCATGACAGTATCAAGATCAAGGACGCTTCTGGCGCGGCCCGTTTGTTCGTCAAGCAGGACGTTATTCAGCTTCGTATCATTGTGCGTCACCCGCAGCGGCAGCGCACCGCTGCGCAGCATCCGGCAGAGCGTGCCGAGTTCCTGTTCGCGGGAGAAAATAAATGTAAGCTCCGGCCCGACCACTCGGACGCGCCCGCAAGCGTCGGCCTCCACCGACGCGCGCAGCTGGTTGAGCCGGTCTTCGGTGTCGTGGAAGTGCGGAATCGTTTCATGGAGCGTTGCAGCGGGGAAGTCGGCCAGCGCCTGCTGGAACTTGCCGAAGGCGACCGCCGCCTGATAAAAATCGTTGCAGTCGCGCGGCGCTTCAAGACTGAGGCCGCCGGAGATAAAATCATAGGCTCTCCAGAACTCCCCCTGCGCATCGACGGCGTATTTTCTGCCGTCTTTCGCCGGGCAGAGGCAGATCATCTCCAGTCCAATGTCCTTGCGCGCAATAAAGCGCGAAACAGCATCAATGTTCTCGATCAACTCTTCTGGACGCCGAAATGCAACGCGGTTGATGCGCTGGAGCGTATAAACTCTCCCGCTGCCGCAGGTAACACGGAAGGTGCGGTTAATATGACCATTTCCAAACGGTTCGCAGGAGACGGGCGTTCCGTCCAGACAAAACTGCTGTAAGACCTGTTCCATACCTGATCTGACCTTTTCTCTTTGCTGCGTCCCACATGCGGAACGTTCTTTCTATTCTATCCGCTTTGCCCTTGAATTGCAACCTCCAAGACAAAAAACAATAGAAATCCAACCGCAGGCTCCCCAAAAAAGCTCCCCCTTTGGCACAAGGGGCCGATTCCCCCTATCAGGGGGAAATGGCCCGAAGGGCCAAAAGGGGTAGGGACGCTGTCAGCAAAGCTGACTGAGGGGATGCGAACGTCACAAATTTCGGAACACTCTGAATTTTGAGGCATATCCCCTCCGTCATTTGCTGACGCAAATGCCACCTCCGCCTTACCGCGCGGGGCGCGGCAAGGGGAGGCTCACCCGGAGCAAACCCTCCACCAATCCATCAAAAAACGACCCTCAAATTTGTGGAAAATAACCCCTATTTTTTCTTGCACAGAGGCCTATGGTGTGGTATGATAAGGAAAACTGAAAAAGTGTGACCACCCGCCGGACGAAGAATGCCTCTGCCCGGCGCGAAGCGTCTGTAAAAATACAATGGCTGTGCCATTTTTAACATAGATGCAGTTTCCACACACGAAACAAACAATACAAAGGAGGAGATCTGAAGTAATGAAGAAGAGATTCGTTGCTTTTTTGTTAGTTCTGATTATGGTGCTCGGCATGCTGCCTGTGTCGGCGATGGCGGCGAGTAATAGCACGGTCGTGCTGCATCCGTCTGTGAACAGCACTGTCACCGGCGTGAAAGTCAAGGTCGGTGATACAATCAGCGGCCATACGGTAAGTACAATCAGCGGCTATGACATCACGGTTGATCTTGGCAAGTACAACGTCAACAACGATACGTTCAGACTTCCGTATGCCAAGGACATCTGGGAAGGTGTAGACAACAATAAGGTTGACTACATTTCTTGGGCTGGCGGTGGCAGCAACAAAAGAAGTGAAGGCGGCTCCGCGCTCCTTGTCAATGGTAAGAACACTGCTTACTATTATTTTAAGGGTGCAACCCCCACCAAGTACACCTACCATCTGATTCACGAGTTTAACTACGTTGGTGGTACGCGCTGGGATATTACGGCAACCACAGCGGCGGAAAGCTACCAACTCGACGTCAACAAAGGCAAGCCGACTCGTAACGGCTACTCCTTCGCTGGTTGGGCTGACAAGGCGAATGCTGCGGCTGCGAAATACTTCGGCGGCGAACAGATTACGCTGACCAAGGACAGTCCGAGCAAGACCATCTACGCGGTCTGGATGCCAGTCTTTGAACTGAGGTATGATGCGAATGGCGGCACCGGTGCGCCGGCTAGTCAGACGTATACGGCATTGTCTCCGACGTCGAACCAGGTTACCTTTACCGTCCCCGATCAGACCCCGACCAAGGCAGACTACACCTTCAAGGGCTGGGCTGACAGTGCGACTGCGACCACTGCGCAGTATCAGCCGGGCGGCCCGATTGCCGTTAAACATACAGACAGCCCCAAGACCGTCTACGCCGTCTGGGAAGAGAGCGCTCCTCAGCCCCCGCTTATTCCTGCTCCCTCCTATGACGATCTGAAATCTGCTATCGGGCAGATTCAGGTAAAGGACGTCAGCACGCCCAGCTGCGGGACGGAAAACTACGACCTGATCGACAACACGCAGAGCGAGCCGTTCAACTGGACGAAAACGGCGAGAGCGGATCAACCGGGGAAATACGACGTGACCATCAAGACCGCGCCGTATGTCGCAAAGTACAACAGCGAAAAAACGAAGACGCATGAGCTCAACAATGCGAACCAGACAACGCTGAAGCTTGTAATCAGCTACGAGAATAACAAGTGGGTACTGGACGACGGCCTGCGTGTGATCGAGGTTAAGCACAGCGAGCAGAACCCGCCTACGGATATCCCGAACCCCAATCCGGGTAACATTGCCGAAAACCTCAAGGTCAAGGTCGTGTGCACCACGCCGAACTCCGGACATGAGCCTGCATTCTACAGCCTGATCGACGGAACCTTCACCCATACCGACATTGAGCAGTCCGGTGATTATCCGACCTGCTCGATCACGATCAGCCCGGACAAATATATCAGTCGATACTCAACGGATAAGAACTGCCAGCATACCACGCCCGATGATCCCAAGACCGTGCCTCTGTTCTGGAACAAAGAAGCGCAGAAATGGGCTGTGAACGATGGTCAGATCGGCCTGAACGGTGTTGTTTTCAACGCGGTCTGCGAAGCTGTCCCCGACACCTTCACCGTCACCTACACCGACGGCGTAGATGGTGAAGAGGTTTTCGCCGATCAGGTCTATTCTGACCTTAGGAAGGATTCCACGACCCCCGCGTTCAACGGCACCCCGACCCGCACCGGCTACACCTTCGCAGGCTGGGAGCCCGAAGTTGCAGAAACGGTCACGGAGACTGTGACCTATGCTGCGAAGTGGACGCCTGTCGAGCCGACCCGCGAGGATATCTTCAAGGCACTCAACGGCCTTGTTACCGTCACCTGCATCAACCGCTTCTGGAAAGACGGCAACAAGAACATGGACTGCGGTCAGGGGCAGTATGCCGCAAAGGCGGGTATTGCCGGGCAGGACTATACGCTTGTAAAAGGCGAGAATGCTGGCACATGGGTCGTGACCTTCCCGGTCACAAACTTTGTGAAGTCGTTCAAGCAGGATCCGGCGCACAACCTGTACACCAAGGACACGCTGAGCTGGTACATCCGCTGGGAAGACAATGCGTGGACATCCGAGCCTGTAGAGTCCGGCGTTGACGATCTGGTCAAGCTCACCCATGCGCCGACCGACTGGCGCGAGGTTGCCAAGATCGCAACCGGCGGCAAGTCCGACTGCATCCATACCTCCTGCGTGAATGGAGAAACAGGTGTCTGCGACTACGGCATCACCGTACCGTTCGTCTATTTCAACACGGATGTTGTATCTGTGGAGCCGGAAGACGGCGTTCCCGGCAGCTACATTGCAACGTTCAAAGTCGATAGATACATTGACACCTGTGCAAAGGCCTGCAACGACAAGAACTTCCCGGACGCACCGCGCACACACAAGCTGCTGACGCAGGAAACGGTTCAGTGGAGACTGTACGCGACGTCCGAGGCCGATGAGAAGATCGGCAACAACGTTCTGAACCATGTCTGGGAGGCAGAACCTGTCGAAGCGGGCAAGGACGATGTCTGCACGATCGCGCACAACTGGGTCGTGACCTTTAACCCGGACAATGGCGAGCCCGCCTTCACGCAGAACGTGGAATACGAAGGCAAGGCGACCGAGCCTGCTGCTCCCGAGAAGACCGGCTATACCTTCGACGGCTGGTATCTGGACGAGGCAGAAGAACCGTTCGACTTCGACACCATCATCACCTCCGATATCACCCTGACGGCGAAGTGGCATGTCACCCCGCACAACATCTACGCGTATGCAAGACTGAACAGCTATTTTGCACCGCTGACCACGAGCGAGTTCGATACGCCTGTCACGCTGAACGAGGCGACCCTGTCCCGTCTCGGCCTCGGCAGCTAGCCTCGGCTACATTTCTATCGGCAGCTTTACCTTCGATGCAATGCCGCTGACGGACGATCAGTACTTCGGCGATGATGCAGAACTGAGCGCAGTTGCTGAGAAGCTGGCGACCGACATCGCCCTCGAAACCGGCGTTTCTGACAAGATTGCCGAGAAGATCGCTTGGACGGCCCTGTACAAGACCGTAAACGAAGAGGACATGGCGCCCGGCTATCCGGCAGAAGCCGGCTACCAGCTCTCCGGCAACCTGGATCTCGCAACTGTGATGTTCAAGGCCAACGGCGAAAACGTCACGGGCATGCCCGAGGACAACTACGTCTACAACGATGTTGTCGGCCTCTATGACTTCTACTTCGCTGGCGACACCTTCACCCTGCCCGCTGACCCGACCCGCGAAGGTTATATCTTCGAGGGCTGGAGCGTTAAAGTCCTTCCGGCTGAAAATGATGCCGACCACCTTGACGCTGACGGTGCAGACGATGCGGCCGATGAAACGCTCCTCAAGGCTGGCGACACCTACACCATCACCGCGGGCGGCGTGGTCTTCACCGCACAGTGGGAAGCCAGAACCGACACCCCGTATACGGTCGAGCATTATCTGGAAAATCTCGATGGTAGCTATGCTCTGGACACGACCGAGCCTCTGAAAGGCACGACCGACACGACCGTGACCGCAGCCGCAAAGTCCTACGATAACTTCACCTATGACAGCACAGTTCCCGGCACGGTTGCCTCCGGCAACATCGCTGGCGACGGCTCTCTGGTTCTGAAGCTGTTCTACACCCGCAACACCTACGACTACACCGTCCGCCACATCAAGCAGCTGCCCGACGGCTCCTATGACGAGGCAAACGCTGAGGTCGAAACGCTGAGCGGCAAGTTTGAAGCGCTCGCAGCTGTGACCGCGAAGGACTACGGCTCTCACTATCCGACCAACGACGCTGGCACGAAGCAGAACATCAAGATCGAAAAGAATCTGACGATCGATGTCAAGTATGATCTCGACAATCATACCCTGACCTTCGAAACCAACGGCGGCTCCGCCATCGCTCCGGTCACGGTCCGCCACGGCAATGCAGTTGCAAGACCCGCTGACCCGACCAAGGACAAGTACACGTTCATCGGCTGGTATGTCGATCCCGAATTCACCGAGGAGTATGACTTCGCAACGGTTCTGGAAGCAGACAAGACCATCTACGCCAAGTTTGAACTGACGTCCACCCCGATCGGCGACATTTATGTCCGCTACGACGTCCTGCACATCAAGCAGCTGCCCGACGGCTCCTATGATCTTGCCAACGCTGAGGTCGAGCACCTGAGCGCCAAGAAGGACACCACCGTCACCGCGGTTGTCAAGGATTACAGAGCAACGCATCACATCAACGTCAACAGCACCCTGAGCAAGCTGACTGACACCGCCATCCAGCCCTATCCCGGCGCGGACGGCAAGCCTGTCTACACCATCCTGTCGGTTTACTACGATCTGGACTTCCACACCCTGACGTTCGACACCATGGGCGGCTCCCGCATTGACCCGGTCACGGTTCGTCACGGCAATGCAGTTGCGAAGCCCAAGGATCCCGTCAACGGCGGCTACATCTTCGACGGCTGGTACACTGACAAGACCTACAGAACCCCGTACAACTTTGCGACTGTGCTGACGCAGGATACGACGATCTACGCCAAGTGGTTCCTGATCGCCCTGCCCGGCGTCACCATCAAGAAGACCACCCCGAAGCTGATCACTTCGCGTACGTTCAGGGTTATCCCGACGGCACCGTGAAGCCCGCGGGCAACATCACCCGCGCTGAGACGGCCGCGATCCTCTTCCGTCTCATGGACGAAGGCTCCCGCAAGACCTATTACTCCACCAAGAGTGGCTTCCGCGATGTCGCCACCGGCAGCTGGTACAACACCTACGTTGCGACTCTGAACAACGCCGGCGTTATCACCGACAGTTCCAACGGCTATTTCCGCCCGAATGAAGCCATCACCCGTGCGGAACTCGCAGCGATGCTCGCCAACTTCACCGAGACGGCTGGCGCTGCAAACTACTTCAACGACGTGTCTGCCAGATACTGGGCAGCCAACGCCATCGCCATCTGTGCCAAGCTTGGCTGGATCACCGGCTATCCCGACGGCTCCTTCCGTCCGGACAGAAACGTGACCCGTGCTGAACTCATGGCCATGATCAACCGTGCCACCGGCCGCGCCCCCAAGTCCGCCGACGCATTCCTGCCCGGCATGAAGACCTGGAGCGACAACACCGCCGATAAGTGGTACTACCTCGACGTGCAGGAGGCCACCAACAGCCATTCCTACACCGTCAAGGATTCCGAAAAGTGGACGGCTCTGAACGCCGACCCCAACTGGTCGCTGTACGAGTAATCCGCACGACCCCTGAATCCCCAGTATAACCCAGCATTTCAGCCGCTGCCGCCGTTTCGGCGGCAGCGGCTGGGAGAAATAAAAGGTCTTCTGAGCCATTCGGCAGCAGCCCTTCCGCTTAACCGCCGAAGCTTTTGCCGACTGGCTCAGATGCCGTTTAAAAAGAAGGAGAACGAACATGAAGAAAGCCAAAAAACTCATTTCCCTGCTCCTCGCCCTGACCATGCTCCTCAGCATCATCCCGATGGCAGTAGCTGCGGAAACAACAGTTAATCTCGGTAGGACCAAACTTGACGATGCCATTTTGGAAAAGGGAACTCCGCCCAGTTTTTCGCATCTCCGCGATATGAAGGACGGCAGTGCAGCAAAAGGCGTCGGTGAGACTGGCTTTTGGCAGAGACTCCCGAGAAACACTGTTGTCGGATATGGCACGGTCACGCCTGTGAACTATGCTGTTCCCAAGGAAGGCAGCGTCACGGTTTCAAACGAAGGCGTCATTGGCGACTTCTCGTTCTCGCTTGAACCGTGGGCAGGCAATGAATTCACGACCAATCCGCCTTGTCTGCAATTCAACTACACGGCACTTGCAGTTGGTTCCACGACGGTTACTGTTAAGTATTACTACAATTATGGCCTGATTAACATTCAGGGCGGTCGTACCTGGTATGAAGAGACTGCAACCTTTACCATCAATGTCAACGATGGCGATATCAACAAGCCCAGCAAGCCCACCGTCGATGACGTAAAGCGCTTCCGCAACTATGTCAACACGACCAGCTCATCCTTGGGCGCTGTCTACATGTGGTGTGATACCTATGACCATCAGGCATGGTTCGATTATATCACCGAGGTTGATGACGCATATACTCTTGGTGATGTCGTTGCCAATGACGGCTCGGTTCTGTCTAAGTACACCTATCCGTGGGTTTGCGTCATGACCCTCGATGCTAACAAGTATCTGGATGCCTATAACTATGAATTTGACGATGAGTGGGGTACACACTATCTGAAGGACGGTCAGGCCGCAACAGAGACTGCAACGTGGTACTGGAATGCAGACCTCTCCAAGTGGCAGTTCCGCAGCTCCGAAGCTCCCATTTACATCGACATCACCCACACTGCCCCCACCCCTGAAGTGACAGAATACACCGTTACCTACAAAGACGGCGTTGACGGCGCTGCATTCGTTGACCAGACCTACACCGTCAAGGAAAACGACCCGACCCCTGCATTCGAGGGTGAACCCACCCGTGAAGGCTATGTTTTCCTCGGCTGGGAACCCGAAGTTGCCGAAACCGTTACCGGTGATGCGACCTACGTCGCAACGTGGGAACTGGAAACCTACACCATCACCTATGATTTCCGCAAGGTCGTCAAGACCAGCGATGTCAAGAACTTGAACAACCCCACGACCTTCACGATCGAAGACCTGCCCCTCACCCTCAAAGCCCCGACGTTCAAGAACAACGAATGGCCGCAGAAGTTCCTCAACTGGCGCGATGTGGACGGCAATGTTGTCACGGAAATTACCGAGCCCGGCGACATCACGCTCTGTGCCTATTATCAGTATCCTGTCAGATACCGCGTATATGACGAGGACGGCAAAGTGGTCGAAGCCCTGACTGTCATTGACTGGTACAACGAGGATGATTTTGCTTCCTACGAGGTCAGACCCGCAACTGTTGACATGCCCGGTTATGAACTCGACGGCTGGTATCAGACGCTGAAGGATGCAGGCAATGTAAACAAGCGCTTTGGCTCGCTCTACATGGCCAAGAAGTATGAACTGGTCGGCAAGCTGAACTGCTGCATCAACGTCACCGTTGAAGTCAACGGCGAAACGGTCAACGAGCAGAAGTTCACGGGCGCCAAGGGCGGCACGCCGGACTATCGTTCGCTGTATAGTGATATTGTGATATCGGCTGCTGCTGATGGCAGTCTGGTGGAATATGCAACGTACATTGATGGTGAGCGTTCCACTGGTACGCTCCCGGTCTTCGGCACCAACGCGAACGTGAGAATCGTTATCACAACAGCATCGATTGGATAATGCGCTGAACGCGTAGTATCAAACCCCATACAAAAAGCCTCTCCCACCTCGGGAGAGGCTTTTTCTTGTCACTAAGGCTCCCCTCTCAGAGGGGGCTTCGTGGGTGCGCTCCGCCGAGTCGGAGGGGGCTGCAGGCAGTACGAATTCACATTGGACTTCCGCTTTTCGCTGCTGCCTGCCGCTCAACCCACTCAGGCGCTTTGCGCTGGTTTCTCTTTTTAGGGGAGCCTTTTGCGCGAAAAGAGGAGCAAAAAACAGTGGACTTTTCCGCCCGGCTGCGGTATGATAAAAGCAATCGAATAACGAAGATGTGTAGCTGTATTTTGCCGCGGTGTTCGGCAGGATATGGTGAAAAAAGAATGGACCTACTCGAAAGAACTGTGCGCGAGAGGGCCGCTCCGAAGCGCGAAAGCGCCGGGTCGAAAGACAGCCATTGCGGGAAACCGTGAGAAGGTAGGAGCAGCACGCGGGCGGATATCCGCCCAGATCGCAAGTCAGGAGAATTGCTCTCTTCGGTTATAGCTGCGAACACCGGATCCGTGTGCGGATCGGGCGTTTTTGTTTTGCACTGGAGGCCTCTATGAGAAAGCTTTGGAATATACGCTGGTTCCGCGTTTTGTTCGGCGTGGTTTTGACTGCCGCGCTGCTGGCGCCGGTCGTGCTTCCTGCGCTGCAGATGCAGCAGAAGGAGCCGGAAAACCCGATACGAAAGGAGAATATCCAGCCGGTCAGACGGCTGAGTTTTGGCGACGGAGACGGCGGAACGCTTGCCGCCGCGCCGCTTTCGCATGAAGACAGTTCGGGCGGCGGCAAGTCGGAGCAGGAGCAGCCGCCGGAGGAGAACACCGACGAGACGCCCGAGAAATCCCCAGAGCAGCCGCAGCCCACGCCTGAGCCGCAGCCCGGACAGGCAAGCAGTGAACAGCCCGGCGAGGAAACCGGTGGCCAGACGGACGATGCCGGAGACGAGGCGCAGCCCGATGCGCTCGACCTCGGACTGGTGCTCAGCTGGTATCGCTACGGTGGGGAGCGGTATCGCTCGATCTGCCCGGCGGACACGACCGTGCGGCAGGATGTGCGCACCGCACAGCTTCCGGACGGATATCTCCGCTATGAACTGGACCTGCGCGGACTCGACGCAGTCGATACGCAGATCACCGGCGTGCAGCTTTCGGAGAACAACGGCGCCTATGAACCGGCGGATGTCCGCGGCAGCATTGAAATGCAGGTCGGCCCACGGGGCGAGGACAGCTATTACACGCTCCGCGTGCAGGCTGTCTGCACGCATGTGCTGGAGGATGGAACGCGGCAGGAGCAGGAAACCGAATTCTGCTTCGTGCTGGTCTATTCCGACGAATTGGATTTGGAAGCGCAGCTGCAATGGAATCTGGCCAGCGGCGGCGCGGCCAGTCTGCGCTGCCAGCCCGGCAGACAGGCGGCGCGCACAGTCAAAAGCGATGAAATCAGCGAAAATCTCCTGCGCTACAGCTTCCGTCTGGGTGGCGAAAGCGCCGAGGACGCGAAGATTCTCTCTGCCGAGTACCGCAGCGCAGATGGGCAGAGCGGTACGCTGCAGACAGACGGCGGCGCGCTGACGCTCCAGAGCGATGCGGACGGAAAAAATACCTATACGATCGCCCTTCTCGCCGAAATCAACAGCGGCGGCCGGACACGGCAGCTGACGTTCACGTTCCTGCTGGAATGGCAGGAGGAACAGGATATCCGGCTGAATCTCGTCTGGATGAAAAACAGCACCGAGGCGCAGAGTATTGTCTGCGAACCCGGCGACCGCGTTTCCGCCGAGATCCTCCGCACAGAGTTGAAACTCGGAGAATTCAGCTACCGGCTTGAACCGGATGGCCGGGATGCAGAGCAGCTGCGGATTATTTCCGCCAGTCTTGCCGCAGAGGGCGGCGCGGCACAGACGCTTGCCGTCCCGGACGGCAGCACCGTCCTACGCATCCCGGACGGCGCCGCGTCGATCAAATATACTCTGACCGTGCAGGCGCGGTATCAGAAAAGCGACGGCAGTCTGAAAAACCTGACATTTACTTATGTGCTCCGCTATTCCGGCGATGTGAGTCTGGAACTGCGCTATACGCTGCTGAACGGGACACAGACCGCGATCCGCTGTGCGAACGGGCAGAACAAAACGGCACAGACGGTCTACAGTGACGAGGTAACGGACGGCGTTCTTGCCTATACGCTGGCGCTGACCGGCGGCGACGCGGCCAGCGGC
>ENA-ORRU01001809-ORRU01001809.1-human-gut-metagenome-genome-assembly--contig:-NODE-1809-length-12193-cov-2.578926_pt1 | contig 12193 bp, 10 predicted proteins | sample MGYA00242184_ERZ509151 | MGnify/ENA primary metagenome ERZ509151 (study PRJEB26280, sample SAMEA2338667) | human gut metagenome | biome: human gut; feature: human-associated habitat; material: faeces... | reverse complement strand
CAACAAGCCCTCCGGCGTGCTGACCGCCGCGCGCGACAAGAAGCAGCCGACGGTGATGGACTTGCTTCCGCCGGAATATGCCGCGATTGGCTGTATGCCCGTCGGGCGGCTGGACAAGGACACGACAGGGCTGCTGCTGCTGACGACGGACGGCGAATTGAATCACCGCCTGTTAGCCCCCGCGCGGCATGTGGACAAAACGTATCTGGCGACGCTGGACAAGCCGGTGGGCGACAAGGAAGTCGCAGTGTTCGCATCGGGGCTGTCCCTGAGCGACTTTGAAGCCGCGCCTGCCGATTTGACGCCGCTGCCAGGCAATCAGGCGCGCGTGACCATCCACGAAGGGAAATTCCATCAGGTGAAGCGCATGTTCGCGGCGGTGGAGCGCGAAGTGCTGACCCTGCACCGGGAGACATTCGGCTCATTGGCGCTGGACGAGGCGCTTCCCTGCGGGCAGTGGCGCGAACTGACGGAAGCGGAAGCATCCGCTCTCTACCGGGACGCGCAGATGGAGGAAAAGCATGGCTGAACAGTATTTTACCGCTGACCCGACCTGCGAATCAAAGCAGGTGCCGTGTTCGTTTGTGTATCGCGGGCATGGGCTGAACTTCATGACAGACGCGGGTGTGTTTTCCAAGGGCGAGCTGGACACCGGGACACGCCTGCTGCTGGATGCCCTGCCGGATGTGTACGGCGACGTGCTGGATTTGGGCTGCGGCTGGGGCGCAATTGGCGTGGCGGTGAAGAAGAAGTATCCCGTCGCGCATGTCACGATGGTGGATGTCAATCGCCGTGCGCTGGAACTGTGCCGCTTCAACGCGGTGCGCAACGGCATCACGGCGGAATGCCTTGAATCCGACGGCATGGCGGAGGTGATGGAGCGCACGTTCGACTTCATTATCACCAATCCGCCGATTCGCGCCAGCAAGCCGGTCATCTACCGCATGTTCGCTGACGCGGCATCGCGGCTCAATCCCGGCGGCGCGCTGTATCTGGTCATTCGCAAGCAGCAGGGGGCGGAAAGCTGCATGAAGTACCTCAAAACGCTGTATGCCAAGGTGGACAAGGTGGACAAATCCGGCGGATTCTGGGTGCTTCGGGCGACAGAACCGCTGAAGAAAGAAAACGAAGCGCAGGAGGAAGCAGCTGATGCACACGTTTGACGAAAGCTATTTTGACGCAGGACTTGACCGCCGCGGCACACGCTGCGAAAAGTGGGACGGCACAGAGAAGGAAAGCGTGCTGCCGCTGTGGGTCGCGGATATGGATTTCCCCAGCCCGCCGGAGGTCGCGGAGGCAATTGCCGTCCGCGCACTGCATCCGACATACGGCTATACGCTGGTGCTGCCGGATGACACCCGTGCGCTGACCGGCTTCTGGCAGCGTCGGCACAATCTGACGATTCAGGACGAGTGGGTGATGATGATCCCCTGCGTTGTGACGGGGATTCGGCTTGCCCTGCTGGCGCTGACGAAGCCGGGCGACGGGGTGATGATTCAGTCGCCGGTGTATGGGCCGTTCCGCTTTTCGGTGGAGGCAACGGAGCGCAGGCTGATGGATGCGCCGCTCAAGCGCGACGATACGGGTCGCTACTCTATGGATTTGGATGCCGTGGAGAAGCAGCTGCAAGCGGGTGCAAAGGCGCTGGTGCTGTGCAATCCACACAACCCGGTGTCCCGCGCGTGGAAGCGGGAGGAACTGCAAGCGCTGATTGATCTGCTGGTGCGGTACGGTGCGTACCTGATTGCGGATGAGATTCACGCGGATTTCGTCTATGCGCCGGAGCAGTTTGTGCCGGTGCTGTCGCTCGCGCAGAAGAACGTACTGTCCCTGTGCGCTGCCAGCAAGACGTTCAACCTTGCGGGGCTGGAACAGGCAGCGATGCTCGTGCCGGACGAAGCGGTGCGGGCGAAAATCAACACCGAAATGGAACGCGCGGGCGTTCGCAGCGGCAACCTGTTCGCGCTGGAAGGGACGCGCGCGGCGTATGAGTACGGCGACGCGTGGCTGGACGGCTTGATGCGCTATCTGGATGGCAACCGGAAGCACCTGACGGCATTGGTCAAGCAGGAACTGCCCCAAGCCGTGCTGACCCCGATGGAGGCGACGTATCTGGGTTGGCTTGACCTGCGGGCATACGGCATGAACTGCGAGGAGCTGATGGCGCGGACGCTGAAGCATGGTGTGCAGTTCACGGAAGGCACGTTCTTCGGCGAGGGCGGCGAAGGCTTCCTGCGCGTGAACATCGGCTGTCCGCGCCGGAACATCACCGAGGGCATCCACCGCTTGAAAGAGGCGCTGGATGAAGCTGTGGAGGAGAAAGCACATGGCGTTGATTGAATCCGCAGGAGCTGTGCTGTACACTGAGGACGGCGGCGTTCGGCAATATGTGCTGGTGATGGAGAAGAACGGCAGCTTTGGGCTTCCCAAAGGGCATGTAGAACCCGGCGAAACGCTGGCGGAGACGGCGCTGCGCGAGGTTTGGGAGGAAACGGGCATCTGCGCGATTCTGCACACGATGCAGCCGGTGATGGTAGATGAATACCCGATTGCGGGCGGCGATGTGAAGCGGGTGAGCTGGTTTGTGGCGCACTACCACGACCAGACGCCGCTGGCTGACCCGACGCAGGTGCTGGATGTGCGGGTTTTGCCACTGCGGGAGGCGCTGCGCCTATTGACCTACGGCAGCACAAGGGCGATTCTGCGCGAAGTAGACCGTCGGCTGGGGGATGTGCGTCCGCGTCCGAAGAATTTCTGAGGGAATGGCGATTTCCCTCGGAACTCCTTCGCAAATGGAACACTTTCATGCTTGACTTTTATCGCGGCAGGGGGAATCGCCTCTGCGGAGGCGACCAAAGGGCTTTCCGATCGCCCTTTGGAAACCTTCGGCGCGGACACTCCCATGTTACTTGATTTTTATCGGGGCTTTTTTATGATGGCGCTGCTTTTTCCCAAGCATCGGAATTTCAGCCCGCAAGGCGTTTCGTTGCTCACGCCCCCGCCTGTTCCTGCGTCAGCGTGTCAATCACCGCTTCGGAGGCATTCGGGTAGAACGCTGCCGCGCCCAGCTGGTCGGTCAGACCGACTTTCTGGAAGAAGCCCGCGACGTTCTCATGCACGCCGCAAATCGAGACGGTCACGCCCTTCTGCGCAATCAGCGTGCACACCTCCATCAGCGTCTGCACGCCGGAAATGTCGGCTGCGGACACGCCGCGCAGGGAGAGAATCAGGTGCTCACAGCCGGTAAAATCCACCGCAAGCAGCTTCCGCTTCAATTCCGCACAGTTCGCGAAGAACAGCGAGCCGTTCACATAGCTGACGAGAATGCTCTTTGCGCGGGATTCATCCACCGGCTTGCCCATGCGGTGCAGGCCCCCCAGCCGTACCTTGTCCACCGGCTCGGTTTCGATGGTCAGGCGCGCGGCGTTCCAGACGAACATCAGCAGCGCGGTCACGATGCCGATGACGATGGCGACGGTCAGGTCAAAGATGACGGTGGACACCATCGTAATCAGGAACTGCGCGACGCCTGTCCACACCTTGCGGCTGAAAATCGTCTTGATGCCGTGCCACTCGTTCATGCGCCACGCCGTCACCATCAGCACACCCGCCAGCGCGCTCAGCGGCAGGCGGCTCATCACGCCGCCCAGCAGCACCATCGCCAGCAGCAGCACCAGCGAATGCACAACGCCGGTCACGCGGGTCTGCTCGCCGGACTTGATGGCGACGGACGTGCGGGCAATCGCCGCCGTTGCGGGCACGCCGCCGAAAAACGGCAGCAGGATGTTGCCCACGCCCTGCGCAATCAGCTCACGATCCGCGTCGAAGGCTTCGTCCTTCATGCGGGACGCGCTCGCGCCGCACAGCAGCGACTCAATCATGCCCAGCATGGCGATGGAGACAATCGGGCTGACGAGGTTTTGGAGCATGTCGAGGTTGACCGCGCCGAGGTTCAGGCGGTTGTCCAGCATCAGGCTTTTCGGGATGTCCCCCACCTTCGCCAGCGAATCGAAACCCGCGATTTCGGTCACGATGGTCGCCAGAATAATCGCCAGCAGCGACCCCGGCACCTTCGCGTTCAGCTTCTTCGGCCAGAAGACCATGAACAGCACAACCAGCAAACCGATGGCGACCGCCTGCCAGTTGGGGGTAAATCCGACGCTGGTGTAGCTCCACAGCTTTTCCAGCGCGCTTGTGCCGACGGAGTGCGTGCCGAAGAAGTTGTCCACCTGCCCCAAGGCGATGATAATCGCAATGCCGCTGGTGAAGCCCATGACGACGCTTGTCGGGATGAAGTTGACGAGCTTGCCGAGGCGGAGGATGCCCGCCAGCAGGATAATCACGCCCGCCGCAAGCGACGCGACGAACACGCCCTGCAAGCCGTACTGGGCGACGATGCCGATGAGGATGGCGCTCATGGCCCCGGTCGGGCCGCTGATTTGGAAGGACGCGCCGCCAAGCAGCCCGATAACAAGTCCGCCGATGATGGCGGTGACAAGCCCCGCGGCGGCGTCCGCGCCGGAGGACACGCCGAATGCCAACGCCAGCGGCAGCGCCACCGCCGCCACTGTGATGCCGCTGAGGATGTCCTTGAGGAGTTTGCCGGCGTTGTAGCCGGAAAATTCATGTTTCAGGTCTGCTATGTACTTTTTGAGCATTTTTGCTTTCCTTGCTTCCTCTATCTCTCCAACAGTGTTGACTTTTCTTCCAAACTGGTCTTTGTCGCAATTCCAGAGGGCTTTCCGATCGCCCTCTGGACTCCTTCGGCGTCTCCCATGTTTATTGGTTTCACGCGAAAGTTTTTATACTATTTCCAAATGAAAATGCGCCAAGATGCGCGGCGAATTTTTCGTTCTGGCTAACGGGAACGAAATGCAGCGTAGCAGCGCTACGCTAAATGGAGTGAGCGGACGCCAGAACGAAAAAGGCGCAAGCAGATGGCGCAGTTGAATCTGGAAATAGTATTAGTTCGTGTGCTGATGACCAGTCTGGACAAAAAAAACCTATCCTACCATTGAATTTGTGAGTACCCTGCCCCGAAAAAAGGGCAAAAAAACGTCCGGCGCTGAAACACGGTTTCAACATCGGACGAATTTGTGCTATGAAACGCTTGGGCGACAATTACGCCTTGGCGATTTCCACGAGCTTGGTGAAAGCAGCTGCATCGTTCACAGCCAGATCCGCGAGAATCTTGCGGTTGACGGTGATGTTGTGCTTCTTCAGACCATTGATGAACGTGGAATAGCTCATGCCGTTCAGGCGAGCAGCGGCGTTGATACGGGTGATCCACAGGGAGCGGAAATCACGCTTGCGCAGCTTGCGGCCAGTGAAGGCATAGCGCAGGGAACGAGCAACCTGTTCGGACGCGGCGCGGTACTGCTTGGACTTTGCACCCCAGTAGCCCTTAGCCAGCTTCATGACCTTGCGGCGCTTCTTCAGAGCGTTCACAGATCTCTTAATACGTGCCATTGTGAGTATCCTCCTTGCCAGCGAATGGGCTTAATTACTTGTAGGGCAGCAGCTTGTGGATGGTCTTGGCTTCCGCCGCGTTGTCCACAATGCCGTCAGCGCGCAGGTGACGGGTGCGCTTGGTGGTCTTGAGGCGAACCTGATGGTTGGCGTTCATCTGCTTATGCTTCACGATACCGGTCTTGGTAAAGGAAAAGCGCTTGGCAGCACCACGGTGAGACTTCTGCTTAGGCATGGTGTAGTCCTCCTTCCAATGCTGATAAAACGGGGCGCAGGCAAGCTGCGATAGCCGTTTTATTCCTGTTCTTGATTCCCCTTGGCGTTTTCGCGGGCGGCCTTCTTTTCAGCGAAGGAAGCCTTTGCCGCCTTGGGGGCCAGGATCATAATCATATGACGGCCGTCCATCATGGGACGGCGCTCCACCGAGCTGACCTCGGCGCAGCGGGCCGCGAAGTCCTGCATGACCTGCATGCCGATTTCGCTATGGGTGATCTGGCGGCCACGGAAACGGATGGACACCTTCACCTTATCGCCACCCTGAAGGAACTTCTGCGCCATTTTCGCCTTCGTGAGAACGTCGTTCTCCTCGATGGTGGCGGACAGCTGAACCTCCTTGGTTTCGACGACCCGCTGATTCTTCCGGTTTTCGCGTTCGCGCCGCGACTGTTCGTAGCGGTACTTGTCATAGTCCAGCAGTTTGCACACCGGCGGTTTTGCCGTGGGCTGGATTTTGGCGAGGTCGAGGCCGCGCTCTTCCGCCAGCTCCATCGCCTTGGCTGTTGGCATGACGCCGAGCTGTTCGCCGTTTTCGTCAATCAGGCGGACTTCCCGGTCGCGGATTTCCTCATTGATCATCAGATCGAGTGCTATGTCCATACACCTCCCAATTTTCGTTGAGGCCAGCGTTTTCTGCTCCATACCACAGAAAAAGCGGCGGGTGACTCCACCCGTCGCTGACATGCAGTTTGCGCCTTTTTCGGCGGTCAATCCGCCTGAAAGGGAAAAAGCCTGTGAACCCGGCAGCATACGCCGCGCAAGGTGAGAGACGGGCAAGCCTCTGCTTCAAACGTGGATATTGTAGCACAGAGGAAGCGGTTTGTCAAGGGGGATTGGGCGGATTTTTTGCGTGAAGCCGGAGTTTTTTCCACGAAAAGAGGCGCAGACCGCCCGCTGGGGAAGTCTGCGCCCACTGATTTTACTCGGTGTACGGCGTGCCGTGCGGGATGCCCTGCTTCTCCGCCCACTGCCACGCGTAGCTGCCGACGCTGGCAAAGATGACGACATCCGGCGTGTTCTCGAACGCATCCTCCGCGATGTAGGACACGGAGTCCGGCAGGGTGATGCACTTCAGGTTCGCGCAGTCCGCGAAGGCGCGCGTGCCAATGACTTGCAGTCCATCCGGCGCAACGACTGCCTGAATCGTGCTGTTGCCCACGAACGCCTCGTCATCTACATAGAACGTCGACGCGGGCAGCTTCACCTGCGGCAGCCCGATGCCCGTGAACTGCTCGGTGATGAAGCCCTGAACCGCCATTTGCGGCGCATCTGCAAAGAGTGTCCATTCGCCGCTGACATAGGCAACCAGCGCACTATCAGGCCATTCGTAGGGATGTTCCGGCATCCAATAGGTGTACTTCATCTCGGAGCCATCGAACCATGTCCAGTTCAAGCCATCCGAAGAACAAGCCCCCAGCCATGCATAGTCGATGTTTCCGCTGCCCAGCAGGACACGCACGGCTTCCGTGTCAGCATTACTGCGAATCGTTGCAAGCGTCTGATTCACAGCATCGTTGCTTTCCCCCATGTCAACCGCCATGCTGAGCGCATCGCTCCAAGACATCGGGCCATCATAGAGTTTGTACGTTTTCCCGTTCACTGAATAAGACCGCACATACGCTGCTTCCTGTCTCACGTCAAAATAGCCTTCGCCGGCTTTAATCCAGCCGCAGCACTCGTATCCTCCATCGAAGTAGCGCTGACCATAAATCGGAATCCACTGCTGACCTTCCGCATCCGTGTAAGTGAACAATTCACCATGCCAGAACTTTGCGCCCGCAGTCAGCGTAAATACCGTTGCTGCCGAATCGAACGGCGTAAGCTTTGCGACGATTCTGCTTCCGCTCCTAACCTCGGCATAATGCTGTTCCGTTGCAGAAATAAACGTAACCGATGGATACATCGTGATTGATCCGCTGGACGAATATTCATCATTCAGGTCAACGTACCCGATTTCTGTGCCAAAATTGTCTGCCGCAGCCGCCCAGAAGTGACCGCTGTTATCGCGATATGTGTTGTTAAATTCCAGCTGGAAATAGTCGTCCGCCGTATACGCCGCCACAATGTTGCTGTCAATGTCCTGCGCTTGGTAAACGTACACCACGCAGCCCTGACTTGGAACATAACCATACCAGAACTGTTCCACGCGTTCCTGTCTCTGCGTATATTCCGGGTCGCTCTCAATGCACCAGCCGTAAACGTATGTGCCATCGGCCTGCTTGTAGCGCGCAAATGCCCATGTGTCGCCAAACTTCGGCTCGGTGACAGTGTGGTTGAGGTCAAGTTCAACCGTATCATTCGTTGGAATCTTTGTGACGATGTTTGTTGTCGGATAAGAGTTAGCGAAAGCGCGGATGTTCACGCCGTCTTTCCAAACAACCTTATACTTCCACCAGTCGTTTCCGCTCGGCGCACGCATCGGGCGAATCACCGACTGGTCGCTGATGTCGCAGTAGACCACTTCATCATCGTTCAGCTGCACCGGCGCATACCAGTACGTCTTGCTGTTCACGACTGCCTTGGTCACATGCAGCAGGTCAATCTGCAATTCCGTCCCTGCAATAATCGTTCCGTCGAGGTTGTTGCTGCTGTACGTCGGGGTTGTGCGCAGTTCGATGTTCTTCTGCGTTTCGTAGGGATACCATTCGCGTGTGACGGGCAGGTTGCTGTCTACATACACGTCGAAGCTCGTCTTAACAGCGGTTGCACGCGTGCGCTTGCCGTCCGCAATTGCATAAACCGTGATGGTCGCCGTACCACTGCCAACAGCCGTCAACAGCCCTGTGTTGCGGTCAACCTTGACGATTTCAGGTGCACTGCTCACCCAGTAAAGTCCGGTAAAGTCTTTGTCTTTTGCAACAGACGAGGTTTTGCGGCTGCCATACGCTGCGCCATAGCTGTTGTTCGCACCGTAGAAGCGGTAAATGTCCCCCTGCGGATTCCAAATCGCGTTGGAAGGCGTGACAGAAGGCGTAATTTTCTGCTGTTCATCAAGCGCCATCAGAATGGTTGTGCCGTCCGAAATCGTGCCATATGCGTCCGAATACAGCGAAATGCCCGTGATTGCCGACACGCTCTTCAGGCTGGAAACTTTGCTCCAATCCGGATGGAAGAAGCCAAGGATGCCATAATTCTGCGTATAGTTGGAGAAGGACGTGGGCACGCCCGCTGCGTAGTTGTAGTTTTTGCTTTCCGAGCAGCGGAGACCGCTCCAGTTACCGCTGACGAAATTCACCTTTTTCGTGCTCGTGTTGACAGAAGTCACGATGCCCACATGCTGCCAGCCCGTTTTGATGGCTGTGCCCGCCTTGGAGGTGTACTCATTCAGCACCACGATATCGCCGACCTGCGGTGTATAGAGGCCGTGACCATACGTCAGCACATCCGTATTGTAGCGCGTCTGGTATTTGGAATACCCAGAGTACGCCGAATACGTCGACGGATTCAGCATTGGGTGGAAGGATGACGTTGCAGGCGCAAAATCCGCCGCACCTGCCGAGTCCGGAATGACGCTTGTGCTGATGCCAAGCTGACGTGCGATAACCGAAACAAACGCCGCGCACCAATAGGTGTTGGTGAAAAACGGCGTATCGCTTGCACCCGCTGTTTTGTAGATTTCCTGTGCGTAAGCCGCTTCCGTCTTCGCAAACAGCATCGCCGCCTGTGCGAACTGTTTCCCCTTATCCGTCGCCGCCAGCGCCTTCCCCTCCCCCAGCGGCGTCCAGCCAAACATCAGCGCCGCCGCAATCAGCAGTGCTGACAGGATTCGTTTGCTTCCATTGAGCCAACTCGTTTTCATGGTTTCTCTCCTCCCCTATTCGTCCGGCTACACCCATTGCTGCGGACAGCATCCACCAGAGGCGCTGCACCGATGCTGTTCATATGTAAATTATACCTGACAAAAATCAACATGTCAAGAGTGACCAGCATAAATATGGCAATTTAGCGGATAAATTGGCAGGTTTCGTTCGCGCGGCATGCCATTGCACTATGTAACCTGTTTTTCTTTGTTGTTACACGGTCTTCTTACACATAAAATAACGCTGTTTTTTTGAACCGCAAGTATATCGTTTTCGGCTAAAAACAGACGCGAATAGACAGGGCATTTTGTGAAAAATCGCCGCCGTCTTTCCTAAAAACTTTCGGAATACGCGGAGTATCGAAAGAATTTCGGAAAACCGATGTAACTTCGTTTCAATTAACCCATGTGTGTGGTATGATTAGTGCATCAGATGACACCGAAACGTACATCTAAGCGCATCGGGGCTGCTGATGGGGTTCCCCTCCCCCTCATAATGGGAAATTTCAAGCAACAAAGGAGGCTGCAAGGGATGGCTCGGAAGTACATGAAAATTGCCATGGTCGGACAGAAGCGCGTACCGTCCCATGATGGCGGCATCGAGGTTGTGGTGGGGGAACTGGCCAAGCGCATGGTGGCGCAGGGGCATTCCGTGACGTGCTATAACCGAACCGACAAGCAGCAGCCGAAGCCCGAAAGCTGCAACGGCATCAGCCTGAAGTATGTACCGACCATCCAGAAGAAGGGGCTGGCGGCGGTTTCCGCAAGTTTCTTCGGCTGCCTTTGCGCGGCGGTGGGCAATTATGACGTGGTGCATGTGCACGCGGAAGGCCCGGCGCTGTTCTGCTGGCTGCCGAAGCTGATGGGCAAGCGCGTTATCGTAACGGTACACGGGCTGGACTGGACGCGCGCGAAATGGCAAAACGGCATTGCGTCCAAGTGCATCAAGCTGGGCGAGGAGATGGCGGTGCGCTACGCGGATGAGCTGATTGTGCTGAGCCACGGCATGAAGCAGTATTTTGCGGACACCTATGGGCGCGAGACGCTGCTGATTCCCAACGGCGTGCCGAGCTACCAGCCGTGCGCGCCGGAGCTGATTCGCCAGTACGGGCTGGAAAAGGACAACTATATCCTCTATCTGGGGCGCATCGTGCCGGAAAAGGGCGAACACTACTTGATTGAGGCGTACAAGCATCTGCCGACGGACAAGAAGCTGGTCATTGCGGGCGGCGCGTCCGACTCGCAGGAGTATTTCGACGAGCTGCGCGAAATGGCAAAGGACGACGACCGCGTGATATTCCCCGGCTTTGTGCAGGGGCAGCTGCTGGCGGAATTGTACAGCAACGCTTACACCTACGTCCTGCCCAGCGACGTCGAGGGGATGCCCCTTTCGCTGATGGAGGCAATGAGCTACGGCTGCTGCGTGCTGACAAGCGAAATCGACGAGTGCGCCTCCGTCGTTCAGGAGCACGGCGTGACCTTCCGCCGCGGTGATATCGACGATTTGCGCGCAAAGCTGGCGGATTTGCTGGCGAATCCGGCGAAGGTGGCAAAGTACAAGGCGGAAGCGCCGGATTACATCTGCCATTTGCACAACTGGGACACGGTGACGCAGCGGACGCTGGCGGTCTATCGCGGGGCTGTGCCGCAGGAAGAGCCGCATCGGGATTTGCTGCCGGCAGCGCTGGTGGCTGAGCTGGCAAAGCGCGAGTCGCTTGTGCACGGCAAATAAAAAATCAGCATATATAAAGGAAGCGACTGCGACGGGCGCTTCCTTTTTTCGTGCATCCGCGCCTCCCCGGCTTGCTTTTTTGGCGATTGTGCTGTACAATAGGAAGATGGATGAGCCTACACAAGGAGGTGAGGACAGCATGTACGGCAAAGCCAAAGTCGGCAAGCCCGATTGGTACATGATGGGCGCTTGTATCGTATTCGCTTTGACATTTAGCCTGCGCAGCGTGCCGCTGGCGGCTCTTGATTTTCTGGAGATATAGAAGTATACTTGCGATGCCCCGCTGAACCTACGGTCGGCGGGGCATTTTTTGTATCACAGACCAACGGAGACTATTTTATGATAAAGACTGTATTATTTGACTTGGACGGCACCCTGCTGAACACCATCGACGACCTTGCCGATGCAGGCAACTGGGTGTGCGCACAAAACGGCTGGCCCACCTTTACGGTGGAGCAGTTCAAGCTGATGGTGGGCAACGGCATCCCCAAGCTGGTGGAGCGGTTCTCCCCCGCTGACGCCCGCACCCCGGCGCAGCTGGCGGCTACGCTGGCGCAGTTCACCGCCCGGTACGATGCCCACAAGGAGGACAAGACCGCGCCTTACCCGGGCATTGCTGCCCTCATTGACGCGCTGAACACCGCAGGCGTGCAGTGCGCGGTGTTCTCCAACAAGGCTGACCCGCTGTGCGGCAAGATCATCGAGCATTATTTCGGGGCAGGTCGGTTTGTTCTGGTGCGGGGCAGCCGCCCGGGCGTGCCCACCAAGCCCGACCCCACCGGTGTTTACAGCCTGATGCAGGACCTGCACGCAGACCCTGCCAGCACCCTGTTTGTGGGCGACAGCGATGTAGATATCCTGACCGGGCACAATGCCGGTCTGCCTGCCATGGGGGCGCTGTGGGGCTTCCGGGGCCG
>ENA-ORRU01001797-ORRU01001797.1-human-gut-metagenome-genome-assembly--contig:-NODE-1797-length-12257-cov-10.788887_pt1 | contig 12257 bp, 8 predicted proteins | sample MGYA00242184_ERZ509151 | MGnify/ENA primary metagenome ERZ509151 (study PRJEB26280, sample SAMEA2338667) | human gut metagenome | biome: human gut; feature: human-associated habitat; material: faeces... | reverse complement strand
AAATTGGTCTAGTCCTCGCGAACGGAGCCTTAACCTCGAATTCCGGTGGGGAGGGCGAGATACGCAAAAAGATCATCCAAGCCGATCTCATCGAGGGAATCATTGCAATGCCGACTCAGCTTTTCTACAGCGTCACCATTCCTGTGTCTCTTTGGTTCATAACAAAGAACAAGAAGCAGAAGGGCAAGACGCTATTCATCGACGCACGGAAGCTCGGCACTATGGTTACGCGGAAGCTGCGTGAGCTGACGGATGAAGACATCAAGAAAATCGCTGACACCTACAACGCCTTTGTTGAAGGAACACTTGAAGATGAAAAGGGCTTCTGTGCGGTTGTTACTACGCAGGACATTGCAAAGCAGGATTACATTCTCACTCCGGGACGCTATGTTGGCATTGAGGAACAGGAAGATGACGGTGAGCCGTTTGAAGAGAAAATGGGACGCCTGACTTCTGAACTGTCTGAGCTTTTCACTAAGTCTCATGAACTTGAAGCTCAGATCAAAGAACGACTGGGGGCGATTGGATATGACATCTGAGTGGCATGAGGTACCGTTAAGAGAGCTGGTTGGGTATATTTCCAAAGGAATTGCTCCTTCGTATGCAGAAGAAGCATCCGAGACAACCATTAGAGTTCTCAATCAAAAGTGCAATCGGAATTTCCGAATAAGCTATGGAGATTCAAGGTTGCATGATACCCTGAAAAAGAAAGTCCCTCCTGAACGATATGTCAAACCTGATGATATTCTGATCAATTCGACAGGCGCGGGAACTGCTGGGAGAATTGCGCAAATTGAAGATGTTTCATCCGCAACTACAATAGACGGACACATGATCCTTATCCGTTCAAACAGAAAGGTAACGCAGAAGTTCCTTGGTTATGCTCTTAAAGCGCACCAATGGGAAGTCTTGCAGTTGGATGAAGGCTCTACGGGACAAACTGAACTAAACCGTGACCGCCTGTTAGATGAAATTATGATCAACTACCCCGTGTCATTTGATGAGCAGAACGCCATCGTAGGCACACTTGAATCTATTGATAGGAAGTTGATTGTAAACGAACAGCTAAACGATAATTTAGCGGCTTAGAGCTGGATGGTGGAGACATCAATCTCGCCGGACATCAGTTTGGGCAAGAGACTATCCCTAAGTCGCTTGAGTCTATCGTTTTCGATGGCGTTAATTCGTATTTGCGCGTACATCGGTGAAACGAGAGATTGAAACTTTGCCAGCTCGTCCTCCGAAGGAAGAATTAACTCATAAGAGAGCGTGTCCGACGGTGTTGTTCTTTGTCTACTGCCCGTTGAGCCAGTAACATGACTACACATAAAGTCGGAAAAGGAATTGCTATCTATGACTGAGTACAGAAAATCTGTAATAGTCTTATCTTTTGCTTTATAGACGATGAACTCCGTAGAGCATACTGCATTCCCGGTCAGACAATACGGCTTCCAAACACGCTTCGTTGTTGGGTTGAGTTTTGAGATCATGAAGCACGAGGCATCAATGATGAATTTATTGCTCTTGATGGACGTGGATAGCTCAAAGACCGGAAACCTCGCCTCATCAAAAGCTGGAATGCTATAATGCTCAAGCAGTATCTCAGGCTCTTTCAGTGGGTTGAAACTCTTACTTGAGATCGTCGCAACCTCCCCAAGAGTTACAATACGCCACTCGGAAGGCAAATCATTAGGCGAAATAGTCTCGAAACGCTCATGATATATTGCCTGAGCTTGCTGCTCTAAATTATCGTTTACCGTCTGAATAACTCTCACCAGTGGCGAGAGTTTTACAAAAGGGACTGCCACTGAATGTCGTTCTCTTACCTTGAAAGGAGACACGACAATGACAGAACAACTCATCACGGAGATACAGCGAAAAATGCTGCCGTATCTCAACAACGAACAGCTCATGCACCTTCGGGATGCAATGGCTGAGACATTGGAAGGGGCAACGATCAGCTATGATAGTGGCTCAATTCCAGCAGACGAAACAGATGCAGTCGAAGCATTTATCACGGCAAAACGGATCGAAGGCTGCTCAGAGAAAACCCTGAGCTACTACCGGAAGACGATTGAGGCTCTGATTTCCAGAGTTGGAAAGGCTGTGCAACAGATCACCACAGATGATTTGCGCCGCTATTTGACCAACTATCAGGTTCAGCGCAGGTCGAGCAAAGTGACCATAGATAATATTCGGCGGATTTTATCCAGTTTCTTCTCATGGCTTGAAGATGAGGATTTCATTGTGAAAAGTCCAGTACGCCGGATTCACAAAGTCAAGACTGCAAAGGTGGTCAAGGACACCTACACCGATGAAGCGTTAGAGCTAATGCGTGACAACTGCACAACAGCACGGGACTTGGCGATGATTGATCTTCTGGCTTCCTCTGGAATGCGTGTTGGAGAGCTGGTCACGCTAAACCGAGAAGACATCAACTTCAACGAACGCGAATGTGTTGTTATCGGCAAGGGCAATAAAGAGCGATTGGTCTACTTCGATGCAAGGACGAAGATCCACCTTCAAAACTATCTTGAGGGGCGAACAGATGAAAACCCAGCTTTGTTTGTTTCCCTGAAAGCTCCCTTTGACCGATTGATGATTGGCGGAGTGGAGACACGCCTTCGGGAGCTGGGAAAGCGTCTGAATATCCCGAAGGTTCACCCTCACAAGTTCAGACGCACTCTGGCGACTACTGCCATAGACAAAGGAATGCCCATAGAGCAAGTCCAGCAGCTCTTAGGGCATCAGAAAATCGACACCACCATGCACTATGCAATGGTGAAACAGCAGAATGTGAAGCTGGCACATAGAAAATACATTGGATAGGGTGAAAAAGATGGCACAGTGGAATAGAGTTCCCTTAATAGACTACATTGAGCTAATTGGTGGAGGCACACCTAAAACAACTGTCCCTGAGTATTGGAATGGGAACATCCCGTGGTTATCCGTAAAGGATTTCAACAATGATAAGAGGTATGTGTATTCGACCGAAAAGCACATCAGTCAAAGCGGGTTTGAGAATAGTCCCACAAAGATGCTACACAAAGACGATATAATAATATCCGCTCGTGGAACAGTTGGTGAGATTGCGATGATTCCGTTTGATATGGCGTTCAACCAATCGTGTTACGGCATTCGAGCGAGCCGAGGAATAGACCAACCATTCCTCTACTATTTGCTAAAAAACTGTATATCGCAGCTCAAAAGAATGACGCACGGGTCGGTTTTTGACACAATTACAAGAGATACCTTTGCAAACATAGAGGTTGATATTCCAGACGCAGAAACGCAGAAACGAATTTCTTCTGTTCTGGCAGACATTGACAATAAGATTGAAGTCAACGATGCGATAAACGATAATTTACAGCAGCAAGCAGCCGCATTGTTTTCGAGCCTCTATGATCGGTCAAACACCGAGGTTAGATTCACCGATTTGATACAGATACTCGGCGGTGGGACACCAAAAACAGGCGAAAACACTTATTGGAACGGTAATATTGCCTTCTTTACCCCAAAAGATGTTGGCACACCATACACACTTATCACAGAAAAGACTATCTCAAAAGAAGGTCTTTCACATTGTAACAGCCGACTGTATCCTGTGAACACCGTTTTCGTCACTGCAAGAGGCACTGTTGGTAAAGTTGGTATGTCCGGAGTTCCGATGGCTATGAACCAATCCTGCTATGCGCTTGTCGGTAAAGAGACGCATCAACTTCTTGTATATTTCTACACACTCAAAGCTGTTGATAGGCTCAAGCACAAAGCAAGTGGAGCCGTATTTGATGCGATTACCACCAGAGATTTTGAATCAGAGCAAATCATGAAACTCTCTGATGATGATGCTACGGCGTTTCTCCGTGTTGCAGAGCCCATGTTTCAGGAGGTACTTAACAACAACATCGAAAACTTGCGACTTTCAACACTACGGGATTCATTGCTACCTAAGATCATGTCCGGCGAGATCGATGTCTCTACCGTCCAACTCTAAGCCGCTAAATTATCGTTTACGTTAGGAGGGATAAGATGAAACACTGCTTTTACTATGATGAGTCTGAGCATAGCAGGATCATCAATCTCTCAACCATTACTGGCGAGACGTACTATGATGGTTTTCTGGCGGCAATTATCGGGTGGCGCAGCGATCATGAAACTGCATTTGAGCAGAGTTATCATGCTTTTGAAGAAAAATACGCTGACAGAAAGAAAAATGGGGAGTTGAAAAGCGGAACGATAAAGCCGAAGCAGTTAGTTCATGGATTTGCCTCTCTCAACGAAGCAAATGTAAAGCTGCTTGGAGATTTCTTCTCCATCTTTGATGAGAACAGCTATATCTATCTGTTCTGTGCAAGCAAAATCGAATACGTTATCACCCAAATTTTCAAAGGCTATCGCAATAGCGTCTTCTTTGATATGGACGCTGCACGCTACTCAATAGTCAAAGCGATAGTTACATACCGACCCACAGAAGTAATTGAAAGCCTGTATAAAAGTCCAGCGGAGTTTGTAGCTGCGTTAATGACATTCTTGACGAACCGGATTAGGCGTAACAAAGAAAACCGCGAATTGAAGGCGCAGGAAAACACGGCATTTGAAGCCGTCCTTTATGTCCTGAATAACGTCGATGTTCCGCAGTCCCTCACTTGGGACTACCATTCGCAGTTTGTCGGGTTTGGAAATTTCCTGAGCAGCAAGGGCATTCTTGATTACTCAGTTTTGCTTGACAAGGAAGGTGAAGCAGGAGCCGAAAGCAAAACTCTCATTGCCGCGAAAGAAGCCAGTTTGAAGAATTGCGAAGAGGCAGACTCGATAGACCACTTTGGAATTAGAATGGCTGATATGCTGGTAGGAATTATCGGCAAACTGATGAAATCGCTATACCATTCCTTGACACCGACGCAGGACAGTCCCCGCATTGCGAAGACTCTTCTTAGCAAAGAATGGTTCAGACTAACCGATGGGCAGTTACAGCTATACAAGCAGCTTTATCATATCGTGTTCGAGATCAACAATGATTGGTATAAGGTCTATGCCGGTAATTATTCAGATGACCTTGTTAGCTTTTTGGGACTGCTGGATTTCATGAATCATTTCAATTCAGCTAAAGACATCGAACAAGACTTTGATATGCAACCGGAGTATTGTAATAGCTGCATCTGCCAAAGACTTGAAACCCATTTTGAGCAGATGAAAAACAAGCTGCCTGTTGAGCCGGTGAAAGATCAAGAAAAGGATTTTTTTAGGAATCGACGCGGCGCAAAAGTTTATCACGATGTAGACAGACAACCCATTCTGGAACTCACCAAAGGAAAAAACGCCTTTGTAGTTCTTTCTGTCGGTATTGCAAAGGGCGGCATCCCATTAGTCACTGTTGAGGCATCACCTGAAAATCTATGTTATAGGCTGCCTGTACAGTTGAACGAATGGGCAATGACGCTGGTTTCAATGGCAAATACAGGAGAAGATTTATTTCCTGCTGAGGTAATCTTCACAAAAGCTGAAAACCGCATCTATGCGGATATTATATAGAGGGAGTTGAGTACAAATGTCGGGCTATTTTACCGAATCAAATTATGAGAATGCCGTCTTGCAGCTTCTCAATGAGGATCTTGGATATACCTATGTCTATGGACCAGATGTGGAGCGCGATTATCACTCTCCGCTTTATGAGGATGTCCTGCTGCCCTCTTTGCAACGAATCAACAAAAACTTGCCAATGGATGCTCTGACGGAGGCAATCTATAAGCTCAAGAACTTTGAAACCGGAACGCTCTTGCAGAAGAACATGGTATTTATGGACTACCTCCAAAACGGAGTCCCGGTAAAATACTATGACAAGGGTGAAGAACGCTCTACCCTTGTTTACCTTGTAGACTTCAAAAATCCTGCCAGTAACGAGTTCACAGTTGCGAATCAATGGACTTTCATTGAAAACTCCGAAAAAAGACCAGATGTGATTCTCTTTGTCAATGGTCTCCCACTCGTCATTGTGGAGTTGAAGTCTCCGTCCCGCGAAGAAACCGACGCTTCCGCAGCATACCGCCAGCTCCGGAACTATATGTATGAGATCCCCTCTATGTTCATTTATAATGCGGTATGTGTCATGAGCGACTTGACCACTTCAAAGGCTGGTACAATCACGTCCGGCGAAGACCGCTTTATGGAGTGGAAAACAACAGACGGCAGCTATGAGAATACGCAACACGCATCATTTGACACATTCTTTGTAGGACTGTTTGAGAAGACCCGCTTCCTTGACATCGTGAAAAACTTCATCTGCTTTAATGTGGATGGACAGAATACTTTCAAGATACTCGCCGGGTATCATCAGTATTTCGCAGTCAAAAAGGCGATTGAGTCTACAAAACACGCAACCGTGACGGACGGTAAGGGTGGCGTCTTCTGGCATACACAGGGCAGCGGAAAATCGTTGTCTATGGTCTTCTATGCTCATTATCTGCAAGAAGCGTTAGAAAGCCCCACTATCGTTGTCATTACCGACCGTAACGATCTGGACGACCAGCTTTACGGACAATTCGCCCGCTGCAAGGACTTCCTCCGGCAAACACCGCAACACGCTGAAAGCCGCAAGAATCTGAAAGAACTGCTTGCAAACAGACAGGCAAACGGCATAATCTTCACGACCATGCAGAAGTTTGAAGAAAGCAATGAAGCTCTTTCGGAACGCCGGAACATTATCGTGATGGCTGATGAAGCGCATCGTGGGCAATATGGTCTCAATGAGAAGGTTGTGGTCAAGCAGAAGGACAACGGCGAAGTCGAGGCGAAAACCGTTATCGGCACTGCCCGCATTATAAGAGACACGCTTCCTAATGCGACCTACATTGGATTCACCGGAACACCGATCTCCACAAAAGACCGCAGTACACGAGAGGTCTTCGGTGATTACATCGACATCTATGATATGACTCAGGCAGTTGAAGATGGCGCGACCAGACCCGTCTACTACGAAAGCCGCGTTATTCACCTGAAACTCGACGAGAACACCCTCCATCTGATCGATAATGAGTATGACATTATGGCTGACAACGCCGATCCGTATGTCATTGAAAAGAGCAAAAAGGAACTTGGTCAGATGGAAGCAATCCTCGGTGCCGACCAGACGATCAATTCCTTGGTAAATGACATTCTTGATCATTACGAGAATTACCGTGAGAATATCCTGACCGGCAAGGCGATGATCGTTGCTTATTCGCGTCCCATAGCAATGAAGATTTATAAGCGCATTCTTGAGCTACGCCCAGCGTGGACGGAAAAGATTGCAGTGGTCATGACGCAAGGCAATAACGATCCCGAAGAATGGCGTGAGATTATCGGCAACAAAGCTCATAAGGACGATATGGCGCGGAAATTCAAAGACAACAACTCTCCGCTGAAAATCGCCATCGTCGTGGATATGTGGCTGACCGGCTTTGATGTTCCCTCCCTTGCTACGATGTATGTCTATAAGCCGATGGCTGGACACAACCTGATGCAAGCTATCGCCCGCGTCAATCGTGTCTTCAAAGATAAAGAAGGCGGTTTGGTTGTCGATTACGTCGGTATTGCGGCTGCACTGAAACAGGCAATGAACGACTATACTGCCAGAGACAAGAAGAACTATGGTGATACAGATGTAAGCAAGGCTGCATATCCGAAGTTCCTTGAAAAGCTCTCTATTTGCAGAGATTTGTTCCACGGATTCAGTTATGAGAAATTCATGACCGGAAGCGACCTCGACAGGGCGAAGCTCATCAGCGGCGGAGTGAACTTCATACTCGGCAAGAGTGTTGCAGAGTACGAGCTTCCCGACCATGAGAAGACACAGAATGTGTTTATCAAAGAAGCCCTGCTTCTCAAACAGGCACTTTCGCTGTGCAGCAGCTTGGTAGACGAGCAAACTCGCATGGAGGCGGCTTTCTTCGAGTCCGTAAGAACAATGACCGTGCGCTTGGTTTCAGGCGGAACCGGAAAGAAGTTCACGCTTCCGGAAGTAAATGAGCGCATTAACGAGCTTTTGAAGCACAGCATCAAGAGCGAAGGCGTTATTAACCTCTTCTCCGATGTCCAGACTGAGTTTTCGTTGTTCGATCCGAAGTTCCTTGAAGAAGTGGCAAACATGAAGGAGAAGAATCTTGCAGTCGAACTCCTGAAAAAACTGATTTCCGAACAGGTCTCTGTTTACCGTCGAACAAATATCGTCAAGTCTGAGAAGTTCTCCGAAATCATTCAGAGCGCAATGAACCGCTATTTGAACGGAATGCTGACCAACGAGGAAGTCATTCAAGAATTACTCAAGCTGGCGAAAGACATTGCCGCTGCTGCCGCCGAGGGTGAAAAGCTCGGATTGACAGCGGACGAGCTTGCTTTCTATGATGCTCTCACGAAGCCGCAAGCAATCAAGGACTTTTACGAGCATGATGAGCTTATTGCTATCACGAAAGAGCTGACAGATTTGCTTCGCAAAAACCAGACAATAGACTGGCAAAAGAAAGAGAGCGCAAGAGCTGGAATGCGCCGCCTGGTCAAAAGGTTGCTGAAAAAACACAAATATCCGCCAGAGGGTATGGATGATGCTGTCCAGACTGTCATGAGCCAGTGTGAGATGTGGACGGACAATGTAATGACCGCTTAACTCCCCTACGAGAAAGGAGTAGATCATGGGCAATTCAGTCATGTTGAATGGCATCGAATATGCCGGAGAACAGATTGCCTACAAAGACAGCACCTATGAGCTTGTGTCAAAGGTCGCTTACCTGATCGGCGTCCCGCTTCGTATTTTTCAAAATGAACACGAGCCGCCGAAGATAGAGATATACAACCGGCTTGAACAGGATAAAAATGCCCGTATCATTCGTAATCTATGTATCATCCGCACCGCCATTGAGCGCAATTACCGGAAAATAAATGACATCATGCGGATGGAATACCGTGGGCTTCTTTCGATGCCGGAGATCCTTCCAACATCCAGTATGCAGCAGCTTTCAAATGACGGAATCAGCTTTATCAAAAAGTCGAGTACAAAGCTATGCCACCACATTATCGAGATCAACCGGCTGATTTCAGACCGCATTAACAACTGCAAAAGCCTCTTTCCAATCTGGATTAACTGGACGTACATAAAAGAGCTGTTCATTATGCCAAACGGCTTGACAGAGGACGGAACGAAAGATGCTGCGGACATCTATTACGCAAGTCTCTCCTACTACCCCTATCAAATGTACATCAACTGGGTACCGATGGACGAGGGCAATGTCCTCTATAATGATAAGAAGTTTGCTACCCTGCTTTATCAATGGCATTGCGACGCCTTCACGGAATACAGTAAAGTCTCCGATGCAGGGGCTTTTGTAAAAAACAATATCTACGACTTCATAGATGACAGTGAGAAGACCGTATTGGTAGTGGACTGCGAAAACTCTGACCCGTACAAGCTGTGCGCCACGCTCAAAAACCTTGATTATGAGGTCATGCAGAAAATTACGGCGATCATTCTCTTTGATGACGTACATACCGCTACGGCATGGCGGATTCTTGAAAACTACACCCGCATCCCCGTTGAGCATATCATGATTGAGCGGATCAAGCAGAACAAATCACTGGTAGACATCAAGCTCACCGCAAGAGCCTGTCAGGAACACTACCAGAAGCAAGTGGATTCCTTCGTCATCGTCTCAAGCGATTCCGACTACTGGGGGCTTATCTCTTCCTTGCCGGACGCCAGATTCCTTGTCATGATTGAGCGGGAAAAATGCGGACCGGATATGAAGGCGGCACTTGCAGAATCCGGGATATTCTACTGCTATCTGGATGACTTCTACTCCGGCAACAGCGAGGACATCAAGAAAAACGCACTGTTCAAGGAGATGTACCGCTGGATTGACAACTCCGTTCACCTGAACGTCAACGATATGTTTGATGCAGCTCTGCGAAACACGAGGATCGAAATGTCTCCCGCAGAGCGGCGGCAGTTCTATGAGAAGCACATCAGACACATGACGCTGACCATCGACGAGAACGGAAACGTCAGCATTGAACTGAAACGCGGATAGCCTTGGTTTCTATTCCGGGAGGAATGTGGATGGACAACAGATTCTATTTTGGATTCAATACATCGGAGGAACGGAAAAAGCGCAGAAAAGCAGAGCTGTACTCCATGAGTGAGCAAGTCAGCACCTTCTTTTGGGATGAAGCCCCGCAGCATGGTTTGGAAATGCGTGAGGGGCAGCAGGATATGTCCTTTGAGATTGTGGACGCCCTCATAAACGATCAGCATTTTGCGATTGAAGCTGGCGTGGGCATTGGCAAGTCCTTTGGCTATCTTGTGCCGGTGCTGCTGTACAGCAAACGCATGAATAAGCCGGTTATCATCGCAACCTCGACCATTGCGCTTCAAGAACAGCTCTGGCGCGATGTCCACGCGGTAATGCCCCTTCTTGGGCTGAACAGAGATGTCATCCTCGCAAAAGGACAGACCCATTATCTCTGCAACAAACGCGCAGATGAGTATATGTGTGACCCGAAAGCAGACCCACCGGACGCGCTCAAAGAAGGAATCAAGCAAGGGTATGAGGAACGCAAGGATTTCCCGGAGGTTTTGCCGCAAGGCGTCTGGGACAAGGTAAACGTGCAGCGGTTCAGCATGAAGAATTGCGGCTCCTGTGAAAAGAAGTGCAAATATTACAAAGTCCGCGCAGCATTAAAGTTTACGGATGGAGTGGTACTGTGCAATCAGGATTTTCTAACCCAACATCTCATGAAACTCCGGCGCGGTCAGGACGGGCTGATTAACGCCGCCGCTGATCTGCTTGTCGTGGATGAAGCACACAACTTGGATGATAAGGTGCGGAGTGCCACAACGGAACGTTTCGGACAGGGTATGCTCTTTGGGATGATCAAGAGTGCATTCTATGAGCTGCGGTCCTCTGACCAGAGCAGTGTGTCCGGTGAAAAGCGAGAGGCAGAGAGCGCGATCATCGCCTTCTATAACTGCCTGAAAGCGCAAGTCCAAAAGCAGATCAACGAGGCAGAACAGGATATGCGCTACGCTGACCGCTTTTTCTTCGACAACAATGGCAGTGCGATTGAACTGCTTACCGAGATGAACGCCGCCATACACAACCTTTCGTCCAGCATTCAGATTTATTCCAGCATGGATTTCAGAAACAACCGTTCCTTTGCTGCCTCTGATGATCTGGATGCCGTCAGCGAATCCCTTTCGGAGCTTCTTGACCAGATAGACGATATGCTGATCTGGATTGAGCAGCACGGCAGCAACACGGAACTCGTCTATTGCCCTAAAAACACAAAAGAAATTGTGAGCCGCCTATACTTCAATGGTGATGAAAGAACCATCTTGACCTCTGCCACGCTGACGAACGCCACGAGCGGGTCTCTGGAAGAACAGTATTCTTACTTTATCAGCAATACCGGCTTTCCCGCTGGTGATCGCGGCTGCTTATCCGAGCCAAAGCCTTCCCCATATCCATACGATGAACACGCCATGATCTACTATTGCGACGATCTCCCGCACCCGACCAGAGAACATGAAGCCTTCATTGAAAAGGGCGTGGAGCGACTGCTTGAGATCCTGAGCATTTCCAACGGAAAGGCACTCGTGCTGTTTACGGCAAAGACCGACATGGAAGAGGTCTACTCCATTCTCAGTGAGAAAAATCTTCCGTACAAAATCCTGATGCAGCAGCCGGGATCGTCGCAGGACAAGGTGCTGAATGAGTTTAAGGAAGATACGAACTCCGTGCTTCTGGGGACGGGCGCATATTGGGAAGGTATCAGCATTGAAGGAAAAAGCCTTTCCAATGTGATCATTTTCCGGCTTCCGTTCCCTGTCCCCGATCCAATTATCGAGTATAAGTGTTCCGTCGCAAAGGACGCTCTGATGGATGTCCGCGTTCCCGAAATGATTATCAAGCTCAAGCAAGGTATCGGGCGATTGATCCGCAATTTCACTGACACCGGCATTGTCTGCATTATCGACCGAAGATTGCGGGACGAGCCGCCGGAACGTTATCATGACATTACATGGGACTCCCTGCCTATCAAAAATCGGACAAGCAGTTTGGAGGAACTGAGGAAGTTTTACGAAGGTCTGCCCTCAGCCAAGGAATGATGATAGAAACGGCATTCTCTTCGGAAACATAGAACAGCCCCCAAAAAACGACAATCAGAAAACGGAGGTGTATCATGATGTACAATGAAAATCTGCACGAAGAAGAACAACATCTGATCCAGCA
>ENA-ORRU01001794-ORRU01001794.1-human-gut-metagenome-genome-assembly--contig:-NODE-1794-length-12267-cov-3.731985_pt1 | contig 12267 bp, 12 predicted proteins | sample MGYA00242184_ERZ509151 | MGnify/ENA primary metagenome ERZ509151 (study PRJEB26280, sample SAMEA2338667) | human gut metagenome | biome: human gut; feature: human-associated habitat; material: faeces... | reverse complement strand
GGGCAAATCCCAAGAAACGCCATTTTGCCCGTAACGGGTGACTGGATTTTACGGGCAATTAACGTAAATAGGTTAAACCCCTTGATACATAAGGGTTTTTAAATCGGTTGGCAGACTTTTGGCAGACTTTTCATTTTTGGCAATCATGACAAGGCTAATTTTTTCATCAGCGTTTCGTTACGCTCGTTTCGCAAGTGCGTATAATATTGATAGGTGGTTTCTATTGACGAGTGACCTAATCGCCTTGCTACTTCTTCAAAACCACAATGCAGGTCAACCACCAAATACGTTGTATGACTGTGTCGCAGTCCTTTCATCGTTATTTTCGTCACGCCTGCTTGGTCGCAGATTTTTTCCAAAAAACGGTTAACGTAATCAGCAAACATCGGGCGACCGTCAAGAGATACGATAAAATTATCATGAAATGCATTCTGTTGGATTGCTTTCCACTTTTTTAACTCACAGATCGTTGTATCGTCAATGTCAATGGTACGCTTGCTTTTTGGCGTTTTCAGCGTTTCTGAAAGCTCATAATCATTATGAATTGATGATTTTAGCTTTAAGTTATGGTACACCTTAATTTGTTTTTGGTCGAAATCGACATCAGACCACCTTAAGGCTAATCCCTCGTTGGCACGAACACCAGTCATGAAATACAAACGTATCATCATGTACATCATGCGACTTTTGTAATCAGTTTTACTTTCCAGGAATTTCATTGTTTTCTGAAAATCTGCAAATTCCCAATACGGTTGCGTATGGTCGCTTTTCTTGGGAATAGTTTGCGTTCTGCTTGCAACGTTGGTTGACAGATATTCCAAACGTTCAGCATACCTAAAAACTTCTCTGAAAATGGTGTACCAGTTGCGAGCGGTTGTTCTTGCAAAATTGTTCATCAGATATGTTCGATAACGTTCGCAATCAACTACAGTCACATCAACGAGCTTGACATCTTCACCGAAAAAGTTAATAATATGTTCAAGAGCGTTTTTCTTTGTCCTAAAAGTCTTGTCCTTGACAATCGCTTTTATTGCGGGCAAGAAAACATTGCGGATAAAACACTTTAGCGTTAAGCCTTTAGCGTTCTTTGGCAACAATAAATCATATTCCGCTCTAAATTCTATCATTGCATTAAATGCTTGCTTGGCAGACTTGAAACTATCGCCATTCTTGGCACAGCGACGTTTCACCGTTTTCTTCTGTCCGCAGGCATTTTTTGTCGCAAACTGAAAAAAGTAACTTTTGTTCTTTTCGTCAAAATAAACGTTGCTATATTTTGTTTTCATTATTCCTTTTTCTCCTTTGTTTGGAGTAACGGAATACCCACAATTTCAGCAACAACTTCAGTCGGGACAACACCCATACGCCTATTATTATAAATCGTAAAACCACGCTTGACCATTGTTTCTTTGGCTAAATGGATAATAGCCTTTGCTTGAGCGGGCTTGAAATTCAAGCGTTCTACTAAATCTTTTGCGGTCATTGTTTCAGATTGATATTTTTTTTCAATCATGTTTAAAAGTCCTTTCTATAATTGACAAACCTTGACATTTCAAGGCTTTTGAGGTATTATGAAGATAATCAAAAGGGAAGATTGTCACTTTCCGTATCAGCATTTTCATCTGTTTTTTTGACAGGTGTTTTTTTTTGTCCGTCTTTTAAGTCAATGCAAACCGCATTTTCAAAAGTCGCAGTAAAATCAGCGAATGAATGGCTCTTTTTTTTACCGCCATTAACCGCAATCTGTGACCAGGCATTAGGTATACTTTCGCCAGTCTCAAAGTATTTATAAATCGGAAAGTCATCAACATACCTTTGAATTTTAGGCTCAACGGTATAAATTTCATCAGTGGTAAAATGCATTGTAGCGTAAATACGCCTGCTCAGCTGTTCGAAAGTGTCAATCTTACGATTACGGATATACATCGACTGATAAAATTCGTATGGTGAGAATGGAGTTGTCACAATGATATATTCGCTCATCAAATAGGCATTATGATAGCGTGCATCTAGCGATACTCCCAAATTAAGAGGGTCGAAAATCTGCAAAATGCTAGAATATGGCAACGTGTCTGGTCGAAAATCGTCAAAAATCAAAACATCTTGGTCTTTGATAGATAAATCTGTTAAATCATCGAAAAGATGTTTGCTCGTTAATTTTTTGTACGTAAGATTTTTGTCTGTCGCTAAATCCGTCGCAAAGTGGCTTTTTCCCGTTCCCGCATAACCGTAAAGCCAAAGAACTTTTACGTCACGCTTTTTTTCTTTCATTCTCTTAAGCCAATCTTTATAGTCAGCACGCAAATTAGCGTATGCGATTGTTTCAATTTTTTTGGCGTTTCGGGAATAGGCTACACCACCAAATTCATTTTTAATTCGTTCAATGGCTTGGTCTTTAGTGATATGTCGATCGTTCAGCAACTCCAAAATATCATTGGCGTTGTTGACTTTACTTTCTTGCTCTGCTAACCATTTTGGGTAATCGAAATTAGCAACAACTTCATCGGGTGAATACTGATATTTACCTTGTTCTTGTGCGTTTTTTGTCCTGTGACAGAGATAAGCAAAAGCGTTATTTTTGGCATCTATAGTTGACTGACCCTGTTGAGTCATAATTTCGATTTGTTGCGGTTTAGATTCAAGCATTTTAGCTACACTGTTAACGGTCTTCCTGTGGTCAAAATACATTGACATATGATAGTGCGGTGTCTTTAAACTTCCGTCTTCTTTTCGGTCTTTATCGTGCAAGATGTAGCATAATTCGACCAATCCTTTGGCGTGCTTTGCTTTTTCGTAAAGTTGGTCAATTGGCATAGGCATATAGCCTACCTGTTGCTCGAACATGAAAACTGATGAACGTTGTACTGTTTTTGGCTTTTCTTCCTGCTTTTTTTCTTTGGTTTTTTTGTCAGAATTGATTACTTTCAATTTTATCATCCTGTTCATTCTAATTGTTTTTTAACCGAAAATGGCTAAAAATGTTCAAAGTGTTCAAAGTTGGGATTTTAACTTTGAACATTTTCGATTTCTGAAACCCGCATGGTTAAGGCATCGTATTTTTTTTTGTTTAAAGTGTCGCGGTTGGAAAACAAGCCCATTCCACCGCGACAGAATAGGGTTTATGGGTATTTTTTTGGTAAAAATGTTCAAAGTTTTGGGGAAATAAAGAGTTAACATGCGATTATGTTAACTTATAATGCAATTTTAATTTTTAGAAATTTATAGAAAAAGGTATGATAAAGTTATAGAAATTTATGTTAAATTTATAGAAATGTATAGAAAATTTATGTAAAATCTTTTAAAAATTGCGTTTAAGAGCCTTGCTCGTCTTGGGGCTTAGCTTTGGCTTTCCGCTAAGGCTACAGCCAGCACGCCCCGACGTGCAAGGCTCAAAATTATAGTTTGCATGAGGGGGCATTCCCGCCATGGGGGGCATACGCCCCGCCAGTGGCTACCTACGGTGGGCGATAATGCAAATGTTTCACGTGGAACATTTTTCAGTCCTCCTTTCTAAAATTCGTTGTCAATCGTGACCGTATCAGCTTTTTTTGCGTTCTCTTTTTCTTCGACAATGTAAAATTGACCGAAAAAGTTAGTTTCAATCTCAGGCTCATTCCAGTTTCCGCCTAAATTAGAATGAATCCAATTAGGCATGAATTGGTCGCATCGTTGCTGAACTAACGATTGAATATTAAACCTACGCCCACATGGTACGATTACCACACGGTTGCCGTCATCATTGACGATGCCGAATGACCTACGTACCAATTGATTACCTTTTTTCTCATCAAGAACGGAAATCCCGTTCAAATTTGGTGTATTTGGGTCAGCGTTGGGGTCATCTACAATCGATTTTTGTAATTGCGTGCGGATTGGTCGCATTTTCCAGTTCAAAACCAATTCTTTCTTTTTGAAAAGTAACATGAAAACATAATACGCAACAACAATTGTGACAATCAGCATTGCGATATCCACATACGTTGTTTTGTGCGTCAACAAGGGGAGATGTGCGAGGATACACCCCACAACGGGTACAGACCCCAATACTGACATGACCCTATCGGGTACGCCCATTAATGGCGTCAAATAGTGATTAATCCCCATTAACGCCAAAGGGTAAATTTTATCGCTAAAAAGTAAACCAAATAAAATGAAAAATGTCACGCAAGGCATAGCCGATTTGAAATTATATCCCGCCAAATGTCGAATATAACTGAACTGTCTCTTGACGTTCATTTTTCAACACCTCCATTTCTTTTTTCGTTGTCAATCAAGGATTGTCGGGGTCAGAACTGGCTCTATCCCCGCATAATCGGGGTCGCCCGCTATCGATAATATCCCGCTACCATTGCCCCCAATTGGCACAAACGGCATTTCCGACAACTCTGGAAAGAGAAACCTTGAATTTTCTGAATTGATACGCCCAAGTTGAACACGTAAACTGATACTGTCACGTACAATAGTTGGTACGTACTCCGCACGTGCACTTTGCATTGAAAGCACCAAATAGATACCTGCCTCCCTGCCTAATACTACTAGGCGAGTGAGTAAATCTTGGAACGAGTTTTTTTTCGTTTTGTCTGCCGATGCCATCAGAGCCGCCAATTCGTCTATAAACAGAAAAATAGGTTTAGCCGAAATCTCCCGATAATCGGTCGATACTCTTTGCGTCTTGGCAAATAATGCATTCTGCCGATTATACATCTCATGTTCTACTTCCCGCATCACATTCAGCACCGACTCTAGATATTCCCCGCCTATTCCGCCTTTTGCGTCAAATTTAGGAATTTTGACGTTCGCATTTCCCGATTTTTTGGCTAAACGTGCCAAATCTGAACACTTTGGGTCGATTGCGATAACGTCACCGACCATTGAGCAGACCCCGTAGAGATATTTAAGGAAGTAACTCTTACCGCTACCCGATACGCCCGTAATAATGGCATGGGGGCTCTTGACGTAATTCCACGATATAATATCCATAATGGGAACTTTTCCCGTCTGCATGGCGGACTGTCCTAGTTGTCGCACAGTTCCCTTGAGCCTTTTGGGCTTGCCTTTGTGGGCGGGTATGAAAAGGGCTCTGTTTGCATTTGGCGGTCTATCCGCTAACGTGACAACTTGCATGGTGAGCGGACGAACGCACGTATACATAGGCGTCAACCCCAAATTCATAATATCGAAAAGCCGATTGTAAAAGGGTTCATCGATAACATACGAAACTGGGTAAATGGGAACGAACAGGAAACCGCCCTCCGTCTGGAGGATTTCACATTCGTTCGACTGTTTCTCATCTGAGAACAGCGTATATCTGACTAGCGATAGTATATAATCACATACGTTAAACGATTTTTGTTGATTAAAATTAATCAAAAAATCACCCCATTATTTCAGCGTGAAACCGTCAGCTTTTACGTAGATGAAACCGTTCACCACGCAAGCGGTCGGATTTGTGAGCGTGACCTCCGCCATATCTTCAACCTTGGCGGGAAGTTTGAAGTCGGCGGGGAACTTGACGGTCTGAATGCCAAGGGGCACAAAGTAAAAATCTAGCTCTTGAGCGACAATTTCATCAGTTGCTTTTCGAGTTTCTTTGTCATACCCATGTTTTTCCCGTAGTCCTTTGGCTAGGATAACACGGGCGCAAACCATTCCTTCGAATTGTTCCTTAAACGTCTTTTCAGAGTAGCCACCCTTTTTTACATTTGCTTTCATAATAAAATCCTCCATTTATATTTTTTTTGAAACGATTTTTGATATTTTGAAAGCGAAAAAAGTTGCAAAGTCGCTTTGACCTTTGTTGACTTTTTTCGACATCTGAATCATACCATAAATCCGCTAAAACATATTTAAATTTTTTTAGGCCTCAAAAATCCCATTTTTATCTTTTTTTATTCACATTTTTTGGCCACATATATCTTTTATATATATGGGTGTTTTCTGAAAGCCAATTAGTACATAGCTTTGCAAACACCCCTCCAAAAATAAAAATGTGAAGATGATTTATTTCAAAGATAGATTTTTTTAAATTGCATGAAATAATATGCATATATCAAAAAGATTTTAAGTTTTTCTTAAGACAATTTTTGAATAAAAAAACACTCCCAATTCAAGGGAGCGTGATAAGATATTGTGGCAGACTTTGGCAGACTTTTAACTCTCAAAAAGCTTTTTAAGCCAAATTCTAATGACTGAAAATGTTGATAAATCGGCATTCCGTACTCATATTATAGTGTTGCTTTATTTACGGGCAAATCTCAAGAAACGCCATTTTGCCCGTAACCGAGGTCTGTCATTTACGGGCAAATCCCAGAAAACGCCGTTTTGCCCGTAACGGGTGACTGGATTTTACGGGCAAATCCCAAGAAACGCCATTTTGCCCGTAACGGGTGACTGGATTTTACGGGAAAATCTCAGAAAATTGCCGTTTTGCCCGTAACGGGTGACTGGATTTTACGGGCAAATCCCAGAAAATGCCGTTTTGCCCGTAACGGGTGACTGGATTTTACGGTCAAATCTCAAGAAACGCCATTTTGCCCGTAACCGAGGTCTGCCATTTGCGGGCAAATCTCAGAAAATGCCGTTTTGCCCGTAACCGGCATTACTCATGGGCCTTGTCATAGATTTTTTGAATCTCTTCCGGCAAATTGTCCGGCAGCATCTGGCGCAATTCATCCTCGTTCCCGTCTTGAAGAGCCTTGTCATAGTACCAGCACTTGAATTCGAGCATGGCCATTGTTTTTTCAAGTGATTCTATTTCTTGTTGAATGACTTTTTTTTGATTAGCGAAAAGTTCGCGACGTTTTTTGTAGGTGCTGCTGCCTTCGGAAACCCACTGGAAAAATTGACGAATATCTTTGATTTCAAGCCCTGATCTTTTAAGGCATTCGATGATCTTGACTTCTTCCAGTTCCGTATCGCTGAAGTTTCTGACATATCCTTTTCGTTCCAAGTGAGGAAAGAGACCTTCTTTGTCATAGTAGCGCAAGGTTGAAACGGGCAGACCGGTTGCTTTCGAAACTTGTCCAATCGTGTACATGCAAAAATCCTCCGAAAAATTATTGACTTAAAGTTAGCTTTAGGTTGTATGATAATCTCAAGTATAAGGCTGCTCGAAATAATTTTCAAGAAGAAAAGGCGAGCTTTAGAAAAAACAAGTAACAGGAGGAATTTTATCATGTCAAAAATAGTTCAAACAGCAGGCAGAAACGCACTTGGCAAATTCGCCCCTGAATTTGCCCATTATAATGACGACGTTCTTTTCGGCGAAAACTGGAACAATCAAGATATCGACGTCAAGACGAGAAGCATTATCACGGTTGTTGCTTTGATGGCTTCCGGCATCACGGACTCTTCGCTGAAGTTCCACCTTGAAAATGCCAAGGCACACGGCGTGACGCAAAAAGAGATTGCCGCAATCATCACGCACGTTGCATTTTACGCAGGCTGGCCCAAAGGCTGGGCAGTGTTCAACTTGGCTAAGGAAGTCTGGAATGACGGCGAAGGAGATCTTCCTTATGAAGATCCGGCGATGAGAGCACATGCCAAAGAGATGGTTTTCCCGATTGGCGAACCAAATGTTGGTTTTGCGAAGTATTTTGTCGGCAAAAGCTACCTTGCTCCGGTTTCGACGAGTCAGGTCGGCGTTTACAACGTCACCTTCGAACCGGGCTGCCGCAACAATTGGCACATCCATCACGCAAAAAACGGCGGCGGTCAAATCATTATTTGCGTTGCCGGACGCGGTTATTATCAAGAAGAAGGCAAGCCTGCGATCGAAATGAAACCGGGCGATTGCATCAATATTCCGGCCGAAGTCAAGCATTGGCACGGTGCGGCTTCGGACAGCTGGTTCAGCCATTTGGCAATCGAAGTTCCGGGCGAGCAGACTTCAAACGAGTGGTGTGAACCAGTAACGGACGCATGGTATGATGCGGTCCAAAAGCAGTAGCACAAAGAGGCTTTGAAAAAACTACGCCTCAAATTTAAAAACCGGATGATTTGCAATCAATTGCAAATCTGATCCGGTTTTTTTGTATGCAGGACGATCGCCTTCCATAATGAAAATAACCAAAAATAGTTTGGCGGTAAATTTGAATGGGAGCTTGGCGCGCTGATTTATCAGGCACTGCATTTGGCAAAATCACTGCCGTTTACGGACAAATCGCTGGAAAATGTCGGTTTGTCCGTAAAATGCGTTTTGCTTACGGACAAACCAGCAAAAATGGGCACTTTGTCCGTAAATTTGAGTGAACTGGTTGAGCAGCACTGTATTTAAAAAAATCGTCTACCTTTTCTAATCTAGATGCCAAACGTTCCACCGTGGACCTTGACGACGTTTGAGGCAACGATAAAAGCGTTCGGGTCGATATCGTGGATTCTGCTTAAAAGTTTGCCATACGAATCATTGTCGACGACAGCCATGATCAACTTTTTGTCGTTGAGTGAGTATCCGCCGCGAACGTCAAAAATCGTCAGGGAATTGTCCGCGTCCTCAAGCATTTTGCGGATTTCCGGCAGCTTGTCGTTGCTCATGACCTGAATCTGATATTTGTGATCGAGACCTGATTCCATGTAGCGCATGACGAACAGGGAAACGAACAATGAAAAAGCGGCCATAAAGAAAGAATCAATGCCTGAAACGGGAATATTGAACAGCGTCACGATCATGTCGATGACGAGCAAGGAAACGGCCGGATTGACGTGGAAGTAGCGTTCAATGATGAGCGGAGGAACGGTTGTCCCGCCACTGGCTGCATTGATGCGGTACAGCGCAGCCACGCCGATTGCTGAGAAAACACCGCCCAAGATGACGGCCAAAAGCTTGTCCGAAACAATCTCGAAGCTTGGCGTGACATAAATCAAAACGGGCAGGAGATAGCTTCCGATGATGAACTTTTTGACGGTCTTCCAATCGATGAAGATCCAGGCCAAAATCAGCATGAGGGTATTGATGACGAGCACGCAAAGCGAACGGTTGAACCCAAAGGCTGCTTCGAGCAGGACGGCCATGCCCGTTGCGCCGCCGGCAGCGATATTGATCGGCGCATAGAAAAAGTTGATTGAGATTGCGACGAGCTCAAGGGCGAACAGGAAGATGAAGGCCCTGAAAAACGGATTTTTGACAAGTCTTTTTTTCATAAAAAATTCCCCCTGAATAAAAAAGTATGGAAAATTAATACCAATCAATATAAACTAGTAGTTGGTTCACTAATTTTTGAAAGGATTTTTATTATAACCATGAAATACAGTGCTAAAAAACTGACTGCTCAATATGCCTTGACGCAAGCCGCATATTGGATGGTTTTTTGCGGTCTTTATACTTTTGCGACGGTCTATTTATTGAGCAAGGGATTGACAAGTTCTAAAATCGGCATCATCGTTGCTTGCGGCAACTTGCTTGGTTTCGTGCTGCAGCCTTATATCAGCGGGCTGGCCGATCGCTTTCAAAATCTGACGCTGCACTATCTTGTCGAGGTGCTGATCGGTGTCATGGTTTTGGCAATTCTTTTGTTGCTGCTTTTGCCGGACGTGTTCGTTTTGATTTTTTTGCTTTACGTGATAGCGGATGCGCTTTTGCAGGTCTTGCAGCCGTTGCTTAATTCGCTCAGCATCTATTATGTAAATGCAGGGATCAACGTCGACTTCGGAATTGCTCGCGGCATGGGCTCGCTTTCGTTTGCAATCATGTCGTCCGTTTTGGGCGTCATGTGCGACAAATTCGGCGCAAACGTTTCGATGATTTCAGCCATCCTGCTTTTGCTCGCGGTCTTTTGCCTGGTTCTTTCGATGCCGGTCATCAAAGCCTGCGATGAGCAGAAACGGGATAAGGCTTCAAATCAAAGCAGCAAGCAAAAGATGGGCATCGTTTCTTTTCTGATGCACTACAAACGTTTCTCGATGGTACTTTTTGCTTCCGTTTTGGTGTTTATTTTCCATAACATGTACAACACTTACCTGATTCAGGTCGTGAAGGGAATCGGCGGAACGTCGACCCAAATGGGAACGGCGCTGACGATTGCTGCTGTTTGCGAGCTTCCGGCAATGTTTGGCTTTTCGCTGATTGCCAGAAAGTTTTCAAGTGCCAAACTGATGATTTTTGCGACGATCGTTTTTTCGATCAAGGCTTTTGCGACTTATTTTGCAGGCAATGTCTTCGAACTCTATGCTTCAATGGTGCTGCAGATGTTTTCATTTGCAATCATCACGCCCGCTTCGGTTTATTACGTGAACGAAGTCATGAACGAAGAGCATCGTTATACCGGGCAGGCACTGATGGTCGGAACGACGACCGTCAGCGGCGTGATCGGCAGTCTTTTGGGCGGCTTCATTCTGGAAGCAACGAATTTTCACGTGATGCTGCTCGTCGGATGTTTCATTTCCGTTTTAGGAACGATTTTGATGATGACGTTTGCACGAAATGAAAAAGAAGATTAAAATGAAATTGGAACCGGATTAGTTGTTTGCTGATTCGGTTTTTTGCTTCTTTTGTAGACAAAATCGTCAAATTTGTTTGATTAAAGTTCTTTGATGTTTGAAAATAAAGAGCTGCAAAACTAAAAAAATGATTGTTTAAAAATAAATCACAAAAATAAATACTGCAAAATTAAAAAGATGACGAGATGAAACTTGATTTCATTAACATTCTTAGTTTACAATAAAAAACGTCGAATAGCAAACCTCACACAACATGGAAGGATGGATGTTAATGTCTTATGTAGATGACGTTTTAACCAGAGTCGCAAATCAGAATCCGGATCAGCCGGAATTCAATCAGGCCGTTACCGAGGTTTTGGAGTCCTTGCGCCCGGCAATCGAGCAAAATGAAGAGCGCTATCGGAAGGAAGCGCTGCTTGAACGTTTGACGACGCCGGACCGTCAGATTTTGTTCCGTGTCTCCTGGGTCGATGACAAAGGCCAGACTCAGGTCAACAACGCATACCGCGTGCAGTTCAACAATGCGATCGGACCGTATAAGGGCGGGCTTCGCTTACACCCTTCGGTCACGTTGAGCATCATTAAGTTTTTAGGTTTTGAACAAATTTTTAAAAATTCGCTGACCGGACTTCCGATCGGCGGAGGCAAAGGCGGATCCGACTTTGATCCAAAGGGCAAGTCCGATCGCGAAATCATGGCCTTTTGCCAAGCATTCATGACGGAACTTTACAAGCATATCGGTGCAGACGTCGACGTTCCGGCCGGAGACATCGGAACCGGCGGTCGTGAAATCGGCTATCTGTACGGACAGTACAAACGTCTGACCGGCAGATACGAAGGCGTTTTAACCGGCAAGGGGCTGACGTTTGGCGGCTCTTTGGCCAGAACGGAAGCGACCGGATACGGATTGCTGTATTTGACGGACGAACTGTTGAAAGCTCATGGAAAGAGCCTCGAAGGCAAAACGGTCACCGTTTCGGGAGCAGGAAACGTTGCGATTTATGCGATCGAAAAAGCCGAACAGCTTGGTGGCAAAGTCGTAACGTGTTCTGATTCAACGGGCTGGATCTATGACCCGGACGGAATCGACGTTGAACTTTTGAAAGAAGTCAAAGAAGTCAAGCGTGCGCGCTTGACTGAATATAAAAAAGCACGTCCAAATGCTGAATATAATGAAGGAAGAGGCGTTTGGAGCGTCAAGTCAGACGTTGCATTGCCATGCGCAACGCAAAACGAGCTCGACCTGGACGATGCCAAAAAGCTCGTTTCAAACGGCGTCATCGCGGTTTGCGAAGGTGCCAACATGCCGACAACGCTCGAAGCAACGAATTATCTGCAAGAACAAGGCGTGCTCTTTGTTCCGGGCAAAGCATCAAATGCTGGCGGCGTGGCCGTTTCAGCACTTGAGATGAGTCAAAATTCGGAAAGACTCAGCTGGACGTTTGAAGAAGTCGATCAAAAATTAAAAGACATAATGACAAATATCTATCAAAACATCAGCCAGGCCGCAAAAGAATACGGTCACGAAGATGATTTTGTGCTTGGCGCAAACGTTGCTGGCTTTAAGAAAGTTGCAGAGGCGATGGAAGCGCAAGGGATTTATTAATAAAGATTGTAAAAAGAAATTTTTGAACAGAAGAAGAGACTGGGGAAAAAGTCCCGGTTCTCGCTTGAATTAAACGAAATGCCGAACGAAGGAGGTCTTGTTGCGACTGACTTTGTCCGGCATTTTTAAATGCAGTGCTGCTCAACCAATCTATCCAAGATCTCACTCAAATTTACGGACAAAGTGCCATTTTTGGCTGATTTGTCCGTAAGCAAAACGCATTTTAC
>ENA-ORRU01001792-ORRU01001792.1-human-gut-metagenome-genome-assembly--contig:-NODE-1792-length-12284-cov-12.857633_pt1 | contig 12284 bp, 9 predicted proteins | sample MGYA00242184_ERZ509151 | MGnify/ENA primary metagenome ERZ509151 (study PRJEB26280, sample SAMEA2338667) | human gut metagenome | biome: human gut; feature: human-associated habitat; material: faeces... | reverse complement strand
GGCCGGCCATGGTGGTATTAATGAAAGTCACTCCTGCCGTAGATACCTGGGCCACCAGTATCGGTATCATCACCGACAGCAGTTTCTTAATATCTTTTTTTACGAATAACATATAAATGCACTCTCCAGAAATTTCATCAAAAAAGACGCCGCGAGGCGTCTTCCATTGAAAGTTCTGCAAAGCTGGCTTTTTCTGAGAACACTGAAAAAGCCTTTCATTTGAAAGTTTCATGGCTGTGCCGCCGCGCAGGGTTTCCCCCGCGTGTCAGACAGCGGCGGAAACCGGACATCCCAAAACAGATGCCCCGTCATTCAGTTGTACAAAATCTTTATGCCCGAAAATCACAGAGGCGTAATGATTCCATCCTCCTGCACCGATGAAACCTTTGAAGAAGGAGGCAAATGGAGAAAGGATACGTTTGAAATTGAAATTCACCCGGGACGGCACCAGAAGATTGGCTCCTTCTACATAGAAGAAAGCCATGGCAAAGAGCAGGTACATGCTGCCGTACATTTCCAGGTCCATCAGTTCACCGATTTCCATATTGTCCTCCTTTCTTTAGTAAAAAATGTCACAATCTGACATGAACCCAAAGGGTCTATGATATAATGATTGCATACAGCCGGCCTTTATTTTTATAAAAAGGTCAAGTACCGGCGGTTAAATTTCCGAAATGTTTTATTGGTATTTTTAATACCCACTTATAGTATACTACTATAGCAAGAAAAAGGCAAATATTTCGATATCCTTCAGAAAGCCTTTCTCTTTCCTGCAGACAGTTTGAAGTCAGGAGGCAGCCATGAAATTAAATTTCACTTCCCTGGAATATTTCCGGAAAGCGGCGAAAATGGAGCATCTCACCAAAGCAGCGGAGGCCCTCCATATCGCCCAGCCTGCCCTTTCCCGAACCATCAGGGGGCTGGAAGAGGAGCTGGGTGTCACCCTCTTTGAACGGGAAGGAAGAAATATCCATCTCACCAGGGATGGCCACATCCTTCTGAAGCATGCGGAAAATTTCCTGCAGGAATATGATGAAATGCAGCAGGAATTCGCCGATTCTAAAAATCTCCAGCAGATGACAGTGAACCTTGCCATCCATTCCGCCACCAAGCTCATTCCTTCATTTCTGGCGGAATTCCGGAAAGACCATCCCGAAGCCATGCTGGAAATCATCAACCCCAAGATGGAAGCCGCTCCGAAACATACGGATCTCACCCTCTATTCCAGCATTCATCATGTGGAGAATGAACACACCGTCACCCTTTTTCGGGAAAACCTGGTCATGGTGCTTCCCCTTTCCGACCGCCATGCCCAGCTGCCCTACATCAATCTGGCTGATTTCGCAGACAGAAACTACATCGCCCCACCCAAGGGATTCGTGCTCCGGGTCATCCTTGAAACCTACTGCGGAAAAGCCGGATTTTCACCAAAAATCGTCATGGAAAGCGACAACCCCGACACCATCCATGAATTTGTCAATGCCGGCCTAGGCATCGCCCTGGTCCCCCAGATGACCTGGTACAACGCCTACAGCGGCCTAGCCTCTCTCCCAGTGGGAGACATGGACTGCCACCGCTACCTGAACCTTTCCTGGAAAACAGAAGGAAAGCTGTCCCTCTCCGCCGTGCTCCTCAGGGAATACATTATCGACCATTTCTGGGAATACGTGAGAGAAAAGGCAAACAGCGAATTTCCCATGTGATTGGACGGGCCTTCGGTGTGAGGGTTCAAAGAGTTCACAGGGTGGTGGTATCGCCCTGCGGGCGATGAGTTTTATAATGCCGCCTGGCGAGCAGCATACAGTCATTTCAGAAAGGGACAAATGACAAAAACGCTGCTCCCATCCCCGTCATTTCGACCGTAGCCGGTCAGCCGCCAATAGGAAAGCCTCTTATTGTGCAGGCTAGAGGCCAACTTCGGCTGACTTGGAGACTCTATGCAGAGTCTCCACAGAGTGGAGAAATCTCCCCCCCTCTGATGGTACGGGCAGCATTACGGCAGGAGATCTCTCGACTCAGAGTATCATCGGAGCGGTTTGCATCTACCCCCATACCGGCACATCCCCCCGCTCGAGATGACGATGCTGTCGGGCACCATTGGACACATCTTCGATGGGAGGGTTCAGAGGGTTCAAAAGGTTCGGAAGGTGGTGTTGGCGGCTTCGCCGCAGTTTTTATAGAATGATCCTCCCCCCCTATCGGGGTTCACACGACCTCGATCCCGACCCGACCTCGATCCCAATCCCGACCCCAATCCCGACCCCGATCCCAATCCCAATCCCGATCCCAATCCCAATCCCGATCCCGATCCCGACCAAGGCGCCCCCTATTTACATCTCCCTTTCTCTATGATATCCTTGTAACAGTTATATTGAATTATATGAATGTGAGGTGCGTTATGACAGAAAAGAGAGAAGGGCTGGATGAGCTGAAACAGCTGGGCAGCCGGAACACGAAATATACCTATGATTATGACCCGGGCCTTTTGGAGAGGATTCCCAACAAGCACAGTGACCGGGATTTCTTTATCAAATTTAACTGCCCTGAATTTACGAGCCTGTGCCCGAAGACGGGACAGCCTGATTTTGCCACCATTTATATTTCCTACATTCCTGACAAGTACATGGTGGAAAGCAAGTCTTTAAAGCTCTATCTTTTCAGCTACCGGAATCACGGCGATTTCCATGAGGACTGCGTAAATATGATTATGACCGACCTCATCCGCCTGCTGCGGCCGCGGTACATTGAAGTATGGGGAAAATTCCTCCCCCGGGGCGGCCTTTCCATCGACCCCTACTGCAACTACGGCATTCCCGGTACAGAATGGAAGGATTTCGCCCGTTTCCGTCTGCTCCATCACGATATGAATCCGGAAAAAGTGGATAATCGGTAAGTTCATTTCGTTTAAAAAGTGGCGGCATTGGACACGCCTTCGGTGTGAGGGTTCACAAGGTTCAAAGGGTATTGGTGGCGCCCTGCGGGCGCAATATAATATTAAATATTATTATATATGTAATGGTGTTTGATGCGCCCTCCTTTTGGGAATATAGCCAGCAGTCAGCGGTCGGCGGAAAGCAGATAGCAGTCAGCAGACAGCAGACAGCGGTCAGCGGATAGCCGACAGCGGTCTTTACCAGCCCACGAATCCACTAAAAAAGCACCCTTTGGCAGGGTGCTTTTTTTATACCTGTTTCACATCCCCAGTTTCACCCGGCCGTAGATGACGGCAGCGGTGACGAGGAGGATGAGGACCATGAAGACGTAGTCTTTTCCCTTGGGCGCCACGCTTTCCATGAAGGTTCTCCGGGATCCGCCGAAGCCGCGGAGTTCCAGAGAGAGGGCCATGGTTTCGCTTCTTCCCAGGGAGCGGAGCATCAGCGGACGAACGATGGACATGTAGCGCTTGACCTGTTTGAAGAAGTTGCCTTTGACAGCCAGGCCGCGGCAGGCCTGGGCTTCGGAGACGGCTCTGTTTTCTTCAATGAAATCAGGGATGAAGCGAAGTCCTGCGGTGAACATGAAGGCGTATTCATAGGGTACCTTCAGCTGGCGCACCATGGAGGCGGTGAGGTCCTGCAGTTTCACGGTGCCCAGGAGATAGATGAAGATGATGGTCATGCCCAGCATGCGAAGGGCCGCCACCACCGATTCTTCTGTGGAGCCGCCGCCCACTTTTTCAATGACTCCCAGAAGGGCAGCAAAGATGATGAGCATAATGAGGGCTTTGATATTTTTGAAAAGTTCACCGGATACGAGAAGGATGAGAAGTTCCAGAACGCAGAGGTAAAGGAGGCTTTCCGGCCGGTGAAGCACAATGGCCCATACGGCAGTGCCCAGGGTTAAAAGGATTTTTGTCAGTGGTACCAGATTTCTCATAAGGAAGCTCCTCCTTTCCGTTTCATAAATTCTTTGCAGAAGCTGTCCATGTCCCGGCAGTAGGGAGCGCCGGGGAGGCGCCGGCCCAGAAGAACTGCCGGCGGATAGGCCAGGCCCCAGTCTTCGGGGCGGTTGGCTTCGGAAAACAGGATTTCCGGCTTGTCATCAAAGACCACTTTGTGGCCTGCAATGACCACCACCCTGGTGCAGTCTCTGGCTACAATGTCCATGTCGTGGGTAACCAGGATAATGGTGATGCCTTTCTGCTGCAGTCTTTCCATGAGGGCCATGAGTCTTTTCTTTTCTCTGCCGTCCTGTCCGCTGGTAGGTTCATCGAGCACCAGGTATTCCGTATCCATGGCCAGGGCGGAGGCAATGGCCACCCGCTGCTGGTCGCCCCGGGAAAGGGTTCTCGGGTATTCCGCCGATAAACTTTCCGTATCGGTATCCGCCATGGCGCGGTCGATGGCATCTTCCAGTTCCTGCCCCCGTTTTCCCTGATGGAAGGGGCCGAAGGCGATTTCCTCGCGCACCGTGGGCATGAACATCTGCCGGTCCGGCTGCTGGAACACATAGCCGATAAAGCGGCTTCTCTTCGAAGCATCTTCTTTTGTCACAGAGGTGCCATTGTAGACAATATCTCCGGAAGCCGGTTTTTCCAGTCCCGTAAGAAGACGGGTAATGGTGGTTTTACCGCTGCCGTTGCGTCCGGTGATGGCTACGAATTCTCCCTTGTCAAAGGATAGGGACACCCCATCAAGCACCAGGGGCAGGTTTTTGGCGTAACGGAAAGATACATTTTTCAGTTCAAGCATGTTTCCCCTCTCCTTTCTCGAAAGAATCCATCACAGACTGCTGTGCATCCTTTATATTAAGGAATGGTTTTTCAAAGGAAATCCCCTGGTCTTCCAGAGTCAGCTGGGCGCGGTACATATCCGGAATGGCTTCTTCATAAATGTGATTCTGTTTCATGACCCGCATCACTTCTTCCGGTGTGCCCTGGCTGATAATCTTTCCCTGATTCATGAGGACAAATTTCTTCGCATAAGGCAGTGTGGCTTCCAGATGGTGTTCCGCCACGATAACCGTCAGTCCTTCCTTCCGGTTCAGTTCGCCCACCATTTCATAAAATTCACGGATGCCTTCCGGATCCAGCGCAGAGGTAGGTTCATCGAATACCAGTACTTCCGGTTCTTCCGCCAGCACCGCAGCCACCACCAGACGCTGGCACTGGCCGCCGGAAAGGGTGGAAACCTTCCGTTCTTCCAGTCCGTCCAGATGGACCTTGGCCAGAGCTTCCTTCGAGCGGCGTCGGATTTCATCAGGCGGGAATCCGTGGTTTTCCAGAGTGAATGCCATTTCCTCTCCCACAGTGAGGGTAACGATCTGGGCCTTATAGTCTGAAAGAATAACGCCGATGGAGGAGGCCAGATCCGCAATGGTGTGCTGGGTCACCGCCTTGCCGCCGGTGAAGACCATGCCTTCCATGGTGCCGCCGTAGTAATGAGGAATGGCGCCGGCCATGGACATGAGAAGGGTGGTTTTGCCTGCGCCGTTGGGGCCGGTAACTACCACGAAATCTCCTTTGGATACTGCCATGGATACATCATCCAATGCTTTCTTCTTAGAGAAGGGATAGGTATAGGTCAGGTGCTCTACGCTGATGACCCCTTCCTGCTGCTGCTTCAGCACCAGACCGCTGTGGTCGCTGTCCTCTACGTCAGACTCTGCCATGTAATGCATGGATTTGAAAAGACGGAGCGCCGGGAAATAAAGGAACGGTGTGATAATGCCGTTTCCGATACCTACCATGGCTACTGCCGGAAGCATGCCATAGAGGTATACCTTCATAGGAATCCCCATGACCAGGGTCAGAATAGAAACAAAAGTGAAGCCGGACACGCAGGTGGTAATGAATCCTGCAATGGCAGGACGGAGAGAAAATTTCCCGATTTTAATGGGCGGCACGGAATGGGCAAAGAAGCCTGCCACATAGGCGCCGAAGAATTCAGAAGCAAAGTCCCCGTAAGGGAAAGCGGACTTACTGGTAAAGACTTCCATCAGCGCCGCCACCATGCAGATGCCCAGGCACTGCTTGTAGCTTGGTTTCGTCAGAAGAATGGCCACCACATAGCAGGCGATCATCCAGTTCGGCGTAAAACCTGCCACCGACGGAGAGACCAGATGGAGCAGCATGCCGATAGCCAGCATGAGAGTGGAAATGGTAAGCCAGCGGAACCGACCTCCCCTCGCCTTGGTAAAGACAAGTTTTGATACATCCATAACCTGTTCCATCATGACATTCCTCCTTAATCAATATAACAAAAAATCCTTTCGTTCCTCTGCTGAAAAGCAAAGGGACGAAAGGATCTATTTCCGCGGTACCACCCAACTTGGCAAATGCCCAACTCAGTTTCCTGTAACGGTGAAATCCGTCTGTCTCTACACCTATGGTTCGAAACAGCGCCTCCCAGGCCCATTCATCCAGACTGCCATACCGGACTTCCACTTACGCCGGCTCCCTTGGATGGCTTCCATCAGGACTACTCTTCCTGTTCTATGGCTTTGTATATGTCAAGAGTATATCACCCCCGTAGGATGGTGTCAACGGGGATGGAAAAGGTTCTTAGGATTGACCAGCCTGACGGCCGGAGGGTTCACAGAGAAAAGGTTGACGGCCCTCCGGGCCGAAGGGGCGCCGCTGACGCGGCAGGTTGTGTAGAAAGGTTATGGAAAAAGGTTCTTAAGATTGACTGGCCCTTTCGGGCCCGAGGGTTCTTAGGTTTGACGGCCTTTCAGGCCGATGGTAGTGGTGGCGGCTGACGCCGCAAATTTTAAAGAGTACGTTCCTCTCCTCCTTTTTACCTGCCCACCCCCCTTTCCGGGGGTGGGTGGCGAGCGCAGCGAGTCGGAAGGGGGCGGCTGTATGGGCCGCTCTGCGGCCCGGGTTCCGATAGTTCAGAGGTTGTGGTGGCGGCTTCGCCCTTGGACACGTCTTCGGTGTGAGGGTTCAGAGGGTTCAAAAGGTTCAGAGGGTGGTGGTGGCGGCTGACGCCGCAGATTTTAAAGAGTGCGATCCTCTCCACTATTTTACTTGCCCGCCCTCATTCAGGGGAAAGCAAGTGATAGAGGCGCCTCTATCACTTGCGCTTGACAATTTCCAGCTCTCTTGTTATCATTTACTCAAGATAAGGAGTCTCGGACTCCACACAGTAGAGCTGCGTTTTCTGAGCATCCGCAATATAAGCCGTTCAGCGCTGTTTAGCGTTGGGCGGCTTTTTTTGCAGGGCAGCCTGCTTCTTTGTATTTTCTGGAGGTTTGTATGAAAGTATCTGAAATCGGCCTTTTTATTTTTCTGGGTCTCATGACGGCGGTGGCGCCGCTGGGATTCTTTACGGTCGCTCCGGGCAGTTTGACCATGCCTCTCACCGGTATTGCCGGGGAAGATACGGCTCTCCCCCTGGGGCTCCTCATGACTGGCGGCTACGCCCTCTGCCTTTTGTCCTACTGGAAATGGGTCCACGGAAGGTAATGACTCCGAATAATAATAACTATTTTGTTATTATTATTCGGAGTTTTTTCTGCCAGCCATGCTTTCTTTCAGGAAATACAGATTTTTTCACCTTCTTTTTACCAGCTTTCTCTTTGCTTTTCATAGAATCCATGATTTTACAAACTATTTACATAATACAGGCATGTATTTGAGCATGTATTTGTTCTGCATGGGCGCCATTCATCGAGGCTATTTATAGCAATATTGTTATGAATAGCCTCATATTTCGTTTTATCCATGCAATTTGTAATCATTTCGGGGATTTTTATTTTTTGCATGGAATCGGTATTGGAGTATTTCCTCCATTTTCTATACAATAAGCTCAGTAAAGGACATACGTCCCCTGCCGGGAAAGCGGCTTCGGTGATGTGCACACACCTTCCGCTTCCCATTCATAACAAAATGTTCAGTACAGGAGGTTTCAATCGTGAAACGTTTAAAAATTGCTTACTCTGACAAAGCACTCGAAATTTTCGGAGCCATTCCATCCCGCGAAACGGTAAACGTCAATGATACCGACTTCACCGATGTAGGTGCCGTAGTCATTACAGACACCGATACCGATGTGCTCAAGGAGGAAATGATTTTTGCCTTTACCATTCCGGTCCTTCTCATCCGCACCAAGGAAGGCCCAGTGGCTGATGATATCATCAGCCGGGTATACCGGGTCATCGACCTGAATGAAACGGACCACGATTTCTACAGCCGCCAGATTGAAAGCGCTGCTTCCCATTATGAAGAAAAAGTACTGCCCCCATTCTTCAAGGATCTGGAAAAATACGTGGAAAACGGTTACTCCCAGTTTGACTGCCCAGGCCATCAGGGCGGCGCTTTCTTCCGCAAGCACCCGGCAGGCCGTGCATTCTATGATTTCTTCGGCGAAAATACCTTCCGCGCCGATCTGTGCAACGCCGATGTGGCCATGGGGGACCTCCTCATTCATGAAGGCCCTGCTCTGGCAGCCCAGAAGCATGCAGCCCGAGTCTACAATGCTGACAAGACCTACTTCGTACTGAACGGCACTTCCACATCCAACAAGGTGGTGCTGAACGCTGTCCTCACTCCTGGCGATATCGTCCTCTACGACAGAAACAACCATAAGTCCATTGACCACGGCGCTCTGGTACTGGCCGGCGCAACCCCGGTATATCTGGAAACAGAAAGAAATGCCTTCGGCTCCATCGGCGGCATTCCGGAGCACTGCTTCAATGAAGATTATATCCGGAAACTGGTGGCTGAAAAGGATCCGGTTAAAGCCAAGGCTAAAAGACCGATCCGCCTGGCAGTCATCCAGCTGGGCACCTACGACGGCTGCATCTACAATGCCCGCCAGGTAGTGGATAAAATCGGCCACCTCTGTGACTATATTTTCTTCGACTCCGCATGGGTAGGCTATGAACAGTTCATCCCCATGATGAAGGACTGCTCTCCCCTGCTTCTGGACCTGGGACCGGAAGATCCCGGCATCTTCGTCACCCAGTCTGTCCACAAGCAGCAGGCCGGCTTCTCCATGACCTCCCAGATTCATAAGAAAGACTCCCATATTAAGGGCCAGGACCGCTATGTACCTCATAAGAGAGTGAATAATGCATTCATGATGCACGCTTCCACTTCCCCGCTGTACCAGCTCTTCGCTGCTCTGGACGTCAACGCAAAGATGCAGGAAGGCGAAGCAGGCAGAAAGCTCTGGATGGACGCTGTGAAGCTTGTGATTGAAACAAGAAAACAGGTGCTCCGCAACTGCCACTACATCCGTCCTCTGGTTCCTCCGGTGGTTTACGGAAAGAAATGGGAAGATGGAGACACCGAAAAGATGGCAAATGACATCAATTACTGGGCTTTCGAACCGGGCGCCAAATGGCACGGATTCGACGGCTACGGCAAGGGTCAGTACTTCATCGATCCCATGAAGCTGCAGTTCGTCACTGCCGGCATTGATGTAGAAAACGGCGGCTATGAAGATTTCGGCATTCCCGGAAACATTCTGGCCAACTACCTCCGCGAAAACGGCATCATTCCGGAAAAGAACGACCTCAACGACATCCTCTTCCTTATGACCCCTGCGGAAAGCGAAACAAAGATGAACGACCTGGTAGCAAAGCTCATCCGTTTCGAACAGCTCATCGACCAGGATGCGCCCATGTCTGAAGTTCTCCCCTCCATTTACCACGCTTATGAAGATAAATACAGAGGATACACCATCCGCCGTCTCTGCCAGGAAATGCATGATTTCTATAAGGACCGCAAAGTTTCCACCCTGCAGAAGGAACTGTTCCTGAAGGACTATCTCCCGGAATATGTGATGAATCCCCAGGAAGCACAGTATGAATTCATGAGAGCCCATGGTGAACTGGTGGACCTGGCTGACGCAGAAGGCCGCACCGCTCTGGAAGGTGCTCTCCCCTATCCGCCAGGAGTGCTCTGCGTACATCCCGGTGAAAAGTGGTCCAAAACCGCTGTCACCTATTTCCTGGACTTGGTGGAAGGCATCAACCAGCTGCCCGGCTTTGCTCCTGAAATCCAGGGCGTTTATGTACAGCCCGGCGCTGATGGAAAGAAACATGCCTATGGCTATGTGCTGAAAAAGGAATTTGAAAAGAAATAAACTCATAGGGAAGCGGGGAAACAGGGTTTCCCCATCCTTCCTTATCAAAGGAGAATATCATGAGTAAAGCAAACAAAATGAGCGTTTTCCAGCTCACCATCCTGACGGCAGTCAATATGATGGGTTCCGGCATTATCATGCTGCCGTCCAAACTGGCTCAGGTGGGCGCCCTGTCCATCGTTTCCTGGCTGGTAACGGCCGTGGGATCCATGGCTCTGGCTTATGTATTTGCCAAGTGCGGCATGTACAGTAAAAAAGGCGGCGGCATGGGCGGCTATGCTGAATATTCCTTTGGCAAGGCCGGAAACTTCCTTGCCAACTACACCTATGGGGTGTCCCTGATTTTTGCGAACACCGCCATTGCTATTTCCGCCGTAGGCTATGCCCTGGGTTTCCTGGATACGACTCTGGACCCGGTCATGACCTGCGCTGCCACTATCTTCACCCTCTGGCTGGCTACCGTTCTTAACTTCGGCGGCGCCAAGTATACCGGCCAGGTTTCCTCCATCACCGTATGGGGCGTCATCATTCCCTGTATCGGCCTCGCTTTCGTAGGCTGGTTCTGGTTCTCCCCTTCCATGTACACTGCCAACTGGAATGTCCATGACCTGGGCTTCGGTGAAGCAGCACTGAACGCCATCACCATGACCCTGTGGGCTTTCCTGGGTATGGAATCGGCCTGCGCCAATGCCGACGCCGTGGATAATCCGGAAAAGAACGTGCCCAAAGCCGTTCTCGGCGGCACCCTGCTGGCAGCAGCCTGCTACATCGTTTCCACCAACATTATCTTCGGTATCGTTCCTGCTGACGTTCTCGTCTCCAGCTCCGCTCCCTTCGGCCTCGTATTCTCCCAGATGTTTGGCGGCACCGTAGGCAAGATCATCATGGGCCTTATGGTTCTCTCCTGCTTCGGTTCCCTCCTGGGCTGGCAGTTCACCATTGCCAACGTATTCAAGGCAGGCAGCGATGAAGGATACTTCCCGGCCTTCCTGAAGAAAGTGACTTCCCACGGCGCTCCAATCGCCGGCATGGTAGCCATCACCATCATTCAGTCCCTCTTCTCCCTCATGACCATCAGCCCCTCCCTGAATGAACAGTTTGAGACTCTGGTCAACCTGGCGGTCATTACCAACATCATGCCCTACCTCCTCTGCATGGCTTCTGTGGTAGTCATCATGAAAGCTGTAGACCATGTAGGCAGCGAACTGAAAACCACGAAACTCATCGCTTTCATCGCTTCCCTCTACAGCCTCTATGCATGCTACGCCTCCGGCTTTGAAGCCATGACCTACGGCGCCATCGTCACCGTATTCGGCTGGACCCTCTACGGTTTCGTATCCGACCGCTTCGACCTGAAAAAGGCCAAAGCCGACAACGAAGCCATGGCCTCCGGCAAAGCTCCCGCTGACGCTGTTCCTGCAGCTGCAGAAAAATAAAATATGGCCTGTCTGGGGCAGAACAGGCCATACCATATAACATCCTCTACAACAGAAAACCACCGTCCTCTTTGAAGGCGGTGGTTTTCTATGGACAAGCCCCTATGGGGCTTGAGGGTTGACGGCCCTTCGGGCCGAAGGTTCTTAAGGGGCTTAAGTTTGACACGGCCTACGGCCGTGAGGGTTGTGGTGGGCGCCTCTAAATTATAAAAGGCACCAAATTATATGATAAAAACCATATAACCACCCTGGCGGGTGAGGGAATGCACACCGACTTCGCTGGATGGCGTCTCACTGGGTTCGAGGGTCCCGGAGCTCCCCTATGAATCCAGTTCCTTTGCCACCCGGGCGGGGGACTTTACTCTTCGCTATGTGTTGAGCTGCTTAAGTTAGCAGTAAGGCAAGCGCAGAGCAGACTTCCCCCACCGGGGGAAGTACCGCCGCAGGCGGGGATAGGGGTGCATTTCCTCGCGCTCCAGGCGCGGTTGTATGGTTTCCACTGCAGAATGCCTATCATAACGTATGACACAGAAAGGTAAATCCGTAACGCTGACTTTATACTCATCGCCCGAAGGGCGTTATCACTGGGGAGGTGGGTGCCCTTATGGACAGCCCCTTTGGGGCGTGAAGGTTCGGCGCCTTTGGTGCCTGGGTTCAGAGGGTTCAAAAGGTTCAAAGGGTGGTGGTATCGCCCTGCGGGCGATGAGTTTTATAGCCCGCTTGGCGGGCACCGGCCTCCATCGGAGGCCTCCCCCCTCCACCACTTCGTGGTCCCCCTCCCCCCGCAAGCGGTGGGAGGCAAGGCTTAAGGGCG
>ENA-ORRU01001787-ORRU01001787.1-human-gut-metagenome-genome-assembly--contig:-NODE-1787-length-12309-cov-3.363963_pt1 | contig 12309 bp, 9 predicted proteins | sample MGYA00242184_ERZ509151 | MGnify/ENA primary metagenome ERZ509151 (study PRJEB26280, sample SAMEA2338667) | human gut metagenome | biome: human gut; feature: human-associated habitat; material: faeces... | reverse complement strand
CCACCATAGTATAAAACAATTTTCCATAAAAAGGATCGGGGTGACAGGATTCGAACCTGCGGCCTCCTGGTCCCAAACCAGGCGCTCTAGCCAAGCTGAGCCACACCCCGATGTACCATTTACTTATGGTTTTTATTAAGTTGTTGTCGTCTTCGTTTGTGTTTCGTTTTCGTTTCCTGCCTGACGACAAGTGATATTATATTATAGCAATCTACAAATGTCAACACCTTTTTTGAATTTTTTTAAAAAAACTTTTTTTCACGTTTTTTCCGCCTATTTAAAGGTTTTCTTGTCATTTGCGACTGGCTTATGGTATCATGAAACCATAATTAAAGTCAAGAAAAAAAGCAAATAATAAGGAGATGTTTTTACATGGATATAAAATTATTTCAGCAGAAGCTTAATGACATCTGTGCCATCGCTGAGGAAAACAATAAGCAGCTCTCCCAGCAGCAGATCCGTGATCATTTCGATGAATCGGATCTGAGCACTTCACAGCTTGTAAAGATCCTGCAGTATCTCAAATTAAAGGGGATCACCATCGAAGGCGCCGATGAAGCTGCCGGCGCTGCCAGAGCAGATGCTGTTTCATCCGAATCCAGCGACAAGGACGAGCTTCCGGGTACCCGTGCTGCTCTTACTGCCGAAGAACAGGCTTATCTCAGTGACTATATGGAAAGCTTTTCCCCGGAAGGACTTGATCCGGATGATCTTGCGTCCCTCTTTCATGCCTTTGCAAAGGGTGACACTGCTGCCGAAGGTGCACTGACACAGTTCTACATGGCTCAGGCAGCCCAGATGGCCGCTGAACTGAACTGTGAGGAAATCCACCTGGCCGATCTCATTCAGGAGGCAAATCTGGCCCTTCTGGCGTCTCTCAAAGAAACTGCCCCACAGGAGAAAAACGACACCTGGATGCGTGGTCGTATCCGCAGTGGGATCCTTCATGCCATTGAGGAACAGACACAACAGAAATTCCGTGACGACTATCTGGTATCCAAGGTAGAAAACCTGGAGGCTGCGGTTAAAGAACTCACAGACGATGATGACGCCACCAAATTCACCATTGATGAGCTTGCCGTGATCCTGGATATGAATGTGGATGAGATCCGGGATGTACTTCGCCTTACTGGAGATGATAAATAAAGCTTTCTTCATATTCTTCACAAAAACGGGTCTGACATAGCTTGTCAGACCCGTAATCTTAATATTCTTTATGCTTTTTCTTCCCGTTTCAGCTCCGCCGGTTCTGCCAGATGGATCTTTCCTTCCCGAAATATGTGGATAAATACCTCCGCCATATCCGGATCGAACTGTTTTCCTTCCTCTTCTCTTATGATCCGAAGAGCTTTTTCCACTGGCATCAGTTCCTTATAACAACGTTTGGATGTCATGGCATCAAAGGAATCTGCGATGCAGAGGATCCTTGCAGATGCCGGGATATCTTCTCCCGCGATCCTCCTTGGATAGCCGTTTCCGTCATAACGTTCGTGATGACCGATAACCGCAGGGATAACATAATCCAGCGACGGAAGGTGACGGATGATCCCGATGGACGCCTCCACATGACCTTTCATGATCTCATACTCTTCATCCGTAAGCTTGCCTTCCTTGTTCAGGATATGCTCCGGGATCCCGATCTTTCCAACATCATGAAGAAGCGCCGCCTGACGGATGATCTCCACCATTTCCGTTGTATAGTTCAGCGCCTTCGCAAGACTTGTTGCGTAATAAGCCACATTGTTGGAATGTCCGAAGGTATAATGATCTTTGGTATCAATGGCTGCAGTCAACGCATAGATCGTGGATTCATAGGACTGATAAATATGTTCATGATCGGATTTCTTACCCGCATTTTCTTCATCCAGGCTTTCCTTCAGCATGGTGTCAAAAATCTCGATGCCGTTTTTACCGCTGCGCTTTACATGATATACTGCCAGGTCCGCATTATCCAAGAGCTCCTTTGCTGAGCGTGCCGCATAAGGCGCCGCACTGATCCCCACGCTTACCGTAAGGATCTTCAGCTTGTAGTCTGCAGAATCGTTGCGCATATGCAGGATCTGCTTCTGTATGGATTCTGCCAGATTTCTGGCGGAAAAAATATCGTAATTTGGCATCAGGACCGCAAATTCCTTGGCACTGTGACGTGCCACATATCCCTGTTCTCCCACACTTGCCTGGATGATATCTGCCACCTTTCGAAGTGCAACATCTCCCTGCTGATTTCCGTACAGCTGATTGTACAGCTTGAAATCATCAATATTGAACAGGATCAGTGCAAGCGAACCCTCTTTATTTTTTTCGTATTCCTCATCCAGGATCTCATAAAAATATTTCCGGTTCAGAAGGCCCGTCAGTTCATCGGTCCTTGCCTCAGTCCATGCCGCCTCATAAAGTCTGGCATTTTTGATGGCAATGGAAGCTACCGAACTGACCGAAGACAGCATGGCCAGATCATTATGGTTCAGATTTCTGTGTCCGTCACCGGAAATCGCAATAATCCCGGCCAGATCATCATTCTGGCGAAGACCTGCACAGTATTCGATACCCAGCTCTGAAAACATATGTTTTTCCGACTCCCACATGGATTTGTAGGCTGTGGAAGAACGAAAATCCCGGATCACCACACAGTCCTCATTTCTGGTAAGCCAGGTGACCACCGGATTATCCGCTTTCAGTGAAAAGGTCAGATCGTTCAACGGACGGTTGCTGTAAACAGCCTGATATTCCCCTGATTTTTTGTCTCTCAGACAAATATAGATCCGTCCTGCATTGGTAGTTTCCTTCAACACATTTACCGTATTGCGCAGGATCTCTCCTACCCGGAGTGTCCTGGATACTGACTGGCTAAAATCTTTCAGCTCCTGAGACTGCTGGATCTCTTTTTTGATAAAAACATTGTTCATCAGACATTTCCACAGCACTGTGACCAGCCATGCAGATATAAGAAAAACGAAAGAAAAGATCAGCACATGATACTCACTGGCTGCAGGGAGCAGCATTCGGATATAACTCATCAGGTACGGTGAAAGATTGATAAACAGTACTACCGTCAGGACCACGCCCACACCAAAGCAAACCCCATCTGACGCAAGACGGCGCATCTGGAACAGCCGTCTTCTGGTCAGTGCATAAAGCATCAGGACAGCATTGATCAGACCGCTGACAATATCGATGGGGAATCCGGAAAATACCGGCACTGCCAGCGCAAGGTTTCCCACAAAAATGATCAGTATCCCCACAAGGATCGGTTCGATCTGTTTGCGGTATCCGGGATGTCTCCGGCATCCGCGGTACATGGTGATAAAGATCTGAATAATGGTGATTCCTGCCACCACAAAGAACAGAAGGAACCAGGGTGTGATCTTATAAACAAAATGCGCACCACCGTTTTTACGGATCAGATCCGGCCAGCGCAGGATGATCCCGCCCGGGATGTTGATTGCAAAAAGCAGCAGCATCAAAAGCAATGGGATCTTGCTTTTTCTGCCCATACGCACTCCCATGAATTCACTGATGAACACATAGTAAAAATATGGCAGAAACAGGATTCCGGCCAGAGACACATAATACCACAGGATGTAAGAGGGTCCTGCCTCCATACGCATCAGAAAAGAGCCCAACGTCCAGCAGAGCATTCCTCCCAGCACACACATGAAACTGTTGATGATCCGGCTGCGCTTACCAGCCAGAAGAGTCAGTATCATAAATGTATAGAAAAAAACTGAAATGATTGAAAATGATATATAGCTTTCCATAGTTACTTCCTCATATTCCCGAATCCGATTTCATCCTGCAGTCTCAAAAGTTCCGCCACCTCATAATAAGGAGTGCTCATATGCCGTGGTTTCCGTCCTTTTCTGGACTCATACAGATGAAAGGTACCACAGCGCAGGATGGTCACCACAAGGGGATCCATTCCCAGGATTTTCTTCAGATCCCGGTAATCCTGATCGATATATTTGAAATACGTGGTCAGAAGTTCTTTCAGAATATCCGTGCTCATAGCCTGATACATCAGCGCTTCTTTTTTTACTTCTATATAAAGATGCAGATATGGGCGTTTTTTCTCATTATATTCTTTCACTGCGATCCAATCCGTAACCGGCTGCCCGGACAGCTGGATCACACTTTTGATACCATTTTCCGAAATCCTGGTAAAGCCTGCGATATCAATGATCCACGGAACACGGTCTATGTACTCAAATCTTGGGATCTGTGTCCGATCCTCCTGGTTGGTAAGACCCACGCATCGATACATATCTCCCACACGGTACCTGGCAAAGGCTCCGCCCTTCAACACAGTGATCACAAGCTCATATTTCTCCCCGGGAACAACCTCATCCATAAGATAGGTCGGAGGAGTGAACGTGGGATCCTCATAATTATGGAGCATATCCTTTTCGGTGATAAATTCATAAAAGCAGGTATCCGGGAAAAAGTACATTCCGTTCCTGGTCCAGGTCTCGGTTCCTATAATGGAAGGTTCCGTTCCTGCAAAAAGCTCCATGGGCCGAACTCCCCACATTTCCTCCAGATCATCCTTATAGCACTGGTTGTCGGTTCCTGCCACCATAAATCCCTTCAGGTGAAAAAGGTCTTTCGGAAGAAGCTCCCGTTTCTCCTTCTTACAGATCTTTTTGGCATTCAGGATCCTTTTCAGCATCTTTGGTTTATACTGCAGAAGTTCCGAAAAGGAGGTTTTGCTTTTTCCTGATGATACGCTTCCGGTGAGGCTCTGGCTTACTGCATAGGCCACACTTCCAAGTCCGAAGAAAAATTCCACGTCCTGTTTCATGGCCATCTTGAAGCCCTCTTTGTTCCGCTCACCAAAGCTCATATTTACCGCATCTTCCACTTCCGGAAGAAAACGGATGTCGATATCTTCTTTCAGCGCCAGTGGAAAAAGGCCGGTAGCAAAAGGCAACGGTGCCAGTCCGTAAAGGATCTTGTCCGTTTCCTCCACATCAAATTTGCCCTTTTCACGGCTTGTAGCTAATATGAGGCAGGCAACTACATTGTTCCTGTAGGTATCCAGCATACTTCTTGTGTATGGTGCTACCTTTATCGGATGGCGTCCGCCTTCCCAGGTCGTCTGTATCCAGATGATCGGATTCCCCGGAAGAGTTTCACTTCTCTTCTGGAGGAGCATATCCGCATAATCCTCATAAGTGGTAAGAGGTACCAGCCGACGGAACTCGTCGATCCCGGACGGTCTCCTGCCCTTCAGAATGCTTTTGCCCAGTTCACAGTCTGACCAGAGCTGGATCTGCTCTTCCATCAGACGATTCTGGATCTTCATGTAATCCTGCATTGTCAGATCAAGAAATCCGCAATATTCTTTCCAGATAGCATCATACTGCTGTTTTCGAAGCTTTTCGCCAAGACTCACCGCCTTTTCCCCCCTTTTCGCCATGTTTTTATGCAGGCAGCTGTACTGTTTCGGTCTGGGATCAGAAAGGGAGTTGTCTGCTGATACGCTCCGTAATTACTGAATGTTTCCGGAAACACGATCCTGTCCTGGTAAAAAATGTACAATATGTTCCACACAATAAGGACCCCAAAAGCCCCCATTGCCTTCCCGGATCCCAGAAATCCGGCCAGGCAAAAATAAAATCCGGCGAACCACAGAACGCCAGGATGTCGGCAGAGTGCATAAACACCCTCTGTATAGGCCAGCCTTTCATGATTTTCTTTGACATATGTCTCATCAAAGGGCAGCGCAAAAAACAATGTATAGATCAACAGTCCCAGAAACAGGATCGCTGCTGTCAGAAAAACAGCAGAAATAAAAAAAGAACTTCCCCGCCGCGGCCAGCAGCTCCGGATCACCAGACCTGTTGACACTGCGATCAGGAAACATCCTATGCTAAAAAACGGATGAAGAAAGCTTTTTTTCAATCGGATACTGTTATGATCATACAGGAAGCAGCATAAAAAGCCGATACTCCCTATAATAACCGCAGTCATGCGTATTTTCCCCCTTCATTTATGTAAAGCGGACCTTCTCATTCCGCTCTGCTGCATTCTCAGGAACGAGACCCATTCATGGTCAGTACCCTAAAGAATGCTCTATATTACTGGAAAACAACTACTTGTTCATTATATAGCACATAGCTGACTTTCGCAATCGTTTTTGACTAATATATGCTGAATATTGGCACAAATTTTATCAATTATGACAGTTTATTTGTTTTTTCTGCCGGAATCAGAGGTAACGGATCTCTACGTGCATTTCGCCCTTTCCATCTGTCTCCATTACTGCATAGCTTGGACGGCGTCCCCGTTGTCTGGGATAAGCCAGACTTCCGGGATTTACCAGAAGCACACCTGCTTCCTTTTCAACAACCGGTACGTGGATATGTCCGAAAAAAGCCGCATTGCATCCCCTTGAGCGGGCAGCTTCTGCCAGCTGATCAAAGGCCATGGATACACCGTAGTAATGACCGTGAGTTACCAGGATCTTATTTCCCTCGACCTCGATCACATCTTCTCTCGGAAGATCCGAGAAAAAATCATTATTTCCGGACACAATACTGCAGGGACATTCTGCAAGGGCTTCGATATAAAATTCTCTGCCTTCCACATCTCCGCAATGTACCAGCATGTCAAAAGGAGCCTCCCGATTTATCGCGATCTCCAGGTTTTCATCTCTTCCGTGAGTATCGCTTACGATCAGCACCTTCATACAAGCTCTTCCTTTATAAGGCAAAGAGCTTTTCCACGATGGCTGATCCTGTTCTTTTCTTCCATGGAAAGCTCTGCGGAAGTACAGCCATATTCCGGAAGATAAAAGATCGGGTCATAGCCAAAGCCATTCTCCCCTTTTTCCTCGTAGCCGATGCGGCCTTCCATGGCAGCACGGACTGTCTTTCTTCTGCCATCCGGGAAAGCCGCCGCAATGGCACAGACAAAACGTGCGGTACGTTTCTCATCCGGTACACCTTCCAGACGTTCGATCAGGTTCGCGTTTTTGATGTGGTAGGAAGTGTCCTCTCCCATGTAACGTGCGGAATAGATTCCCGGCTCTTTATTCAGATAGTCGATCTCAAGGCCGGAATCATCTGCCAGAACGATCTCACCGGTCATTTTGCAGATGGCCTCAGCTTTGATCATGGCATTTTCTTCGAAGCTTTTTCCATTTTCGTCGATATCCGCATGGATTCCGGCATCTTTCAGGGAAAGGATCTCAAGCTGGGGATCCGCAAGTATCCTTCGGATCTCCTTCATTTTATCCTCATTTCCGGTAGCAAAAATGATCTTTTTCATTCTTTAATACTTCCTTTCTTCGGCGGACGTGGTCCAAGAAACTGGTAATAGTAGGTTTTCATCATTCCATTATAGATCTTACGGTTTTTATCTGCCTTTCGGCCGATGTCATTCTCTGCCTTGTCATAGGCAGTGATCAAATACATGGACCAGCGATCCAGCCCCTTATAGCTTTCACCGATCTCACGGTACAATGCAGGGAGATTGGATTTTTCTTCGATCCGCTCACCATATGGCGGATTTGTCACGATAAAACCAAAGGGTTTGGAATGGCGGAGTTCACTGACCGGGCGCTGCTGGAAATGGATCAGTCTGTCCACTCCTGCCATTTTTGCGTTGGCGCGTGCTGCCTTGATGGCAGCTGCATCGATATCAAAGCCCTGGATATCGGTTTCAATATCAAGATTTACACGTTCTCTGGCTTCTTCTCTTGCATCCTCCCAGCATTCCTTCGGGATCAGATGCTCCCAGCTCTCGGCCAGAAAATGACGGTTCAGTCCCGGCGCCATATCCGCTGCCATCATTGCCGCCTCAATAGGAAAGGTGCCGCTTCCGCAGAACGGATCGACAAGAATACGGTCCTTTTTCCAGGGAGTGAGCATCAAAAGAGCACTGGCAAGCGTCTCGGTGATAGGTGCCTTGACAGTCATCTGGCGATACCCTCTCTTATGGAGGGATACTCCTGAAGTGTCGATTCCGATCAGAGCTACGTCTTTCATAAAGGCCACACGGATAGGAAATTCCGGACCATCTTCCGGAAACCAGGAAATCCCGTAAATGCCTTTGAGACGCTCTACAATGGCTTTTTTCATAATGGACTGGATATCAGATGGACTAAAAAGCTTACTTTTGATGGAGTTTGCCTTGGCTACCCAGAATTTACCGTTTTTCGGTATGTAATTCTCCCATGGAAGGGCCTTGGTCTTTTCAAAAAGCTCATCAAAAGTCTCAGCCTTTACTTCGCCTATTTTCAGAAGCACACGTTCTGTGGTACGAAGGAACAGATTGGCGTCTGCCACACCCTGGGCATCAGCCTCAAAGGTTACTCTTCCGTCTTCCACCCTGGTCACTTCATAGCCAAGATCCAGTATTTCACGCTTCAGCACCGCCTCCGTTCCAAAATGACAGGGCGCCGTTAATTCCCACAGATTCATAAAGTGATCTCCCGTACTGTATTTCCTTCAAAATCTTTAATGGTAAAAATTCCGTTCTCAAGGATTGCATAGGTCGGCGGGTTACCTTCCTTTGGAATGGATACGGAACCTGGGTTCAGAAGGATATAATCCCCCATATTTTCTGCCTTCAGCACATGTGTATGGCCGTGGATCAGAATGTCTCCGTCCATCATCGGCGGAAGATTATCCTTATTATAGATATGACCGTGTGTGGCGTACATCGTTTTTCCTTCGATGGCAAGGATACAGTAATCTGCCATAACCGGGAAGTCCAGGACCATCTGATCCACCTCTGCCTCACAGTTTCCGCGTACTGCATAGATCTGGTTTTTTCTCTCATTTAAAAGGCGGATGACTTCCTTTGGTGCGTATTCCTTCGGAAGGTCATTTCTCGGACCGTGATAAAGCAGATCTCCCAGAAGTACCAGTCTCTCCGCCTTCTCCTTGTCATATGCTTCCAGCATTTTCCGGCAGTAATATGCCGAACCATGTACATCGGACGCAAACATATATTTCATAATCTTTTCTCCTTGTAATTTGTGTTGGTTTTTATCTCTGTTCTTTACATTATCATGATTTCCTTTAAAATACAAGCACAAGCCATTGCCAGTCATGCATTCGTAATCCCCTTCAATGCTGGTCACGGAGCGAACAGTGATTCCGTTTCGATGCCGCCCTGCGATTTCCCGTTTCCTCTGATCTATTACCCTGTCTTGCCAGGCTCCGGGCAGCCTGCATACTGGCGCCGCCGCGGTCGCAGTAAAATATCAGCAGCTTATCTTTGGGAAAACGATATTTCTGATCCTGTTTTTTCTCAAGATATTCCTCCAGCTCTCTGTATGGAATATTTACCGCGTTCCGGACATGTCCCCTTCTGTAGGCGGCAGAATCCCGGAGATCTATGATAACAGCGTCGCTGCGCTCCACATAATAATCCAGCATTTTTGCAGAGATAGTTTCGATCTGAAACATGGAAAAAATCTCCTCTTTTTGGTATATTATATGGAAGCTTCCGGGTGAATGTTCCCTTATATGTATTTAAGCGGGAAAAGCCATCTCTGACTTTTCCCGCTTTTCTTATCCTTTAATATCTGTCAGAGCCTCTGTCCTTCTCAGAATCATATTCATCGGAAATTTTGTTTCCGTAGCTGCTTTTGGAACTGTTTCTGGAAGAATTTCCCGAACTGTTCTTAGAGCTGTTTTTTCCGCAGTTTCTGGAAGCACTTTCCCCGTGATTTTTTCCTGCATAATTAGACTCATTTCTGTCTGTTTCGTAATTTTTCGCCATTTGAATTACCTCCTGATGAAGTTGATTTTACGGCTTTCCGAAGCTTTCTGCCGCTTTTTATTACAGGAAATAGTATCCCAAAAAGTTTGGAGATTATTCGCCAAAATCATATTGCTTTTTTTTCCAGTTTATATTATAATCATTCTTGTAAAAAGAATTTACCCTTCAAAAATTTTTTTTACATAACCCCTTATTTAATTATTTATACTCCCCTCGAAACACCCGGTAGCTCCCCTACCGGGTGTTTCTCTATACAAAAACAAGCCGCCGGATTGACGATCACAGTCGCTCCGGCAGCTTGTTTTTTATCCGTTGATCGGATTTACATGCACCATACAGTGCTTTACATCTTTGAATTTATTCTCGATCGTATGATGTACATTTTCCGCAATATCATGTGCATCAAAAAGGGAAATATTTCCATCTGCTGCGATTTCGATATCCACATACATCTTGGATCCGAAAAGACGGGTTTTAAGAAGGTCTACTCTTCTGACGCCCGGTACCTTGAGGATCTCTCTCTTCATGGATTCCTCCGTTTTTGCATCACAGGAATGATCTACCATCTTGTCAATGGCATCCCTGAAAATGTCGATCGATGCCTTGGCGATCATAACGCAGATCACGATACTGGCGATCGGGTCCAGGATCGGGTATCCCAGTCTTGCACCTAAAATACCGACAAACGCTCCGATAGAGGAAAGTGCATCTGAACGATGGTGCCATGCATCTGCCATCAGGGCTCCTGAATTGATCTTCTTTGCAGCACCTCTTGTATACCAGAACATCCACTCTTTTACCACAATGGATACCACTGCTGCAATCAGTGCAAGTGTTCCCGGAATGGCAATGGTTCCGCCGGATGTGCTTTTTACGATATCACGGGCACCGGTAATTCCGATCCCGAGACCAGTGACAAGCAGCATTCCTGCAAGGACAATGGAAGAAACACACTCCATTCTTTCATGTCCGTACTGGTGCTCTTTGTCCGATTTCTTTGTAGAAAGACGGACACCGATAATTACGATGAAGGTGCTTCCCACATCTGATGCAGAATGAATGGCATCCGAGATCATCGCTCCTGAATGTGCCACAATACCTGCGATCAGTTTAAATACAGATAATAAAAGGTTTACCAGAATACTGATCCCGGATACCTTCATTGCTGTCTGCTGTTCCCATGAAGCTGTTTTTTCTGTATCATGTATAATTGTTTTGTTTTCTGTGTGTTCCATAAACAGAATCTCCTTTTAAATATATGATCAGGTTCTTCTTATGGCACAACATTTTCCGTGAAAAAACCGGCGGTTCCTTCACTACTCGCTACAGTGCGATTTTCCGCCGGTGTTCTTTCTTTTCTGTATAGGGATATCCCAGCTTCTACCTTCTGTTCCATCCATATTTTGCAGTAAAAAAGACATACCTGCGAAACATACACTGTCCCGCAGATATGTCTGAAAGCAAAGTCACATTCTGCTTCACCTCATATTCCGTGAATGCAGGTTCTTTGCAATTACGTTTAAATCCATATCCGCTGCCGCTTCCTGCGGCCCGGCCCCATGCCTTCGATAAATATTTTCGATTCCGAAAAGCATCGCCTGCTCAGTTTGTACTGTTGATCTCGCATCCTGTTCGAATGTAATGCAGTGCAAAGAGAATTTTTACAGTCTTACGGGTCTCCCGCTTAACTTCTCAGAAAGGATACACCATATGCCCTCTGTTAGTCAAGCCAAAGTTTTTTATTTTACAGGTAGATATCTTCAACTTTCTGTTTATTCCATGTCTGGAAACATGCTTCGCACTGCACAGTTCTATATCAAATAATAGATCCTTAGTTGTTTGTCAAAAAACCGGGAGCGGATAAATCCGCTCCCGGTTAAGTCTACGATCTGTATTCAGTTGGAATGACTGATTATGCCTGCGGGCCAGCTGCAACGAGTGCTTTACCAGCTGCATTTCCTTCATATTTAGCAAAGTTCTTAACGAATCTTGCAGCAAGATCTTTAGCCTTTGTCTCCCACTCTGCAGCATCTGCATATGTGTCACGTGGGTCAAGGATTGCAGGATCTACGCCCGGAAGCTCTGTCGGAACCTCGAAGTTGAAGAATGGGATCTTCTTTGTCGGAGCTTTAAGGATAGATCCGTCAAGGATAGCATCGATGATACCACGAGTATCTTTGATGGAGATACGTTTTCCAGTTCCATTCCATCCTGTGTTAACGAGGTATGCTTTCGCACCGCTCTTCTCCATTCTCTTAACGAGCTCCTCAGCATATTTTGTCGGATGAAGCTCAAGGAATGCCTGTCCGAAGCATGCGGAGAATGTAGGAGTAGGCTCTGTGATTCCACGCTCTGTACCAGCAAGCTTAGCTGTGAATCCGGAAAGGAAGTAGTACTGTGTCTGCTCCGGTGTCAGGATAGATACTGGAGGAAGTACGCCGAATGCATCTGCGGACAGGAAGATAACCTCTTTCGCTGCCGGTGCAGAAGATACAGGGCGAACAATGTTCTCGATGTGGTTGATCGGATAAGAAACACGTGTGTTCTCTGTTACGCTCTTGTCAGCGAAGTCGATCT
>ENA-ORRU01001779-ORRU01001779.1-human-gut-metagenome-genome-assembly--contig:-NODE-1779-length-12350-cov-3.049370_pt1 | contig 12350 bp, 10 predicted proteins | sample MGYA00242184_ERZ509151 | MGnify/ENA primary metagenome ERZ509151 (study PRJEB26280, sample SAMEA2338667) | human gut metagenome | biome: human gut; feature: human-associated habitat; material: faeces... | reverse complement strand
CGCCACACCTGATTATGGATGCGCTTAAAAGAAAGATGGAGATTGCGGCCGTTGCGTTTTTCTGCACAGTCACCGCGCTCATTGCGGCTTACTCCTGCGCGACGACGGCCGCAGCAAACCTCGCACAGCAGACAGCTGCAGCACCGGTAACGGAATATGTGACGCTCGCCTACATGGAGGTGCAGCCAGAGGCCGAACAGGAGCCGGAGCTCCTCTACGACGTACCGATGAGCGACGAGCTGCAACGGTACGTCCGGGAGCAGGCGGAACGGCAGGGCGTCCCGTTTGAAATCGCCCTCGCCGTCATCGAGCGGGAGAGCAGCTACAAGCCGGACGCGGTCAGCGACACCGGAGACTTCGGCCTCATGCAGATTAACGTCTGCAACCACCGCTGGCTCTACGAGGAACTCGGCATTACGGACGTGATGGACCCGGAGCAGAACATCGAGGCAGGCATCTACATCCTCGGGCAGGCGTTCCAGAAGTACGACGACCCGGATAAAGCCCTCATGGCTTACAACATGGGCGACAGCGGCATGAAAGCCGCGTGGAGCAAGGGCCAGCACAGCAGCAAGTACAGCCGCGCAGTCCTCGAGACGGCGCAGAGCCTCAAGAGAAAGGAGCAGTAAATGAACTGGAAGATTCACAGAGCATTGCTCATTGCGGCTATCTGGATTGCAGAGGTCCTCGCGGCCGGTATCTGCGGATTCATCGCCGCGCTGGCACTGGTCCCGGCCAGTTACGCAGCGCGCGGCTACTACGCTTTCGGAGGCGAGTGGCTTATCGTGCTGGGCGTCACCCTGCTGGCGTTCCACATCATCAACAACGCATTTTTCAAGATGCTCAAGGACCACTGAAAGGAGGTGAACCACATGGCTGAACAGAACCTTTTCTGCCTCTGCGGCAGATGCTCGCGCAAGCTGCGCAGCGCGGCCGCCCGTCGCGTCGGTATGGGCTCGACCTGCTGCCGCAAGGAAACGGGCAAGACCATCACCCAGTTGCTCAAGGAGCTGGACGAGCAGGAGGCCGCAGCAGCGGCAGAGCAGCAGGAGCCGGATACACAGGCATAAAAAAAGAGCCGCGCTCGAAAGCGCGACCCTCTTGTCGGACAAGCCTATTGTATCTCGCTCCACACCAAAAGTCAACAGGAGCGTGAACCATGAACGAACAAAACAAACACGCTGCGCTCACCATTGCGCAGCAGTACCCGCCCGCGCAGTACAACCTCCTCGTCCCGATGCAGACCGTGACGGAGATTGCCGACATCCAAAAGCCGGTGATGAACTCCGTGAAAATCAGCACCGACCTCAATGACGGCGAAATCTATGAGATGGAGAAAGCCAAGGACGAGTGGCGCGACAGCAAGGGGTACGTCCACAAAGCGACCCCGGCCAAGTACGCCCTCACCAAAAAGGGTCTCACCAAGCTCATGCGGGCCGCAGGCATCAAGATTCTTTCCAGCCGCCCGGTCGTCCCGTCCACCTGCCAGAAGTGCGCGGAGGTCAACCGCAGCATCGGAAAGCCGATTCGCTGCGGAGGCTGCCCCAACAAGGACGTCAAGCACGAGGTCCGAATCAGCGTCCCGCAGCTCACCGGCGAGAACGTCACCATCGTCGCCCATAAGGAAATTGCGGTGGATGATGTGACGGCCGGGATGACAGAGAAGCAGCGGGCAGAATTTATGAAGTTCCGCAGCGAGATGTGCGAGAGCAAGGCCCTCAACCGCGCACTCCGCACCGCGATGCAGATTAAGTCCAGTTACCTTATCGAGGAGTTCAAAAAGCCCTTTGTCGTGGCATACCTTGTCCCGAACCTTGACAACCCGGCCGTCCGCGAGGAGGCGGTAAAGTCCATGTTTGGCGCGGCGAATGACCTGTACGGCAGGCGCCCGAAAACCAGCCATACGGTCTATGTGGACGATGACGACGATGGGTATGCGCAGCCGGAGCCGGATTTTGAGGTCGTACCGGAGCAGCCCCAGCAGGAGCAGCAGCCCGAGAGACCGGCGCAGCGGCCTCGCCAGCAGCAGCCCGCGCCGAGTAACCGACAGCAGGGCCGGAACGGCGACAGCGAGTTCTGCGCGGACTGCGGTAAGCAGGTCGGCCTCGACGTAGCAGAGTACAGCCGCAAGCATTTCGGCGGAGTGGCTTATTGCCGCGACTGCCAGAGAAACCATACATGGAGGAAATGATTATGATGATTCTTTCGCAGGACGGCATGGTAGCCGTCAATTCGGACAACGTGGCAATGTTTGAGGTCAAGGAGACTGAAACAATCCCTCACGAGGCACAGCTCATGGCGACCATCTTTATTTCCGGCGGCGGACGTTACACCAACGCCGAGCGCATCTGCTACCCTATTGGGACGTTCCGCAGCCCTGACCGCACCGAGCTCGCAAAGCTCGCGCTGGACTACATTTCGTTCAGCATCAGCTCTGGCCACAAGGTCTACGCGCAGGTTCCGACCGAAAATGAAATGAGGAATATTCAGGGCGCGAAGTCTCGTGCGGATGCAGCGCGGCGCGGCAAGCTCGACGACATCATCAAGGAGCTGCTCAAGGAGGATATGTGATGCTGAAAGTATTGCACACCGGAGACTGGCACATCGGCAGTTTCCCCGGGCCAGAGGTCGGCGGACAGAATGCCCGCTTTCAGGACATCTGCCGCTGCCTTGATTTTCAGGCGATGTACGCGGAGGAGCACCGGCCGGACCTTATCGTCGTATCTGGCGACATTTTCCATCAGGCCCGCGTATGGTCGGACAGAGGTCTCCGCGAGAGCCGGACAGCCATAGACCACATCCGGCGGCTTTCCAACTTGGCCCCGACAGTCGTGCTGCGTGGCACTCCGAACCACGACAGCGAGGAGCAGTTCGAGATGCTGACGACGGCTTTTTACGGTGATGATTCGGTCAGCGTCGTAACGGAGCCGGAGGTGCTCCACATCCACACCTACCACGGGCAGCGCGTAGATGTGGCCTGTATTCCGGGCTTTGACCGTGGTGTACACCGGGCAGCGCACCCGGGCCTCTCTCGAGAGGAGGAAACGCAGGTGTTCACGGACGAGCTGGCAAAGGTTGTCCTCGGCCTCAAGGCCCAGTGCGAGCCCGGTGTGACGAGCATCCTGTCTACGCACTTCACCGTCCCGGGATGCAACATGGAGAGCGGCCAGACCGCGCTATTTGCACAGTTTGAGCCCGTCATCTACCCCGACACCCTGAAAGCCGCAGACTTCGACCTCGTGGCACTTGGCCACATCCACCGGCCGCAGCAGCTCCCGGAGGCAGGCCGTGCGGTGTTCTACTGCGGCAGCATTACAGGCCTCAACTTCAACGACGAGGGCCAGCCGCGAGGCTTTTACATCCACGACATCGACGACGACGGGGAGACATGGAGCGAGTACGTCGAAACGCCCTACCGGGAGTTCGAGACCATCCGCCTCGGAGAGGACGACGTCCGCGCAATGCTGAGTGCAGAGCGAGTTGTTGTACCTGACCGACTCAAGGGGAAAATCGTCCGCGTTCTCTATACCTGTTCAGACGAGACAAACAAGGCTTTCAACAAAGCTGTCCTCGAAAAAAGGCTCTATGACGGCGGCGTGTTCTACGTCTCCGAAATCACGCCGGAGGAAATCACGACAAGTGTGAACCGCGACGAGCTCCACGGCGACAACAGCCCGGAGCAGAACCTCGCGGAGTACCTCGCCGAAAAGGAAAAGAGCCCGGAGGACGCCCAGCGCATCATTGAACTGGCCCGTCCGATTATCTCGGAGGCAATGGAAAAAGGCCGCCTTGAGACCCCGACCGGCGTGTTTATGCCGGTAGAGATTGAGGTCAAGAACTACCGCAACTACCGCGACGAGCTGTTCAGCTACGACGGCATTTCCTTTGCCACCATCAACGGCGAGAACGGCGCAGGTAAGTCCAGCCTGTTTATGGACGCTATGCTGGACGCCCTTTTCGAGGAGCCCCGGGAGGGCGACCTCACGGGCTGGATTTGCAACGACCCGGATGCCCGCAGCGGCTCCATCAAGTTCACGTTTTACCTCGGCGACAAGCTGTACCGCGTGACCCGCACCCGCACAAAGAGTGGCAAGGCGACGCTGAATCTCTCCGAGTATGTGGACGAGAGCTGGCAGAACCGCAGCGCGGAGAAATACCGCGATACGCAGGCCATCATCGAGAACACCATCGGTATGGACAGTCTGACGCTCAAAGCGACCGGCCTTATCATGCAGGACCAGTACGGCCTCTTTTTGCAGGCCGACAAGGCGGACCGCATGGCAATTCTCGGAAACATCCTCGGCCTCGGCATTTATGACCGCATGGAGAGCATGGCGGCCAACCGGGCAGCGGACGCCAACCGGGAGCTCCGGCGCATCGCGGATTTGCAGGAGGAGACCGGGCGGACGATGCCGGACAAGGCAACGGTCGAGGCGGCCATGAACAAAACGGCCGTCGAAAAGGCCAGCGCGGTAGCAGACAGGGCCATCCACACAAAGGCCATGAGCGAGGCGCAGACAAAGCTCGACATTGCCAAGCAGGCGCAGAAGCGGTCGGAAAAGCTCGCCAGCGAGCTCGGCTCTTGGATTGCGGAGAAGAACGCGAACGCCAGCGCGCAGGCTGTTTGCAGAGCGCAGATTTCCGATGCGCAGGCTCTCCTCGATAAGCGCGAGGAGGTAGAGGCGGGCAGCCAGAGTTACGGAAAACTTTCCGCACGGCGGGAGGAGCTGCTTGGAACGGCGGCCCTGATTCAGCCCAAGGAAGAAAAGCTGCGGGACGTTATGGCCGCGCTCTCTGCCCAGCGGAAAAAGAAAGGCAGTCTCGAGGCCGAAAAACTTTCTGCACAGGCAACGTGTTGGAGCTATGAGCAGGCCCTCGCGGACTATGACGAGCTCGAGCGGAAAGCGGCAGACCTCGCAGGAGCGAGCGAACGGCTCACCGCGCTGGAAGAACAGGACGAGCAGTATCTCGCAGCAGACCAAGAGGCCATGAAGCTGCTCCAAACCAAGAACGCAGAAACCGCGCGGATACAGTCTTGGCTCGACATAAAAGAGAACGAGGTCACACATATCCGCTCCCGGGCCATCATGCTCGAGACCTGCGGCTGCCCGGTCGAGAACCCGGAATGCCGTTTCCTGCAGGATGCAGTGGAGGCGAAAAAGAAACTGCCTGCGGCCGAGACGGAACTGGAAACCTACCGGCAGCAGGCCGAGGAGCGCGCCGAGCAGCTCGACGCTGAGTATCAGGCCGCAAAGAAAAAGGCAACGGGCCTCAACTGCCGCAAGGATTTGCAGGCCCAGCGTTTCCTCGTTGCAGACCTGCGGAAAGCCTCGGAGCGGTTCGCAAAGCTGACGGCGCAGAAAGAACGCCTCACGGAAGTTAAAGAGCGCATCAAGGCCATCGACGAGGAGCTTGAAACCATTCCGGCCAATATCGAGAGCCTCGAGGCTGACCGCTTCGTCGTTGAGGACGAACTGAAAAAGCTCCGGCAGAACGCAGCGGAGCTCGCCAGCATTGAGGCACAGCTCTCGGACGTTAAGAAATACATCGAGCTGGAAAAGCTGCTCCCGGCAGCGGAGGCTAAAAAGAGCGCAGCGCAGACCCGCCTCACGGAGCTCCTGACCTACGCAGAAAAGACCCGGACGGCGATTGACGGAATCAATGCGGAGATTACGACCCTCGCAAAGGCGCAGGCCGGTGTGGACGAGCTCAAGGAACAGTACGCGGAGGCGGATGCGGCCCTCACGGTGGACAACATCCGTATTGGTGAGCTGGACCAGCAGGCTGGACACAGCCGCAGGCAGATGGAGGAAATCGAGGCGGCGGAAGCAAAGCTCGAAGTCCTGCGCCATCAGGCAACGGAACAGGGCCAGCTTGCAGCGGGCTACGAGGAGCTCAAGCGGGCTTTCTCTCAGGATGGCATCCCGCACAACATCGTTCGCAGCATCGTCCCGCTGTTCGAGGCGACCGCGACGAGCATCATCAGCCAGATGTCAGGCGGCCACATGAGCATCGAGATGCGCATGGAAAAGACCCTCAAGAGCAACAGCAAGAAAGAGGTCACCGCGCTGGACATCATCGTAAACGACGCGGCGACCGGAGCTCTGCCCTATATGAGCCGTTCCGGCGGCGAGCGCGTTAAGGCGGCCCTCTCGGTCATCCTTGCGCTGGCAGAGCTCAAGAGCAGCACCGCAGGAGTGCAGCTCGGATTCCTGTTTATCGACGAGCCGCCGTTCCTTGACGATAAGGGCGTACAGGCCTACTGCGACGCCCTCGAGGCCATCCAGAAACGGTATTCCTCACTCAAGATTATGGCTATCACTCACGACCCGGAGATGAAAGCTCGTTTCCCGCAGTCCGTGGACGTTGTAAAGACGGCGGAGGGCAGCAAGGTCATCTACTCTTGAAATCACCAGCAGAAAGGAGGTGCGAGACTTGGGAAGAAGCAACAGGCAGACCGCCGACTACTTCCCCCATTACGTCGGGGAAAAGAGCCGGACAAAGTTCATCCTTGAAAAGAACTGGGGAAACGACGGGTATGCCTTTTGGTTTAAGCTGCTCGAACTTCTTTGCGCGGCAGACGGCCAGTATTACGACTGCTGGGACAAGATGGGATGGGAGTACCTACTCGCCGTCACCGGAGTTACAGCCGAAACGGCGGAGGCCATCCTGAACACGCTCGCCTCCATGGGCAAGGTTGACAAGGAGCTGTGGGAGAGCTGCCGCGTCATTTGGGTGCAGTCCCTCCTTGAGAACCTCCGCCAGCTTTACTCCAAGCGCACCGCAGCACCGACGAAACCGTCGGTCGATAACTTTCCCGGCCGCAGGGTGGAAAGCCCTGCACAGGAGCCCGCAGCGGCCACAGAGGCGGAGGGAACGCCACCAGCCGTACCGGAGCCCGCGCCGGAGGAGCGCGACAAACCGAAAGCTCCCCGGCGTAAAGCCGGGAGCCTCTCGGCAGAGCAGGCCGAACGGTTTGACCGCTTCTACGCGGCATATCCGAAGAAGGTGGACCGGGCCACAGCAGAGCGGGCGTGGGCCAAAATCAACCCGGAGCCGGACGACGCGGCGACCGACAGAATCATCGCGGCAGTTGAGGCTGCAAAGAAATATGACAGCCGGTTCCGGGAGCGGCAATTCACGCCAAACCCGGCAAGCTGGCTTAATGCAAAAGGCTACATGAACGACTACACGGGAGGTGAGCAGCGTGGAAACGCTGACAGCTATGCTGGATTCACTCCGTCCGGCGGATTCGGCTCGTTCGGCTGAGACCACACAGCACAGACGGCCGACAAGCAAGGATATTCTGGCTGGTGGTTACAACTGCCAGCGCGAAATCCCGGAGCCGGTCGAGTGCGAGTTCTGCGGCCGGAAACTGTACCACGAGGCCCTTGTGATGGGCCGAACGGTCCTCATGTTCGCACCGTTCCCACAGAGATGCACCTGTGACCGAGCAAAGGCGAAGTGGGCGGAGGCGGACATCGTGGTCTATATCGGCTGCGGTGAGCGTGGAAATGAGATGACAGACGTTCTGAACGAGTTCCCGGAGCTGAAGGATCCAAAAACAGGACAGTCTCTGATGGAGCGTACAGTTCTGATCGCCAATACCTCAGATATGCCGGTTGCAGCTCGTGAGGCGTCGATCTATACAGGTATTACAATTGCGGAGTATTTCCGTGATATGGGATATTCCGTAGCATTGATGGCAGATTCCACTTCCAGATGGGCTGAGGCTCTCCGTGAGATGTCCGGACGACTGGAGGAGATGCCAGGCGAGGAAGGTTATCCTGCATTTCTTGGTTCCCGTCTTGCACAGTTCTATGAGCGTGCCGGACATGTGATCTGCAGTGGAAAAGACGGAAGAGAGGGTGCCCTGACAGCGATCGGCGCTGTATCTCCTCCAGGTGGTGATATCTCCGAGCCGGTTTCCCAGGCGACACTTCGAATTGTAAAGGTATTCTGGGGACTGGACGCAAACCTTGCATACAAACGTCATTTCCCGGCGATCAACTGGCTGACCAGCTATTCTCTGTATCTGGACAGCGTTGGCGGATGGTTTGACGAAAATGTAGCGAATGACTGGATGAAGCTCCGTCAGAGAATGATGACCCTTCTTCAGGAAGAGGCAGAGCTGGAAGAAATCGTAAAGATGGTAGGTATGGATGCGCTTTCTCCGGGTGACCGACTGAAAATGGAAGCAGCCCGTTCCATCCGAGAGGATTTCCTCCACCAGAACTCTTTCCACGAGATCGATACCTACACATCTCTGGAAAAACAGCACAATATGATGCGTCTGGTACTTGCATTTTATGATGCGGGTCTGGATGCGCTGAAACAGGGCGCAGATATCAATGATATCGTAAAGCTTCCGGTACGTGAGCAGATCGGCCGTTATAAATATACAAAAGAAGATCAGCTGGCAGCAGAATATGAGAAGGTAACCCGCCAGCTGGTAGCAGAGACTGCAGAACTTCTGGGAAAGGAGGGCCTGTAAAATGCCAAAAGAATATAGGACCATACAGGAAGTTGCCGGCCCTTTGATGCTGGTACGGGGCGTTGAAGATGTGGCATTTGACGAGCTTGGTGAGATCGAGCTTGCCGATGGCGAAACAAGAAGATGCCGTGTTCTGGAGATCGACGGAAGCAATGCACTGGTGCAGCTGTTTGAGAGCTCTACAGGTATCAATCTTTCCAACAGCAAGGTACGTTTCCTGGGACGGAGCATGGAGCTTGGTGTATCCGGCGATATGCTGGGTCGTGTTTTTGACGGACTGGGACGTCCCATTGATGACGGCCCTGAGATCCTTCCGGAGGAAAGAAGAGATATCAACGGACTTCCCATGAATCCGGCGGCCAGAAGCTATCCGGAGGAGTTTATCCAGACGGGTGTATCTGCGATTGACGGCCTGAACACCCTGGTACGCGGACAGAAGCTTCCGATCTTCTCCGCATCCGGTCTTCCCCATGCACAGCTTGCGGCACAGATCGCAAGACAGGCGAAGGTTCGCGGAAAAGATGAGCAGTTTGCCGTTGTATTTGCAGCCATGGGTATCACTTTCGAGGAGTCAAACTTCTTTGTAGAAAGCTTTAAGGAAACCGGAGCTATAGATCGTACTGTTCTGTTTGTGAACCTGGCAAATGACCCGGCTGTTGAGCGTATCGCTACTCCGCGAATGGCACTGACAGCGGCTGAATATCTTGCCTTCGAAAAAGACATGCACGTATTGGTAATCCTTACGGATATCACAAACTATGCGGATGCGCTCCGTGAGGTTTCCGCGGCTCGTAAGGAGGTTCCGGGACGTCGTGGATATCCCGGATATATGTACACAGATCTTGCTTCTCTTTATGAGCGTGCAGGCCGTCAGAAAGGAAAATCAGGAAGTATCACCATGGTTCCGATCCTGACTATGCCTGAGGATGATAAGACCCATCCAATCCCGGACCTTACCGGTTACATCACAGAGGGACAGATCATCCTGAGCCGTGAGCTTTACCGTAAGGGAATCACACCGCCCATCGATGTTCTTCCGTCTCTGTCACGACTGAAGGATAAGGGTATCGGTGAAGGCAAGACAAGAGCAGACCATGCAAACACCATGAACCAGCTGTTTGCCGCATATGCCCGTGGTAAAGAGGCCAAAGAGCTGATGACTATTCTTGGTGAGGCAGCTCTCTCTGACATTGACCTGATCTATGCAAAATTTGCGGATGCTTTCGAGAAGGAATATGTTTCCCAGGGCTATCAGGCTAACCGTGATATTGAGGAAACACTGGCCATCGGCTGGAAGCTGCTTTCCATTCTTCCGAGAAGCGAGCTGAAACGTATCGATGACAAATTCCTTGATCAGTATTACGGAAAAGTATAAAGGGGGGATGATTTGTGGCATCAACACAGGTGAATCCTACCCGTATGGAGCTTACGAAGCAGAAAAAGAAGCTGGTGACTGCAGTACGTGGCCATAAGCTTCTGAAGGATAAGCGGGACGAGCTGATGAGACAGTTCCTGGATCTGGTACGGGAGAATATGGAGCTGCGAAAAAAAGTAGAAGCCGGTATCCGAAGCGCCAACACCAATTTTGTCATTGCAAAAGCAGGAATGTCGGAGGAGACGCTGAATACGGCACTGATGGCTCCCAAGCAGGAAGTTTATCTGGAAACCGGAAAAAAGAATGTCATGAGTGTGGATATTCCTGTTTTTGAATACAAAACAAGAACACCGGATGCCAACGATATTTATTCCTATGGCTTTGCTTTTACATCCAGTGATCTGGACGGAGCGGTAAAATCCCTGGCAGACATCCTGCCGGATATGCTTCGTCTGGCAGAAGTGGAAAAGGCCTGTCAGCTTATGGCTTCCGAGATCGAAAAAACAAGGCGTCGTGTAAATGCCCTGGAGCATGTCATCATACCGGAAGCACAGGCAAACATCAAATACATCACCATGAAGCTGGATGAGAACGAGAGAAGTACCCAGATCCGACTGATGAAGGTGAAAGATATGATGCTGGAGGAGGCACATCATTATAAGGAGCGGGAGGCAGAGCGCGGAGCGTAAAGCGCAGCCATTCTGAAAGAAAAAGAAAAGTTTATATAGAAAGTTTTAAGTAACGGAAAGGAGATGTCCCTGTACTGTGTGAAATTTCGGCAGTGCAGGGGCGTTTTATTTATAAAATATTTAGCTTTTGTTATCAGAAAATCAAGAAAAATACGGTATAATAGATAATAAGTAAATCAGACAGCTGCAGATGCAGAAATATAAAAGAAAGCTGCTCTGTCTGCTGAAAAATAAAGAAAGAGGAGAAAGCTGATCTGACCAGGTAAACTGCCGGGCAGCTGCATAGCTATGAACAGCTGGCAAAGCAGATTGCGGTAGCGTCTGATCAGTAAGAGGTATATGAATATTTTACAGTCAATACAACAGCTGGACGGAGAAATCCTTCTCCTGATCCAGCGATATTTAAGAACGGATATGCTGACACCATTTATGAAATCTGTTACATTTCTGGGAAACGGAGGATGGTTCTGGATCCTCTGTGCAGTTGTTCTTCTTGCTGTTCCAAAGACAAGAAAAACAGGCTATGCGGCAGCCTTGTCCCTGATCTTCGGGGCGATCGTTACCAACCTGCTTCTCAAAAATATAGTGGCAAGACCAAGGCCTTTTGCGGAAATCGAAGCTCTCATCCCTATGATCACCAAACCGAAGGATTTCTCTTTTCCGTCAGGTCACACCACAGCATCCTTTGCCGTTGCTCTGGTAATGCTCCGGATGCTTCCGAAGAAATTCGGAATCCCGGCAGTAGTCCTGGCAGCACTGGTGGCATTTTCCAGACTGTATCTTGGTGTCCATTATCCGACAGATGTTCTGACCGGATTCGTGATCGCGCTGGTGGGAAGCATGTTGTCAGTATGGATCGTGCGAACGAAACCGGAAGACAAACAGGTACACTAGCATTGTCCATAGGAAATATGAAGCACTTTACCTGGACAAAGTATTGACACGCTGAAGCAAGACGGGGTAAAATTGTAGACAGTACAACAGATTCTGACTATGGTAGAAATAATGATATGAAACCCTGTAAAATCGGATAAAAGGAGAGAGCACAAAATGATATCAGAAAAAATGAAACCCTACGTAAAAAATAATTCCGCCATCCGTATGATGTTTGAGGAAGGAAACCGCCTCCGTGCGAAATATGGCGCAGATAAGGTTTTTGACTTCAGCCTCGGAAATCCAAGTGTACCGGCACCGGACAGCGTCCGCGAAGCAATTATCGAGCTTGTAAACACTACGGATCCGACAGTTCTTCACGGATATATGAGCAACGCAGGCTTTGAGGATGTACGCCAGACCATCGCAGAATCCCTCAACAGACGTTTCGATACGAAATTTTCCGCAAAGAATCTGATCATGACCGTCGGCGCTGCAAGCGGGCTGAATGTGATCCTGAAAACAATCCTGAACCCTGGAGAAGAGGTGATCGTTTTTGCACCCTATTTTCTGGAATACGGTGCATATGTCCGCAATTATGATGGTGTCCTTGTGGAAATCTCTCCGGATACCACAACCTTCCAGCCAAATCTCGCTGAGTTTGAACAGAAGATCACACCGAAGACAAGAGCAGTTATCGTAAATACCCCGCACAATCCTACCGGAGTTGTATATTCAGAAGAAACGATCAAGAAACTTTCCGCAATCCTGGAAGCAAAACAGAAAGAGTTCGGAACTGTGATCTACCTGATCTCCGATGAGCCATACCGTGAACTGGCTTACGATGGCGTGGAAGTTCCGTACCTGACGAAATATTATGACAATACAGTTGTGGGATATTCTTACAGCAAATCTCTTT
>ENA-ORRU01001772-ORRU01001772.1-human-gut-metagenome-genome-assembly--contig:-NODE-1772-length-12377-cov-8.342071_pt1 | contig 12377 bp, 10 predicted proteins | sample MGYA00242184_ERZ509151 | MGnify/ENA primary metagenome ERZ509151 (study PRJEB26280, sample SAMEA2338667) | human gut metagenome | biome: human gut; feature: human-associated habitat; material: faeces... | reverse complement strand
CTTATTGAGCTCAATATTGCTGATGATTATTTCAAGGCAAAGGCACTTGTCGAAAAGCTCGAGGGTGATATAGAGAATAAGGATAAGGAAATATACGATTTAAAGCATGATTTAATTTCCAATCAGGTAAAGACCGAGAATGCTGAGGCAAGCATGAAGGAGCTTGAGGCACAAAACAAAGAGCTTTTACTCAACAAGGCGAGACTTGAGGCAACTCTTGAGGAGTCACTTCTTGATGGAAAAAAGCCTGTTAAAAAATCTGCACATGCTTCTAAAGGGGCAAATGACAGTAGCGATAAATAGCAATAAAAGGGGAACAGTTATCGTACACTGTTCCCTATTTTATTGCAGGTTTATATGATATCAAATGAGCATCTATATGAGGAAATATATGAGAAATAAAGATTTTGAACTTCTTGCACCGGCAGGCAACCTTGAGATATTTAAGGGCGTGATAGAAAGCGGCGCCGATGCTGTGTATGTGGGCGGAAGCATGTTTGGAGCCAGGGCATATGCCAATAATTTTACAGAGGATGAGCTTTTAGAGGCAATTGATTTTGCGCATTTACGAGGAGTAAAGGTGTATCTGACGGTCAATACGCTGATTAAAAACAGTGAGTTTTCAAAGCTCTACGACTACCTGCTTGTGTACTACAAAAGAGGGCTTGATGCAGTGATAGTGCAGGATATTGGAGTGGTGAAGGCTATCCATGAGTATTTTCCGTCATTGGAGATACATACGAGTACACAGATGACGGTAACGGGAGCAGACGGAGTGCGCTTTCTTTCGCAGTTTGGAGTGACGCGTGTGGTCATGGCAAGGGAGGTTTCTCTTGCCGAGATGAAGCGCATACATGAGGAAACAGGCATGGAGCTTGAAGCCTTTGTTCATGGAGCATTGTGCTATTCGTATTCGGGACAGTGCCTTTTTAGCAGCATTTTAGGTGGTAGAAGCGGAAACAGAGGCCGCTGTGCACAGCCGTGCAGACTGCCGTATACCGTGGAGGGCAAAAAGGATGAATACATTTTAAGCCTTAAGGATATGTGTGGTATAAAGGCTCTTGACAAGCTGCATGATGCAGGTGTTTATTCGCTCAAGATTGAGGGACGTATGAAGCAGCTTGAGTATGCATGCGGAGTGGTAAAATACTACAGAAGCTATATCGACAGTATGAAGCCTGTTACCGATGCTGATTATGACAGGATAAAGGCACTTGGAAACCGCTGCGGTTTCACAGACAGGTATTATTTCGACCACAATGGCTCTGATATGGTGACTTATGTGAAGCCTAATTTCGTTTCAAATGCTGCAGAGCCTTCGCCTGAAAAAAGAAAGCTCTCGATAGAGGGAGAGCTTGTTTTAAGAGAGGGCAAGCCCGGAAGCCTCACTGTAAAAAGAGGTGATGTGACATACAAAGCCTCAATAGAACCTGTCAGCGCCGCACTTAAGGCACCGCTTGATAAAAAAGCCGCTATCGACAGGATAAACAAAACCGGTGATACAGACTTTGAGTTTTCACATATTAAAGCTCAAATCGGAGAAAACGTCTTTGTGCCAAACGGAGCACTAAACAAGCTGCGGCGTGATGCAATTTCAGGGCTTTGTGATAAGCTGTTGAAAAAGTATTACAGGAATGATGCACGATATGCTGATATATCAAGTATGTGTGAGCTCCCTGAACATGTCGTAAAAAGCGATGCAGCACATGAAGATGGAGCTGTAAATGCAAAGGATTACACCACCATATGCTCGTGTATGACACGCGCGCAGCTTGATACACTTATTAGCTATGACTGCTTTGATGTATTTTATCTGGATTTTGACATGTATGACAGGAAGACTCTGATACAGCAGTTTGCAGATGATGTGAAATGCCTTACAAAGCGAAATAAAAAAGTGTATCTCATGCTGCCTACGATATTCAGGGCGGATTCATCGGATTATTTTGTATCTATCGCAAAAGAGCTTGATAAGGTAAGCTTCGATGGCTTTGTTGTGAAAAATTACGAGGAGCTTTATCTGACAGAAAATCTTTTTACAGGGAAAAAAGTTATTTTAGACCACAATATGTATACCTTTAATGATGTTTCAAAGAGTGCTTTTTTTGAGCACGGAGTAAGTGGTGACACAGTGCCGCTTGAACTTAATTCAAGGGAGATTATGCATAGAAACAATATAGGCTCGCAGATGATAGTCTATGGATATTATCCGCTTATGACCACCGCCAACTGTGTGCACAAAAACACAAAGGGCTGTGATAAAAAGCAAAAGCTTATATATTTAAAGGACAGATACAATAAATCCTTTGCAGTTTGTAACAACTGTAAGGAGTGCTATAATACAATATATAATTCACTGCCTACCATGCTCACAAAGAACATAAGTAAGCTTAAGGAGGCAGGTATAAGAAGTTTTAGATACAGCTTTACAATCGAGACTCCAAAGCAGATTAAGGCGGTTATGGATGATAAGGTAGCTGAATATACAAACGGACATTACAAAAGAGGAGTAGAATAACATGGTACATCTGATAGTACAGCTTTCCAAGTATATTATGATAATACTTTTTCTCATATATACTTTTTTATGCTTTCATTTATTCAAGTATCCCGACAAGCCGAAAAAGCAGAGGCATATATATAATCTGCAGAGATTTTATATGTTTCTGATTCATTTAGATGGTTTTTTGGTGCTCTTTGTCACGACAATGGATACAAAGATAATAGGATTTTATATAGCACAGCTTGTGCTTTTTGAATCAATTTATTTGATTTATCATAAGTTTTATAAGAATGCCTCAGAGCTTGTGCTCAACAATATGGTGATGATGCTTTGTATTAGCATGATTATTCTAACGAGAATTTCGTTTGACAAGGCATTAAGGCAGTTTGTTTTTGTGCTTGCCGGAACGATATTTGCGTTTTTAATACCGCTTATCATGCAAAAAGGCACGATGTTTCGAAAATTGACATGGACATATGCAGGAGTAGGAATAGTTGGACTCTTGTCGGTGCTTGTGGTAGGAGTGGCGAGCAGGGGAGCAAAGCTCTCTTTGACATTTGGTCCTGTTTCAATTCAGCCATCTGAGTTTGTGAAGATACTTTTTGTGTTTTTTATAGCATCCATGCTGTATAAATCAACTGATTTAAAGCAGCTTGCCATAACAAGCGGCATATCGGCAGTGTTTGTGCTGATACTTGTTGCATCAAACGACCTCGGTGGAGCACTTTTGTATTTCTTTACATATCTGGTCATGATTTATGTTGCGACAAAAAAGTTTTATATTTTTGCCGGAGGACTCGCGTTTGTGGGGCTTGGAATGTACGCTGGTTATCATCTGTTTTCACATGTGAAGAACAGAATTGTTGCATGGCTTGATCCTCTTTCTGTCATAGACAAGGCCGGCTATCAGGTGTGTCAGTCGCTCTTTGCCATAGGTACAGGCGGACTGTTTGGCTTTGGACTGGGGCAGGGACTGCCGAATAAGATACCTATTGTGTCAAAGGACTTTATCATAGCGGCTATCTCAGAGGAGATGGGCGGTATATTTGCTGTCTGCCTCATTATGGTTTGTGTCAGCTGCTTTCTTATGATATTTAATCTTTCCATGCAGATGAAGGATGCATTTTACAAGTATGTGGCGTTGGGACTTGGCAGTGTGTATGCGCTTCAGGTGCTTTTAACTGTCGGCGGCTCAACCAAGTTTATACCGATGACCGGTGTGACACTGCCGCTTGTGAGCTACGGTGGCAGCTCGCTTCTATCTACGATGATTATTTTTGGAATGATACAGGGCATGTATATTATGCAGGCAGCCCCTGAAAAAAGGAGAAATATAGATGACAAGAGACGAAAGGACCATGAGACAAAAAACAGACAAAAGCAGACAGCTAAAGAGCCAGGGGCGCAGGGAAGTCAACAGAGAAGGAGACAACCGGCAGCAGGCGGCAAAAACAGCACGAAGACACAGAAATAGAGAGTATGCGGTTGTTACATATTTTTTCCTTATAGTTTTTGTTGGATTGATAGGTTATTTCTTATATTTCCAGTTTGTAAAAAGCGATGAATTCATCAACAGCCCATACAATTCGCTGCAGGATCTTTTCTCTAAGAATGTAGTGAGGGGCGAGATACAGACTAAGGATGGACATGTCATAGCGCGGACAAAGGTAGGCTCAGATGCATCTGAGACAAGGGAATACCCTGACGACAGGATGTTTGCGCATGTGGCAGGCTTTGCCGTAAACGGTAAGGCCGGGCTTGAAAAGCAGGAAAATTTCTCATTGCTTCGCTCACATGAGTTTTTCCTTGACCAGATAGTAAATGATATAAGCGGTAAGAAAAATACCGGTGATAATGTTATAACTACACTGGATTACGAAGCACAGGCGGCTGCATACAATGCACTTGACGACTATGAAGGTGCTGTCATTGCAATTGAGCCGAAGACAGGAAAGATTGCAGTTATGGTGTCAAAGCCTGATTATGACCCAAATACCATTGCAAGTGACTGGGAGAGCGTAAACGGTGAGGGCAGCACTTCTCTTTACAACAGGGCAACACAGGGACAGTATGCTCCGGGCTCAGTGTTTAAGATTTTTACAGCACTTGAGTATTATAACGAAAATCCGTCTACATACAACGACTATAGCTTTGATTGTGACGGCAGTATTACAAAGGACGGCTTTACAATCCACTGCGCCGGCAATAAATCACACGGACAGGAGGACTTAACAAAGTCGTTTGCAAAGTCATGTAACTCGTCCTTTTCCAATATAGGTCTTTTGGTGGACAACAATAAGCTTAATACCTTGTGTGACGATATGCTTTTCAACAAGAATCTGCCCATAGCCTTTGATTCAAAAAAGAGCAGGTTTGCACTGGATAACAATGCTTCGTCAGCTCTGACCATGCAGACCACGATAGGTCAGGGAAACACGCTTGTTTCACCGCTTCACATGTGCATGATTGCCGGTGCAATCTGCAATGATGGAAATCTGATGAGACCATATCTGGTAGATCATACGGAAAATGCGAGCGGGGCGCTTGTGGAGCAGAATAAACCGGCTTCATACAAGCAGATTATGTCAAAGGATCAGGCAGCTTTTCTTCAGAATCTTATGGCAGCAGTGGTATCTGATGGAACAGGCGCAAAGCTAAGCGATCAGAGCTATGAGGCCTTTGGAAAGACCGGAACTGCCCAGGTATCAGATTCTACAGACCAGACCAATGCCTGGTTTGTGGGCTATGGAAAAAAGGATGGCTACAATGATCTGGCAATCGCAGTAATTGTGGAGGATTCGGGTGCCGGAAGCACATATGCGGTGCCGGTGGCAAAAAAGGTATTTGATAAATATTTCAATGAATAGGCTTGTTGCACTTTTTTTAGAAGTAGGTTATACTTAAGTGTAATGACAGACGTTATCGTTCATATTTCGCTTGAACTGACAGATAGCGTTTAAACCACACTTGGAGGAATGGCAATGATAGAAGCAACGAGCTGTGGCGGTGTGGTAATCTTTCGTGGCAAAATATTACTCTTATACAAGAACTACAGGAACAGGTACGAGGGGTGGGTACTGCCCAAGGGAACTGTGGAATCTGATGAAGAGTACAAGGACACTGCAATCCGTGAAGTGAAAGAGGAGACTGGTGCCAGTGCAACGATAATTCAATACGTGGGTAAGAGCCACTATTCTTTTACCGTGCCACATGATACAGTGGAAAAGGATGTACACTGGTATCTTATGATGGGCGAAAGTTATTATAGTAAACCGCAAAGAGAAGAGTATTTCATGGATTCAGGGTTTTATAAGTATCACGAGGCATATCATCTGCTCAAGTTTGCAAATGAGAAGCAGATACTTGAGAAGGCTTACAATGAGTACCTGGATTTAAAGAAAAGCAATTTATGGGGGACACACAAGTATTATTAGTATTATTAAAAAGCAGTTTTAAAAACTGCTTTTTGAGGTTTTGGAATGAAATGGTATGAGGATTTATTTGTAGGAGAGTCTGTTACCGGAAAGATAAAGAAAATCAAGTGGAAGATAGAGCATAATGCCGGCATGCTTCACACATACATCATCACGTTTCCGTCAAATGAGGAAAATCTTTTGGATATCATTCCGACAAGAGAATTGCTGCAAAAGGGATATCCGAAGAAGAATCTGCACATAATCGCAGTAGCGGGTAATTATGATGAGGCACTTTTGCTGGCCTGTGATATTGTTAGGGAGACATACGAAAATACAGGTAAAACAGATGTGAAGAGCTATTTAAAGAGCAGACGGAGGAAATAGATATATGATATTTACGATTTTAAAGGTCATAGGCATCATACTCCTTGTAGTGCTTGCTCTTATACTTACAGCGCTGCTTTGCGTACTGTTTGTGCCGGTCAAGTACAGGGCTGTCGGAAGCTTTGACAATACAGACATAAGAGCAAAAGCACATGTGTCATGGCTTTTGCATTTGTTTGCACTGCATATAGAGTATGCACAGGAGACTGACGGATATATAAGGCTTGCTTTTGTGAAGAAGAAGCTGTTTGATAATTATGAGGCTTTGGATGATGATGATATGGATGATGCAGCTAAAACTGAAACAGAAGATAAAGTCAGTGAAAACACCGGAGATGAGCCTAAAATACCGGCAGATGAGTCAGAACATGTCGCAGATGAACAGACAGAGGATGAAAGCACATCACAGACTCATGACGAGCAAAGGTCAGTAACTGATGAGAATCAGCATATAAAACAACAAACTAAGCTCACTCATCAAAAAACGTATAAAAAGCCACACAAAAAGTCACATAAAAAGCAATTTAAAGATAAGTCAGAAAAAATAAAAAACTGTATCTATAAGCTAAAAAGAGAATACAGTGATGAGAGAAATAAAGCCGCTTTTTTACATCTGAAAAAAGAGCTTTTTATCATTCTTAAAAGAATATGCCCAAGGAGGCTTAAGCTTACAATGGTTTATTCAACCGGCTCGCCTGATACAACAGGTATTTCATTGGGAATTTTAGCATGTTTTCCTGTCGGCTATACAAACAGATGGCGGATTACACCCGATTTCGAGAGTGAAAATCCATATGCAAAGGGCAGCTTTGATATAAAGGGGCATGTGATAGTAATAAGTATTTTAGCGGCAACACTTAGAATTATATTTGATAAAAACTGCCGCAGATTATATAAATAGGATAAGCAGATAGGAGGAAGATATTATGGCAGATAATAGTTTTAACAACACAGTAGAGTCACTTTTCAAGGGGATGGACAGCTTTATCACTACAAAGACGGTGGTTGGTGATGCGATTCATATAGGGGATACAATCATACTTCCGCTTGTGGATGTGTCGTTTGGAGTGGCAGCAGGAGCATTTTCGGCAGAAAAGAAAAATAACGGAGCCGGCGGTATGGGCGGAAAGATTCAGCCAAGTGCAGTGCTCGTTATCCAGAATGGACAGACAAAGCTTGTCAATGTAAAGAATCAGGATGGTATGACAAAGATACTTGATATGGTGCCGGACATTGTAAGCCGCTTCTCAAAGGGGAAAAATGATGACCTTAATCTCGACGATGTAAAGGTAGACGAGGCAGAGGACGACAAGCAGGATTAATTTCATATATGTGAGCAAATAAAAAGGACATCCAAACGGATGTCCTTTAAAATTCAAAAGATTCAAAAATAAAGACTAAGCTCTCTCAACTTTGCCAGATCTTAAACATGAAGTACATACATATAACTTCTGTGGAACTCCATTGACCTTGCAAGAAACCTTCTTAATGTTTGACTTCCAAACATGATTTGATCTTCTATGAGAATGGCTGACATTATTTCCATAATGAACACCTTTTTCACAAATTGCACATTTTGCCATGATATTGCACCTCCTTGCATTTCACTAAGCTTACCATACTCTTAAGCTCACAACAAATGTATTCTATCAGATTAAAATAAAGAATGCAAGGATAAAATATAAAAATATTTGCTTTTTGTGAAAAAAAAGGTATAATAACATTAGCTACGTCACAATATGATGGAGGTATATATTATGAAGGGACAGATGGATACCCAATATGGACAAATTTTAATTGATACAGATGTTATTGCAACCTATGCAGGCTCTGTAGCTGTAGAGTGCTTTGGAATAGTAGGCATGGCAGCGGTCAACATGAAGGATGGTCTTGTAAAGCTTTTAAAGAGAGATTACCTGAACCATGGAATAAATGTAAAGGTAGATGAGAACAACGAAATTACCATTGATTTTCATGTAATAGTAGCGTATGGTATTTCAATCGGCACTGTTTCGGACAATCTTATCGAGACGGTTAAGTACAAGGTTGAGTCATTTACAGGAATGAAAATTGCAAAGATCAATATTTACGTTGAGGGCGTAAGGGTAATTGATTAAGGAGGACTACAAAAAGTGGAGATCACAAGCATTAATTCAAAGCTCCTTGCAAGGATGTTTCTTGCGGGAGCCAAGAATCTTGATTCAAAGAAAGACTGGATAAATGAGCTGAATGTATTCCCGGTACCGGATGGTGATACCGGAACAAATATGACAATGACAATCATGTCTGCGGCCAAGGAGGTCAGCTCGCTCACAAATCCTACCATGGCAGAGCTTGCAAAGGCTATTTCATCAGGCTCTTTAAGAGGCGCCAGAGGAAACTCGGGTGTTATCTTATCACAGCTTTTCAGAGGCTTCTGTAAGGTTATAAAGGAATACGATGAAATAGATGTCACTATTCTTTGCGAGGCATGCCAGAAGGCGGTTGAGACAGCTTACAAGGCAGTTATGAAGCCTAAGGAGGGAACTATCCTCACAGTGGCAAAGGGCGCAGCAGAAAAGGCTCTTGAGCTGTCAGACGAAACAGAGGATGTTGTCACATTTGTTGAAGAGGTTATAAAGCAGGCTGAGTATGTGCTTGACCAGACACCGGAGATGCTTCCTGTATTAAAGCAGGCAGGTGTTGTGGATTCGGGCGGTCAGGGACTTGTTCAGGTATTAAAGGGAGCATATGATGCTCTTATCGGCAAGGAGATTGATTATACAATCGAGGGCGCACCAACAGGAGCTGCTCCTGCAAAGATTTCGGCTGAGACCGAGGCAGAGATTAAGTTTGGTTACTGCACAGAGTTTATTATTGTACTCAATGCGCCAATGTCAGACAATGAGGAGCACGCATACAAGGCATTTCTCGAGTCAATCGGTGACTCTATAGTCGTTGTAGCTGACGATGAGATCGTAAAGACTCACGTACATACAAACGACCCTGGACTTGCACTGCAGAAGGCACTTACCTTCGGTTCACTCAGCAAGATAAAGATCGACAATATGCGTGAGGAGCATCAGGAAAAGCTCATCAAGGATTCACAGAAGCTTGCAGCACAGCAGAAGGCTGAGGAAGAGGCTTATGAAGCTGCTCAGGCTGATGAAAAGACAAATAACATGCCTGCAAAGGAAATGGGCTTTGTATCTGTTTCAATCGGAGAAGGCATGAATGAAGTGTTTAGAGGCCTTGGAGTGGACTATCTCATAGAGGGTGGTCAGACCATGAACCCTAGCACAGAGGATATGCTCAACGCTATCGAGCATGTAAATGCGAAGACAGTATTTATCCTGCCAAACAACAAGAATATCATCATGGCTGCAAACCAGGCTGTAGACCTTGTTGAGGATAAACAGATTATTGTTATCCCTACAAAGACTATCCCACAGGGTGTCACAGCGCTTGTAAATTATATACCTGACCACAGTGCCGAGGAGAATAAAGAGCAGATGATGGCTGAGATAGAAAATGTCAAGACAGGACAGGTGACATATGCAGTCCGCGATACTGAGATTGACGGAAAAACCATCAAGCAGAACGACTTCATGGGAATCGGAGACAAGAGCATCCTTTCTGTTGGAACAGACTTAAAGGCTACCACACTTGAGATGGTAGATGCCATGGTAGATGAGGAATCAGCGATTGTCAGCATCTATTTCGGAAGTGATTCTGATGAGGACTCAGCTAATGAGCTTGCGGCAGCAATCGAAGAGAAATATCCTGATGTAGAGGTTGAGGTCAACGATGGCGGACAGCCAATCTACTATTATGTTATTTCTGTAGAGTAAAGCCTTTTAAAGAATATAAATGATATTTATTATATTTAGGAGCAAATATGGATATAGCTTCACCGATTACCGCGGTTAAGGGAATCGGGGAAAAAACACAAAAAGCATTTGCTAAAATGGGAGTATACACCGTTGGTGATATACTCCTTCATTTTCCCCGGGATTATGTAAAGTTTCCGGAAATAACGGATATTGATGAACTGAATAATGTAAACGTAAGCAGCACCTATGCCATCCATGCTGTGATTAAAAAGGCACCTGTAGTGAAAAATACAGCGAGAATGCAAATTACATTGCAGGATATCGGCTCGCCCGGGCATATGATACAGCTGGTATGGTACCGTATGCCATACCTTAAGGCACAGCTTGTGCAGGGGAGACATCTTATATTTTACGGACATATTAAGCCAAAGGGAGGCCGATATGTCATGGAGCAGCCTGTGGTGTATGAGGTGCAAAAGTACGAGGCTATACGCGATACACTGCAGCCTGTGTATTCCGTGACAAGCGGTGTGACAAACAATCTGATAGTCAAGACGATAAAGGAGACTCTGTCACATGATACACTGCTGTCAGATTATCTGCCTAAGGATATAAGGCACAGATACGGCTTTTGCGAGTACAATTATGCCATGAAGCAGATACATTTCCCTGATGACTTTGACGCTCTTGTGGAGGCAAGAAGAAGGCTTGTTTTTGATGAGTTTTTTCTCTTTATCATGGGCATGCGGTATCAGAATAAAAAGCAGCAGAAGGACAAAAATGAGTTTGAGTTTACGGATGATGCTTTTATAGACGGACTGATTGATAAGCTTCCGTATGAGCTGACAGGCGCGCAGAAGAAGACAATAGATGAGATAAAGCAGGATATTAAAAGCCCTTATGTGATGCAGAGGCTTATTCAGGGCGATGTGGGCTCAGGAAAGACGATTGTTGCTTTTCTTCTTATGGCGTGGGCGTCAAAATGTGGCTATCAGTCTGCCATAATGGCTCCGACTGAGGTGCTTGCAAACCAGCATTATGAGACGTTTTGCTCACTTGTTGGTCAGTTTGGACTTGACAGTCCTGTTGTGCTTCTTACCGGCTCCATGACGGCAAAGCAGAAAAGAGAAGCCTATGCGCGCCTTGAAAACGAGAAAAATGCGCTTATTATAGGCACTCATGCGCTCATACAGGAGAAAGCGGATTTTTCCAATCTGTCGCTTGTTATCACAGATGAGCAGCACAGATTTGGAGTGAAGCAGAGAGAGAGCTTCTCGGATAAGGGAAGAAAGCCGCATATACTTGTGATGAGTGCCACTCCGATACCGCGTACGTTAGCAATAATCATATACGGTGATATGGATATCTCTGTCATAAATGAGGTGCCGGCAAAGAGGCTTCCGATCAAGAACTGTGTGGTTGGCACGGCATTCAGGCCAAAGGCCTACAGCTTCATCGAGGAGCAGGTGAGAGCCGGCCATCAGGCGTATGTTATATGCCCTCTTGTGGAGGAAACCGAAAACTCGGAAGGGGAAAATGTCACAGACTATGCAAATGTGCTTAAAGCGGCACTGCCAAAGGATATCACGGTAGATGTGCTTAACGGCAGGATGAAGAGCAAGGCAAAGGATGAGGTGATGCAGCGCTTTGCAAATAATGAGTCGCAGGTACTTGTGTCCACAACAGTCGTGGAGGTTGGTGTAAATGTGCCCAATGCAACCGTCATGATGATAGAAAATGCAGACAGGTTTGGACTTGCACAGCTTCATCAGCTAAGAGGCCGTGTAGGCAGGGGGGATGCACAGTCGTATTGCATTTTCATCAATTCGTCAAATTCAAAGAAATCAAAAAAACGTCTGGAGATACTAAATAAATCAAATGATGGTTTTTATATAGCAAGTGAGGATTTAAAGCTCAGAGGTCCCGGGGATTTCTTTGGAATCAGGCAGAGTGGAGACCTTGCGTTTGCACTTGCGGATGTGTATCAGGACAGCGATGTGCTAAAGGAAGCATCTGAGATGGTGGATGAGGTGCTTGAAGCAGACCCGGCGCTTTGTACACCGGAAAACAGAATACTGAAAAAGAAAATGGATGAATTTGCAAAAGAACAATTAAAGAGGATGAATCTGTGATGAGCTTAAATGGCTAAAATAAAAGCTGATATAGCATGCAGGACTATGCATGTGTATATCAGCTTTTTTCTTTAAGCGTTGTGCGCCTAGCGGCGCACGTTTCTAACGGGTTAAAGTCCCGAATCCGCCC
>ENA-ORRU01001768-ORRU01001768.1-human-gut-metagenome-genome-assembly--contig:-NODE-1768-length-12396-cov-9.983551_pt1 | contig 12396 bp, 10 predicted proteins | sample MGYA00242184_ERZ509151 | MGnify/ENA primary metagenome ERZ509151 (study PRJEB26280, sample SAMEA2338667) | human gut metagenome | biome: human gut; feature: human-associated habitat; material: faeces... | reverse complement strand
CTGCCGCACCTCGCTCGCCGTATCGGCACTTAGAATTATGCGGTATTGCCTAAAACAAAAAGGCATGTGCTATCATTCAAGCACATGCCTTTTTCATAATCTCTGAACCATTGGAATCCGCAGCTCTGCATTTCTATCCAAACATCTGCGTTCGTTTGCGGCAATTTATTCCGCGCAGCCGATATCCTGCGCAATTTCCTGCACGGATTCCTTGTCGAATTCACCCAGCGGCAGGATCAGCCGTGCCAGAATTTCCTGTGGCAGAACTTCCAGCAGGGCGGTCTGGTCGCACTCTGCGTGCTCTGGGGCGCACAGGCGGCACTCATCGGCGTCTTGCTCCACGCGGGCATAATGGCCGGTGGAAATAAAACGGCAGTCGAGCTTATCAGCCGTCTGCATCAGCAGCTGGAACTTCAGCAGTTCGTCCGCGGCAGTGTCCGCTGCTTCAATCACGTGCAGGGTTACATCCAGCGCCTTGGCGGCGTTCTGCGCGGTCTCCACGGCATCGTCGGCCTTGCCTGCGCGCACCGGGGCCGGGCGCACCTCCGAAAGCAGAAAATCCCCGCTGGCATCCAGTGCACTGAGCTTTGCGCGGTACTTGCCCTCCACCAGGACCTTTACAAGGTCCCCGGAGACGCGCAGCACCTGCTTGACCTCGGCCACCACGCCGTAGCTGAACAGGTCTGCCTGCTGCGGCTCGGTGGTGTCCATGGACTTCTGTGCCACCAGAAACACGTTGGAATTATTTGCCATTGCCCACTCCACGGCGGCAATGCTCTTTTCGCGGCCCACCTCAAAGTGGACGAGATTGTTGGGGAACACCACCAGCCCCCGCAGGGCGATGGTGGGCAGATGCAGCTTTTTGCGCTCCACCTTGATGGTAACTTTTTCACTCATAGTGCAAACACCTCCCGGCTGCCGCGCACTTTCCCACGGCGGCAGCGCTGTATGCAAGAGATTGTATCTTTAAAATAGCAGGTTGTTTCCTTATTATACTGATTTCCGGCCAAAATGCAACTGTGATGCATGGACGGTTGGTTATTCCCCCCGCTTTTCCTGCGTGGAGAAGCCCATTTTGCCAAGAGCCGGCAGCAGGGCCTTGAGGGTGATGGAGGTCAGTGCGCCCATCACAAGGCCCAGCACCAGCATGACCGGCGCATAGTAGAACGAGAGCGAGGACGAGATGATCACGCCCGCGCCCAGCAGCTGGCCGATGTTGTGGGCCAGTGCGCCGCATACGGAAAGGATGAACCAGGTGGGCCGCACCGGCAGCAGGTAGTACAGCACCCACATCACCAAAAGTGACAGCAAACCGCCGCACAGCGAGAGGAAGCCCGCCGTGAAGCCGGACACCAGAAACACGAACAATGCCTTGAGCACGTCCAGCACCAGCGCCTGCCTTGGCCCCATGAAAAACAGCGCGTACATCACCACGATGTTGGCAAGGCCCAGCTTCATGCCCGGCAAAAGGCCCGGGATGGTGAGCGTGCCCTCAATGAACGAAAGTGCCATGGCCAGCGCAAACAGCAGGCCGGAAAGGGCGATGCGGCGCGTTTTTTCGTAACTGCGTCTGTTTTGGGGCATGCTGCACTCTCCTTTACTCTTCGGTCTGCTGGCTCTGCTCGTAGCTTTCCTGCTCTTCCATGGCAGCTTCCCACGCGGCAAACAGCTCTTCCTGATGGAAGCGCAAGTCGCTCAGCTCGTCGCTCTTCTGGCGCAGCAGGTCGGGGTCGTTGTACACCTCCGGGGAGTTGATCTCGTTGTCCAGCTCCACTTCGCGTGCACCGCAGGCTTCCATCTCGTCCTCGCAGGCCTTGATCTTGGCGCGCAGCTCTGCGCGGCGGCGGCGCTGCTCCCTGCCGTAGCCGGTCTTGGCCGGTTCGGCGGCCTTCTGCACGGCAGGGGCCGGGGCGTTGCGGCCCATCAGGGCATCGTAGCTGGGGTAGAGGGTGGCCTTGCCGTCCTCAAGGTAGAGGATGGGACAGGCCAGACTGTTCATCAGGTGGCGGTCATGGGTGACCAGCAGCAGCGTGCCGGTGTAGGCCATGAGGGCCTCGGTAAGGTTTTCGCGGGTGTAGATGTCCAGATGGTTGGTGGGCTCGTCCAGAAACAGCAGGTTGGGCCGTTCCAGCACGATCTCCGCAAAGCGCAGGCGGGCCAGCTCGCCGCCGGAAAGCGCCTCGCAGGGCTTGAACACCGTCTCGCCCCGGAAGCCCAGCTTTGCCAGATGGCTGCGCACCTCCAGCTCGGTCATGCGGGGGTACTTGTTCCAGATCACATCGATGACCCGGCCCTGCCCCAGACGGTTCTGCTGCTGGGCAAAGATGCTGGGCCGTGCGCCGGTGCCCAGCCGCACCATGCCGCCGGAGGGGCGGCGCTTGCCGTCCAGCACCTGCATCAGGGTGGACTTGCCCGCGCCGTTGGGGCCTGCGATCACCAGCCGCTGGCCGCGGCACACCGTGTAGGTAAAGGGTTCCAGCAGGGTGCGCTCCCCTATTTTGATGGTCAGGTTCTTGAGCAGCACCAGTTCGTTCCACGGTTCTACGTCATATTCAAACCGGAACTTGAGCTGGTTGGTCTCGTCCTTGGGCGCTTCGGTGATCTCCAGCTTTTCCAGCTGCTTGCGGCGGCTCTGGGCCATTTTGGTGGTGGAGGCGCGCACAAGGTTGCGGTCCACGTAGTCCTGCAGCTTTTCGGCCAGTGCCACATCTGCATCGTGCTGCTTCTGGCGCAGGGCATCGGCGGCTTCCTTCTGGGGCAGGTAGGCCGAGAAGTTGCCCTTGTAGGTGGTCATGGTCTGGTAGGAGACCTCCCAGATCTTCGTACACACGTTATCGAGGAAGTAGCGGTCGTGGCTGACCACCAGCACCGCACCGGAATAGCTTTTGAGGTAGTTTTCCAGCCATTCCATGGTGGCAAAGTCCAGGTGGTTGGTGGGCTCGTCCAGAATGAGCACGTCCGGCTTTTCCAGCAGCAGCTTTGCCAGCCGCAGCCGCGTCAGCTCGCCGCCGGAGAGCACCGCAATGTTCTTCTGCCATGTATCCTGCGCAAAGCCCATGCCAGACAGCACCTTTTTGATGTTCACATCCATGTTGTAGCCGTCGGCGGCATCCACGATGTTCTGCAGCTGGTCGTGCCGGGCCAGCAGCTCCGTGTCGTCCGGCTGCGCGGCCATTTTGCGTTCCAGCACCTGCATCTGGGCCATGGCATCCAGCACAGGGGCAAAGGTGGAGCGCATCTCGCCGTAGAGATCCAGCGTGGCATCCAGCTTTGCGTTCTGTTCCAGATAGCCCAGCGTCACGCCGTGGGTCACGCTGAACTCACCTTCGTAGTCCTGGTACTCGCCGGTCAAAATCTTGAGCAGGGTGGTCTTGCCCGCGCCGTTCTGGCCCACGATGCCGATGCGGTCCTCCCGCTCGACACTGGCGGTCACATCGTGCAGCACGATCTTTTCGCCAAAGCTCTTGCCTAGTTTTTCCAAATGTATCAGCATAGTTTTATGATCCCGTTCTCCATCCGCTTATTGGCTCAGCACTGGTGGCGGCGGTTCTTCAGGCCCACATTGGCCAGCTCTTCCTGCTCCATCACCAGCGGGTACAGCTCTTTCAGGTCTGCGATCTCGTAGGTGGGCACCACCTTGCCAGGGTTCTCGGCGTGGCTGGGGTTATACCAGCAGGTGTCAAGGCCCGCATTCACGCCGCCCTGAATGTCGCTGCTCAGGCCGTCGCCCACCACCAGCACATGCTCGCGGTTCTCCACGCCAAGGGCGCGCAGGGCCGCATCAAAAATTCTGCGGTTCGGCTTTTCGCTGTCCATCTTCTCGGAGACGAACACGTCCTCCATAAAGTTCAGCACACCGCTCTCGGCCAGACGGCGGATCTGCACCTTCTGGAAGCCGTTGGTCACAACGGCCAGCGTTGCCACCTCGGAAAGCTCCCGCAGCACATCCAGCACTTCCGGCCCCATCAGGTCCGGGTGGGTGGAGAGCTGTTCCAGATAGAAGCGGTTCATCTCGGCTCCGTCACCGGCGGCATCAATGGCCTTGAGGAAGCGGGTGAACCGCTCCGCCATGAGCTTTTCCCGCTTGATCTGGCCTTTTTCCAGCTGCCGCCACAGCTCCGAGTTGATGGTGCGGTAGGTCTGCACCGTTTCTGCGTCCGGCTCAATGCCGTAGTTCACCAGCGTTTCGGCCAGTGCCTTGCTTTCGGCTGCGTCAAAGTTCAGCAGGGTGTTGTCTGCATCGAACAGCACGCAATAATATTTTGCCATAAACCTTCCCTCTTTTCCTTCTGCCATGGCCTCAGCTGCCATGCGCTCAACAACAGGCAGAAGCCAGCCCTGCCGTAAACAGAGCTGGCTTCACATCATTCTGTTACAATTTCGTACGGTGGTACGTCCGTCTGCTCCGGGTCGTTGTCCGGGCAGGTGGTTTTGACATCACAGGGGGTGGCAGCACACTTTGCCATTTCCTCTTCCAGCGCGCCGTTGTCCACGTTCTCCCAGTCGGTGCCGTAATCGTCCACGCTGCCGTCGGTCACGTTCTCTTCCCCGGGCAGCGCCGGGATGCGGGGTTCCTCGTAGTACATGCAAACGCCTCCCTTCCTGCCAGCCTATGCGGCACGGCAGGCCGGGGTGACAGCCTCAGGACGCGGAGTCCGTGGATGCGGACTGCTCGTTGGCGGCTTCCTTGCTGGCATTGGATTCCGAAGCCGCATGGGAGCTGCCAGAGCTTGCAGAGCTGCTCTCGCTGCCGGAGCTGCTATGGGAAGCCGAGCTGCTCTCACCAGAGTCCGCGTGGGACGAGCTGGTGCTGTGGGAAGAGCTGGCTGTTCCGTTGGAAGCAGAAGCCGAGCCTGCCGGGGAAGCCGTGCTCTCACTGCTGGAAGAGCTGTGAGACGAGCTGTCGGAAGAGCTGTGAGACGAGCTGCCGGAGGTGGATGTAGCCCCGGAGGATGCCCCGGAGGTGGTGCCGGACGATGCACCGGAAGAACTGGTGCTGCCGGAAGAACTGCTGCCCGACGTGCTGCCAGAGCTGCCGGAGCTGTGAGACGAGCTGTCGGAGCTTACGCCGCTGACCGTCACATTCAGGACGTTGCTGGTAACGGTGCAGCCGTTGTAGCTTGCCACTGCGTACACCTTAAAGGTCGCATTGAGCATGGAGGGGTCGATCTCCACCTTGACGGTGGTCTTGCCCGCCGCCTGTGGCACTTCCGCACCGTTGGCGTACCAGCGGATGCTGTCGGCAGTGAGGTGCTTGCCGCCCAGCTTTGCGGTAAAGGTGTAGGAATCGCCCAGCACGGCCTTGCCGGTGCTGCTGATATGCACGGAAGCCGCTGCAAACACGGCGGTCACGTCCACGTTCTGCTTGAAGTTCGTATCGGTGCGGGTCTTCTGGGTCACGCCGTCGCTCCACTTGACGAACACATAGCCGTCCTGCGGCACAGCCGTCACGCTGATGGACTGGGCGGCGCTGGTCACTTCATAGGAGAGGGATGTCTTGCCGCTGTCGCTGCCGCTGGAAAGGGTGCCGCCGGTCTTGTCCACCCGGTAGCTGGCCTGATACAGCACACCCTGCTCTTCGGAAGAGCCTGCAGCCTCCGAGCTGCTGGGTGCTGTCACCGCAGAGCTGGGGTTCGGGGTATACTCGGCGCGGGTGGGGATGTTGGCGGTGTCGGGCCGACGGTCGTCGGTCTGGTAAGCGTGGGTGCGCAGATAGCTCAGCATGGCCTTCAGGCCCACGGGCTTCAGGTGGATATCGCCGGTCTGGTAGTAATCCTCGCGGCCATAGCCGTTGGCATCCTTCAGCGCTTCGGCACTGTTGAGGAACTTCAGGCCCATCTGCTCACACATGGACAGCAGGGCCATGTTGAAGTCGTCGATCTTGGTCTGGTCCATGTGGGGGTAGTTTGCGTGGTTCGCGGGCACCGGCGGCACCGTGTTCACGATGATGTCGGTGTAGGGGTAGCTTTCCTGAATGGCCTGCACCAGCGCGGTGTAGTTCTTGATGAACTCGTCCACACTCATGCCGGTATCATTGGTGCCCAGCATGATGACCACGCGGCGGGGCTTCATTTTGGCCACGGCCTGCGCGATGGTGTAGGTGTTGCTGTCCTTTTTAAAGGTAACGATGCCCTCGTTCAGGGCGGCATGGGTGCCAATGCCCTCCTTGGCGCAGAACTGCTGCAGGCTGATCAGGCCGTTGGCGTACAGGCGCACCGTGTTGGAATCGCCGAGGAACAGCGTTTCCTTCTGGTAGCTCTCGCCCGCGTCGGCGGTCTCCGGCAGCAGGGCGGCAGAGGTCTCGCTGATCTGGTAGTGATCCGAGATATCCTCTTCGCCCGGCACCAGCACCTCACTGGAGGGCTGTTCCCCCGGGGCTGCAGGGGTCTTGCCGCGCTTGAGCAGCGTCATGGTAATGGCAATGGTCAGAATGGCTGCCAGCGCGCACACACTGCACACCAGCACAGCCTGCTTCTGCATAGGAGTAAGCGATTGCTTTTCCGGTCGTGTATTTCTCATATCTCTCACCATTCACTTAGTTTCCGGTACAGGGCCTTCCGGTCATGCCTGTCCGTTCAGGATCTGGTCTGCAAGGCTGGCGCAGCTTTCGGCCAGCAGCACCGGGTGGAAGGGTTCCAGCTCTTCCCTGCTGCCGTAGCCATACAGCGCACCGGCGGCATCCAGCCCGCAGTCCGCAGCGCCGCGCATGTCGTCGTTGCGGTCGCCCACCATCAGCACCCGCCTGCCCTGCATCATGGGCTGGGCCAGCACATGGCGCACCACGTCGGTCTTGGTGTCGCGGCTCTCGTCCATGGACGCGCCGCCGATAAAATCAAAATAGCCTGCAAGGCCCTTTTCTTCCAGAATGGGCGTAACGACCTGCGTGGGCTTGGAGGTAGCGGTGCACAGCACAAGGCCCGCGTCCTTCAGGCGCTGCAGCATCTCTGCTGCACCGGGGTAGGCGGCGCACTCGTGGCTGCCCTTGACGGCATAGCTGTCGCGGTAGAGGTCGGTGGCCTTTTCAATGAGGGCCGGGTCGGTAAAGTGCTCACCAAAGCTCTTGCGCAGCGGCGGGCCAAGGTAGCGGCGCAGGTTCACATTTGTGGTGTCCACGCCCATCTTGGCAAAGACTTCTTTTAATGTATTTATGATACCGGGAGCGGAATCGATCAGGGTCCCGTCCACATCAAACAGGATCGCATCGTAGTTCAGCAATTTGTAAATTTCCTCACTTTCATGGTGATACATTGTATAGTATAGCACAGAATCCCGTTATCAGCAATTCCAACAAATGGTTTTTACAAAAATTATGCATTCAAGCAGAGAAAAGGCCCGCCCGGCATCCGGACAGGCCTTTCCGCATCTTCTTACTTCGCTGCGGCATCCACAGGCGGATAGTACAGGTTGTTGGAGACGAACTCCAGCTTATCCTTGAGCACCAGCTCCAGGTTTGCCACGGCGTGCACCATGTTGGTGGCCGAATCGTTTACTTCCAGCAGCTTGCACAGGTCCAGACCGTCCAGTTTCATGGCGGCGTCCATCTTCCGGCTCTCGGCGCACAGGATGTGGCTCAGGGCATTTTCCTGCAGAGCGATGCTCTCCACAAGGTCAACGACCGCCTGCTCCAGCGTCACCTTGGGCAGGCAGGGGCAGGGGCAGCGGGTGGTATCGATACAGTTCTCAGCAGACATGATAAAACCTTCCTTTCATTCGTCCGGTCAGGGGCAGTGTACGCCCCATTCTATGTCTGCCGGGTACGCCGGTGTTACTCCTGCTTTTTAGGGTTCTGGGTGCCGCGCACCTTTTCAATGGTCTCGCGGTAGCCGCCGGAGCCGTACTGGATGCAGCGGTTGATGCGGCTGATGGTGGCCGTGCTGATCTCCACTGCCTTCACGATCTGATCGTAGGTTCTGCCGTCCAGCAGCATCTTTGCCGCTTCCAGCCGCTGCGCCATATCCGAGATCTCCTTTACAGTGCACAGGTCTTCAAAGAAGTTGTAGCACTCCTCCCGCGTTTCCAGACTGAGGATGGCATCAAACAGTGCATCGGTGGTCTGGTTTCTTCTGGAATTTTTATCTGACATGAATGTTCTCCTTGCCGCCGCAGCGGACTGTCCGGTTTTGGGAGCGTTCCCTCTTTTAAATGTTCCGGAAATGTTCAGGTTCTTTCTTGCATTATCACTTTAGCACATCAAAGTGTGAAAGTCAAGCCCTTGGCGTGAACTCTTTTCATTCGTGGGCGTATATAGTTTTCTTCGTTTCACGCATGAACAAAAATCACCTAAAAATTATTGCAGAACGCTTTTCTGAATTAGTGCATCCTCCGAACTTGTTCCAAGGATATTGACAATTTGTGAATTCCGCACTAAAATACGGACAATCATTCGGCAAATGCGATGAACAGGACATGATTCTTTGCAGCACCCTCTCCCAGAGAGCCGCCCATCTGATGCAAGGGCAGCAGTCAGGAGCAAAGCGTTCTCCCCTGCGAGCAGCCTGTGTGAACAAAGGCGCTGACCCCGCCTTCCAGTAATGCATGGCCGTTTTGCCCACGTTACGGGGCTGCGTATGTATGTACGCTGGGAGTGGCTGCCCTGTGCAGCAAACGAAGTGGTATCGCGGAGTATTCCATACACGATGTGCAGTGTATGTGAAGGCCTTCGTCTTCGATGGTTCGTCCCAAATGGAACGAACGCAGGAAGACGGGGCCTTTTTTACACCCTTCCGCCCCCATGCCGCTGACATTTGCCGGATGCCAAGAAAGGAAAGAGGTAAAAACAATGAATACGCTGGTCATCGTATTGATCGCAGCCGTGTGTCTGTTTGGCGCTTATATGCTTTACGGCCGCTGGCTGGCAAACAAGTGGGGCATCGACCCCTCTGCCAAGACTCCGGCAGTTGTCCATGAGGACGGCCGGGACTACGTTCCCACCGACGGCTGGACCGTGTTTGCACACCAGTTCAGCTCCATTGCCGGTGCAGGCCCTGTTACCGGTGCGATCCAGGCCGCTGCTTTCGGCTGGCTGCCGGTGCTGCTGTGGGTGCTGCTGGGCGGCATCTTCTTCGGTGCTGTCACCGACTTCGGCGCTCTGTATGCTTCCGTTAAGAACGACGGCAAGAGCATGGGCATGCTGATCGAAAAGTACATCGGCAAGACCGGCCGCAAGCTGTTCCTGCTGTTCTGCTGGCTGTTCTGCGGCATCGTCATTGCCGCCTTTGCCGACATGGTGGCCGGCACCTTCAATGCCTACGGTGCTGACGGTGCTCTGGTGGAGGCTGCCCAGACCAACGGTGCTGCCGGCATGGTCTCCATCATGTTCATGGTGTTCGCCGTGATCTTTGGCCTGCTGCAGAAAAACCTGCACTTCACCGGCTGGAAAGAGAATGTGATCAGCATCGTATTCATCGTGCTGTCCTTTGTGGTGGGTGCAAACTTCCCCATCATTCTGGGCAAGGCTGCATGGAGCTACATCACCTTTGTGTACATCTTCTTTGCCGCTGTCCTGCCCATGTGGCTGCTGAAGCAGCCCCGTGACCACATGACCACCTTTATGTTCGTGGCCATGATCGTGGGCGCTGTTCTGGGCCTGATCGTCAACCATCCCGTCATGAACCTGCCGGTGTTCACCGGCTTTACCAACGCCAAGCTGGGCACCATGTTCCCCATCCTGTTCGTTACCGTTGCCTGCGGCGCTGTTTCCGGTTTCCACAGTCTGGTGTCTTCCGGCACCTCCTCCAAGACCGTTACCAATGAGAAGGATATGCTGAAGGTCGGCTATGGTGCCATGGTGCTGGAAAGCCTGCTGGCTGTCATCGCCCTGTGTGTTGCCGGTGCTTCTGCTGCTGCAGACGGCACCCCCGCAGACGGCACTCCGTTCCAGATCTTCAGCCGCGGCGTTGCCAGCTTCTTCGTGGGCTTTGGCCTGGACCAGCACTTTGCCTCTGTGTTTATGACCATGTGCGTTTCTGCACTGGCCCTGACCAGTCTGGATGCTGTGGCCCGTATCGGCCGCATGAGCTTCCAGGAGCTGTTCAGCGTGGACGACATGGAGCATGCTGAGGGCTGGCGCAAGCTGCTGTGCAACGTGTACTTCTCCACCTTCCTGACTCTGGCTTTCGGCTTCCTGCTGACCAAGATCGGCTACGCCAACATCTGGCCCCTGTTCGGTTCTGCAAACCAGCTGCTGAGCGCTCTGGTTCTGGCCACCCTGTGCGTGTTCCTGAAGGTCACCGGCCGCAGCAACAAGATGATCTTCCCTCCGCTGATCATCATGCTGTGCGTCACCTTCACCGCTCTGGTGCAGCGCCTGATCGCTATGGTCAAGGCCATCAGCAATGCCGCTGCTGTCACCATCCCCGCTGGCGAGACCACTTGGGGTGCTGTGTTCATTGCAAACGGCCTGCAGCTGATCCTGGCCGTGCTGCTGATCGTTCTGGGCCTGAACATCGTGTTCCACTCCTTCAAGGCCTATAAGAATGCTGAGCACAACAGCGAAGCAAAGGTCTGAGTTTCAGATCCTGCTGAACTGAATCTGTAAATGCAAACTGCCGCTGACGGCGTAAAAACCGTCAGCGGCAGTTTTTGTTGCTGTAAGCTTCTATGATTTGAAATGGCCTCCGCGTGCGCTCTGTCCATAAGCAGAGGAAAATTTATTTGATATTGTGGTTTGGAAACGACTGCGGTCGTTTCCAAACCATTTTTTCACAGAAAGAGTCCCAAAGATAAAATGCATAGTCACCACAAAAAATGCAGTGTACGGTCACGACCTTTCCCGTGAAAAAGCAAACCAGCAAAGCCCGCAGGCTTTGCTGGTTTGCAAATATAAAAATAATACTTCCGCTAAAAATAGCCATAGCGCACGCGGCGGCTATTCTAAATCAAAAATCAAACGTTCGTTTCTTCCCACGTTTGAAGGACCGCCATCTGCACTGGGGTGTGGAACCAGTGCTCTCCGCCCTCCATGATCGTCAGATGCGCCCCGCTTTCCTGACGGAAGCGCTCGATCATGGTGCGGCTGGTCAGGGCATCTCTGTCACCATACAGCACCTGCGTGCGGCCATGCCAGTGCAGCGGATGTTCCCGCACCCAGCACAGATACGGCCATGAGAGGGTCTCCCCAAGATCCGTGGGGATCTCCCCTGCCCGCTGCAGCTGTTCCTCGGTCACATGGGCATATTGCATCATATTCGTGATGAGAGCTTCCATATCCACCACCGGAGAGACCAGCAGGGTCTGTTCCGGCGCGTCTCCCTGCAGCGCCTGCATGGCAAGCCACGCGCCGACGCTCACGCCATACAGCCGGATATGCGCCCACACCGGCTTCATGCGGGCGTATACGGCTTCTATCTCCGGCACAGCCACCCACGGCAGAAGCCGCTCAGGGCTGTTTTTCCGTGCGCCATGCTCGGGCAGGTCGATAGCCAGCACCTGCCAGCCCGCTTCACAGGCTGTAGCGGCAAAACGTTCTGCCTCTTCCTTGCAGCCGTTCTTGCCGTGGAGATAGAGGTAAACATTCCGGCTCTGGGTATCGGTGTTGCCCGTCAACAGTTGGAACGCCAGCCAGTAGGCAATATTCTCGGGGTCAAAATACCGGGCAAACACTTCCTCATCCATGGAGGAAGATTCATCGTTGAGGACGGCCAGCATCTCAATGAGCTTGGAGTGGTCGCTGTTGCCCTTGATCTCCATGAGCTGCTCAAAGGCCGTCTGGTCATAGGCAGGGTCCGTCGTGAGGCGGATAATATCTTCATTCCGGTGGAACTCAAAGGAGTTGATCTTGTACAGCTGGCCCGTGGAGTCCAGCCCGTGGGCTTTCAGGGCCGTTTTATTCAGCTGCTCCACCTGCGTGTAGAGGCCATAATCTTCAAAAACACCGCTGGAGCTGTCGGTCAGATCTTTCACATAAAGATGGACAAATTGGGTCCGCAGTCCCATCATCTGGTCGATGCCCTTGATGAGGTCGTAGGCCATTTTGTGGCGGAAGCGCAGGCCCTCGCCCATGTGCTTGTTGAGGGCGATGGTGCGCTGGTCCCGCCAGCTTCCCTTGTTCTTTTTGAGCTCGATCTTATAGTTTTTCTGGGCGTTCCGGCTGGACGTCTGGCCGCGGATCTGGACCGTCGCGTTCGGCACCGTCTCCCCATAGCCCACCTCCGAGAGGAGCGGGCCGTTCTCGTCTCCCACATGCAGCAATGCCGCCGTCTGGTAGCGGGGCACCTGCATGTACTCGTAGTCGTAGACCGAATAGGAATTGATCTCCGCCCAGGTATGGTCGGTGTTCTCGGCTTCGTTCCCACGGGTGACGGTCAGATACATGGTCACGACGCCGCTGTCGTCATAGACCGTATACAGCCCGTCATTGTCCCGCAGGTGGATGCTGTCATCGGGCTGTTTTTCCAC
>ENA-ORRU01001758-ORRU01001758.1-human-gut-metagenome-genome-assembly--contig:-NODE-1758-length-12420-cov-6.586494_pt1 | contig 12420 bp, 10 predicted proteins | sample MGYA00242184_ERZ509151 | MGnify/ENA primary metagenome ERZ509151 (study PRJEB26280, sample SAMEA2338667) | human gut metagenome | biome: human gut; feature: human-associated habitat; material: faeces... | reverse complement strand
AGCGGGCTGTGGACGATGTTGTAGCCGTTGTTCTCCACCTGGCAGCCGGTCAGGGTCATAACGCTGTTCGAGCGCACATTTGCGCCCGTCCAGCCGTTGCCCCAGAAGAAGCAGTTTTCCGCGCTGGCGGAGCTGTCGGCTTCGGGGATGTCAAAGCCGGAGGTTTTGTTCCACACAAAAGAGCTGGCCGCTGCCTGCACATGGGAACCGGCGGCACAGGTCAGCCCACCGCCGCCAAGGCCCTGTGAGCGCACATTGCCGGAAAGAACAGCCGAACCGTTCTCAAAGCGATACAGCGCGGTTCCGTCGCCCGCATATTCGCCATTGTTGAACACCAGCGAGCCATTGATCTCGGCCTGGCCGGGGTTCAGCAGAATACCGTTGTCGTTTCCGTAACCCACGGTACAGTTTTGCAGGCTGATTTTGCTGTCTGTGCCTTCGGTGTAAACGACGTTCTCGCAGTTGTTATTGCCATTGAGGAAGACGTTCTCAATTTCCAGCGTCGTTCCGCCGGAAATATAAATCATAACGTTGTCATGGTCGGTCTGTACACCGCTGGCGTCGCCCATCCGCAGGCTGGCGTTTTGGGTGTAGGTGTAGCCCTGCGCAACGGTTTCACTGCCCACGCCGACGGTGTTGGTGTATTGGGCACTCCCGGTGCCGACCAGACGCAGATTTTTGCTGACGGACAGCACCTCGTCCAGTGGGATGGTGATCTCGCCGGAAAGATAGATCGTAGCGCCATTTGCGGCAGAGGCGACAGCGGATTTCAGCTCTGTCCAGCTTGTGACGGCATCTTGGGCGGAGGTACCGGATGCGTCGTAGAGAGAGACTTCCTCAACGGCGAGATCATTGGAAAAGGCGCTTACTTCAGCGGGAATTTCCGCGTTGGAATCGCTGTCGGTTTCTTTATTTTCCGTCAGTTCGCTTGATTCGGCACTTTCCGGCGTTGCGTCGGAAAGCGCCGTGCTTTCATCCTGTGTCGATACAGGCGTTGGTGTCGGGGTAGTTGATGCTTGGTTTTCCGCCTGATCCTTTGTGCTGTCACCTTCCGCAATATCCGCTTCAGCGATGCCGCTCCACTCGTCAGCAACAAATTTTCCCTGCGTTCCTTGTGCCAGCACGGCAGTCGCCATACCGAACAACAGCAAAGCGGCCAGCCCTGCTGCCGCCAAAGACAGCAGCGGTTTGTTCTTTTCTTTCGCTTTTCTCATGCAAAACTCCTTTTTGTGTCATTCAGAATTTTGACCGGATATCCCATCCAGGGCAGGCACAACTGCACCCTCCCAACGATGTTCTCCGCCGTGACAGGTGTATCTGCCACGTTGTTTGTCAGTCCCTGCGTCGTGACCGTCCGAGCCGCCTGGTCGATGGCGACGATTCTGTGCGTTACCGTGCCGCCCGCTGTCTTGTAGGTAATGTCCTGCCCGACTTTCAGTTCGTCAAACGACATCGGCACAACGACAAGCAAGCTGCCCACGGGCAATACAGGCTCCATGGAGCCTGTCAGCACGGCGTAACAGCGGATACCGCTGACGGAAATCAGCACGGCGGCAGCAATCGCGGCGGCAAAGATCAGCGGCCCTGCCGCTTTCATCGGTTTTTTCACCACGTTCCGCCCTCCTGAACCGCTTCAAAGTAGACGCTGAGGGTGTAATGATTCAGCGCCGTAGCGTCCGCGCTCTCGCTGTATGTCACAGTATCGAACAGCGCGTCATTGCGGCAATCTTCTCCCGGCTGCAAAGTTTTGGCGTAATACCAGAAATCCTCCGTTTCGTCGTAGCGCCAGTTTTCGGTGTTGTAGTTGAGGGTACAGGCATCCTGTGCCGCGCTATCTGAGAAAATCACGCGGGCGCGAAGACGCAGCGGAAGGTTGCCGGTGTTCACCACATACGGGCGCTTCATGAACGAATTGCCCGGCTGCACCGGAACATCCGGGTTCTGAATGTCCTCTTTCGGGTCAAATGTCACCTCACCGACCGTGAGGGTGTTGGTGCGCGATGCTTGGGCAATAAAATAAGCGCCTGTGACGCCGACCAGACAAACTGTCAGGGCCAGCGCCGCAAGCGCGGCGAACAAGATATTCTTTTTTGCTTTGCTCAAGATTCAGCAACCTCCTTTCCCATGACGGCGGCCCACACATCCTGCGGGGTGTTGGCGTCGGCCACATAGTCGCTTTGGATGGCGGTCAAGCGGCAAATAATATCTACCGCCGTGCCCTGCGGCAAATCGCCCTCCACCACGTTCGCATAGGTCACGCAGTCAAACAGCGGCGGCGTCTGTGCGCCGGGCGCAATGGCGGATTCATACGCATAGATGAATGTGTGGGTTTCCTCCGTTTCAGTTTCTTCCAGCAGGCTCCAGCCGTCGTTGGGCTGAAAACTGACCAGATCGACCGTGTGCGGTTCGCCGCCATTGTCCAGAACGCCCGCCCCGCTGGTCGGCTCCTGATTTGTTTCGTCGCTTCCGTCTGCTTTGGCGGTTTCTGCAATCGTATAAGTTCTCACGCTGGCGCGGGGAATCTCGACTTGCAGGTACATATAGGCTGCGGTCGTGCTTTCCGCCGCGTTGCAGGCCGTGGGGTCTTTGGCTACCGTCTTGCCGGGGTACAGCACCTTCGCTTCATCCGGCAGCTTGTCCCACTCTGGCTCGGTCAGTTCTGCCTCCAGCTGACCGACCGCGAACGTGTTGACGGTTTGCGGCGTCTGGTGCGTCAGGTAAGCCCCCGTCCCGGCCACTGCGCCCAAAACGGCAATCGTTGTGACAGCGCATAGGGCAATGATGTGTTTTTGTTTCATGGCATTCTCCTTTTTGGCTTGATTGTATGGCGAAAAACATAAAATCGTTTTATACGGCAAGCAAAGGCATCACCCCCCCCAAAAAAAAAATGAAGTAAAGAAAAAGGCGAGCGGCTTCCCTTACGAGAGCTTGGCGCTAGCCTTCGACTTTCTGGCACGGTATAATCAACTTGATTTTGTCGCTTTTTGAGTTATAATTAAAAATAAAGAGCTAGGGAGGCTCTGATTAAATCTGGTGTGCGGCACGGCGGATGGCGTGCGATAGACGGCGTGATATGCGCCAAGCCCTCAGGGCACGATTTATTCAGAGGTTTCCTAGTAGTCGTAAAAGTGCAATGAAGGGAGTCCAAATGGCAAATCGCCCAAAATTAACAATAGAGGATCAAGTGGCGTATATGAAAAACAAAGGGATTACCTTTGACCACTGTTCTGAAAAAGATGCCGTGCGTTTTTTGCAGGAAAGCACATACTTCTTTAAGGTTAAAGCGTTCGATAAAAATTACATTGCTCATCCAAAGACCGGGCATTATTATAATTTGGACTTTTCTTATCTCATGGAGCTTTCAACCTTAGATATGCGCTTGCGAAGGCTTATTTTACACGCAACTTTAGATATTGAACATTTCCTAAAAGTACAACTGATTCGAGATGTAAGTTCAAATCCGGTTGAGGATGGCTATCAAATTGTCGAAAAGTTCTTTTCTGAAAATTCCAGCGTAAAAAATTCCATCAGTGAAAAATCGAAGAATTCCATGTGCAAGGATCTTGTGGAAAAGCTGGAAAGTGAAAATTATGCGATTTGGAATTTGATTGAAGTCCTCTCCTTTGGTGACTTTGTGCGGCTCTATACCTTGTATGATAGGGAGTATGGGAATCACAATAAAGGGCTCATTCAATGCCTTTATGCCGTAAGGTGCCTCCGGAATGCAGCTGCCCATAACAACTGCTTATTAAATAGTTTAAGGTTGCCCTATACGCGTAAGATTCACTCCTCCTATTCCATCAGCCGCGCTGTGAGTCAAATTCCCAACGGACCAAAGACAACATCCCGCGAAAAAAAGCTGGCCAATCCGGTGATTCATGATTTTGTCGCAATGCTGTATGTATACAAGAAAATTGTATCTTCGCCCCGCACAGCAGAGCATTTCACAAAGGAATTGCACGATTTATTCGACATTCGTATGAAACGGCATAGCAACTATTTCGAATCAAATGAGTGCATATCATCTGCCTATCACTTTATGAAAACTGTGATTAATGATTGGTTTCCATCAGGCCAGGAGTTATGAGTCTATATTTGTGGTTGAAAAATCCATTGACATCCCGATTGGAATTGAGGTATCCTATTAAGGATGAACAAAAACAGGTCACTGTTTTTAGAGGGCTGGTGCACGCACCAGCCCTTATTTTTATCCTTATCTAAGCATAGCTGAGTCCCTTGGTAAAATATTATAAAGGCAGCGCCGCAATAAGCGTATTGTTACCCTTATAAAAAGGCGGATTTCCATAGCTTCGTTGGCTGGTCAAACATTAACCTCATATCGTTGGCCTGCAGGGATATTTGCAAAGCAGGGAAGTGTCGCAAATTGGCCTTCAGGACTCCTTTGCCGAAAGAACCGCATTGGAATATATCGTATCAACAAATTATTTTGACGGATACTTTGCCTTAACCTGATACACTACGCTAGAGCACCTGACTGTTAATCAGGGTGTCGTCCGTTCAAGTCGGACTGGGGCAGCCAACAAATACCACGATAGAATGTGTTTCGCATGTTCTATCGTGGTTATTTTTTTGCCGTTTTGGGATGTTCTGGCCGTTATTTGGCCGTTCCCTGATTTTTTTTCTTATTTCCAGTTCTTCGACAACCAACTTTTTCATTTCAAGGCAAAAGGAACAATTTTCTTTTCAAAAATTTTCAAAGGACTTAACATTCGCTTATAGGCAAACTTTCTGGCCGTTAATTTTGGCCGTTATCCTCACCGCACGAAGGCTTTTTGTTGTTCCCGCAACAATCTTAAACCGTATCAGGGAGGCAGTAAAGGCGCTTTCGCGGCATATCCTCGCTTTAACAAATGGGCTGCGGTATTCCACGATCACCTTGACTGCCTCCCTGCTTCGCTTTCGTCCGCTAACGCGGAACAACCCGCAACCCCTTATCCCTCCGGGATACGGATGCCGAGATTGAAAAAACGAAAGCGAGGATACGAAAATGAAAGAAACCGTCAAAACAAGCCGAACTGCAGGTTATCTCGAGAAAATTTTCCGCGCATTGAACGCGAAGTATTTCAACGGCGAATTAGAGGAACCCATCATCACGATACAGAGTACGCCCAAGGCATACGCACATGTTACCATCGGCAAGGCATGGCAACGTGGAGATACTACCCGCAGGGAGTTAAATATCGGGGCAGGAACTCTTGACAGAAGCATTTTCGAAATTGTTGCATCTGAACTCCACGAGTGCATACACATCTACAATATGCAGCGCGGCATACAGGATTGCAGCAGGGGCGGGCAGTATCACAACAAAAAATTCAAAGCCGCCGCCGAAGCCCGTGACCTGAAAATCAGTTATAACCCGCGCATCGGTTGGAGCATAACAGAGCCAACGGAAGCCCTTTGTGAGTTCGTTCTGGAGCAAGGCTGGGACGACATTCGGATGAACCGCATCGAATGTGCCTATACCTCACGCGGAACAGGGGCAGGAAACGCCGTAGGAGGCGCAGGGAGCCCCGGAAAGGGCGCTAATAGCCACAGCATCAAGTATGTCTGCCCCTGCTGTCACAACAGCGTACGCGCCACCAAAGCCGTCAATATCAAGTGTGCAGACTGCGATATGTTGATGGTTGCGCAATAACAAGGACCGGGAGCCGAAAGGCCCCCGGCTTTTTCGTTTCAAAAATTTTGGCCGCAAGCGGCCTTTCCTACGGTCCCCATTGATAATGCTTGGTGACGCTCTATATGTTGTTTTGATATTTAAAATATGGAATCAATATAATATTAGCACGGGTAACGGTTTGTTAGGTCGCCCCTGCTTTTCAACGTTGCTATGAACAAATGATTTTGCAAAAGTTTTTGCATTTTTGCCAAAAAATCCAAATAACTCGCTCAAAATCGTGGCGCTGAACAGCAGACGCAAACAAAAAGCCTAGTGCAGATCATCGTTGACGACTGCACCGGATTTTTGATGTCAACCTTTCAACAGTACTCTATTTTCAAAGCTATGGCGACGACCCGTTTTCCTTTCTTCTCGCAGATTTCATAGTCGAAAGTCACGTCTGATTTCCCGTTCAGGTCGTCTTTAGCCTTATCCAGCACATAGCGCTTGATATCCGTCCACGTCACCAGCGGGCAGTCTAGAGCTTTTGTAAGCTGCCTAAGGGTGACAGTATAGGGTTGCCCGTTCTGCTCCCGAATACGGTACTCTGGGCGGTGTTCAAGGCAATACGCATACATTCGGGCGCTGTATTTGCTCTTCGTCTCAAGAGGTTTCTCCGCACTGACAACCGCCTGTGCAAAGGAACTGCCGCGCAGCCACTCATTCAAGGAGAGTACAACGCTGTTCCTTTTGATTTGTGCACCCTGCAACCATCGGAAGGAGCGGGAGACGCCGTCTCCCTCGGCCGGGAGCCAAACCACATTCTCATTCAGTATTTTTGTGATGTCTCTGCGGATTGTCTTTTCCTCTGCCGGAATGCCTCTTGCCTCTGCATAGGCCGTCTTGCTGATTTCAACTTCTGCGGCAAGCCCCTTTTGGGCTGCTGCACTTTCCAGCAGAACACGAAGCAGTTCCTTGTCTCCTGCCGGGATTTTCTGTATGCAGATTTCTGCCGCCTTTTCCGCTCTGACCGGTGGTGTCGTCCGAGGGGCGGGCGCATATTCGCTGCCCGTGCTCTCCGTGAGCGGAAGTTCACCCCGCAGCTGCAGCGCAGCGCGGCGGCAAGCGGCAAACTGAGTCACAGACATTTTGATTTTGCTATAACGATATGCCGCGTAGCAATTCCTGCACAAGCCCTGCGCATAATATTCCTGCTTTCCGCAGCATAGGCAGCTCCTTTCCGAACCATCCGTCTCCTGCTGATTCAGGTGCATTGGCCGCATCAGCTCCCCCGTGCGCAGTTTCCTATTGCGTAAGCTACTGTAACACGCCTGACAGATGCCCCACGCCGCAATCCTGTTTGACGTGCCACACAAATAGCAGATTCCTTTTTTTGTACATGACTTATACTTATTTGCCAATTCTTGCAGTTGCTTCACCACATCGCCGCTTCTTTTCAAGTCCTCCGGCTGGCATGTTCCCCGGCCGTTGCCACCAAAGTAGACGCAAATCGCGTTCCATTCCGCATCTGTAAGGTAACTCTGCGGCGGTCGCGGCGCGTTATCGTATTCAGTCATTGCAAATCTCCTCAAACATTTTCCCCATTGTAGCATATTCCCAGCGAAAAATAAAGAGACGTCTTGCCTTTTAGACGCAATTTATCTTCTTATTTCCTGTGTGCAGCAAAAATAACGAGAGCATGTTGTTTTTACTTAAACTTCTCTTTTTTAGATAATCAAGATTAACCGCTATTATTTTATGCAATTTCTCTTTTTTCTGTTTTCTCGCAAACAAAAAGAGGACGGTGCAGGTCGTCGAAGACGACTGCGCCGTCCCTATTTTTGTGGACAACTTTTATAGCACTTTTGGGGGGGATCTGAGTTTTGATGTCAACCTCTCAAAGCATGCTGCTTTCTGTTTTTTTGCGTTTCATCATTAAAAAACCGGGACCGTCCCCATAACTCCTCGCACACTTGGCGGTATCTATATTATGCCACAAATAGACGCAATAGTCAATCAAAAATATAAAAAATAATAATATAAAAAACAAAGGGGCGCATGCGTTAACATGCGCCCCCAGTGGGGAAATAGTGGAAATGGCAAACACTATATACCCCATAATTATATTATACCACGACTTGACGATGCAGTCAATCACCACTCTCCGGCAATATCATCTGTACCGCAAGAATTATATAGCAATAGGTAATACTTTATTAAAACATCCATATTTTCAGATGTCAATGCTATATTTTCCCCTGCTCCGCACCGTGCATGCAACTTTCATCGCACACGGCGCTCCCTCGGTGACTTATCACCGACTTGAGGCCATTGCTCCGGTACTCATTACAAGTACCATCATAACTTCGACCTCTACTTTTCTGCACCGATTCAACTGCTTATTGTTCTTCGTCAGTTTACATCTATTGATGTTCGATACATTTCCCCGTTCCAACAATCTTATCCGTCACATATACCTTTAGGTGCCTGCTATGGAACCGATGACCTTTTTGGCAGCCTTTCGTACGCAAGTCCTTACTTGGCTGCATCATCGACATGCATCGCTGCATGGACTGTATTCCTTTATTTCGCAGGTTCGTCAGACCGAAACAGTCATACTCACCATGGGTATTTTATGGACCACCGGCATATCAGTTGGCTTCATGAGTCAACCTTCTGCCGACTTTACCGAGCTTCATACGATTTGACTTTCGTCATATATCGCATGTCGGAGTTTATGGTAGATATCTCTATCTATCGGATTGTCAGTTCTCCCGCAATTTCTTGCGGTGCGTAATCTTTTCAATTACGAACGAGTCGCACCCTGCGTCCAGTCAATACCGGAGCCCTCAGACCAACTACCAAGATTGGCGTCAAATCCACTGGAGCCGCTATAATCAGGTGAGCTACCACCGCTCGGCTGAGAAGGTTCAGCAGGAGCAGGAGCCGGTGCGGGAGCCGGTGCAGTGTAACTCGGCGTGGTTGCTGCACCTGCGGAACTGGTAGTTCCGCTATAGTTGGTTGCAGGCTTAGCTGCAGCCTTATTTACCGTGAGCGCATAATCAGCACTCACATCCCCATCAGACTCGCTGGTTGCCTTGATTGTGGCATTCCCAGCAGCCACTGCAGTTACCTTCCCATTGCTGTCTACCGTGGCAACCTTTTCGTCACTGGATGTCCAGTTGACGGTAGCGTTGGTTGCGTTGTCGGGAGTGACAGTAGCGGTAACGGTAACGCTGTTGCCAACGGTCAGGACACCTTCGGTTTTGTTCAGAGTAATCTGCTCGACCTTAGTGGTAACAGTGACCTTGGTCTCAGCACTCAGACCATCAGGCACAACACCGAACGAAGAATCGGTAGTGTCTTCCGGCTCAGGGGCAGCTGCGTCGTCAGGAGCTTCGGAATCTGCTGCGGAATCAGCAACCTCTGCTTCGGAGGAAGCGACTTCATCCACAACAGGCTTTGCTTCTGCATTCTCTGCAGTAGCGGGGATATCAGCAGTCACATAGGTGGTGATGATGCACTCACCATCGGCAACTGCGGTCACGACGCCGTTTTCATCGACGGTTGCAACGTTCTCATCGCTGGACTCGTATGCCAGCTTGACTTCGGTTGCATCCTCGGGCGTCATTTTGGCTCCAAGGGCTTTGCTGTTCTCGCCGTTCGTGACGAGCTCAATGGAATCGGGAGCCTCGACTCCGGTAGGGGTAATCACGACCTTTACATGGGTCGTGGAAGAAATATTGGCATCTGCAACGGATACCGTGACATCAGCCTCACCGGCACCGACTGCGGTTACCAGACCGGTCTCATCGACGGTTGCAACCGTTTCGTCGGAGGAAGTCCAAGTGAGATTCAGTTTGGATGCTGCCTCGGCAATCTTTTCCTGCTCGGCCTTGTCGTCGGTGCCATACTCGATATTGAGCTGCTGGGTCTCACCCTTTTCCAACACAATGTCGGTGGGCAGCCCCACTGAGGTGATATCGACGCCGCAGCCAACCAGACTGACGGCCATCGCGACTGCCATAATCAGGCACGCGATACGGGTGAATGTTCCGGGTGATTTGTGGATTTTTGAAAATTTCATAAGGTTTCTTCTCCTTTCGCCGTCGATCTATTGAGGATCGACGGCTTTTGATTTTTAGTGCTCTATGGAGTGCTCTATGGGGACAGGGGATACCGCAAGCGGCATCCCTGTCCCCGATAGCGCAAGGCTCGCGGGAGCATCCTTTATTTAAATTATATCACCCGGAACGTTGCTCTTCAATCCACGGTTTATAAATAGTCGATAATTTTCTGAAAAACCCGCTATCATTATGGTAATTATATAGGCGGGGAGTGATAGAGATGCGCATACAAGAGGCGGTACGGCTGCGCATCCTCCAACTTTGCCGCGAAAAAAACATGACGGTCAATCATCTGGCGGAGGTAAGCGGGGTATCGTCCTCCGCGCTCAAGTTAACCGTTTCTTCTTACGCTCGTGTCAAAAGTACCGGGGTTGTTACGATTAAAAAGCTGTGTCAGGGATTCGGAATTGATTTTGTTGACTTCTTTTCATCAGACCTCTTTGAAAATCTGGACGATGAAGAAGAAGCCTGACGCCTATATTTTGATGTTTACAATTCAAAACCACAACAAAAAAGAGGGTATCACACAAGGTGATGCCCTCTCTTTGCTTGCACACAGGTCGTATAATACCCGCGCGTCTCAATGCTCCACGTCTGGATACGATATCAACCGCGCTTCAGGTATCGGCGCCAACGATCTGTACGCTATTGTGTCTACCTATATATAACCACTAATCGTATAATATGCTGATATTGTCCAAAATCTAATATTCCAATACAGTCTTTGCGGTGAGCTGTGTTTTCCTCCTTTGTCCCTCGGCCATTACGAGTGCAATGCACAATCCTGTACGGGGGCCACTTGCTGTGGATTCTCTAAGTATCCTATTAGTCGCCAATCCCATCTAAGTATCTCCTTTCGGGATGCCCGTGCATCATGGGCGCTAGAACTTATTCACCTTTCAAGGAGCACACAGCATATCGGAGGCTGCTACCCTCCAACACGCCGAGGTCATTGGGAGCTTTCGTTCCCTCTGACCTTATCTATATTATACCCTAACGAGTAGGGATTAAAAATGTAAATGTTTCGATTTCGGCGTCGATTATATTTCGGGACATTCATTGTTTTGAATTGCGTCAAATTCCCGCCAAAAAGCAGGATCGTCTACATCTGCAAAGTCAAACTCGTCGCCATCTGATTCGACCTCTGTCATCTTTTGGCTGTAGGCTGCAATCCTGCGCTGTTCCGCTCTTTCTTTCTCTTCTTTCCGTTTGATTTCCGCTTTGATCTCGCCCTCAATGCATTTTCTGATCGGGTCAGGAATAGCCGAATCCTGCGCTGTAGACAATGGTTTGCCCGCAAAATTGAGGTATACCAATTGCCCGTCACTGTAATAATAGTTGAGGCGCAATGTGTCAATCCGTGCCGTTCCACACCAACCGTTAAAAAGAGGGCGCATATCCCACAGCAAGATTTTGCCGAACCAACTGGCATATCTGTGCGAGCTGTAGGGCTCAAATGCGTCCTGCATCAAGTATCGCAGCTTGGCGAGCATACCCGGTTGCGTCGTTGTGCAATAGGTTTCTTTCGCTCCAATTGCAAGGGCATACAACTCGTCAATTGCCTGATCGATGTCGTTTACATAAGCACCGCCCAGCCGAGAACCGCAGATGGGATAATCCCCACTGTATGTCAGGCATGTTTCCGGCGTTTTAATATCCAGCGTATCTGACTTTTCTTTTGCCTCGATGATACCTACCCCATACTCCTTGCCGCCGTAATACAAGCGACCAATAACGCGGAGCGATTTATCCTCATCACAGTACATTGCGTTGTCAATAATGATACTCGCACGATTGATTTTTTCGCGTGTTTCACTCGTCATAGATCATCCTCCATTTGCAGCAGTAGTCTTTTGATTTCTCCCTTGGAAATTCCTGTAAGTCGGGACAGTTGCGCAAAGCCCAGCCTTTCCTCATTCACAAGGCGACCAAATAGAACGGCCTTGTCCGCGTCCGATAAATTGCGAACTTGGATTGCTGATATGCCGCCTCTATTTTGTATCAGCTGCATTGCGATATCATCGCCCACCTTAACTTTTGAGATGTTAACATCAGAAAAACTTGCAGGATTCAGCTCGCTTTTCTCGTGCCAATTTTTAAGCCATTCCAGTGGGCGGATTTGCAAAGCATATTGTGTCTGCACTTCACACAGACACGTTTGGCGTCCAACAAAATAGTCTCTATAGCTGCTCCACTCATATTGTGCTTGCGTTTTTGTGATTTTTGCAGCAACAGGGTTATTGTGGATATAACGGAGTACCCTCAAGAAGTACCCTGTTGTCACCACAGGTTGACTCGCATATCGATTTTGAAAAAGGCCGCCAACACGATCATATTTGCGATTATAGTACGCCACATAGCGTACAAGCAGCCTTTTCATTGCCAGTTCTAACGCGTCAATGTTGGCTTTGTCTGTTTTAACGAGTAAGTGCACGTGATTGCCCATCAAGCAATAGGCTAAAACTTGAAAGCCCTCGTTTTGTACAAAATTGAGAAAACACAGGAATTGAATACAATCCGCATCATCCAGCATAACCCTTGTTTTATCAATTCCGCGCGTCATAATATGGTACACCCCGGAAGATGAAAGTTTTCGAGCTTTCCTAGGCATCGTTTTCTTCCTCCTACAATATATTTGTGGGTAGCCCTACGGCATCCAGTCGTGTTGCTATCCAA
>ENA-ORRU01001757-ORRU01001757.1-human-gut-metagenome-genome-assembly--contig:-NODE-1757-length-12424-cov-2.514593_pt1 | contig 12424 bp, 9 predicted proteins | sample MGYA00242184_ERZ509151 | MGnify/ENA primary metagenome ERZ509151 (study PRJEB26280, sample SAMEA2338667) | human gut metagenome | biome: human gut; feature: human-associated habitat; material: faeces... | reverse complement strand
GGTTGCAAGGCTGCAGTCAACCACGAAAAGACGGCTTTTTCTGATGGCCGGCATTAAGGCATATTGGGCAGGAACAGGCGTTTCTGCCCGTTGCGGTATCTGAAGAAGGCGGAATACGGGGCACTTGACAATAACTGAAAGCCGGGGCAGAGTACACAGCAGTATTTGGCGGTGCCGGAAAACCGGAATGGAAACAGAAAATGACGGAGCAGGGAATGGAACTTAAGGAAAAGGTCAAAGCCGGAATAGGCAAGGCCGTAACATATTGGAAGCAGTACGGAGCCGAGGCCGCACTGTGGGCAGACTTGATTGCCGTGGCTGTATTGTATGCGATGATGACGGCGCATGTACCGACGCAGAACGGCGATAATATCGAGCATATTCATTCAAGCTTTCTCATTGCGCAAGGGCAGGTGCCGTATCGCGACTTTTTTCAGCATCATAATCCGCTGATGTGGTATTTGTTTGCTCCGCTGGTTAATCTGTTTGCATATAATGCGACGGTTACGGAAGTGGTTTGTCTGATTTCGCTGTTGGTCTTCTTGAAATCGCTGGTTTATGTTTACCGTATCAGCGCCGAATTTTTAAGCGACAAGCTGTGGGGGCTGGCAGCGGCGGCAGTGATTGCCGCACCGGGGTATAAGCTTTACGCAGTTGATTTTCGCCCTGACAATTATATGATTTTTTGCCTGACGGCGGGAATTTATTATTACTTTAAGTACCTGAAGGGGCAGAAGCCGTTTCATCTGATTGCGGCGTTTGCATGGTTTTTCATTTCGTTTTTGTTTGCGCAGAAAGCGTTGTTCCCGTTGGCCGTTTTGGGCGTTACCGGGCTTTATTTCTGGCATAAGAGAGCGATAAAAACGGCGGATATGGCAAAGGCGCTGGTTTTCCCTCTGGCCGGTGCGGCGGCGTTTTGGGGGTATTTGTGCTACTATGATATGGCGGCGTTATATTATGCTTCAAACTATACGTTTAATCTGAATTTGGTGCAGGGGTTTGAGATGACCCGCATTGTCGATTTTCCTCCGTATATGGCAGTGTTGATGTGGCTTGGATTTTTTGGTGCGGCGGCGGCAGTGGTTTGCAAAAACCGTTATTGGATAGTTCTGGCGTTGCTGTTTGTAACGGAATTTGTACAGCGCAAGTTTTATTTTTCGCCGTATTCGTATTATTTCTGGATGCTGGTATATTTTGCGGCGCTGTGCGGCGTGCCGGCCTTGGGGCTTTTGCAGCGGAAATGCCGGGCGGTTATCTGGCTGGTGATTGCGGGGCTGTATTGGGTTTTCTACAATACGCTTATTTTCCAGCGCGAGGTTATTGCCATGCAGCCTGAACGGAAATATCTTCCCGACTATATTGCCCGCAATATCAGCCCTTGCGATTATGTGTTTAACGGCGACGGAATGATGTATAACCTGTTTGGCAAAGATCCGGCTTATTATTGGCAGCTTATCGGCCAGCTTGACGTGGTTGGCGATGCGACGGGAATAAAGCCTAAACCGGATATTAACGCTCTGATATTGAGACTCAGGCCGAAGTTTGTTTTCGGGAAAAGCTATTTTAACAAATTTTCCGATGAGAGCGGCCGGCCGGAAGTCGTGCATTATGTGGACAGGGATATTATTAATGCCTATTATAACGCGACCCGTTTCGGTTCCGTCTATCAGCTGAAACCGGAGTTTGACAAGCGGAAATGCATTAAGGACGGTGTTGACGGCAAGTGGCATTTTGCCGATGAATGATATCCGGGCCGGTAAGGCGTACAACTGTTGAAACTGCATTATTGCGTTTTGCTGCGGCACAAGGGGCGGAGACAGTGTTATCGGTAAGGGCGTTTTTTTATGTGCGTTAATGATGTTTTAAGCAAAAAACGTTATATTGGGGAAGAAGGAGCCGGAGATAGTAATCGGCTCTTCCAGAGTGAATGGTATTCATTTCGGCGGTTGTATGCCGACCGGAAAAAGGCAGGGGTGTTATGGCAGAAACAAAAGAAAGAAGCGGGATATTTAAGTTTTTTTATATTATCCTCACCATTATTACATTTCCGATTTTTATGCTGTTGTTTATTTTGCGGCATCCGTTTTGGGTATTGTTTCTTTTATGTGCAGTTGCGGGCGGGGCGGCGTATTACCCGATAAGCCAGGGCGTTAAGCCGGAAGATATTCTGACCTGGTATGAGGCCAAGTATAAGGCAGCGAAATTTGAATTTGTAACCAAAGCGGTCGAGAGCGGGAAGACGGATTATATTCCGCAGGCGGTTATTGATGAAATAACGGCGGCAAAGAAAAAGATGGAAGAAGAAAAAGCAGAGGCTGCGCGTCCGAAAAGTGAAAATTATAATGAAAAAATCGACAGGGACGTCAAAATCGAGCAGGCGAAAGAAGATTTGAAAAAAAGAAAGAAAGGGTTTAAACGGAAAGGCGCCTCTGCCGATAAAACAGTCGGTACAGCAGCTGAACCCGGGAAGGTGACGCTTGAGGCAACGGAGAATGAATCTCGGATTGGGGCGAAAAATGTGCCAGTGCAGGAGCCTTCTGAAGCTGAACAGCGCTCCGGCGGCGCAGCTTTGCAAAATCAGACAGAAATGCTGGAAAAAAGCGGGGCTTCAGCAGGCGGCCTGGCCAGCTTTTTAAATCAACAGCAGGAAAATAATGCGGATGGTCCGGCCGACGAAGTATTATCTTCGGGCAGTGATGTTGTGGAAAATAGTGCGGTGAATAATGGTGTAGCAGGGAATGATGCTGCGGGTAATCGCGCGGAGAAGAACGGTACCGAAAAAAGCGACGCAGCGGAGAATGGTGCGGCGAATAATGGTGCCGAGAATAATGGTGCGTCGGAGAATGGTATTGCGGGGAATGATGATACCGAAGATGGAGATTTTGATATTTTTACGGATGAAGATTTTAAGGCATTGCAGCTTTAAGCAGGGATGCAGCAAATAGATATTGCCGCAGCCGGGAATCGTCGTGGTTTTATTTTGATGATGAGGGAGGCGGCAACCGGGTTGCGATGACTGAATATTGCTGTTGCCGGGGAAACCGCATGATTTAGGCGAGGCTAGTCCTGGGCTGATTTGAGCTTTTCGAGCAGGCTTTTCAGGACATACAGCCGGAGTGCCGATGAGAGGTTTGGTGTCGTACGGGTGCCGTCAATTTCGGTTACCAGCTTGTTAAGCGTCATATTGCGTTCGGCGGCAAGAGTGCAGAGCGCTGCATAGAACTCATCTTCCAGCGAGATGCTTGTTGCGTGGCGTCCGGCGATGATTACGGAAAATTTGCGCATTATTGTTTCTTTCGGAAACTGTCAAAGGAGATAATCTGGGCTGTTTCGCCGGATACTTTCTTTTCCGGCTCAATGTCATCAAGCGCGTGGACGTCGCCATTTTCGTAGAAAGAGAAGCTTAAGCCGAATTTGGCATAAGGGTCGGCGAAGTAGGTGATGGCTTCGTAAGGAATGACCAGAGTTTGCGGACGGCCGCCGAAACTCAGTTCTACCGAAAACGAATCGGTTCCGACTTCCAAATTCGAATACTGGTGCTGGAGAACAATCGTCATACTGTCAGGGTACTGAATAAGCAGGTCTCGCGGAATAATGGTACCGGGGTGATTGGTCCTGAAAGTGATATAGAAATGGTTTTCGCCCGGAAGCCCTTGTGTTTCAGCGATTTTTAACGCTTCCACGACGACTTGTTTGAGAGCTTTTTCAATCAGTTTGTCATAGTTTATTTCGTTTACGAATTCCGTCATTTCCGGTTTTTCCACGCTAATGCCAATTACAACAAAATGAGCCGTTCTGTTGCTGGGCGGCTCCTTCCCCACTCCGGGCTAACCATAGCCTGGAGAATTGATTTTGTTGCTTTGCCTTATGCAGCTACGGCAACAGGTGCAAAATTATCATTTGCGTTTATTTGATTTGAACCGATAACGGTGGTATCTTGCCGAATACAGCCCACATATCTTTACTATACACTGTCAAACCTGTTTCACCCCCGTAAAAAAACTGGTGGAGGTGCCGGGTACCGCCCCCGGGTCCAATATATCTATTTCATACGGCTTTTCGTATCAGAGCCTGCAGCATTGCCGCAAACTGCCTATGATTATAACAGCTGTTTTCAAAAATTCAAGAGTTATCGTCAGGTTTACGGTGCGATTAAGACGAAAAAACGGGAACGGGTGGATTTTTGGGGTGCGGAAAACAGGAAACGTGAGCAGAACGGGTGAAGTAAAAAGACGGGACAGAGCGGCCGGAGCTGAAAACAGGCGGGGGAGGAGTGAAGATAGATGAGGGGCGAAGCGGTAAAGACGGAGAAGGGAGAAGCGGTAAAAACAGAGGAGGGCAGGAGGGGGAAGACGAGGAGGCAGAAAATGCGGGAGAGGGGGGCGGAGCAGAAAGTTTTTGGAAAAAAAGTGCGATTTTTTCTTTGGTTAAGTTTTTGTTTAGCAATGGCGTGTATTTTAGAGTAAAGTTTAATTTTTGCAGAGGGTACTATGAGCGAAGGGGTGAACCAGCCTTTGGTTTTGAGAAAAAAAAGCCGTTCCAGCCGTTTTGCCAGCTGGTCGGGAGATGCCAACCGTTTTTATGACAAAATGCTGCGGGTGTTTTATATCTTTTTGCTGTTTGCAATAGATTTTGCGATGTTTATCTATTCCATAAACGGCAAGCTGATTGAGGGGGGAACCTTTAATCAGGCTGTGTTATTTATTTTGGGCGGCATATTTGCCTTTTCGTTTGTCCTGATATTGCTGCTGTCTTTTTCCAAGGATTTGCAGAACGGCGTTTGCGCGCTGGTAACAATGCTGATTGTCGTGGTATTTTTTAACCAGTTTGCGCTGTTTAACGTCGATACGTTTATTGAGGAATGGCTGGAGAAAAAGGCCAGCTGGCTCACGTTTATCGGGATAGTTCCGGCGGCTTGGCTGGTAGGGCTGCTGCTGGGCGTTATTATCTTTTTTGCGTTCAGGTCGACGTTTGCCATGCTCTTTATTACGATGGTACTGATGTTTGCCGGCCTTATCGGGATTAAGAAAAACGAATTTCTGCCCCAGCCGAAAGGAGAATACAGCGAAATTAAGGCGCTGGGGGCAAAAGCCGGCGAGGAAAGGGAAGGCAATCTGGTTTATTTTATGCTGCCGAAGTTCCCGTCATATCAGTTTTTGAACAGCATCCGCGACCATAATTTCCGTGAACTGCGGGATTTGATGGTCGGTTTTTATGCCCTGAACAATTTTGAGATTTATCCGAACGCGTTTGTCAAAAAGAACGAAACGGTCAGCAATATGATTGATATTTTTAATCAGATCGATTATACGAGCACGACCAGCGGCAACCGCGCTTATTCGGAATTTATCAACAGCTGGGATTTTATACACGGCGGATTGGATTATTTCAGTCTGGAGGAGAACCGGCTGTATGATTATCTGTGGGAAAACGGATACGGCATCAGCACTTATGCAATGCCGGGATTCAATACCTGCATCAAAGGCGGGAGCCTGAATACCGACCGCTGCGTCATTAAGAGCTATAAGACGGTGCCGGTTTATGATAAAAACCGGACGGTGGAACAGAACGTTTATGCTCTGCTGACGGAGTGGATACTCAGCCTGAAGAGCCGCGATTTGAAATCTGTTGCCAAAATGCTGGCGGGAATGTCGCCGCTGAAGGGTATTAAGGTAACGGCTGAAAATCGGAGGGTCTCGTTGGAAGGGGCGCCGGCGGTAGTAGACGAAGCCGGCGAGGATTTCAGCCGGGATAAAGCCGGGCAGGTGTATATGATTTATGTGGATTTGCCCTCAGATATTTATATGTATGACGAATTCTGCAACCTGAAACCGAGAAAAGAATGGGTCGCTTTGAAAGACAATTCTCTTGCCAACGGGGGAATAGACGAAAAGCGTAAGGCGTATGCCGATCAGGCGAAATGTGCTATTGGGAAACTTCAGGAGTATATGGATATTGTTGCTGAAAGTTATAAAAATGCCAAAACCGACATTATCATCCAGGGCGTCAGCACAATCCGCGAATTGGCGGGAATGACCGGCGGCAGATACGGAAACTTTGTCAAAGACCAGTTGGTCAACCTGGCTATTCGCAAAGGGAAACGCCCCAAGTTTCTGATTAATGCGAATATTTGTCTGGCTAGCGATTTTACCAAGACGCTTATCCGGTATCAGGACTACTGTTATTCAATTGACAATATGAATTTAAAAACAGACGAAGCGTTGAGCCTGAAGCAAAACCTGATTAATAATTCGGTTATTCGCGGCAGCAAGATTTCCAACATTGCCGCCAACTATCAGGACTGGTATGCGGAGTATAAGCAAAAGAGCCGCGCTTATCAGGAAAAGCTGCGCAAGGCACAGGAACAGGCACGACGATTGAGTCAGCAGAATGCCGTACGAGAACAGCCGGTACAGAATGCCGAGCAGAGGAGAAACGGCAGCCGAATTCATGACAGTAATATTTTTGTACCGACTGATGATTTGATTTTGGAGATGGACGATAACGGGGAAATCCGTTCGTTTAATCCCGGCAGCAGCGGCATTTCGGGAACGGACGCGCCGGAGGAAGATGCGGCATCTGAGGTCGAGGCTGTGCCAGGGGATACGGCTGTTCCGGGCGCAGAGAATGCCACCGGAGCAGTGGTTGTTCCGGGTGCTGAAAATGTGTCAGGAGTTAATGTTGCGCCGGGGGCAGATGTTGTATCGGAAGATACGGTTGTGCCGGGCGCAGGGGATATATCGGCGGATATGATTGCGCCGGGTGCAGGGGATGTTCAGAAAATGAATGAGGCATCGGAGGCTGCGACAGTTCCCGAAAGCGGAAATGTTGCGGAATAAATGCACTTAGCTGTTGATGCGGCGATATTTTGCGTATATAAAATACGCAGTATATTGGATTGAATGATAGAGGTTTCCGCAGGATGCTGTTTGACAGGTATATAAAGAACAAGAGGGGAAAGGCGGCGGTGTTCGGGCTCGCTTTTATCCTCGTCCTGTCTTTGTTTGCGGAATTTATCGCCAATGACAAACCGATTATCCTGAAATATCAGGGCGAGTATTTTTTTCCGATTGCCAAAGTTTATACGGATGCACGGTTCGGGGGCGATTTTCCGACCGAAGCAAATTACAAAGACGAGCTTATTCGCAGGAATATTGAGGCAGAGGGCTTTATGGTTATGCCGCCGATAGAATTCTCGTACAATACGGTTGATTATGAGCTTAATGAGCCGTTTCCGGCGCCGCCGTCGGCACGGCATCTGCTCGGGACCGACGAAGAGGGGCGCGATATTGCGGCACGGCTGCTGTATGGGGTTCGGCTGTGCCATCGGCTTTGGCGTCGGCTGTCGTTTGCGTTTGCTTTTTTATTGACTCTGCTGTCGTCGGCGATAGGCATTTTTGTCGGGGCGGTGCAGGGATATTTCGGCGGCAAGACCGACATTATCTTGCAAAGGCTGATTGAAATTTGGGAATCGATGCCGCAGATGTTTATTCTGATTATTGTTGCAAGCGTGTTTGTGCCGAGTTTTTGGACGCTGCTGGCGATTTTGCTGCTGTTTTCATGGACGGAACTGACGGGAATGGTACGGGCAGAATTTCTGCGGGCGCGCAATTTTGAGTACGTCAAGGCGGCAAAAGCGATCGGCGTCGGAAATTTCCGCATTATCCGGCGGCATATTCTGCCTAATGCTCTGGTGGCGACGGTAACGTTTGTGCCGTTTATTATGGCGGGAGCGATTGTGGCATTGACGGCGCTTGATTTTCTCGGACTGGGACTCGGACATGAATATCCGTCGCTCGGCGATTTGGTGCGCCAGGGAAAAGACAATCTGCAGGCACCGTGGATTGGGCTGAGCATCTTTTTTGTACTGTCTATGCTGTTGACGGCATTGATTTTTGTCGGCGAAGGCGTTCGCGACGCAATGGATAAGAGGAAATTATGACGGAGCCGGTGTTGGAAGTCAAAAGTCTGAACGTCCGTTTTATTGATGAAAACGGCGGGCTGTTTTCGGCGGTGTTTAACAGCAGTTTTGCGGTCAATCAGGGCGAAGTGCTGGCGATTGTCGGCGAATCCGGCTCGGGAAAGTCGGTAACGGCGTTGTCGCTGCTGGGGCTGATTAATCCGAAAAAAGTTTTGTATAAAAGCACAAATTCCATATTGTTTGAGGGACGGGAACTTACCTCGCTCAGCGAAAACGAGTGGCAGGACATCAGAGGCAATGAAATCGGCATGGTGTTTCAGGAACCGATGAGCTCGCTTAATCCGCTGATGAAAGTCGGCGAACAGGTGGCGGAGGTTATCCGCGTCCACAAAAGAGTGTCGGAGAAGAAAGCCCGGGCGAGAGCGCGCTATTTGCTGCGGCTGGTAGGAATTGACCATGCGGACGAACGGATGGAGGCGTACCCGTTTGAACTGTCCGGAGGACAGCGGCAGCGCGTTATGATTGCGATGGCGGTTGCCAACCATCCCAAAGTCCTTATTGCCGACGAACCGACGACAGCGTTGGATGTAACCGTGCAGAAACAGATTTTGGAGCTGATTCTGCGGCTGAAAGAAAAATTCGGCATGGCGGTTGTGTTTATTTCTCACGATTTGAATGTGGTCAAGAAAATTGCTAACCGCGTGTTGGTTATGCGGCAAGGGGTTATTGTCGAGCAGGGCAGCGTCGGCAATATTTTTAACGCGCCAATCCATCCGTATACAAAGGAACTGCTGGCAGCGTTTCACCATACGGCGCCGCGGCAGGATTTTAAATCCCGCAAGTTGATGGAAGCGCGGGACATATCGGTCAGCTTTGTACTGAAAAAGAATCTGTGGGGGAAACCGGTTACAAAGATTGATGCGGTGCGGAATGTTTCGCTTGCACTTTACGAGGGCAAGACGCTCGGCGTTGTCGGCGAATCCGGTTCGGGAAAAACGACTCTTGGCATGTGTCTGGCGGATTTGACCAAGTACCGGGGGGAAATATTGACGGCGAAGTCGGTACATATTCGCAACGAAAAGGACTTTCGCAAAAATGTCCAGATTGTGTTTCAGGATCCGTATAATTCCCTTAACCCACGGATGACAATCGAAGAGATTGTTGGTGAAGGGCTGGCTGTGCATTTTCCGAGGCTGAGCGGTGAAGAAACAACGGCAAAGGTCAAGAAAGTTCTGAAAGAGGTCGGGCTGTCCGGCGAGGAAATCTTAGCAAAATATCCGCATGAGTTTTCCGGCGGACAGCGGCAGAGAATTGCCATTGCGCGCGCATTGGCCGTGGAGCCGAAAATTATGATATTAGATGAACCGACATCGGCATTGGACGTAACCGTGCAGGCGGAGATTATCGCGTTGCTTAAGAGGATACAGAATGCGACGGGCATTGCGTATCTGTTTATTTCGCACGATATGCGGGCGGTGCGGGAAATTTCGCACGAGGTGGCAGTTATGCGCCGGGGGCGGATTGTTGAGCAGGGGACGGCAGATGAAATTTTTAATAATCCGCAGACTCCTTATGCACGGGAGCTTATCGGGGCTGCTTTGAATTAGCTGTCGGAGGTTGAACCAGACGCAGGTGATTGAATCAGCCGCTGAAGACTGTAGCGGATTTTCAGCTTTGTTAGTCTGGGGCTTATCAGGGATTGAGTTAGCCGCCGGAGATTGCGGCGGATTTTTCAGTTTGGTCAGTCCGAGTTTTATCAGGGATTAAATTGGCTGCCGGAGGTTATGACGGAACGGCGGGGCTTTTCCAGAGAAAAAGCGGCAATTATTTGTATTTGGCGACAGCATCCTCAAAACAGGCGGATAACGCCGCGCAAAAATCGGTTTGGGACAGCGGGGAATTCTTGTTGTCGGAAGCTTCTGACGACTTGGCAGCCGGTGTATTGGCGCGGTTCGGACAATCGGCGGCAGCCCGGGCGCGCATGATAGGATAAAAGGAAGATGTTTCGGCGGCGAGGCGTTGTAATCCGGCGGTACGGGGACTGTCTGCGAGTGTCAAAACGATATCGGCGGCAGCAAACAGGCGTTCTCCTTCCGAAAAGCTTTTATTGACAAGAATGCAACGGGTTACGCCGTTAAACAGAGCGGGAACGGGCAGGCTGTTGCGGGTAATGCCTTTCGTTTCCAAAAAGGTTATTTGTTGCTGTGCGGCCAATACGGAAATTTCATTAAAGGATGGAAATTCCGACAGTTGGGCAGGGAAAATCTGATTGAGGGAAACCGGCTGCAATGCGGGAGGCTGAATGTTGCAGCCTGCGGCAATATCAGTTTGGGGGGCGCCTGTCTCCCGGTTATTCGCCTGAGAAGCGGAACGGGAGTTTTTTATTTTGAAGGCTTTACTGCCGGGAATTTGCGTTATATTAAAAACAGGCAGCCCGCAGCGGCCTTTTTGGCCGGAAGGCGTATATTTGCGGCGGGTGAAAAAGTTTATGCCGTCGTCGGGCCGGCGGTTATTGTTTTCGCGCATGCGGTTAATTGCCTGCAAACGGACGAAAACTTCATCGGATACAGTAAGCGAGCGGTTGACGGCCTCTTGGAGATTCAAATAGGGACGGCCGAAAATCGTAATATTGTTTTGCCGCATAATGTTTTCAGGCGTTTCTGCTTGCGGACTTTCAGCAGAGAACAACGGAAAATAATATTCTGTTTTGCTGCAGTATCTTTTTTTGTAAAATTCGCCGAAATCATCGTCCCAGGCAAGGGCGGCGCTGTTTGCGCCTGCAATGACGCAATTTACGGCGGCGGAGCTGTCCTGAGAAAGGGAACGGGCATTTGCAGGAGCAGCGGCCGCGGCGGCATAAGCCTGAGCGTATGCCCGCAGCATGGCCGGAGCGCGGCACAGTCCGGTTTCATAAATTTCGGGAAAAACGTCTTTGACATCATAGGCGAAAGCGCAGGTAACGGCGAGTGCATCCCGTTCGGACAGGCAGCCGTTCAAATAGAGGTTGGTAAAAGAAGGGGAACCGTTTGGTGCTGCGGTTATTTTTTGCATGGCGTATCTGGATTGTCGGACTACTTCCGGAAGCTGTTTGGCGATTGAGGACATATCTCCGGCGGTGAGAATAACCGTTCGGGGGGTGTGAACGTGTGCATTTGGGCTGTCCGAGCAGTTTTGCAGGCGGTAGAAGATGCCGTTTTGCAGGCATTCGCGGATAATGCTGCGGCCAACGGGAGAATGTTCGCAAACGGTGTTCAGCAGGGTTGCCAGATATTGTTTTTCCGTTTCAGTGCCACCCAGCAGGCCGCTTTCCAGTGCGGCAGCAACGCCGGAATCGCAAAAGTCCGTGCGAAACAGCCTCTTGCTATAAATTTCGGCAAATTTTTCCCGTTTGAGAGCTATGGCGGCAAGCAGCCGGTTCATATTTTGGCTTATGGTTTCATTTTCAGCCGTCAGCCTCTGCAATTCGGCATTGATATGCCCTTTTTCTGCCTGAAGGGCTGCCGTAGTTGAAACCGCCGGCCTGCAGGATGTCGATTTCCTTTTTCAGCGTTTCTGTCGGGCGGGTAATGTCAAAGCGGGGGTAGTATTCCCGGTACTCATTGTTTGTCTGGTTAAATTCATCGCGGAATTTTTGCAGTTGCTGCTGGTAAAACAAAGTCTTGACTTTGAGGGGAAAACCTTGTTTCTGAGGATGCGCTCCAGGCATATAATTAGCGCCGGGAACAGGTCGGCGGGAAGCTCCCGGAATGGAAATCTCCTTATAATCTTCGTTCAGATTTTCCATAATGAAGCGGTTGAGAAAGATTTCCCCTTCTTTGCGAAAAACAGGCGGAAGAATGGCAAGCAGGCGGGTTTTGAACATATTGGCACGATCCAGCCATGCAGTATCCTGTTCGGCTTGGAATTGTTTGGCGGCAATGGCTCCTTCCAGCGATTTCAAACGCTGAAGGCCTTTTTCTATTTTGCCGGCGTTTTCGGCATGCCGGGTTTTCAGGATGACAATCTGCTGCGGTTCCGGCTCCTGTTTGGTGAAGAGCTTCAGGGAAGTTTCTTTGTCGGGAAGCCGGAGCAGATTTTGATATTTTTGTATATACGGAAGTTCTTCAAAAGTGATGGTGTCAGTTTTGAGGTATTTATCGGCAGCAATATCGTTTTGATCAACCATAGTCATTTCGCATACAAAATAATCTTCATTACTTTAATAATAGCTTAAAATTTGCGGGTTGGCAAGCATAAACCGGAAAAATCTCATGGCGTTTCAGCCCGCGTCTTGTTGCCGGCGTGCTTGCCGAGCGGGGGGCAGGCGGGGTTGCCGAGCGGAAAACAGGGCTGGCAGGAAAAATTTTGCTTGCAAAATATTTAATCTTCTGCTATGATATCCATGTTATGGATTTTTGCATCCAACCGTATGAATGATTAAGGAGGTGGAATCATGGCTAAATGTGCTATTTGTCAGAAAGCTGCTCACTTTGGTAATGGAGTCAGCCATTCCCATAGAAGGTC
>ENA-ORRU01001756-ORRU01001756.1-human-gut-metagenome-genome-assembly--contig:-NODE-1756-length-12425-cov-3.170493_pt1 | contig 12425 bp, 6 predicted proteins | sample MGYA00242184_ERZ509151 | MGnify/ENA primary metagenome ERZ509151 (study PRJEB26280, sample SAMEA2338667) | human gut metagenome | biome: human gut; feature: human-associated habitat; material: faeces... | reverse complement strand
AATTAAAAAATTAATTAAAAATATTCTATTAAACCTTATAACAAATTCTTAATTAGAAAACTCATTTATCTTATTATTCGCCCTTTCAAAATATCTTTCATAAGCTTTCTTGCAATAATTCTCATGTTTGCTTTTTAATCCTACGGGAGGATTTTCAAATTTATAAGGACCGTTTACTTTCCAACCCGTGAGTATTCCGATATTAATCGCATCAACGGGACATCTGAAAGCGCAACTTGAACACATAACGCATTTATTTTTGAATTTTATATTATTATTTTCATCGTTATAAATATTATTTACGGGACATTTTTTAACGCATAAATTACAATGAGTGCATATATTTTTTACTTTAAATAATCTTCCGTTTATTTTCATCGCGGGATGTTCGATTCTAAATATAAAAGCTATTAATCTGCCGAAAGGAATTTTTTTTAATAAATGCTTTTTTCCTTGCAAAATTTCTTTAACTTCTATCGAACATAAAGATTTTGCCGTTTTCCACATTTTTGAAGCGGTCTCATCCGTATGTCTGAATATCATATTATAAGGCATAATATAATGATATTCGTTTGTTAAAATATATCCTTTTGGTTTTAATCTCGCAATTAAAGGTTCTGAAGAAATATTATTTATAGTCAAAGGCTCGCCCGAAGTTTTTATTATAAATATTTTTTTATTTTTAGTTTTTGGAAATAATTTTATAATATCAAAAATCGGATATGGAGCGTTAAATCCATGAATCGGATAAGCGATTCCCACATAATCGAAATTTTCGGGATTCGGCATATTTTCAAAATTATCGCCTACTTTATAAAGCAGAGTTTCAATTTTATTTTCTTCAAAATTTTTCTTATATTCTCTCGCAACTTTTTCCGTATTGCCCGTGCCTGAAAACCAATATATAACCGCTTTTTTATTCATTTAATTAAACCTTTATTTTTTAAATTTAATAATTTTAAAAATTTTTTCATTATTAAAATTCTTTCGTTAAAATTTCTTATAACAAGCCTTAAAATCTTTATCGAAATAATAAATCATATTTTCGTTTTTATCATGCGAATTATAATAAACTTGAGCGTAAAAAGGATTTTTCTTTGCAAGTTTATCGAAGTTCCAAGTATGATTTTCAAAACATTTCTCGCACCAATGCCCCGCTTTTATTATCGTTGTAGGTTTCGCTTTAAATTTATGTCCTTCTGAACATTCCCATAATAATTTTATTTCTAAATTTTCCATTTTTTCGCTTAAAAGTTTTCCGCCTCTAAACTCCGCCGCTTCTTTCAAATCTTCAATATTTATTTCATTATCTTTTTTATTTTCATTATAACCATGATTTAAAAGTTTAGCGTTATTTATATTTTTAAGCTCTTCATAATTTATATAATTTCCTTCAAAGTCTTTATTTTCTTTAAGCAAATTAAAATCGCTCCATTTTTTCGGCATATTCTCATAATTTTTCACGCTTCCAAATGCCGATATAATTTTTCCAAATTCTTTATTTTTATACCAATAACGAGGAGAATTTGAATCAAGTAAAAGCCTTTCAATTGCAAAAATTTTTATCAATTTTGAAGGAACGATTTTTGCAAGCGAATAATACCAATGCTTTTTTGCAATCTCTTTCCAATAATCGTTTATAGAATCTCTTTGATAATGAAATAATTTTTCTAACTTGTCGCCGTCATAATACCAAACGCCATGAAAATTGCGAGTCGCATTCCAATTTGGCTGCATATATTTTTTACCGTTTCCGCCGATTAACTTAAAACCTTCGTCAAAAATATCGTATCCTATCATTCTATTTTCCGCTTTGCTTCCTAAATTAAAGACTCCGCACCAAAAATAATTGTCAAGTTTATTTTTTAAATCTTCTTCGATTATTCTTTTCATTAAATATCCGCTATCTCTTGCGGTAATCCATTCTAAAGGAGCGTTATAACAAGTATGAAACATTAAACCATCGCTCATATTGTCGGTAAGCATTCTATTATGAAGCATCGCTGTTTGTCTTATTATCGCTCTATTTTTAAGAGAAGATTCTAAAATATATCTTTCGGCTTTAAGTTTATAATAAGAATAAAGGTCGTAATTACTTATTATTAAAGGGTCGCCTACTCTCGCCCAAGGATTTTTTTCGTTTCTATTTCCGTATAAACCGACAGTAGATATATGAATTAATTTTTTATTTTCGTCAATTTCTAAAATTGTATCGACTATATTTTTTGTTCCCAAATAATTTGATTTATAATTTAACTCTAAAAATTTATCGGATTTCGGAGGAATAATCGCTGCAAGATTAAAAATATAATCGGCGTCTTTAATCAATTTTTCGCAGTCTTCTTTATTTTCAATATTTCCAATGATTATTTCAATTCTATTTTTGTATTTGCTTTTTAATTTTGTAGCTTTTTTAACGCCCTCTTTTCGTATCAAAACTTTTATAATTTCTATCTCGTCAATTTCAGATAACTGCCTTAAGGTTTCAACGCCCATATTTCCCGTTGAACCCGTTAATGCTATTTTATATTTCATTCTAATTTCCACACTTGTTTAATTTAAAAAATTGTATAATATAATTTTATTTTTATCAATTTTAAGTTTTATTCCTTTCTAAAAATTCCATAATAAGTTATCTATTAATCCTTAAGAAGTATTAAATATATATAATTGAAAAAGTTTAAAATAATATTGTATTGTATTGTATTGTATTGTATTGTATTGTAGAATTTACATCCGCTCATTTTTCATGCTCTCCTTTTTCGACAATTACAAATTACAATCAATTTTTTAAATATTATACATATTTTATAAAAATTGTCAAGCAATATAATTACACTTAACAATTATTTTAAAGGAATTATAACATATTAAATAAAAATGTCAATAGCATAAGTCATTTATATGATAAAAAAACCGATAATATTACAAATGAATAATATGGAATCTCAAATAATTCATAAGCCCGTTATGATTAACGAAGTTTTAAGTTTTATACCCGAAAATTCAAATATCGTTATAGACGCCACTTTGGGCGAAGGCGGACATACTAAAGCTATGTTAGATTTGAATCTTGAGGTTCATAGTTTTGAAAGAGATAAAAATATTTTGGAAATAGCGAAAAAAAGATTGGCGGATTATAAAAAATTTTATTATTATAATAACACTTACGATAAAATGATTGATTCGCTTCCAAAAAATATAATTGGAAATGTAGATTTTATTCTTTACGATTTGGGAGTTTCAATGTTTCATTTCAAAAAAGCCGAAAGAGGATTTTCTTTTAACGAAAATAATAAACTCGATATGCGACTTGGAATAAATAAAATAAACGCTTATGAAGTAATTAATAAATACGAAAAAAAAGATTTGGAGAGAATATTTAAAGAATACGGAGAGATTAAAAATTATTCAAAATTAGCCGAAATAATAATTAAAGAAAGAAATAAAAAAAATATAGAAACGGCAAAAGAATTGGAAAATATTATATTTCATAATTCTGATAAATCTAAAAAATACGGAAAAATTAATCCCGCGACTTTAATATTTCAAGCTATTAGAATCGAAGTTAATGACGAACTTAATATATTAAAAAAATCTATAGAAAATATAAAAAATATTTTACAAATTGTTGACAATCCACATTTACCTATGATATTATTATATGGCACATATTTTGTAAATTGGAAATATGTAGCTCTTATATATTAAGGGTGATTAAAATAAGCAATAAAAGTAGTATAATTAGATAATTTAAAAAAGTGTAGGGACGTAAGACTTACAGACGTCCATAGAGTTAAAAAATAATAAAATCTCCTACACTTTTTTGTATTGCTCAAAAATTAAATAAAGAGGAATTAAACATTTAGTCAATGTAATAAAAATCAAAATCGATTTAGGGCAGTAAGGTTTTGAGGACTATAATATACTAATGTTTAAGAGGGACTTTATTTAATAAAAGTTAGAATTTTATTTCTACATAAATATATCTGCTCAAACAATAATTATGAAGTGCGAAGTGCAAAAAGCACACTTCCCACATCAAAAAAGGGAGTTGATTTATTTGCTAACAGACTTAAATTATGAAAAGACAACAAGAAAAACATTTGCAAGAATTGGCGATTTTATAGAAATGCCAAATCTTATTGAAGTTCAAAAAGATTCTTATGACTGGTTTGTAAAAGAAGGATTAGGAGAGGTATTAAAAGATATTTCACCAATCGTTGATTACTCTGGAAATTTAGTTCTTGAATTTTTCGATTATTACATGGAAGAAAAAACAAAATATTCATTAGAAGAAGCAAAAGAAAGAGATGCAACTTACTCTACAAGATTACATGTAAAAGTAAGGCTTATTAATCGTGAAACAGGAGAAATAAAAGAACAAGAAATTTACTTAGGTGATTTTCCATTAATGACAGACAGTGGTACATTCGTAATAAATGGTGCAGAGAGAGTTGTAGTAAGCCAATTAGTACGTTCACCAGGATGTTATTATGAATCAGACTATGATAAAGCTGGTAAAAAATTGTACAAGGCTACGGTTATGCCAATTAGAGGAGCATGGCTAGAGTATGAAACAGACAGCAATGACATATTCTATGTAAGAATAGATAGAACAAGAAAATTACCTGTAACAGTTCTTTTAAGAGCAATTGGATTAGTTACAGATGACCAAATTGTTGAACTATTTGGAGAAGATGAAAAAATACTTGCTACTATAGCAAAAGACACAGTAAAAACAAGTGAAGAAGCAATAGTAGAAATATACAAAAAATTAAGACCAGGAGAACTTCCAACAGTAGATGCAGCAAGAAACTTATTTAACAATTTATTCTTTGATCCAAGAAGATATGATTTAGCAAAAGTAGGAAGATATAAATTTAATAAAAAATTAAATTTAGCATCAAGAATTGCTGGACAAGTAGCATTTAACGACATAATGAATAACGAAACAGGAGAAATATTAGTAGAAAAAGATAGTGTTATTTCAAAAGAAGCAGCAAAAGAAATTCAAAACTCAGGAATAAACATTGTTGATGTAAAAGTAAATGACAAAAAAGTAAGAATAATAGGAAATGGAACAGTAGATATCCATTCATATGTAGACACAGAAAAACTAGGAATAAAAATTAAAGAACTAGTAAATTACGAAGTGTTAAAAAATATTTTAGACAACACAGAAGAAAAAGACTTAAAGAAAGTAATAGAAGAAAGAGAAGAAGAATTAGTACCAAAACATATTGTAACAGAAGACATGATTTCATCAATCAACTACTTATTAAACTTACAATATGATTTAGGAAAAGTTGATGATATAGATCACTTAGGAAATAGACGTATAAGATGTGTTGGTGAATTACTACAAAACCAATTTAGAATAGGTCTTACAAGATTAGAAAGAGTTGTTCGTGAAAGAATGACAATACAAGACTTAGATGTTATAACACCACAAACATTAATAAATACAAAACCTATTACATCATCAATAAGAGAATTCTTTGGTAGTTCACAATTATCACAATTTATGGACCAAACAAACCCATTATCAGAATTAACACATAAAAGAAGAATTTCAGCATTAGGACCTGGTGGACTTTCTAGAGAAAGAGCAGGATTCGAAGTACGTGACGTTCACTATACACACTATGGAAGACTTTGCCCAATAGAATCTCCAGAAGGACCAAACATTGGATTAATTTCTGCACTTTCAACATTTGCAGTAATAAATGAATATGGATTTGTAGAAACACCATATAGAAAAATAGATCCAAAAACACACAAAATAACAGACGAAGTTGTATATATGACAGCTGACGAAGAAGATGGATGCGTTATAGCACAAGCAACAGAGCCAATGACAAAAGACGGAAAATTCAAAAATAAGATGGTAAGGGTAAGATACTTAGATGAAGTAACAGAAGTTGAACCAGATAGAGTAGATTACGTAGATGTATCACCAAAACAATTAGTATCAGTTGGTGCAGCTATGATACCATTCTTAGAGCATGATGATGCTAACCGTGCATTAATGGGAGCAAACATGCAACGTCAAGCAGTTCCTCTAATGATTACAGATTCGCCAATAGTTGGAACAGGTATAGAATATAAAGCAGCAAAAGACTCAGGAATAACAGTACTTGCAAAACATGATGGTGTAGTAGAAAAAGTTACTGGTGACGAAATAATTATAAAAACAAAATCAGGAGAAAAAGATACATACAGATTACGTAAGTTCAAAAGAACAAATGGTGGAACATGTATTAACCAACATCCAATAGTTGTAAAAGGAGAAAAAGTTAAAGCAAGAGATGTAATAGCAGATGGACCTTCTACACAAAATGGAGAAATGGCACTTGGTAAAAATGTTCTTATAGCTTTCACAACTTGGGAAGGTTATAACTACGAGGATGCTATATTATTAAGTGAAAGATTAGTAAAAGAAGATGTTTATACATCTATACATATAGAAGAATATGATTGCGAATGTCGTGATACAAAACTTGGAGCAGAAGAAATAACAAGAGATATTCCAAATATAGGTGAAGAAAACTTAAAAGACTTAGACGAAAACGGAGTTATAAGGATTGGTGCAGAAGTAAGACCAGGAGATATATTAGTAGGAAAGGTTACTCCAAAAGGAGAAACAGAGTTATCAGCAGAAGAAAGATTACTTCGTGCAATATTTGGAGAAAAAGCAAGAGAAGTAAGAGATACATCTTTAAGAGTACCACATGGAGAAGCTGGAACAATAGTAGATGTAAAAGTTTACAACAGAGACAATTCAGACGAACTTGGACCTGGAGTAAATGAAGTAATTAGAGTATATATAGCTCAAAAAAGAAAAATATCAGTTGGAGATAAAATGGCTGGACGTCATGGTAACAAAGGTGTTATTTCAAGAATATTACCAGTTGAAGATATGCCATTTATGCCAGATGGAACACCAGTTGATGTTGTTCTAAACCCATTAGGTGTGCCTTCTCGTATGAACTTAGGTCAAGTTTTGGAAGTTCATCTAGGTGCAGCTGCAAGATTACTAGGAATAAAAGTTGCAACACCAGTATTTGATGGTGCAACAGAAGAAGACATAGTAAAATTATTAAAAGAGTCTGGACTATCAGAAGATGGTAAAACAATACTTTATGATGGAAGAACAGGAGAACCATTTGATAAACCAATTACAGTTGGTGTAATGTACATGTTAAAACTTCACCACTTAGTTGATGACAAAATACATGCTCGTTCAACTGGACCATACTCATTAGTAACACAACAACCTCTAGGAGGTAAAGCTCAATTTGGTGGACAAAGATTTGGAGAGATGGAAGTTTGGGCACTAGAAGCATATGGTGCTGCATACACATTACAAGAAATCTTAACAATCAAATCTGATGATGTTGTAGGAAGAGTAAAAACTTACGAAGCAATAGTTAAAGGAGAAAACGTTCCAGAACCAGGAGTACCAGAAAGCTTTAAAGTTTTAGTAAAAGAACTACAAAGTTTAGGACTAGATGTTCGTCTATATTCAGAAGATGACAAAGAATTAGAGCTAAAAGAAAATATAGATGAAGGAATAGATTTTAACTTAGAAGAATTAAATAAAGTATTGCCAGAAGAAACAGCAGTTAATGATGAAGACTTAGAAGAATTTTCAACAGAAGAACTAGATGACGAAGAGCCACTAGACGAAGATGATTTGTTAGATGATGAAATATTTGATAACGATTTAGGAAAAGACAATTTATTAAATGATGACGACATAATGGACGAATAAAAATTAAAATGCGAAAATATGGGCGCATGATTGCGCCCAAAACAAAAACTTAATTGAATAGAACAATATAAAATAAAATTAAATCACAAGAAGGAATTGTTCGAGCAGTGTATATTTAATTTTAGAGATATTGTGGCCTAATGCAGGGGCGCATAAGTGTACCTGCAAGAATGAAAAATGAAGAATAAATGATACAAAAATTCTTTAAATTTTTGAAGGGGGAAGAAAACCTTAATGGAAAACAAAGAAGTAAAAGATGAATTAGAAATATTCAACAAATTAAAAGTTGGGCTAGCATCTGATGACAAAATAAGAGAATGGTCAAAAGGTGAAGTAAAAAAACCAGAGACAATCAATTATAGAACATTAAAACCAGAAAAAGATGGATTGTTCTGCGAAAAAATATTTGGACCTACAAAAGACTGGGAATGTCATTGTGGAAAATATAAAAGAGTAAGATATAAAGGGATAATATGCGACAGATGTGGTGTTGAAGTAACAAAATCAAAAGTAAGACGTGAAAGAATGGGACATATAGAACTTGCTGCACCAGTTGCACACATTTGGTATTTTAAAGGAATTCCAAGTAGAATAGCTTTAGTATTAGATATTTCACCAAGAAGCCTAGAAAAAGTTATATACTTTGCATCTTACATAGTAATAGATAAAGGAACATCAGACTTAACAAAATGCCAGATCTTAACAGAAAAAGAATACAGAGAAGCAGAAGAAAAATTTGGTAAAGGTTCATTTGTTGCTAAAATGGGAGCAGAAGCAATAAGAACATTATTGCAAGAAGTTGATATAGAAAAATTATCAGCAAAACTTAAAAAAGAAATAGAAAAAGCAAGTGAACAAAAAAGAGCAAAACTTATAAAAAGATTAGATACAGTAGAAAGTTTTAGACTATCTGGTAACAAACCAGAATGGATGATAATGAGTGTTATTCCAGTAATACCACCAGAGTTAAGACCAATGGTTCAATTAGATGGTGGAAGATTTGCTACATCAGATTTAAATGATTTATATAGAAGAGTTATAAACAGAAACAATAGATTAAAAAGATTATTAGAATTAGGTGCACCAGAAATAATTGTAAGAAACGAAAAAAGAATGTTACAAGAATCTGTAGATGCATTAATAGATAATGGAAGACGTGGAAGACCAGTAACAGGTGCTGGAAACAGAGCATTAAAATCTTTATCAGATATGCTAAAAGGAAAACAAGGACGTTTCCGTCAAAACTTATTAGGAAAACGTGTTGACTACTCAGGACGTTCAGTTATCGTTGTAGGACCAGAACTAAAAATTTATCAATGTGGACTTCCAAAAGAAATGGCAATAGAGCTATTTAAACCTTTTGTAATGAAAGAATTAGTTGGAAGAGGATTAGCACATAACATAAAAAATGCAAAAAGAATGGTAGAAAAATTAAGACCAGAAGTATGGGATATATTAGAAGAAGTAATTACTGATCATCCAGTAATGCTAAACCGTGCTCCTACACTACATAGACTAGGTATTCAAGCATTTGAGCCAGTATTAGTAGAAGGAAGAGCAATAAAACTTCATCCATTAGTTTGTACAGCATTCAATGCTGACTTCGACGGTGACCAAATGGCAGTTCACGTTCCATTATCACCAGAAGCACAAGCAGAAGCAAGATACTTAATGTTATCTGTAAATAACCTTTTAAAACCACAAGATGGTAAACCAGTTACAGTACCAACACAAGATATGATACTTGGTAGTTACTATCTAACAATGCAAATAGATGGAGAAAAAGGTGAAGGTATGTACTTTAAAGACGTTGACGAAGCATTACTTGCTTACCAAAACGGAGACGTTGGATTACATGCAAAAATAAAAGTAAGAGTAACAAAGGAAATAGATGGAGAAAAGAAAACAAAAACAATAGTAGCAACAGTAGGAAGACTTATATACAATGAAGAAATTCCACAAGATTTAGGATTTGTAGATAGAACAGACCCAGAAAAAGAATTTGACCTAGAAATAGACTTTGCAGTTATGAAAAAGAATCTAGGAACAATTATTGCGAAATGTATAGATAAACATGGATTAAACAGATCAGCAGAATTACTAGACTATATTAAAGCATTAGGATATAAATATGCTACAAAAGGTGCATTTACAGTGTCTGTACATGATGTTGCAGTACCAAAAGCTAAAAAGAAAATATTAGCAGATAGTGAAAAACAAGTAGAAGAAGTATGGAAACAATATAAACGTGGTTTAATAACAGAAGATGAAAGATATTCATCAATAATTAAAATATGGGAAAAAGCAACAAATGACGTTACAGAAGCAATGAAAGACAACTTTGATGAATTAAACCCAATATACATGATGGCTCAATCAGGAGCAAGAGGTAACATGAACCAATTACGTCAAATCGCAGGTATGCGTGGACTTATGGCTAATACATCTGGTAAAGCAGTTGAAATACCAATTAGATCTTGCTTTAGAGAGGGACTTGATGTTCTAGAATACTTCATTTCCTCACATGGTGCTAGAAAAGGTTTAGCAGATACAGCTTTAAGAACAGCCGATTCTGGATACTTAACAAGAAGATTAGTTGATGTTGCTCAAGACATAATCGTAAGAGAACATGACTGTGGAACAACAGAAGGAATAGAAATAGAAGATATTAAAGATGGAAATCAAATAATAGAAAAATTACATGAAAGACTAATAGGAAGATATGCACTTCATGATATAGTAAATCCAACAACAGGTGAATTAATTGTTGATAATGATACACTAATTACACCAGACATAGCAGATAAAATTATAAATGCTGGAATAAACAAAGTAGAAGTTCGTTCAGTATTAGAATGTAAAACAAAACACGGTGTATGTGCTAAATGTTATGGTATGGGACTTGCAACAAGAAAAGAAGTAAACATAGGAGAAGCAGTTGGTATTATAGCAGCACAATCAATTGGTGAACCAGGTACACAGCTTACAATGAGAACATTCCATACAGGTGGTGTAGCTGGAGGAGATATTACACAAGGTTTACCTAGAGTTGAAGAGTTGTTTGAAGCTAGAAAACCAAAAGGATTAGCAGTAATTTCCGAAATAGATGGAACAGTAAAAATAGAAGAAGTTAAAAAGAGAAAAGAAGTTACAGTTACAAGCAAAGACAACTCAAAAACATATGTTATTAGCTTTGGTTCAAAACTAAAGGTAAAAGAAGGAGACCAAATAAAAGCTGGTGATCCAATTACAGAAGGTTCAATAAATCCAAATGAAATATTAGATATAAAAGGACCAGAAGGAGTATATAATTATTTAACATCAGAAGTACAAAAAGTTTATAGAAACCAAGGTGTTGATATCAATGATAAACATATAGAAGTTATAGGAAGACAAATGTTAAAAAGAATTAGAGTTGATGATAATGGTGATACTTCAATGTTTGCAGGTTCATTAGTAGATATACATGAATTTAATGAAGAAAACGAAAAAATAAAAGAAGAAGGACTAAGACCAGCAACAGGAACAAGAGCATTACTAGGTATAACAAAAGCATCATTAGCAACAGAAAGTTTCTTATCAGCAGCATCATTCCAAGAGACAACAAGAGTATTAACAGAAGCTGCAATAAAAGGAAAAGTAGATTCATTAATAGGTCTAAAAGAAAATGTAATCATAGGAAAATTAATTCCAGCAGGAACAGGAATGCCAGGTTACAGAAACATAAAGATAAATACAGAAGAACAAGAAGAACAAACAGGCGAATCAGTAGAATAAACAAAAACCTCAATAGATATTTAAAATCTATTGAGGTTTTTTGTTGGACAGAAAAATTGTAATGTTAAAATTTAAAATCTTTATTGCTTTATAATAATCTAAATGGTAGAATTAGACTAATAAATCAAAAGATTAGGAGGAGTTTTATATGAAAAAATCATCAATAGTAATTTTAGCAGTAATAGCAATTGTAATTATTATAATTGCGATGTTTGTATCAAGTTATAATAGCATTGTTGCAAAATCAGAAGAAGTTGATAATAAATTTGCTACAATTGATACACAACTACAAAGAAGAGCAGATTTAATACCAAATTTAGTTAATACAGTAAAGGGGTATGCGAAACAAGAACAAGACGTTATAAACTCAGTAACAGAAGCAAGAGCAAAATTGGCTGGGGCTACAACAGTTTCGGACAAAGCAAAAGCAGATGAAGAATTAACAAGTGCATTAAACAGATTAATGGTAGTAGTTGAAAATTATCCAGATTTAAAATCTTCACAAAACTTTATTCAACTTTCAGACGAGTTATCAGGAACAGAAAATCGTATTGCAACAGCAAGAAGAGACTATAACGAAGCTGTAAAAGAATATAATTTAAAAATTAAAAGATTTCCTACAAATTTAATGGCAGGAATGTTTGGATATAGTCAAAGAGATTATTTTGAAGCTTCAGAACAAAGTAAGGAGGTTCCAAATGTTAACTTTGACTAAAAATAAAAAGCTCTTTGGACTAATAATGCTAATATTTACAATATTAGCATTTTATTATACAACATACGCGGTAGTAAGTCCTAAAACTAATTTTTATGTGAATGACTATGCAGATGTATTATCAGAAGAAACAGAAAACTATATATTAAATTCAAA
>ENA-ORRU01001747-ORRU01001747.1-human-gut-metagenome-genome-assembly--contig:-NODE-1747-length-12450-cov-2.363534_pt1 | contig 12450 bp, 9 predicted proteins | sample MGYA00242184_ERZ509151 | MGnify/ENA primary metagenome ERZ509151 (study PRJEB26280, sample SAMEA2338667) | human gut metagenome | biome: human gut; feature: human-associated habitat; material: faeces... | reverse complement strand
ACTCTACATAGTCAGTTTGATTACCATGTGCGGCAAAAACTTCGATTTCAGACAACCCCAAATTCTTTCCATTCCCATCTGTTGCCTCAAAACGAATCCATTTCACCTTTTTCTTAGGGAAAGAGATACTTTTCGGGCTTCCATCATTGGGAATAGCTGTTACACTAAGCTGAGATCCATCACTGAAATGAAGAGTTCCACCGGCAAGGTGTTCAGCAAGAGATACCCGGTCATACAGCACCACTCGATCCACACACACTTCTTCATCCCATTCCAACTGTGCCCACGGGGTATACATGACTCCCCACGATGTAACACTTCCCTTGCAAGCCCACTCGCCCTTATCATCATACATTATTTTACCGTCAACCAGGTTGTCGGCAGCATAATTCTCATTCAACACATTAGATACCGTGACATGCGCCCGTGGGGCTATATTATCTTGTGCTGCCTGAAGTACAAGAATATTGCTGCACCATATAGCAGCTACTAGCAATCCTTTTATTATGTTTTGATTCATCATTATATTTTTATTTATTATATGTCTGCTCTCCACATTTCCGTTCTCCTACCGCAAAAGCACAATAGGTGAGATACAACACACAAAGTAAAATGACAATAACTCCAGCCGTAATTCCGGCGTTATCTATTGCAAACCCAATAACAGGAGTTACCACTCCCCCTCCGGCTACAGCCGTCAGCATTAACCCGGAAATCTGATTCATTTTTGTGGGACACTCTTGAAATGCCATCGAGTAAATAATAGAAAATACAGACGAAGCAAAAAAGCCAATTCCGCCAATACATAATAGACTAACAGCGGGATTCTAATCAATAATACAAGCATCATGATACATGCCAGAATATTGACTTTGAAATAGCGGGCACCTGCAATGCGGGTCAGCAAGAAAGCACCGAGAAGAGCACCAACCGTTCTACTAAAGAAATATACTTGTGGAGCAAACTTCACTTGTTCCGCAGTCCAATCATACCGGATGCTCATTAATTTTGAACTGACATAATTTGTAGCGACATCCACACCTACAATAAAGAATATTCCCAAAAAAAGAATGAGTATGGTTCTATTTTTCAGCAGGTTGAAAGAATCAGAAACAGATACTTTACTCTCTTCCACCTGCTCTCTCCGAATGGGAGTAAACGTCAACCATAAAGCAAAGAATAATGTAATAGCGCCTAAAATGGGGAAACAATAATACCATTTATCATCACCAAAATGCAGGGTAGCAAATAATACAATTTCAGGACCTACCAACGAAGAGACAGCCTTGATAACCTGTCCGGCCGTCAGACTGCTAGTCAATAGCCGAGGGCTGGAAATAACATTATTCAATAACGGATTTAAAGAGATCTGTAATATGGCGTTCCCTATACCTAGCAAAACATACGCAATAACACATGTTACACTACTGTAGACCAACAATGGCAAAAACATCCCAACAACTGTTACCGCCATACTGGCGAGTACTGTATTTTTCCGTCCGTATTTACTCATTCTGTTACCAACAGGAATCCCTAAAAATAGAAACCAGATAAATACCATTGAAGGAACAAAACCTGTCATAGTTGGAGACCAATTAAAGCTCTTCTGCATATAGTCGGATGAAATACCGACTATATCACAGAATCCCATAACAAAAAAAGCGGCAAGCACGGGAATGGCTTTCAAATAAGAGTTATTCTTTACCATAACTATCACTTTAATATATGATCTACGGGTACCCAGAAGAAACGAGGCTGGTACAATGATGCCTTCTCAAATACCTTCTTCAAATCATAGGTATTAACGTTATAACACATCAATATTTTATCATTTTTCATGTATTGAGGATGTACCATTGTATTATAAGTCATCATACTGTCTTTTTCAAAATTAGGTTCATCGACCGTATAGAGCAATTTCTCATGACTAAATGCACCTTCAGGGCTGTCGGCAATATAGGAATAAATTTCTTTGGCATTTCCCGAACGATTTTGGGAAACCAACACAATTTTTTCATTTAGACTAAATACATTGAATTGCTCAGAGATATTTTTCTGAAGTCCTTCAAGTTTCGCTGTTTTAGTAGCATCCGCCTGCCAGCTAGCCCCATCCCAATACACAAAGTTCGCCAGCTTATTATCAACCAATTCAGCCTTCGCCACATGAACAACTGCCTTTGCTCCTGTCGAGTCCGACTTTGTTCCGTAAATGTAGATTGCATTTTGATAAGGCATCACTGCATGTCCATAGTGTACACCATTCTGATTGGCAGCAGGGATATTCATCTTATCAATGATCTTCATGGTTTTCACATCCAGACGAAAATAGTCACAACACATATATTCAAAACCAAAAGATCCCTCACCCACTTTCCTGAACTTGGACATGAACAAATGAAGAATACCATCTTTCACAAATCCATCTCCAGGCCAATACCAACGGGGTGAATCCCCATCCTGCTCTGCCAGTATATATGCAGAAGGATTCTTCAAATCACCACTATACAAGGTCTCCAGTTCTCCTTTCTCATTGATAATCGTAAAAGTGTTACCCATCACAAATTTAGAGTCTTTACTCCTTTTATCATCGACAACATCTCCAAAAAACGAGTCACCCCACATAAAAAGATTCCGTCCATCCTTCAAGTCTATTGATATAGCACCGTCACCTCCTGTCACTCCACTGCCAAGTCCAGGCATCAACCGTGTACACCACATTGAATCCAGTTCGACTTCCATCTGTGTTACAGATGACTTATTGTTGTTTTGGCAAGATACAAATAATGTACAGGCCAACAAATAGATAAACTTATTCATAATTCTATCTTTTTGGTTATTGTCCATAGCCTTCATTCTGCGTAATCATGTTTTGTGACAGGTCTATTTCTCTTTGAGGAATAGGAAATTTCACATGGTATTCTTTAGGAGTAGATTCCGGTTTGGCAGCCTTTATGATAGACACAAATTCTTGCGGTGTACACATCCTGGTCAAATCAAACCAACGATGTCCTTCCATCACAAATTCATGACGATACTCATTCAATACGGTCTTCTTAAATCCCTTATAGTCAGTAGGTACAGCCGTGGTCAGTCCGGCACGGTTCCTTACAGCATTAATTGCGATTACCGCCTCCTCATTAGCTCCTTGATTTATTTCATTCAAAGCTTCGGCTATAATCAAATACATCTCTGCTGTACGAATTGCCGGAAATATAGCCTCTGTATTATTCCCTTTAGGTTCGGCTTGACTATCCCAATACTTAAAAACATAGGGCTTATCGAAATCCTTAATGCTACCATCACTATAAGTAAAACTTCTCTTCAAAGTAACATCCAGGCGCTGGTCATTCTGCCGGTCAAAGCTATTCCATAAATCTTCGGTAGCATTTTCCCATCCTTGGGCATTGCTTACTCCGTCAAGGGCAGGCAATAAACGTACCAAAAACTGTGCACCTTTCCAACCTTCACTCAACGTTGCGCTAAAGTTTACTCCCCAGATTATTTCCGTATTAAAACGATTGGCCACTTTAAATAAATCACCGTAGTTTTCAAGCATAGGGAAATTCGGGATGACAGATTTAGCCTTGTCTACAGCAAGCTGGTAATGCTCCTGACTATGATGTTCTGCTGCATAAGTTAGATAAACCCTGGCTAACAAAGCTGATGCAGATGCAGGATAAGGTCTTCCTCCGCCAAAGCGTTCAGTGTACTTCAAATCGGTTTCAGCAGTCTTAAGATCCGAAAAGATCAATTCATAAATTGTCTCTTTGGAGGTCCGGCTAGTTGCATCTTCCTCTGCACTTTCAACATTATGTTCGCGTAAAGGAACATCACCAAACATCCGGATCAAATCAAAATACATCATTGCTCTAAAGAATTTTGCTTCGGCCACCAACTGATTTCTTAAAGTCACATCCATATCAATAGATGGAACTTTATCAATCACGACATTACAACATTTTATCGTTTGATAAAAATCTCTCCACAGCAATTCTACAGGCTGATTATATTGGTCTATTTGCATATTTTCCACCGATTGGTAGTCAATGCTGGTCTGATTAGTTTCCGAATTATCAGCAAACATATCCTGAAGAACCCAATAATCATTGTAGAAAGTACCACCATAGTTTTTATCCCATAACCCATTCGGAGCATATCCGATAATCAAATAATCATAAATAGCATTGGTGGCGGATATAGCATGCTGAGCTGTTTTATAATATCCTTCACTTGTAATATTCCCTTTAGGCACTTCGTCGAGGAAATCCGAACAAGCAGTGAACATGAATGCTCCACTCAATAAAATGCTTAATATGTATTTTTTCATAATCTATTCTTTTTTAAAAATTCATTCTTAAACCAAACTCATACGATTTAGACATCGGATAAGAACCATAATCAGCTCCCATTGAAAGATTGTCGTTAGAAAAACGACTTACCTCAGGATCATATCCGGAATAATTGGTGAACGTATAAATATTCTTTAATCCGGCAAAGATTGTAAGTCCCTCACAATAAAATTTCTGAAGGATGCTTTTGGGGAAAGTATAACTTAACGTGATATCTTTTATTCTGAGATATGAACCGTCTTCCACATAATGATCGGACAAAATAGTACCAGATGATTTAGTCGTGGCACGAGGATATTTATTAGTAGGATTCTCAGGAGTCCATCTTTCCAATGCTGCCACAGAATTATTTTTATGTCCGTCAAAACTTTCCAATGAAAACTTATTGAAGTTCACAATCTCATTACCTACCGCACCTTGCAAATAGACTGTCAGCCCAATGGATGAATGATCGCGCAGGTTATAAGTAAAGGTATTATTGAATCCGAAAGTAAAATCCGGATTAGCATTTCCCAACTCATATAAATCGTCCTCATTAATCACATTATCACCATTCTTATTGACATATTTACGATCACCATGTTTCAAGGTTTTTCCAGAGAAATATGGAATTTTAGACAAGTCTTCGCTCAATTGTGCTATTCCATCAGTTTTATATCCATAAATTGTACCGATAGGCTTACCCTCATTTATTTTAGTCCAATAGGTTACTCCCAAAATAGATGCCCCCGAAAGATTTTCCTGGCTTCCAGCTAAATCTGTAATTTCATTCTTATTGTAACCGAGAGTAAAATTCATATCCCAGCCGAATTTACCGGCAAAAGGTACTGCACCCAAAGCAAATTCAAAACCCTCATTACGCAGACTGCCAACATTCTTTACGGCTGTATCATAACCGGTATTAAACGACACAGGCATAGCAAGCAGCAAGTCGCGCGTATTTTTTCGGTAATAGTCCGCAGTTAAGGTAAGACGATTATTAAATAAACCCAAGTCAAAACCAAGATTCACCTGCGAAGTTGTTTCCCACTTCAAGTCTTGATTACTCAATGTATAAGGCACCACGCCGGTTGCCACTTCACTATTGCCAAAATACGCTTCTGTGTTATACATCAGCCCTTGCGAACTATATGGAGGAATTCCTTCATTGCCCACAATACCATAACTTACTCTCAACTTCATATTTGAAATGGCTTGCGCCCGCTTCATGAAATTCTCTTCTGAAATTCTCCATGCACCCGAGATTGAAGGGAAAAAGCCATATTTATTGCCCTTACCAAATTTTGAAGATCCGTCAATACGACCGGTCAGACTCATTAAATAACGACCACCGTAATTATAATTCACACGAGCCAAATAAGATAACATCTGCCATTCGGAGATACCCGAACTTGCAGCTTGACGCAACGCTCCTGATTGTATTGAGTTGAATCCTAAAAATCCGTCTGTAAAATCAGCTGTTGAAACTGCCGAATTTTCCGAGACAAAAGCTTGCGCTGTCATACCGGCCAAAGCGCTAATCGTATGCTTCTCAAAAGTGTTTGTATAGTTGACGGTATTCTCCCATACCCAGTTGTAACCGTCACGATTTCCTATGCTGGCATAGCCACCATTCGATTCTGCACGTTTAATCTCCCCGGGAGCAAAAGCCTGATCCTTTATATAGAAATAGTCAACACCGATACTAGTCTTAAAGGTTAGATTTTTAATTGGAACCCATTCTAAATAAGCATTAGCCAATGTCCGGAATGAAGTATTTCTATTTTTCGCTTCATAGGCATCTTGCACAGGATTACCCACATTATTAGTTGTAGTCAAATTGTTTTCATAAATGTAATCTCCGGATTCATTTCTCACGGGAAGAGCCGGATTCATTTCCAACGCCCAAGAAGTGATAGAAGAAGCAAATCCTCCTTCCGAGTTCGTTACTACACCATTTGAACGGCTATAACTCAGATTTACAGAAACGCCAGTCTTCAGCCATTTATTTATTTGCTGCCCCAGGTTAATACGAAAGCTTCCTTTTCCAAAATCTGAACCAATAATTATACCATCTTGCAACAGTAAATTACCGGAAACAAAATAAGTAGTTTTATCATTTCCACCTGATACTGAAATATCATAGTTCTGCATAGGTGCTGTACGGAATATCTCATCTTGCCAGTCCGTATTTAGTTTGGACAGATTATTCAACCCAGCAAAAACGGGATTTCTTTCTTCACCAGCATTGTCCGTTGCCTCATTTCCCAACTCGGCCAATTGGACCGCATTCAGCATATCCATTTTTTTAGTTACCTGCTGCAATGTGTATTTAGCTCCGATAGAGACTTTAGGCTTTCCATTCTTACCTTGTTTGGTAGTGACCAGCACCACACCATTCGCCCCACGGGCACCGTATATGGAAGTTGCAGAAGCATCTTTCAAAATTTCAATAGATTCAATATCATTGGGATTGATATTAGTCAAAGGATTAAGAGCCGGATTCTTTAAAGTCCCGGTGCTGAATGTATTTGCATCACTAATCACAGGAACACCATCAATCACATACAAAGGTTCATTGTTTCCATTAATAGAACTGGTACCTCTGATTCGAATAGAAGTTCCGGCACCTGGCTGACCCGAAGTGTTTAAAACAGCCACACCGGCTGCTCTTCCCTGAATACCCTGATCTAAAGAGGTTATCGAAGTGGCAGATAATTGTTCTGACTTAATAGTAGAAATTGACGAAGTCAGATCACTTTTCTTTTGCACACCATATCCTACCACTACCACATCAGCCAATACTTGCATATCATCTTCCAGCACTATGTGAAATTCTCTCTTTTGTGCGGTAACTTTAACGATCTTTGTTTGGTATCCTACAAAAGAAATCTCAAGTACTGATTTGTCGGGAACAGATAATGAAAACTCTCCATCCTTATTAGAAATGGTTCCATAAGTTGAACCTTGCTGTAAAATAGTAGCTCCGATAATGGGGTCACCCATTGCATCACGAACTGTACCCTTGACGTTCAAACTTTGATTCTGTGCACTAACACTTCCCAGAATAAACATCAACAACAATAAAGTTATGCTCCTAAATAAATTATTCATGTGTTTTTATGATTAGATTGTTTATTAATAAGATCCCGGATTACAAGACGCTACAATATAGTTATCCGGATTTTGTCCCCGATAAGGAGTAAAATCTTCAGTTTTGGATACTGGCGTATAAACTTCCAACACTCTTTCATTTGAAGAATAGCCATCCCCCAGCCCTGAAAGGTCTTGATAACTTTCCAATATCATTTTACGATCCGACAACTGTAATACATTATAATGAGTCATCAAAGCTTGGGACGGTGAAAACACATTATAGTGAATGGTAGATAGAGTCTTGACAGTAGCGCCGTCCATGGTAACCTGCCATGCACAATAGGAGTTTAATGTTTCCAAAGCAGCACTTGAGAATATGAATCCCCAATCAACCTGCCAAGTCAGGTCTGAATTAAACCGATGTATATCATCTTTCAAATCGGGAGTAGCTGTATCTTCTCCTTTAATAGTTTGTGATGCCAATACCCAGTCATATTTTAGCAATAACGGAATCTGCGCCAGCTCCACTGTTAAAACCAGATCTGCGGCATCCACCACACTATTATTCTCATCCATTCCATAAAAGGAGTACACTAATATTCCATTTTCATCACCGGCGATAATCTCCTCAGTGAATGTATATGGAAAGCTCAATTCCTTCACATTCAGTTCCTTTAAATAAGAACTGACTTCTTTTCCTTCGATACTTTTCTTAACCACAATTTTTGAAATCAAATCAGGATGAGACAATGACAGTTCTACAGAAACATAATCCCCAATCTTAATTTTCCCCTCCAAAATACTTAAGGTCAGTAACCCTGTCTGTTGCTTATCATCACTCTTACACGAAATAATTAATGATGATATCATTCCTAATACAATAGAAATGAAAATGATTTTTTTTAGTGTTTTCATATGATATTTAGTTTACGAATATTACGTTAAATCTATTTTTTGTAGCGCATAGGCATAAGCACCTCGCATAATAGAGCGGCTAGCACCTTCTTTACTGCACAGCACCCAGGTCTGTTTTAATTGATGATAGGTAGTAGTCAAATGAGTACCAGGAATGACAACCTGACTATCAGATAAACTCAAGAAACGAGCTCTCTCCGATTCATCTTCTCCATTATATACTTGCATAGAAACGCATGGAAACTTATTTCCCGAAAAAGTTGTCAGTTGTGCCCTAAGTTCTGTTATCAGAGCTGGTAATATATATTTTGAGGCTCCTGCGACTCCTCCACCTATAACCACCAGACCATCCACAACATTCAGTACCGAAGCAATAGCAGCACCTGCCATTATACCAAGTTCATTAAAACTTGCGATTGCTGCATGACTGTCACCTTCCTTTATACCTTCAGCAATGTCATAAATATCTTTTGGACTTAATGAAGCAGAGCTTTGTCCGGACAAATCGCTGTATACTCTTCTCACAGCGCGTATGCTAACACTTTCTTCAGCAAGCATATCCGGATATTTCTTATTTCTCATAAGCCAGATGTCCCCTCCACAACCATTATCTCCGGTCAACAAGACTTTATTTATAACAACTCCTGCACCGAATCCGGTTCCCAATGTTATACCAATCAAATTTTTATATTCCCTGCTGCAACCAGCTAAAGATAATTCCCTGTTTATCATAGGCAATGCACCCGATAAGGCTTCACCGTAAGCAAACAGATTTCCATCATTTTCTATAAAAACCGGAATTCCGTATTTATGCTTCAAAAAAGGACCTAATGCAACACCTCCTCTAAATGAAGGAAAATTGGGCAAATCTCCTATGATTCCATTCTCATAATCAGCAGGGCCCGGAAAAGCAAAACTGATCGCAACTGGGGGAACTGGTATAGCAGCTATCACTCTATCAAATCCTTTCACCAATACTTCCAGGCACTCGTCTAAGTTATCAGAAACTGCCGGAAGCCCTATTGGACTTATCATTTCATTATTCCCTTGAATGGCAGAAAATACAAAATTTGTTCCTCCTGCATCCAGAGTCAAAACTACCCGTTTATCATATTCATACATATACTATTTTAGGTTTAAAAGTTCAAGTACTAAAATCTGACATATGCCTTGATAGTGACACATTCCTTATCGCGACACTTTCCATAAGGTTTGATTGTATATTCGCCAACAGAAGCAGGAATGATAAATGTTTCCGCATAATGCACCACGAAAGGTTCAAAGGCGTGAGTAGGACTCTCAACGACGGCCTCTTCTCCCTCCAGCAGATTCAGCACATTTACACTGTCGTTTGTGTGATGCAGCACCGGTGACGAGAAACGGTGACGGCGGGTTTCGATAAATTCATTCGGATGCAATCCGGTACGTTCCTCAATCCACCCATCTCCGGAAGCCACTTCTTTAAACTGGTTGCGAAGATGTTCATTTACATATCCCGTATCCCGGTTCCAGTTGATTACGCATTTACCACGTTCCACATTGATTGGGCGTGGTTTTCCATCCAGTCCCAGACGTTGCCAGTCCCATAGTTTGAAAGTAAAGAGGTTCGGAGTCGAACTGATTTCAAGTACCATACTATTCGCACCGGAACAATGAATCGTTCCTCCCGGAATCAGGAAGTGATCGTGTTTCTTTGTCGGAATCTTGTTGACATACTTTTCTGCGTCGAACACCAATTCGCCTTTTTGTGCCTTACGCAAATCGTCGATCATCGCTTCTTTATCAACGCCCGTTTTCACTCCCAGATAAACTACGGCATCTTCTTCCGCATCTACCATGTAGTAACTTTCATCCTGTGTATAGTACATACCGAAACTATCACGGATAAATTGAGTGGTAGGATGCACCTGCAAACTCAAATTACCTCCACCTATCGTATCCAAAAAGTCGAAACGGATGGGGAAGTCTTTTCCAAAGCGTGCTTCCACCGGTTCACCAAGCAACTCTTTACTTTTCAGCAAAACCAAATCGACCGAAGGAAGTTCGAAGCGCACTCCGTTCACCTCAAAATAGAGGCTGTTTTCTTCGGGCACACAGTCAAAGCACCAGCCAAAATTTTCGCGTTCACGATCCAAGTCGCAAACTTCTTTCATCCATTGACCACCCCAGGGAGCCGGATCGAAGAAAGGAACTACCCGGAACGGTGTTTTCACCGTTGCCTCTACCCCTTTAAAGAAAGTATCCTTATCAATCATCTTCGGTGTTCCGGCCACATGGGTGTCAATCCAGAATTCTACCCTGTCAAACAATCTTTCCTTATACCTATCACATACTCTCCAATCATTGAAATAGCCTCTCTTGTATTGCAAAGAAACGGCATCTTTCCGATTGTCTATCCCTAAAGCTTTTACCTCATGCCGACGGAAACGTTGTTGAATTTCCCAACGTGCCATATCCGCATATACAATCATCGCATCCTGCGGAGCCACCATGGCAGCTCCCGTACCTATTATTACAATAGTATCCTCCGCTTCACTAATTTGCTTTTGCGCAGCAGCCAATTTATCCGCATCAAAATAATCTTCCAGCTTCAAATTGGTCACATAGCCAAACAACACATCTTCCGTCATGAAGCGTTCCGTCAAAGTTTGGATCTCTTGTTCCGGTTTCATCAAATCACGTACATTCATCACCTTTCCGGAGAATTCTTTTGAAAAAGCATCCAGCACTTCTTCTTCATATACTCCAGTATATAAATCCACTGCCAGCACTTTTCTTGCATCCATTTGCTTTTTTAACACAGAAATGATAGCATCCCAACCCTGAACAAGCATCCCCGCCAACTTCGTAGAAGGAAATTTATCATAATTAGCTTTTCTCATATTATAGTTGTTTTTAATTTTATATGTTCATACATATTTTAGATTGTGCAAATATATAGATTTTATTTTTATTCCAAACAAAACTTGGATTATTTTTTGATAAATCTTATATTTGCTGAAAATAAACCAATCCGGATAGATATGAAAATAGACCATAATAGTGATAAGCCTCTTCATATTCAAGCAGAAGAGATACTTAGAAGACTCATAGAATCTGAAGAGTACAAAAACGGGAAGCTATTTCCCAATGAAGTCGAATTGTCTGAACAATTACACATTTCAAGGAACACATTAAGACAAGCTATCAACAAACTCGTATTTGAGGGACTTCTAGTACGAAAGAAAGGATACGGAACGAAGGTGGTAAAGAAAGGTATCGTAGGCGGAGTAAAGAACTGGCTTAGTTTCTCGCAGGAAATGAAGATGTTAGGTATCGAAATTCGTAATTTCGAACTACATATCAGTTTGAAACGTCCGACTGAAGAAATCGGCACATTCTTTAATTTAGGTTCTAACCCTGATGCCCGCTGCGTAGTAATGGAGCGCGTCAGAGGAAAAAAGGAATACCCGTTTGTCTACTTTATCTCTTATTTCAATCCGAACATTCCATTGACTGGAGAAGAAGACTACACACGCCCATTATATGAAATGCTGGAAACTCAATATAACATAGTGGTAAAAACCAGCAAGGAGGAGATTTCAGCGAGACTTGCAGGGGAATTTATCGCAGAAAAACTGGAAATAAAATCCAGCGATCCTATATTAATAAGGAAAAGATTTGTTTATGATGTGAACGGAGTGCCGATTGAATACAACATCGGATACTACCGGGCAGACAGTTTTACTTATACAATAGAGGCGGAAAGATAAAGAGTATGTTCATACATACACGATATAAAAAGACTATTTTAAAGGCCGAAATTCTTATCTTCCTTTAAAATAGTCTTTTTACATTCCATTTCTTTGCATTATGCTTTATCCATCATTTATCATCTCTTCTCAAACCGACCAACAGAGTGTCCGGCAAGAATCCGGTCCAAACTTTCATCCACAACACCTATCATCTGAAGCTTGGACAATAAATGATAATAGGAGATTTTTCCTACTCCTTCTATTCTCAACAGGCTTTTCCACCCTCTTCCCGATACGATTTCCAATAAGTCCTTTACCGTTCGAGCATCTTGATTATACAAGACATTAGCCAACCGCGTATCAGCTACTTTACAAAC
>ENA-ORRU01001738-ORRU01001738.1-human-gut-metagenome-genome-assembly--contig:-NODE-1738-length-12488-cov-6.001769_pt1 | contig 12488 bp, 10 predicted proteins | sample MGYA00242184_ERZ509151 | MGnify/ENA primary metagenome ERZ509151 (study PRJEB26280, sample SAMEA2338667) | human gut metagenome | biome: human gut; feature: human-associated habitat; material: faeces... | reverse complement strand
CTGCCGGTGCGGCGGCCCTTGTAAGCTTCCTTCTGCAGGCCGCCCACATTCTCGCCCTTTTTGAAGTCCAGATGGTAGTGGTAACCGTCGCGGTAGATGTCGGCGGTCATCCAGGCAGAGGCGTACTGGGTGGCGCACAGGCCCAGACCGTTCAGGCCCAGGCTGAAATCATAGTTGCCGCTGCCCTCGGCGTATTTGCCGCCGGCGTACAGCTCGCAAAAGACCAGGTCCCAGTTCCAGCGCTCCTCGGCCTTGTTGTAGTCAACGGGGATGCCGCGGCCAAAATCCTCGACCTCGACGACGTGGTCCGGGAACAGCGTGACATTGATGCGGTTGCCGTGGCCGTCGCGTGCCTCATCGATAGAGTTGGAAATAATTTCAAAGATGGAATGAGCGCAGCCCTCGACACCGTCGGAGCCGAAGATGACCGCCGGGCGTTTTCGCACACGGTCCGCGCCCTTCAGCTGGCGGATGCTGTCATTGCCGTATTCCTGTTGTTTTTTTGCCATGCGGCGGGTCCCTCCGAATTTATAGTAAAACAGTGGTAGTTTTTGCACATGTAGATTTATTAAACCACAAGGCACAGCGGTTTGTCAAATTTGATTTGGTCAGATTTTCTTTCTGCAGAGGTCGATGCCAGCCTCCGCCCCTATAAGCTCAGTTTAATACAACATTCAGTTGTTGTCAAGTTGTTTTTAATTGCAGTCACAGTTGCAGTCCTCCACCCGGTTGCGGTCTCCTATGACGGCGGTCCAATATTCGGTGCCCTGATAGCGGAAGATGACCCAGTCATAGCCGTTATATTTCCGTGTGCTCTGCTTTACCACGCAGTAATTGCCCAGCGGCAGGTAGCCGACCACATCGTTGAAGTTGGCGGTATTAAAATACTCGCACCGGGCGTTGAACACGACCAGACGCTTACCGCTGACCGTCTCCATAGAAGGGCCGGAGACCCCATAGTTGTTGTAGCCTCCGGCTTTGATCTCGGGCAGGAAGTCCTTGTAGCTGCGGTCCAGGTCGCACGCGCCGGAGATTCCGCTGGCCCTGCCGCTGCCTGTGTACTGCCACATGGCATAGCTGCCGTTGTACCCCAGCGCCGAGCGGTAATCCGCGACCCACAGCGGGTACCGGCTCAGCGCGGCGGCATTCAGGTAGCTGTTGATATAGTTTGTGTAGCTGTACCACCCGGCGTACCATTTGCGCTGGTAGAGAATGTCCATGGCGTACTGCACCAGACTTGTCAGCTCGGCACTGCCCAGGCTGGTAAGGCTCGAGTCCTCGACGTCCACAAAGACCGGGTACTCCAATTGCAGGCCGTCCATGACGTTCAGGAACGTCGTCAGCTCGTTGGCAACGGCGGCGCGGGTACGGGCGTAGGTATAGTAGTAGGCCCCTACCCGCAGACCCGCGGCCTTGGCCCCGTTGACGTTCTGCAAAAAGTACGGGTCCACGTACAGACCGCCGCTGTTGCCGGAACCGACGCGGACAATGGCAAACTGCTTGCCCGCCGCCGCCACCCTGCCCCAGTTGATATTGCCCTGATAGCGCGACACGTCAATACCATTTTGGAAAAACGCCATAAAAAGCCCCCCTTTGCGGTATAATATGCAAAGAGGGGGCGGGGTGTGTAATATCTGTTTCCGCTGCAAGGGCGGCAGCCAGGGAGCCTTTACGCCAGGCGCCGAATTGTATACGAATCGGACAGCTTTTCAATCTGTATATTTTCACAGCAATTTGATCCTCAAATCTCCCAGCAGCGACACTGCCTCCGGCAGGGAGAATTTTGCGTCCTGCAGCTTGCAGCCGAAAATGTCGACTTTATACCCGCTGGCCTCTTTGAAGTTTGCCTTGCGCATATCGCACTGGAAAAACTCGGTGTCCAGCAGGTCGCATTTCTCAAAATCCGCGCTGACGAGATTGCACTTGGCGAACATCGAGCGCTGTATGACACTGCCCGCAAATTTGAACTTTGTCAGGTTCATTTCGGTGAAGGTGTTGTATTTCAGGCGGCAGTCCCGCAGGCTCTCGATGGGGTCGGCAAATGCGCCGTCGCCCTGCAGGGACATCCAGTCGATGTTGTTCAGCGTACAGTTCTCAAAATCTGTGAATTTTGCGCGTGACATAGTGGTTTTTAAATTAGTGACCGTGCAGCGCAGGAACTGGCATTCGGTCAGGACGCTGTGGTCGAGCTTGCAGTCCTCAAACGTGCAGTCGGCAAAAACGCAGTCCGAAAAGTCGCAGTCGTAAAACGTTTCCCCGGTGAAGGTCAGGCGCTCAAAGCGTTCGCCCTCGCGGTATTCGGCGCGCATCAAATCACCAGCCCGCCGTTGACACCGAGCACCTGCCCCGTGATGTAGCCGCTGGCCTCGTCGGCGAGGAAGACCATCGTGCGGGCGATCTCGTCCGGCTCACCGAGTCGCTCCACAGGGGTCTCCTCCGCCAGCGCGGCGCGGTCCTCGTCGGTAAAGCCCGCCATCATGTCGGTGTTGATGACGCCGGGCGCAATGACGTTGACCGTGATGCCGCTGGGTCCTTCCTCCTTGGCAAGGGCCTTGCCAAGGCCGATGAGCCCTGCCTTGGCCGCACTGTAGGCGACCTCGCAGCTGCCGCCGGTCTGGCCCCACATGCTGCTGACAAGCAGGATGCGGCCGTATTTGCGGTGGATCATACCGGGCAGCACCGCGCGGCAGGCGTAGAACGCGCCGTCCAGATCGACGGCCATCATCCGCCGCCAGTCCTCGTCGGTGGTGTCGGTGAACAGCTTGACCTGCGCGATGCCCGCATTGCAGACGAGCACCTGCAGACTGCCGAGTTCCTGCTCGGCCCGGGCAACGGCGGCGCGCACCTGGGCGGGGTCGCCCGCGTCGACCCGGATGGCAAGATAGAGGCCGCCGGGGTTGATTTCTTCGGCCTGACGGCGCACGGCGTCGGCGGCATCGGGATGGAAATTGTACGTAAAGGCGACGTTATAGCCCGCCCGGGCAAAGGCCAGCACCGCCGCCGCACCGATGCCGCGGCTGCCGCCGGTGATGAAAACGTTATTTGTCATGGTAAAACCTCAATTCATTGCCCACTTGCTTGCCTCCCTCTGGGAGGGAGGTGCCCCGAAGGGGCGGAGGGAGAGAGCCTTGCCATGGCCCGAAATATTTCGGATGACCGCAAGGCTCTCTCCCCCACCGCCTGCGGGCGGAGCCCCCTCCCAGAGGGGGCCAAGAGAATTATTCGTGCCGGCTCTCCACTGTGGTGGTAAAGACGGACGTGCCAACGGGGACGTCGTACCTGACCGCGGGGATGACCGTGTTGGGGTCGTACAGGTTCGTGTTGGGGTAGGCGTTCACAAGGAAGCCCTCGCCGCCCCGGCCCTGCACGGTGCAGCGGCAGGTGTCGTTGTGGGCCTCGGCCCCGGTGCCGTTGGCCGCGGCGGCAAAGCCGGCGGCGAACTTGGGCACGGCAAAGCCGCAGTCATACGCCGTGCAGGCGATGGTGCTCTCCACCGTATGGTTGCGGACGTGGCCCCACTTAGTGGGCACCAGCTCCGTCGTGACCTTGATGCCCGGGAAGGGCCGCCACTCGCTCAGCAGACGGTCTCCCATCAGGACAAACCTGTCGCTGTGGCGGCGCACGAAGGTCCAGCCGTCGATGACGAAGGCCAGCATACTGTCGGGCGCGGCCTGCTCCAGCTGCACATAGCTGCGGCTGGCCGAGAATCCGAACCGCGTGTTGTAGACGAACTTGCCGTACTTCTCGACAAACTGGCCGTGGTCGTCCTTCTCGTAGTTGGCGGGCGAGTAGGCGTTCAGCTGGCCGTCCGGCAGACGCTGCAAAAGCAGGTCTGCGCTGGGCTGGCCGGTCACACCGGCGCGGGTCAGCTCGACGGGCAGCGGGGCGGCCTCGGCGGTCCAGAACGGGTGGTCGTCGGGCAGGGCCAGCAGCAGAAACACCTTCAGGCCCCAGTACGGGCTGCCGGGGGCGTTGTACTGCTCGGCCATGTACTGCTGCGGGTAGCCGTAGCCGATGGTCAGCACGCCGTCGCGGTCAAAGATGGGCCGTGCCAGCCACCAGTTCAAATTGCGCACGATGATGCCCTTCATGACCGGCAGGGGCAGCGGCTCGAGACCGGCCCAGATGCAGGCGGAGTAGAAAGCGCTCTGGCCGATGCGGTAGGTCAGGCTGCGGCCAAAAGGCAGCGCCGCGCCGTTTTCATCGAACCAGCGCGCAAACTGCTGGCCAAACTTGGTCGCGCGGTCCCGGTAGAGCGCCGCGCGGGCGGGGTCGCTCTTAGCGGCAAACACGCTGTAGAGCACGGTGTAATACTGGATGGCCCAGGGGTTGTAGTAATCCTTCTGGGGCTTGATGTCCGCCGGGCCGTCGGAGTACCAGCCGTCGGCGACGTACCATTTATCGACCTCGGCCATGTCAGCGGCGGCGCGGGCCATATCGCAGGGCATCCCGACAGAGTCGAGCGCCAGATTGACGAGCACGCGGAACAGCAGCCAGTTGCAGCCGGGCAGGTCATGGTGGTTGATCGTGTCGAGCCACTTGGCCAGATTGGCCTTTTCGGCGTCGGTCAGCGGCTCCCAGACGCTCTCAGGCGTCTCCAGGATCGCGCAGGCCAGCGCGGCCATCTCCACAAAGAGCTGGTCATAATCGTTCGGGTCGCCCCAGTATTCGGGGCTCTCGGGGTCGGTGCCGCTGGCCAGACCCTTGCGGTAGATGCGCAGGAAGTCATCCGCCCTGCCGCCGCCCGTCCAGAACGGGGCCAGCGCCCACAGCGGGCGGGAGAAGGCTTCCATCTCGATCGTGCGGCCCGGGTAGGTCACGCCGGTGTCGCCAAGGTGCAGCCGTGCGCCGCCCTCGGAATACAGCGGCAGCAGCGGGTCCAGAAATCGGTGCATCAGCGCCGTAAAATCGGACTTTGTATGTAATTTCATCACCAGTACAGCTCCCAATCCTTTGTCAATCTCGTCAGTGCTTCCATGTAGAAGTAGTCGCCCCAGCTGACGCACTCGTCAACGCCCTCGGGCGTGCAGGTGTTGTAGGGGCTCTTTTTGCTGTAGGTGCCGTGGCGCACAAGGCCGATGCCCTGCGGGCCTTCCTTGACGGCGTAGTGCGCGGCCACGCTGCCCAGCATCTGGGCGGCCAGCTTCGTGTACTCGGCAGCCTCGTCGGTGCCGACGTACTTGGCGGCCTCCAGCAGGCCGCAGGCCACGATGGACGCGGAGGAGGAGTCGCGTGGCTCCTCGGTGCCGCTGGTGAAGGTCATATCCCAGTACGGGACCAGGTCCTCGGGCAGGCGCTCCAGATAGTAGGCCAGCACGCGGCGGAAGGCGTCCAGATACTCGGGGCGTCTGGTGTAGCGGTAGCTGATGGCCGTGCCGTAGACGCCCCACGCCTGACCGCGGGCCCAGCAGGAGTCATCCTTATAGCCCTGACAGGTCGCGCCGCGCACAGGGCCGCCGGTCACGGGGTCCATGAAGAAGGTGTGGTAGGTCGAGCCGTCCGGGCGGATGGAGTTGGCCAGACAGGTCGTGACATGCTTGTGCGCCAGATTGGCGTAGTGGGCGTCGCCGGTGGTCTCGCTGGCCCAGTAGAGCAGCGGCACGTTCAGCAGGCAGTCGATGATGTAGCGGTAGTTGTCGGCAGCGCCGAGCGCGCCCCACGCCTGAAAGAACTCGCCCTTCTCCTGAAAGCGGGTGCAGAGCTGGTCGGCAGCCAAGATAGCGGCCTTTCTCCCCTTCTCACTGCCGGTCAGCTTGTAGGCGGCGACACAGGACGGGCTGTACAGGAAGCCCATGTCGTGGTGGTCGACCTCAATCTTGTGCTCAATGCGGTAGAGGAAGCTGTCCACCAGGGTCAGCGCGGTATTTTTGAACGCCTCGTCGCCGGTGCGCTCATAGCTCAGCCAGACCTCGCCGGGCCAGAAGCCGCAGGTCCACTGGTTGTTCTCGCATTGGGGATAGATGTCATGGACGCTGGAATGGTTCTGGCAGTGGTCGGTATACAGCGGCAGATTCCGGCGGACGAGCGCAATAGCGGTATCCAGCGCCTGCTCAGCCTCGGGTTTGGTCAGGACTTTGTTTGAGAATGTTTTCATTGTAGGAAACCTCATGCTCACAAATAATAAATAATAAATGCGGTGGTTCGCGTCGCTGCGCTCCGCTAAAAAATATCGTGCATCTGTGAGCAGCGCTGCGGGCGGATATGGAATCCGCCCCTACGTTTTTTGCTTTCGACCACCGGGAGAAAACTCCACATTTTTTATTATTTATTATTTCTTATTTTTTATTTTAAAAAAGAAGGGGGCGCAGGGCTTTCGCCTTGCGCCCCGTACAAATGGGTAACTGCTGGGTAGCTATATCAGCCCTTCAGGCCGGAGGATGCAACGCCCTGGACGAAGTACTTCTGCAGGGACAGGAATACGATCAGGACCGGGATCAGTGCGACAACGGAAGCCGCCATGATCAGGCCATACTCGGCAGAGTACTGGCTGATGAACATACGCAGGCCGATCTGGATGGTCTTGAGCTCGGTCTTGGTCAGGTAGATCAGGGGTCCGAGGAAGTCATTCCACGTGTTGACGAAGGTAAAGATGACCAGCGTCGACACAGCGGGCAGAGAAAGCGGCAGCATGATGCGGGCATAGATGCCGTACTCGGACAGACCGTCGATACGGGCAGCCTCGCACAGCTCGGTGGGAACGCCCTCATAGAACTGCTTCATCATGAAAACGCCAAAGGCGCTGAACGCCTGCAGGCAGATGATGGCCAGATGGGTGTTGTTCAGGTGCCAGGAGCGCATCATCATGAACTGGGGCACCATGTAAGCCTGCCAGGGCACCGCGATGGTCGCGATGTAGCCCAGGAACAGCACGTTCTTGCCCTTGAAGTTCAGCTTGGCGAACGCATAGGCGGCGAAGGAGGAGGTCAAGACCTGTAAGATCGTGACGATGATGGTCAGGAATGCGGTGTTCTTAACGAAGGTCAGCAGGGGGATCTTCGTCCAGATGTCCACATAGTTCTGCGGGCGCGGGTTCGAGGGGATCCACTCAATGGGAAACGTAAAGACGTCCTTGTTCAGCTTGAAGGATGCGGAGAGCATCCACAGGAACGGGATGAGCATCAGTGCGGCCACGATGATGAGCAGTGCGTAGATCAGCACGCGGCTGACAACATGCTGCGCCTTCATGGAGCCTGTCTTTTTCTTAACTGCGGTAGTAGCCATGTGTGTTTCCTCCTTCCCTTAGTCGTTGCTGGACGAGCCCTTGAACTGGATGATGGTGACAAACAGCACCAGCACAAACAGCACCATGGACACGGCACTTGCGTAGCCGTACTTCGGCGTGTTGACGAAGGCTACGTTGTAGATGTAGTAAACAAGGGTCATGGTCGCATTGCCGGGGCCGCCCTGGGTGATCATGTACATCTGGTCATACACCTTGAAGGAGGCGATGGTCAGCATGATGATAACGAAGAAGGTGGTGGGCTTCAGCTGCGGCAGGGTCACATTCCAGAAGATCTGCCACTTGCTGGCACCGTCCAGCTCGGCAGCTTCCTCCAACTCGGGGTTGGTGCCCTGCAGACCGGCCAGGTAGATGACCATGTAATAGCCCATGTTCTTCCAGACGCTGAACAGGATGACCGTGAGCATGGCGGTGTCCTTACCGGCGGCCCACTTGGGCAGGTTCTCCACGCCAAGGGTTGCGAGGATCTGGTTGACCGGGCCCATGGAGGGGCTGAAGATCATGTTCCAGACCGCAGCAACGGCGACCAGAGAAGCAACGTAGGGGAAGAACGAAACGGTACGGAAGAAGTTGCGGAACTTGACCTTCTGGTTCAGCAGCATGGCCAGACCAAGGCTGCACACCAGCGTCAGCGGCACCGTGCCGATGGCGTAGACCAGCGTATTGACAAAAGCAGCCTTGAAAGTTTTGTCGCTCAACAGGGCAACAAAGTTGCTGATGCCGGTGAACTCAACGGGATGGACACCGTCCCAGTTGCAGAACGAAAGCCCGATAGCGAAGATCATGGGCACCAGCGTAAAGATGCAGAAGCCGATGAAGTTCGGTGCAATGAAGCTGTAGGCAACCAGACTGTCGCGGAGAGATTTGCTCATGCCGCGCTTCGGTTTTGCCTGCACAGCCTGCGTGGTTTCAGCCATGGGTCATACCTCCTCGGTGTTTTGGCAATAAGTAAGGGGCAGGCGCGCCCGCCCGCCCCTTTTGGAAGGAAAAGGAAAACTTATGAAAAAGAAGTCAGGGAATTGTTTGGGAATCAGCCGAGGATAGCCTGGACCTGCTCGTTCATGTTGGCGATGCCCTCGTCAACCGTCTCGCTCTCGGTCATGATGGCGTCATGCTCGGTGTTCAGGATGGTCTCGATCTCGGAAGCCTTGTCAGACAGAGGCATCTCGAGGTAGATGGCGGTGGTGTTCAGAGCCTCCAGAGAAGCGTCGTCAGAGGGGAAGCCATCGGTAGAGGAGATGATCTTGTTGGTCTCGTCGCTGGCAACGGCGGGGAAGGTGCCGACGGCAGCAACGCACTTGGCGCCGTCCTCAGAAGCGCACCAGTTGACGAAGTCCAGAGCAGCCTCTTTCTTCTCGGAGTTAGCGTTGACGGCCAGGCTGGTCACAGTGCCCAGAGTAGAACCGGCAGGTGCGCCGTCCGGATGAGGATACTTGACGATGCCGAAGTTGACGGGCTGGACACCGTTGGAGGCAGCCTCCGCATTGTACTTCTGCAGGGTAGAGATGAACCAGGAGCCCATGTTGCACATGGCAGCCTGGCCGTTCTCAAAGGCACCGGAGTAATGCAGACCAGAGGTCTTTTGCTCGCCGTAGTTGGGGATAACGCCGTCAGCCTGCTCGGACAGGACCTGCTCGTAGTAAGGCTTCAGGAAGTCGTAGTTGCCGTCGATAACGGTGTGCTGGCCGTCCAGGATGCCGAACAGCGTGGTGGTAGAACGCCAGGTGTGGTAGATGTTGCCGTAGACACCGGCCTTTTCATTGACCTCGCGGATCTTGGCGTCGAAGTCTGCCATCGTCATATCGTTGGTGGGGTACTCGACACCGGCCTGATCGAAGATGTCCTTGTTGTAGTAGACGACCCAGAAGTCAGAGCGGAACGGGACAGCGTAATAGTTGCCGTCCTCGGCAGTCAGCTGCTCCAGAACGCCGTTGAACTTGCTCTCGTCAGTGGTCAGCTTGCCGCTCAGGGGCTCGAGCATGCCGAGGTTGATCAGGTTGGAGTAGCCGGGGATGTCCTTGATGGACAGAACGTCCAGCTCACCGTTGCCGCCAGCCAGCTGGGTAGCCAGCTGGGTCATGTAATCGGTAGAGCCCAGGTCGGTCATCTCGATGGTGACGTTGGGGTGGCTCTCCATATAGCCGTCAGCCAGAGCCTGCCAGTAAGCAGTGGAGTCCTTATCCCACAGGGCCCAGTTCAGGGTGACAGCCTCGTCGCCGGAGCCGGTGCTCTCGGCAGTGGCCTCGGTGGAAGAAGCGGTGCTCTCCGCGGTGGAAGCGGTGTCAGCGGTAGAGTCGCCGGAACCGCCGCAGGCGGCCAGACTCAGCATCATAGCGGAGCTGAGCATCAGAGCAGTGATTTTTTTCATGATGATCTCCTCGATTCAATGTATCTCAAATGTTTGTACCTTCCCAAGCCCTCACTTGGTTGATGTATACAGTATAACTGCATAAATATGTAAAGTCAATGTATATTTAATAACTTCGGCGTTTTACATGGGCAGGGCAGGGGAGTGGAAAGTTTTTTGTGCAAACTGGCGGAGGTATAAATGTAGGGGCCGGGCATGCCCGGCCCGCAGCTTTACAACAGACGCCTGCTTGCCTTTACGTTGCGGGCCGCACATGTGCGGCCCCTACAGCCTCAACATTCCAAATTTTTCTACTTGACTTAAAGCCGCACTTGTGCTATAAATAACTTAACTTCATCCTGTACAAAGCCATGAGGCAGACAAACGGGATGCGAGGTCCTGCACAAGAGAGAACCGCCGCGGTATGCCGCGTGGTGCAAGCGGTTTTGCAGCGGCCCGCAGCCTTACCACTGCCGAGCGCGGGGGCGAACCTCCGCCGGGTACGGCCCGTTACAGCCGGTACGAGCGGCGCTTACCTTTTATATAAGATATAAGCGCAATTTGGGTGGAACCGTGGAGCTATATGCTTCATCCCTTTTGTAAGCGAGGGATGGAGCATTTTTTATTTGCATTTTTGTGCAATTGCAAAAGGAGCGTACAATTATGAAGATCATCTACAAGGACGGTACCGTCGCCGAGTGCCCGCAGGAGGAAGAACTGCACGTTCTGCGCCACACGGCTGCCCATATCATGGCGCAGGCCATCAAGCGCCTCTACCCGCAGGCGGACTTTGCCTTCGGCCCCGCCACCGAGAACGGCTTCTACTATGACGTCGACCTCGGCGACACCAAGCTGACCGACGAGGACCTGGCCGCCATCGAAAAAGAGATGAAGAAGATCTGCAAGGAAGGCAAGAAGATCTACAGAAGAGAAGTCTCCAAGGCAGAAGCTATGGAAATGTTCAAGGACGATATGTACAAGCTGGACCTGATCAGCAATCTGGAAGACGGCAACATCACTGTATACGATCAGGGTGATTTCACCGATCTGTGCCGTGGACCTCACGTAGACAACACCAAGCTGTGTAAGAACTTCAAGCTGGTAAAACACTCCGGCGTTTACTGGAAGGGCGATGCCAGCAACCACGTGATGCAACGTATCTACGGTGTCTGCTTCCCTACCGCAGAGGAACTGGAAGCACATCTGAAAGAGCTGGAAGAGGCCAAAGAGCGTGACCACAGAAAGATCGGCAAGGAAATGGAACTGTTCATGACTGATGATCTGGTAGGCCGTGGACTTCCCATGTTCCTTCCCAAGGGTTACACCGTATGGCAGGAGCTGGAGAATTATATTAAGGACAAAGAGAGAAGACTGGGATATCTGCACGTTATGACTCCCTGTGTCGGTACTGTAAATCTGTACAAGACCTCCGGTCACTGGGATCACTACAAGGAGAACATGTTCCCTCCCATGGAAGTAGAAGGAGAGTCCTTCGTACTGCGTCCCATGAACTGCCCTCACCACATGATGATCTACGCTAACACACAGCACTCCTACAAGGATCTGCCCATCCGTATCGGTGAGATCGCGCATGACTTCCGTTTTGAAGCCAGCGGTACCCTGAAGGGTATCGAGAGAGGCAGACATTTCTGCCAGAACGACGCCCATCTGTTCGTAACACCGGAGCAGATCGAGTCCGAGTTCTCCAAGGTAGTAGATCTGATCTTCAATACCTACAAGGATTTCGGTATTACCGATTACAGATGTGTCCTGTCCCTGAGAGATCCGGAGGACAAGGTAAAATATCACGATGACGACGAAATGTGGAACAATGCAGAGGACGCTCTGCGCAAGGTTCTGAACGACCTGGGCATTGAGTATACCGAGGAGATCGGTGAAGCTGCATTCTACGGACCGAAGCTGGATGTAAACGTAAAACCTGCGGTAGGTAATGAGTACACCCTGTCTACCTGCCAGCTGGATTTCTGCCTGCCTGCTAAGTTTAATCTGACCTATGTGGACAAGGATGGACAGAAGAAGACTCCCGTGGTCCTGCACAGAGCAATCTTAGGATCTCTGGACAGATTCATGGCTTATATCCTGGAGGAGACCAAGGGCAACCTGCCTCTGTGGCTGGCTCCCGTACAGGCTATGATCCTGCCGGTCAAGAACGATGATGAAGAGCTGAATGCCTATGCGCATGATCTGTACGGTTATCTGCTGGACAATAACATCAGAGCGGACATCGATGAGAGAGCAGAGAAGCTGGGTTACCGTGTAAGAGAAGCACAGGTGAAGAAGATCCCTTACCTGATCATCTTAGGAAAACAGGAAGCACAGGACGGCACCGTAAGCTATCGTCTGCACGGACAGCAGAACACCACTACGGTATCCAGAGACGAATTCCTGGCTATGTTAAAGGATGAGATCGCAACCAAGAAGCTGAGCAAGTAATTTGGCAGTAAGATAAAAGAAAAACATGAAAAAGCGTCACTTCCCATAGAAATGGGGGTGGCGCTTTATTTATTTCTTATGGGCAACGAGATGAGCCAGTGGTATCTCGAATTTTATAAAAAAACCAGTAAAAGGAATAAGAATTTCAAATCTGCACAGACTATCCATGACGCGTGGTGGGACTGCAACTGCTCTTTTGCCGCGTGTCCTCTTTTAAAATTATAAAATCAAAAAAGAAGATGAGACGCCGCAGAAAGCGGCAGAAGGCGAGGGAAACATGGCAGATTTAAAATGCGTTGTGGAAAATTGTACCTATAATAAGGACTGTCTGTGCAGCAAGGGAGACATCATGGTGGGCGGCAAGCACGCCTGTGACTGTGACGGAACCTGCTGTGAGAGCTTTGCGCAGAAGAGAGAGGGAAGAGAATCTTTCAGCAATTCCTTGTC
>ENA-ORRU01001734-ORRU01001734.1-human-gut-metagenome-genome-assembly--contig:-NODE-1734-length-12499-cov-2.391273_pt1 | contig 12499 bp, 10 predicted proteins | sample MGYA00242184_ERZ509151 | MGnify/ENA primary metagenome ERZ509151 (study PRJEB26280, sample SAMEA2338667) | human gut metagenome | biome: human gut; feature: human-associated habitat; material: faeces... | reverse complement strand
ATCACTGGAATATTCTTTTAATTTTACCAATGGAACAAAAGAATCTTTTGTTACCCATTTTTGTTCCAGCTTTTTTTGAATTTCTTCTTTGGAAATTCCAAGTTTCTTCGAAGCAAGTTTTACAGAATCAGAATCCATTTTTTTGGGCACAAACCCTACTGAATAGATCTTTCCCTGTATAGCAAGTGCATTCCCACTAGCATCTTTTATCGTTCCTCGTTTCGCATGTAGCGTCTTGACCCTTACTTTATCTTCCGCACCAAGTTGTGGAAAGATGACAGAATCATCCCATTCCATACGGTATCTTCTTCTTTCTTTTACAAAGATTGTTTTGTTATTATAAGATATAACTCCCGCATTTGTCCTCATTTTGACACGATAAGTAACGGTTGTTTCTCTCTTCTTGGACGTTACCACTGCTTCAAGTGTTTTCATTCCAATACCCTGATATATATTTTTATTCCTTTTTATAAATTCTTTCTTTGAAATTCCTTTTTGACTGTCTTTATCCAGAAGATCATACATCTTATCATATTCTCCATCTTCTGCATACGACATATATTTTAATAAAGTTTCTCCTGGATTCATTGCGATATTATTCTTATAAAATAATACAGCCCCCGCCCCAGCGAACACTAATGCAAATCCAATTGCTATATTTTTTACTATATTTTTACCATTCATATAGGTCCCGTCTCCTGTTTTCAAATACAGGATTTGCCTTTCTTACTATCTTGATCTGTTCTAGATCAATTGCAGCAAAAAGAAGTTCTTCTCGTTCCACTCCTTGATACAACCGATCACCATCTGGCCCAAATCCGGTGCTTCTTCCCATATAATGTTTTTCACTGTAATGGCAGCATCCAAGTACATACATTTCATTTTCAATAGCTCTTGCACGAAGAAGACTTTCCCATTGTATAAATTTATTCTCTCCCTTTACCCATGCTGATGGATAGATCATGACCTGTGTTCCTTTTAGTGCTTCATATCTTGCTGCTTCTGGAAATCTAAGATCATAACAGATTCCAAGTCCGAGCATGCCAATTGGTGTCTGTACTGGTTCAAAGAATCGATCTCCTTCTATTGTATCTCTCGATTCTTGCCACTTATATGCATTAAACAAATGTGTCTTATGATAATGTGCGATCAATTGTCCATTCTCATTGATCACTGCCATCGTATTATAATTCTTTGTTTCATCCACAGTTTTTTCATTCATTCCAAAAATGATCCACATCTTATATTCTTTCGCGAAAACTTTCATCTGTGATACGAAATCTCCGTGGAGTGTCTGTGCCTTTTCTATATATTTATGGTCCGCATCCGGATAATAATTCATAAAATATTCTGGAAATACGATCATTTTTGCTTTTTCTGCTTTGGCTCTCTTTATAAATTGTTCTGCTTTTCGAAGATTTTCACTCCAGTTTCCTGAAGATGTTGTCTGTGCGATTGCAATTTTCTCCATAATGATCGATCCCCTTTCCAGTCTTTAGGATACCATATTTCGTGCTTTTTTTGTACTTTTAATCACTTTGTTTAAATTACTTTAAAGATTTTATAAAATTTTTTTAAAAAAAATGAAAATAATGCTTGCATTTCTTAAAACATTCGTATATAATAAATCTTGCGTTAAGGAAGCGCAGTAAAAACTTCATAAGATATGCGTGATTAGCTCAGTTGGTAGAGCACCTGACTCTTAATCAGGGTGTCGAGGGTTCGAACCCCTCATCGCGTACTAAAGCACTGTTTTTGGTTGATATAGGTAGCCGGGGATGGTGTTTTTCTTTATGTAAATCTTTTCTTGTAACTATTCTAAGAAACGTCTATAATAAATACTACTACCCTATAAATATTACAACGCACATTTTGAATATATTGTATTTTACAATCTTAAGGAGCAGCTAATGGCAAATAATCACAAATTTGAATCAAATAAAAAATATTTTACAATTTCCATTTATACGACTGTCGTAATTCTGATCGGATGTATCATCTTCCGTTTTGTGACACAATGGTCTACAACTAGTAAACTTATTTCCCAACTATGGGGAATCTTATTTCCATTTTTTATGGGGTTTCTGATCGCCTATATTCTAAACCCAGTTGTTTCATTCTTTCAGAGAAATGTATCTGCAAGAATTTTAAAAAGCAAACCTGACAAACAACGTGGACTTGCTATTTTGATCAGTTATCTTGTTATGGTCGGTTGTATCATTGTCTGCCTTCGATTTATCATTCCACAGTTATATGACAGTATCCGTGAATTATCTTTGATGATCCCTGATATTTATAACTCCATCATGTCGATGTTTGAGCAATATCGTGAAAACAGTACCGATATATTTCCTGACCAGATTGCTGATATGATCGAGACGAAAACTTTACCAAAGCTGTTTGAACTGACGAATAATCTTTTAACAAATATTGTTCCTATGCTTTATGAAGCTTCCATGTCATTTGCAAAGGGATTATTTAATTTATTTATTGCATTTATTGTTTCTATTTATATGACCATTGATAAATTTATTTTAAAATATGCTGGTAAAAGAATTGTTCTTGCAATCTTTAATGAAAACTTCTCTTATCGTGTATTACGCACTTTAAAAGATTGTCACAAAATTTTTTCTGGATTTATTATTGGAAAATCCATTGATTCTCTGATCATTGGTTTGCTTGCTTTTGTTGCAATGACAATATTAAAACTCCCATATACAGTGCTGATCAGTGTTATTATCGGAATTACAAATATGATTCCTTATTTTGGTCCGATCATTGGTGCTGTTCCAGGGGCATTTATTTTATTTATCGTAAGTCCGATGAAATGTCTGATCTTTATCATTATGGTCTTTGTTTTACAGCAGTTTGACGGATTGATCCTTGGACCTAAGATTCTTGGAGAATCCACGGGCGTACGTCCATTGTTGATCTTATTTTCTATTACAGTTGGCGGTGCTTATTTTGGTCCTTTGGGAATGTTCCTTGGAGTTCCGTTCTTTGCGACGGTTCAATTCTTGATCAAGAACTGGGTAGATTATCGATTGTATAAAAAGAAGATCAAAATAAAAAAAGAAGAGTAAAAGAAGAGGATTGCCTTATCTGATATTTTGTAGGGCAATCCTCTTTTATTTGTCATTGATTTGCTATCTGTTCTGCCAGATCATTTAAATATACCCAACGATCCATTTTCTCATCTAATTCCGCTTGTGCAGATTCTTTCTGCTCCGTCAGTTCTGCTAACTTTCCAGAATTCGTTGCATTTTCCATGATCTCTTCGTCTAACTGCTCTAACTTCTCTTCCAGTTTGGCGATATCATCATCGATCGTTTCAAATTCTTTTTGTTCTTTGTATGTAAATTTAAGCTTCTTTTGATGTTCTTTCTGGAATTTTTTTCCGTTGTTTTCTTTTTTCGCTGGTTTGCTTTTTTCTGGTTTGGCTGCAGGTTTTACTTTTTCAAGATAATCTGTATATCCACCTTCGTATTGTTTTAAATGTCCGCCTTCTTCAAATGCAAAGATACGGTTTACAATACGATCAAGGAAATAGCGGTCATGGGATACCGTGATCACGATTCCTGCGAAGGTATCCAGATAATCCTCAAGAATCGTTAATGTCTGGATATCAAGGTCATTGGTCGGCTCATCAAGGATCAGAACATTCGGTGCTTCCATCAGTACTTTTAACAAGTAGAGTCGTCTCTGTTCTCCACCTGAAAGTTTATCCAGCGGTGTGTACTGAAGTTCTGGTGGAAACAGGAAGCGATCTAACATCTGGGATGCACTTGCCTGCCCTTTTGTTGTCTGGATGTATTCTGCAACATTTTTAATATAATCAATGACACGGATATCTCCAGTCATATCTTCATTCTCCTGTGCAAAATATCCAATCTTTACAGTGTCTCCGATCGTGATATTTCCTTCATCTGGCTTTAAAATCCCCATGATCATCTTCATTAACGTTGATTTTCCACATCCATTTGGTCCGATAAATCCGATTCGATCATCTCTTAGGAAAATATAAGAGAAATCGTTGATCAGATGTTTATCACCGAATCCTTTGGAAATGTGTTCTAACTCGATCGTTGTCTTTCCAAGACGGCTGCTTATAGAATCCATTTCGACATTTTGCTGCATGGAGGGACCTTTGGCATTCTTAAGTTCCTCAAAACGTTCGGTTCTTGCTCTCTGTCTTGTTCCTCTTGCCTTGATTCCCTGCTTCATCCATTCCATTTCCACACGGAGTAAACTCTGACGTTTGCGTTCTGTCGCTAATTCCATCTCTTCACGCTGGACTTTTAATTCTACAAATCCTGAATAGTTTGTGTCATATTCGTAAAGCTTTCCTTTATCGATCTCTACGATCTTATTTGTGACGCGGTCTAAGAAATAGCGGTCATGAGTTACCATGATCAATACGCCGCGGAAGCTGTTTAAGAATTCTTCCAACCACAAAACCATATCGTTATCCAAGTGGTTGGTCGGCTCATCAAGGATCAGGACTTCTGTCGGATCTACTAAAGTTCTTGCAAGTGCAACTCTCTTCTTCTGACCTCCGGATAAATGATCGCATCCTTCGTCAAAATCATAGATTCCAAGCTTTGTAAGAATTGTCTTTGCTTCACTCTCTGTCTTCCAGTCCTGATGTTCTTTTCCATCCATCACATATTCCAAAATACTTTGCTTCTTCGGGAATTCTGGATTCTGCGGAAGATAGGATACACGGATTCCATTTCCACAGATGATCTGGCCTTTGTCTGGCTCATTGATCTTGGCGATAATTTTTAATAATGTAGTCTTTCCTGTACCATTGACCCCAATCACACCAATCTTATCACCGCTGTGGATTCCAAGAGATACGTCATCAAAAATGACTTTCTCTCCATAAATTTTGCTGATATGTTCAATATTTAATATATTCATCATACTACTTTGCCTGACCGATCGCTTCAACTAATTCTTCTTTAGATACTGCACCGATCAGTTTTTTAACTACCTCTCCATCTTTGATCACTAAAAATGTTGGAACTGACATGATCTTGTACTGTGCCACGATATCCACATTCTGATCGATATCAAGCTTTCCAACCTTTACAGATCCTTTATATTCTTCGGCAAGCTGTGCAACGACTGGAGCCATCATCTTGCAAGGTCCACACCATGTTGCAAACATATCAACTAAGACTGGTACATCACTTTTTAATACTTCTTCTTCGAAATTTTCACTTGTAAATGTATATTCCATAATCATTCACCTATCCTTTGCTATTTATTTAAACATCGTTTTGCTTCTTCTAATGATTCATAAAATCTGCAGATCCATCGGTTTATACATGGATGCAAATATAAAAATAACTGGATCTTGCATCGAAACTTTCCTTGTTTCATGATTATATTACCACTTTTTGTTTATTTTATGCAATCCTTTTACTTTGCATGACGATATGCTACTAAACGGCAGATTGGATTTCCTTTGGCAGAGAATTTCTCTTCATATTCTGTCATGACATTTCCTTCATTATATTCACTATGATGAAGATCATATGTGTGATTTTCTAAGATCCATCCTGCTTCTTCTACCTGTTCTAAGGAGAAGTCAAACAAATCTTTATTGTCTGTTTTAAACATGACTCTTCCTTCTGGTGTCAAAATGTTATTGTATCGTTCTAAAAATCTTGTGGATGTCAGTCTTCTCTTTGCATGTCGGTCTTTTGGCCATGGATCGGAGAAGTTTAAGTAGATTCTGTCTACTTCATCTTTATCAAAAACTTCTTCAATATTCTCTGCATCCATACGGATCAGGCGAAGATTGTTCTGTTCAAAGTCTTCTAATTTCTCTACGGCTCTTACTAGCACGCTAGAATATTTCTCAATTCCGATATAGTTGATCTCTGGATTTCTTTTTGCCATTTCTATGATAAACTGTCCTTTTCCCATTCCTACTTCGATGTGGATCGGATGATCATTTCCAAATACCTCTGCCCATTTTCCTTTCTTCTGTTCTGGCTCTTGGATGGAAAACTGGTTTTCAATAATTGTTTCTCTCGCTCCTGGTACATTTCTTAAACGCATTTATATTCATCTCCTTTGTCTTTTTTCTCGAATCTTTGTTGATTATATCATAGACGATGGGTATAATAAAGAAAAAGTATGAGGCCTTAAGAGGCTTAGGATCTGCACTTCAAGGAGGAAATGCTCATGGAAATCGAAAGAAAATTTATCGTCCACAACTTACCTGATAATCTGGATTCTTATCCACACTCTGAGATTGAGCAGGGCTATCTTTGCATGGAACCTGTCATTCGTATCCGCAGGATGAATAAGCAGTATTTCTTAACTTTTAAGAGTAAGGGATTGATGGCTAGAACCGAACATGAATTTCCACTTGATAAGGCAGCTTATGAACACCTGCTTCCAAAGGTGGATGGGATTTTAATTTCCAAGACTCGTTATAAGATTCCGGATGAACATGGATTTATTATTGAACTGGATGTCTTTCATGGAGAGTATGAGGGACTTATAATGGCCGAGGTGGAATTCCCTAGTGAGGAAGTTGCTGTGGAATATGAGGGGCCTGAATGGTTTGATGATGAGGTTACGTTTGATTCTCGGTATCAGAATAATAATTTGGCGAATAAATAATTGTTAGCCATAGGCTGTCGATGTATGTAGATAAACAATAAAATAACACCTTCCGTGAAACGATAGAATTTTATAGGATTTTTTACAAGCTCGCAGCCGTGCTTGGTGCAATGTTTGAGCGAAGCGAGTTTTGCAAGGAAAGCCGGCGAATCAGCGATCTGTAAAAAACGTGAGCAAAATTCTCTAGCTGCTTTTTCAGACTATTATTTATTTTTTATCATATACAGAAAGACTCCAGTTGGCCAACCAACCACAAATTAAAATTTCCTATTGACACTTCCCTTACGTCACCCTTTATGATAACGTTATAAAGAGAAAACCAAAGGAGGACGACAATGACAAAAGACGGCTACTACACATCCGGCGAATTTGCAAAAAAAGCCAATGTAACCCTAAGAACGATCCGCTACTACGACCGTCAAGGCATCTTAAAGCCAAGTAAAGTCGCAGACAACGGATACCGTCTCTACACTGATGCCGATTTTGCCAAATTACAAAAGATTTTGTCATTAAAATACCTCGGATTTTCCTTAGAAGAGATCATGACGATGACGATCAACGATGAAGACCAGGATTTTATCAAAGAATCAATCAGCTTGCAGTTATATCTTGTACAAAAGAAGATGGAACATTTGAAACTGGTAGAACAATCCTTAGAAGAGATGGAACAAAAGATGGCAAATGAAGAGAAAATTGACTGGACACAGATGATGAATCTTCTCCATGTAACCAATCTGGAAAAAGGATTAGTAGAACAATATAAAAATGCATCAAATCTAGATATCCGTATCGGACTTCATCAAAAATATTCACAAAATCCACAGCCATGGTTTGACTGGATTTACGAGCAGTTAAACTTAAAAGAAAAAGACGAAGTACTAGAATTAGGATGTGGAACAGGAGAGTTATGGAAGAATAAAAAACTTCCAGAAGATGTTCATGTTACCTTATCTGACCAGTCACAAGGTATGGTAAAAGATGCCAGAAAATACGTCGGAGATGGAAATGGACAGATTTTTTACCAGATGATCGACTGCAGAAAGATTCCAAAAGACGATCAAAGTTTTGATAAAGTGATCGCAAACCATGTACTATTTTATTTAGATGACAGGCAGGAAACACTAAAAGAGATCAAAAGAGTTCTAAAACCAAATGGAACATTTATCTGTAGTACTTATGGAAGCAGTCATATGCAGGAGATCACACAGTTGATCAAAGATTTTGATGAAAGGATCACACTTTCCGATCATAAATTATATGATGTCTTTGGTCTTGAAAATGGAGAAGAGCAATTAAAGAAAGTATTCTCACAAGTAAAAGAAGTTGACTACAAAGATGAATTGTTAGTTGATCAGCCGGAACCGCTCATTTCCTACATTTTATCCTGCCATGGAAATCAGCATGAATATTTAAACCATCGTTATTTAGAATTTAAAGACTTTGTAAGAAAGAAGATGGCAGAGGGAGGCGTGATCAAGATCACAAAATCTGCCGGAATTTTTATATGTCAACCATAAGAAGCGAATGATAATGAAATGTATATGTAAGATATATAACATCATAAAGGAGGAGTTATGAGAGTTTTTGTAACAGGAGTCAAAGGACAGCTTGGCTATGACGTAATGAACGAACTAGAAAAACAGGGACTTGAAGGAATTGGTGTGGATATTGATGAAATGGATATCACAGATGCCGATCAGGTAAATAAAGTGATCAAAGAAGCAGCACCAGATGCAGTGATCCACTGTGCAGCATACACAGCCGTTGATGCAGCAGAAGACAACGAAGAAATCTGCAGAAAAGTCAACGCACAGGGAACAGAAAATATCGCAAAAGTCTGTGAAGAATTAGATATCAAAATGATGTATATCAGCACAGACTATGTATTTAACGGACAAGGCGAAAGACCTTGGGAGCCGGATGACGAGAGAGAACCTTTAAATGTCTATGGACAGACAAAATACGAAGGGGAACTTGCCATCGAGGAACATGTAAAGAAATTTTTCACAGTTCGTATTGCATGGGTATTTGGAGTAAATGGAAAGAACTTCATCAAAACAATGTTAAACTTAGGAAAGACACACGATCACCTAACAGTTGTCAATGATCAGACAGGTTCACCAACTTACACATACGACCTTGCAAGATTATTAGTCGATATGATCCAGACAGACAAATATGGAAGATATCACGCAACAAATGAAGGTCTTTGCACATGGTATGAATTTGCCTGTGAAATCTTCAAACAAGCAGGAATGGATGTATCCGTTGCACCGGTCAGCAGTGATGAATACCCAGCCAAAGCAAAACGTCCATCCAACAGTAGAATGGACAAAAGCAAACTGACAGCCAATGGATTTCAACCATTACCAACATGGCAGGATGCCTTAAGCAGATACTTAAAAGAGATTGACTATTAAAATAAATCGAAGATTAAATTCAAAAAAGGAGAAAACATCATGGGAAAAATTACAGTAACACCTTGCGACATTGAAGGACTTTACGTTATCGAACCAACAGTATTTAAAGATGAGAGAGGATATTTCGTAGAAACATACAACCAGAACGACATGAAAGAAGCAGGACTTGATATGGTATTCGTTCAGGATAACCAGTCTATGTCAACAAGAGGCGTACTTCGTGGATTACATTTCCAGAAACAGTTTCCACAGGGAAAATTAGTACGTGTAGTAAGAGGAAAAGTATTTGACGTAGCAGTTGACTTAAGATCCGATTCCAAAACTTATGGAAAATGGTTCGGTGTTGAATTATCCGCAGAAAATATGAAACAGTTCTACATCCCAGAAGGATTTGCACATGGATTCTTAGTATTATCCGATGAAGCGGAATTCTGCTACAAATGCACAGACTTCTACCATCCAGGAGACGAAGGTGGACTTGCATGGAACGATCCAGAGATCGGAGTTGAATGGCCATTAGAAGAAGGAGTTGACCTGATCATTTCTGAAAAAGATCAGAAATGGAAGGGGTTAAAAGATACATTTAAGTTTTAAGAAGCACCCAGAGGGAGAAAGGGAAGACAAATGAAGGGAATTATTCTTGCCGGAGGTTCCGGTACCAGACTGTACCCATTAACAATGGTAACATCCAAACAGTTACTGCCAATTTATGATAAACCAATGATCTACTATCCATTATCTGTATTAATGAATGCAGGAATCCGCGATATTCTGATCATTTCCACACCAAGTGACACACCAAGATTTGAGTCTTTATTAGGAGACGGACATCAGTTTGGAGTAAACTTATCCTATGCCGTACAGCCATCACCAGACGGACTCGCACAGGCATTTATCATTGGAGAAGACTTTATCGGAGACGACAGCGTAGCCATGGTTCTTGGAGATAACATTTTCCACGGACACGGATTAAAGAAACGTCTCTTACGTGCCGCAAATAAAAAAGAAGGTGCGACAGTCTTCGGATATTATGTAGATGATCCAGAACGTTTCGGAATCGTTGAGTTTGATTCTGACGGAAAAGCAGTATCCATCGAAGAAAAACCAGAAAAACCAAAGTCAAACTACTGTGTGACAGGATTGTATTTCTACGACAACAACGTTGTAAAATATGCCAAAGAATTAACACCATCCGCCAGAGGAGAGCTTGAGATCACAGATTTAAATAAAATCTATCTGGAAAATGGACAGTTAGACGTTGAATTACTCGGACAGGGATTTACATGGTTAGATACAGGAACACATGAATCCTTAGTGGAAGCAACAAACTTCGTAAAAACAGTCGAGACACACCAGCATCGTAAGATTGCCTGCTTAGAAGAGATCGCATACTTAAATCACTGGATCACAAAAGACCAGTTATTAACAGACATCGAACCATTAAAGAAAAACCAGTACGGACAGTATTTAATGGATGTTATGGCAGGAAAATTTTTAGATAAATAAGGAGAATAACATGAAAATATTAGTAACCGGAGGAGCCGGATTTATCGGTGGAAACTTCGTTCATCATATGGTAAATAAATACCCTGACTATGAAATCGTAAACTTAGATTTATTAACATACGCAGGAAACCTTGAGACATTAAAACCAGTGGAAGACAAACCAAACTACAAATTTGTCAAAGGTGATATTGCAGACCGTGAATTTATCATGGATTTATTCGAGAAAGAGAAATTCGATATCGTTGTAAACTTTGCAGCAGAAAGCCATGTAGACCGTTCTATTGAGAATCCATCGATCTTCGTAAGAACAAACGTAGAAGGAACCGTTGTACTGTTAGATGCAGCAAAAAAATATGGTGTAAAACGTTACCATCAGGTATCCACAGATGAAGTATACGGAGATCTTCCATTAGACCGCCCAGACTTATTCTTTACTGAAACAACACCACTGCACACATCAAGCCCATACAGCAGTTCCAAAGCAAGTGCAGACTTATTTGTCTTAGCTTACCACAGAACATTTGGACTTCCTGTGACAATCTCAAGATGCTCAAACAACTACGGACCATATCATTTCCCAGAGAAACTGATTCCATTAATGATCAGCCGTGCATTAGCAGATGAAGAACTTCCAGTCTACGGAAAAGGTGAAAATGTCCGTGACTGGTTACATGTATCAGACCACTGCGAAGCTATTGACCTGATCATTCATAAAGGAAAAGTCGGAGAAGTTTACAACGTAGGTGGACATAACGAACGTACAAACTTAGAAGTTGTAAAGACAATCTTAAAAGCATTAGATAAACCAGAAAGCCTGATCAAATTTGTCACAGACCGTCCAGGACATGACATGCGTTACGCGATCGACCCAACAAAATTAGAGACAGAACTTGGATGGAAACCAAAATACAACTTCGACACAGGAATCGCACAGACCATTGAATGGTACTTAAATAACAAAGAATGGTGGCAGAACATTTTATCTGGAGAGTACGCAAACTATTTTGATAAGATGTACGGAAACCGTTTATAGGAGAACTGTATGAGAGTACAGAAGAAGACAAAACGAGTGTTATACTGTGGGATAACACTCGTTTTGATGATTTTAATTTTTTCATTTTCCGCAAAAAATGGGACATCCTCTGCGGGGATGAGTATTGGGTATGCAAAAGAATTAGCAAGGATCTTAAGTTTTTTTGGATTCTTCCAGATTCATTCTAATGCAGATCTTATGATGCATGCGGAAGTAGTGCATACATTCGTTAGAAAGACAGCACATTTTACAGAATATGCAGTGCTTGGATTTTTTACTTATAAAGCGGTGTCCTGTGATGTAAAAGATCGAAAGAAAGCAGTATTGATCGCACAGTTGATCTCTACAGGGTATGCGTCAACTGATGAGATCCATCAATTATTTGTTCCAGGACGAGAAGGAAAAGTATTTGATGTGATGATTGATAGTTGTGGGGCATTTTGTGGGATTATGGTTTCAATGATTACAAAGGGACAACGATTCGAACATTTGTATTGCATTTAGAACAAAATTGAAAGATGTTAATTTAACATATGAATTTTTTGATGAATATCAAAGTTAAAATTTCCTTTTGAAATATAAGAGTCTATTTGTGAGATTGTTCGCACAGACTCTTATATTTTTTTCTTTTTATGTGTTAAAATATGGTATAGAAAAAAGAAAAAGGAGTTGATTTCCATGCAGACAAGACAACAGGCAATTACCTACGGCCTAAGCTTCCCACATACATACGTAGAAGCTCCTTTCAAAGACCCAAATTGGGAACTTGTAAGAGTCAAAGGAAGTAAAAAAGCATTCCTGTGGATCTATGAAAAAGATGGTTATATTAATCTTAATATCAAAGTTGATCCAGAATGGAGAGACTTCTGGAGAGAAGCTTACGATGCTGTCATTCCAG
>ENA-ORRU01001728-ORRU01001728.1-human-gut-metagenome-genome-assembly--contig:-NODE-1728-length-12523-cov-2.864934_pt1 | contig 12523 bp, 13 predicted proteins | sample MGYA00242184_ERZ509151 | MGnify/ENA primary metagenome ERZ509151 (study PRJEB26280, sample SAMEA2338667) | human gut metagenome | biome: human gut; feature: human-associated habitat; material: faeces... | reverse complement strand
CTAAAAATACTTATCCGTGTATAAAAAATGCGGCCAAGATGTTAGGAAGAAAATTTATTGAATTCGACACATCTGAGTATAGAATTATAACAAAAAATATTTTTGATAATATTTCTGAAAATACAAAACTTATCTATATTTGTAATCCCCATAACCCTTTTGGGACTACAATGGATGTTTGCGAATTATTTGAAACCATAAAATACTGTGAGATGAATAGGATTTACTTATTGTTAGATGAAGCATATATAGAATATAGTGGACAAAAGCCATTGGAAATACTAAAAAACATAGATAATTATAAATATGTTTTTGTTGTCAGAACTATGTCAAAATTTTATGCAATGGCTGGGTTGAGAATAGGTTATGTTGTGTCAAATGAAAGAAATATTAATATTTTAAAACAATACAAACATATAGTTCCTTTTAACGTTAATAATATTGCACTTAATTATTCTATAAGGAATTTCAGAATTATAAATAAAAAGACGAAACATATAAAAGACAGACTTTGTAAATCAAAAATGTTTAGCTATAAAATGCTGAATAAATATCGAATTGATTATATAGAAAGCGACACCAATTTTATTTTGTTGAAAATCAAACAAAATTCTTTTTATATAGCAAACAAATTAGAAACTGATTATAAGGTGATATTAAAGCCGTATTTCTTTAATGATACATATTTTTTAAGAATTACAATTGGAACAAAATATGAGATGTTTAAAGCAATAACATCATTATCCGAATTACTAAATAAATAATTTAAAGGAATGTTATAATGAATATAATATTATCTATTAGTAAAAAAGAAATTAATGCTGGTATATCTAGTGACAAAATAATGGAGTATGCATCTTTAGGAGTCAACGGTTATCGCATAAATTTATCTAAAGTGACAGATCTTGAAATTGATGATTATATACATAAAATTGAAAAAATCATTTCGTTAGATATATTAAAAGGAACAAACATCATTTTAGATTTGCCGTATCCCAAAAAGAAAGTTAGAATATTAGAATTTGAAAATTTTGCTACTAATAATATATTGCAAGCAAACGAAAAACTAATTATTAGTGATAAATATTTTGAATATAATGATAAGTGCGCACATGCAATAATCGAAAAATATAATAAAAACCTTTTGAATGATAATGTTGTGTACTACGGAGATGGATTGGGAACTTTGGAATGTATAGAAAGAAATGAAAAGTTCGCGGTTTTTAATGCAATAAATTCTTTTGAAATACATACTAATAAATCTTTATCGTTTAATCCTTATCATAATAATAATTGCAAATTGATATACGATGCTTGTAAATATTTATTACAATATAATAAACATATTGATTTTTGTTTGTCTTTCTCAGAAAATATAGTCGAAATAAATGAATTTATACATAATGTTGGGTGCAATAAAGAAAATGTGATTTGCAAGATTGAAACTCAAACAGGCATTGATAATTTAACAGATTTACTAAATTGTTCCAAGGGAGTTTTATTAGGACGTGGCGACCTATACTATTATTCAAACATATGTAATTTTTTTGAAAATTGTAATTGTGTATTTGAGAAAACACAAGGATTAAATAAGGAATTTTATTTATGTACAGATGTTTTAATATCACTTGAAAATAGGAATATTCCGAACAGAGCTGAGTTGACGGATGTTTCATATTATATGAGCAAAGGTTGCAAAAATTTTATTCTTTCTGGAGCTTTTTCATTTAATGACAATATAAAAAATGCAATCACAATATTAAATTCAATATAGAAAACAAAATTTTAACCGAATAGAATTTGAAATGCTTTGCCATTATTCTATTCGGTTTATTTATTTGAAAACATTGTAATTATGCAATGACAATTATTGAAAATATGAATATATAATTTTTAGTATTATTTGAAAACTCAGTCGGCCCAATTCCAAATTTCTTTCACTTTATTTTTTTTCTATAGAAAATAGTAATATGATTTTGAAGTATTGCTTTAAAAAATGTGTAAAAGATGGCAATCATACATTGCTAAATATCCATAATTCTTGATTTTTGAAATTTTACAAATCAAAAATCAAGGAGAATATAGATGAAAAAAATATGTGAAATATATGATATTTCCAAAGATTATGAAATGCCAACAGGTACTGTTTTAATAATTGTCAGCGATATTGAAAAAGAAAAAATCATTTCTATATTATTAAATACAAAACTAAAAGAAGATATGGTTTTTAATAACACCGAATGGCAAGAATATCTTGAAATTAACAACAAATATAACCGTAACGAAGCTAAACATCAAATGAGAGAAATAAGGCAATCGAAAAGGCTTGAGAGTGATGTTTCTCACATTTATGAAATTGATATAGGAGAATCATTAGAAAATGAAGAAATTGAAATGTACTTAAAAAATTTCTTGTTAAATCTAAAACCTGTTCAAAGACGCAGGTTTGAAATGTATTACATAGATAACCTTACATATCGTCAAATAGCAGATATTGAAAAGCGAAATATCAAGTCAATTTATGAATCTGTACAAGCAGGAAAAAAGAAATTTTTAAAATATTTGGACAAACACCCCAACAAAAATACCCCAACAAGTTTAAGTTTATGAAAGGACATCCTTTCGTACAACTTAATACGCATTCATCAGATACTTTCCTGCTGTTGTGCAAAGCATAAGCCACTTTATCAATTACGCCAAGACGCATTAGCTGAGCGACAAATAATCGGTATAAATTTCGGACTGCTACCGAAACGGCGATAACAGGCAGTAGGTATAATGATACTCCTGCTCAGTCACAAGTCGAGCGTGATAAAACCGTCGCAACTAATGAGAGCAGCTCGGATGAACTCGGAGAGGTGAAACTCCTGTGGAGTCTGCTCGCAACAGACCGTTTGATGATTTCCTTTTGATAATTGGGGTGTCGGGGACAAATTATATTATCTTCTAATAAAAGCTAACCGTAGTTAATTCTGCGGTTGGCTTTTTACATAGGCAAAAGTCTATGAAGGAGGTATATAAAATGAAAGACAAAAAAATACTCAGAGGCGATATGTTTTATGCTAATCTCGGCAGAGGTATAGGGTCGGAGCAAAAAGGCTACCGACCAGTTCTTGTTATTCAAAATGATGTTGGTAACAAATTCAGTCCTACAGTAATTGTTGCTTCTATTACAAGCAGAGTCGGAATTAAAGCAAAACTGCCCACGCATTATTTCATAAACACAGAAGACGGACTTCAAGCTCCGTCTATTATTTTGCTTGAACAAATTAGAACGATTGATAAAAAACGACTTGATTCATATATAGGTCATTTAAGTCAAAAGAATATTGACGGCGTTAATGAGGCTATATTGATTAGCTTAGGATTTAATGATAGGGATGTGTCTTTATAATATAATGAAAATAATTAAAAGGAAAAATAATCTATGGAAAAGGTTTTAATGAGCATCAAAGAGGTTTGTGAGTATACAGGGTGGGGAATGACCAAAACTCGTGAGATATTGAAGCGAAGTGATAGCGATTTTACAATACGAGTAGGAAACAGACTGTATGTAAACAAGAAACTTTTTGATGATTACTTAGTCAAGTGTGCGAAAAACAAAACAGATATTTAATCGCATAATTGCTGATTTTGAAAAAAATGAGTATTATTTGAAGTGTAATATCGATATTTCAAATAAAGCGAAATGAGGCGTTATCTTATGGGAAAGGATATAAACGGTAAAGAACTGGGGAAGGGAATTACCCAAAGAAATGACGGACGATATAATGCAAGAGTAACAATAAATGGTGTGAAGATTAATTTATATGATTATAATTTGTCATTACTGAAAAAGAATTTAGAAGCAAAAAAATTGAAGGTTTTACGAGATGATTATTCTACCAGACCTAATATAAGTTTAAATCAATGGTATAAAGATGAATGGTTTCCCGTATATAAATTGCCGTATCTAAAAGATGAAGTTAATCGTCACAATTATATTGTTCGTTACGAAAATACTTTTGGTAGGTTGCTAGGAAACAGAAGAATTAGTTGCATAACAGAAATACTAATACAAAAAGCAGCTAATTCTTTAATAGATGATTTTGGCTACAGTACAAAATTTATAAGAGAAAGCGTTTCCTCATTGAAGGAAGCCTTTAATGCAGCTGTGACGAATCATTTGATAAGCCGAAATCCGTCTTCAAATATAGTTGTTAAAAATGATAATCTTGTATCGGAGCGTGTAGTTATGACAGATGAACAGCAAATGCAATTTTTAAATATTGCCAAATACAGATATTACAGTGAGGTGTATCAAATACTATTGTCTACAGGAATGAGAATAGGTGAGTTGACAGCACTTCAATGGGATGACATTGATTTTGAAAATAAAGAAATTCATATCAGGCACTCTATGCAATCGGCTTATCTTAACGGTAAGAAAATTTTAAATATGACAACACCAAAAACATCTAATTCTATTCGTGATATTCCTATGTTTGACGGTGTTGAAAATTTATTTGTTTCTTGGAAAGAAAAACAAGATAAAGTTAAAAAAGAATTGGGTAGACGATGGAGATTGCCTAAAGAATTTGAAAATTTGGTTTTTACAAGTTCTTTGGGTTCACCATTAACAAGATATGTTCTTTCAAATGATATAAATAAAATAGTTAGTATATTGAATAAAAACGAAGAATATTTGGCAGAACAGGAAAATAGAAAACCACAAAAGTTTCCGAAAATTCATCCGCATTCATTTAGACATACTTTTGCAACACGATGTTTTGAGAAAAACTTGAAACCTGTTTTCATTATGAGTATAATGGGACACAGTAATTATGAAACTACATTGTCCTATACTCATTTATTGAAAAAATCAAACGACCAACAGGTCAGTTTGGCAGGCTCTTTTGTATGATTTTTAGTTGAAAATATTAGTTGATTTGCATTATGATAAGTTGCGATAATCTATGATATGAATTTGCGTAAAAATTTTTTTGCGTATTTAGTTTTGAGCTTTTGCGTAAAGAATGCGTATTGATTATCTCGATTGTTCTAAAGCCTTATGAATACAGGGCTTTTGAAAAAATATTTTGCAAAGCAAATCAACGGCTAATCGAAATTTCAAATAAAATTTCATAACCTGTCACAACCCGTTAAAACGCACTGTTTTAGCGGGTTTTTGCTATTTATAGAGAGTGTATGAAAATATCATAAGTTATCACTAATTATGCTTTTTTGAAATTAAGAAATAGTGAATATGTTGATAAATATATTAAAAAATTGATGAAAATGATGATATGACGTGGACTGAATATCTAAAATTTAGTGATAAAGGTAAACATGAACTTGACTCATTCTTGAAAGAAGCACCCAAAAAATTGGTGGATTTAATTACATTTATTCTGTAAAAAAAGCCCCTCTATGTTACAGCATAGAGGGGCTTTGCTCATAAAGAGCATCGCATGGACTGTTCTTACACCAATAAAAATATAGCATATTTATGTAATGAAGAGAAGCTACGAATTGTTAATGTGTCATTATTTGGACCATGATTTTGCTTGGGTTTACATCAAATAATAGAAGTGATAATATTAGCTCAAAGGAATAATTCTTTTAAGGAGGCATAATAGTGACAGACGAAGAATTTATTAAAAACTTTGAACATAACACAGCCACTAAAGAAGAACATTTAAAGTTAATCAATATCCTATTAAATATGCCTGATGAGGAGAACAACAATGATAACTGATATTGATAAAATTAAAGAATTTGTTGTTAGTAATGACTGCTTTCACGATTATCGACTAAGTGATCTTATTGTTAATGAATCTATGTTTTCCATTTCTTTTGAGGAAGATATGAGAACACAAGATAATGTTGGCGGAAAAAGAGTTACGTTTAAAATAGAAAATTATGAGGATTTAGATATTTCAATTGATTGTATTATACCACCTTATGTTCATGCAATGGAATTTGTTGAAAATGATACAATCAATATTGATTTTACCAATGGAGAAATGTCAATAAAATATTATGATATAGAATTCTCACTAACTAGACATGGAATTGTTATAATTTAAGAGGTGAATGATATGATTAGTTCAATAAACAACTCGACATATGATAAATGAAAAAGTTATCAATATAATTTAATGTTTTAAGCCGTTAGTTATGCTAACGGCTTTTTTGAGTATATTATTTGGGACATTAATGATAAGCATTTTGTTTGTCATCGGCTTGATTAATTATTATGGTTAAAAAGCCTGAAAACATTTGCAAAACTCGTCGATTACGGCGTCGGCAAATCATATCCCATAATTGCAAAGCTGTATCATAAATTTGAAGCATTGCTTTTGAGAATCCATTAAAAACAATATCTCTTTATATCTTTCGGCACAGAGTGTTTGTCTGTGCCGTTTTCTTTTGTGTTTTGCATAATTATGTTGAGCGGCGGCTAAACTGTTAACAGTTTGTTCGGTTGACTTTGTTTTTTTGTTATGATACAATTTAATGAATGATTTATCCGAGTTAGGAGATGCAGAATGAAACTTTCTTTGGTTGTCCCTTGCTATAACGAAGAGGGAAATGTTGAAAGATTTTTCAGCGAAACAAACAGAGTTTTTGCAAATAATGTTGATGATTATGAATTCGTGTTCGTTGATGACGGCAGCACGGATTCAACATATTCAAAATTGGAATCAATCTATGTTTCAAATCCGCAAAGCGATATTCAGGTGCTTTCGTTCAGCCGAAATTTCGGCAAGGAGGCGGCGCTTTTTGCAGGAATCAACAACGCAAAGGGCGATTGGGTTTGTCTTATCGACGCCGATTTGCAACAGCGCCCCGAGGTCGTTTTGCAAATGCTTGATGTCATCAGACTCAACCCTGCCGTTGACTGCGTAACCGCCTATCAGGAGGTCAGAAACGAGGGCAAAATGATGACCGCCTGCAAGTCGCTTTTTTATAAAACAATCAACAAATTATCCGATACAGAGTTTATAAACGGCGCATCGGATTTTCGCTTGATGAACAGAAAAATGGTCGATGCAATTAAGCAAATCGGCGAGTATCATCGCTTTTCAAAGGGCATTTTCGGCTATGTCGGATTTAACACGGAATATATCCCTTATACTGTTGCCGAACGCGAAAGTGGCGAAACAAAATGGGGGCTTAAAAAGCTGATGAAATATGCGTTTGACGGTATTTTATCCTTTTCTGCGTTTCCGCTTAAAATCTCCACCTATGTCGGCAGTGTTGCGTCGATAATTTCGGTAATTTATATTATAATTGTGCTTATCGAAAAACTGTTTTTCGGCATACCGACCCCGGGTTATGCGACCATCGTCATATTGATTTTATTCCTCGGCGGAGTTCAGCTTTTTTGCCTCGGTATGATTGGCGAATATCTTTCAAAAATATATATTCAGGTTAAAAACAGACCTATTTATATCTTAAAAAAGCATCTCAAAAAGGACAAAAAAGATGATTAAAAAACTGCTTGCCAAATATAAGGAAATAATAACATATGTCCTTTTCGGCGTGCTTTCTACAATCGTCAATTTCGGCGCATTTTATATTTTTAATTTGATTTTAGGCTCGTCGTTTTATCTTGCAACAAATATAATTGCATGGTTTTTTGCCGTTGCGTTTGCTTATGTCACAAATAAACTGTGGGTTTTCAAGTCAAAAAGCTGGGCGGCAAAAGTTGTTGTCAAGGAGGTTTTGGGCTTTGCCGCGGCAAGGCTTTTCAGCCTCGGAGTTGAGGAAGTCGGGCTGATTGTTTTTGTCGAACTTCTTAATTTCAAAAGTATTTCGTTGAGCGTTTTCGGCTTTGATTTGACAGGCACACTGATTGCAAAGGTCATTTTGGCTGTGATTGTCGTTATTTTAAACTACTTTTTCAGCAAATTTGTCATTTTTAAAAAGAAAAATAAATAGCAAAAGTCTATAAATTATTGTTTATAGACTTTTTTGTTTTGGTAGTGTATAATAATTTATAGTGTATAGTCTATAACGAATGTATCGAGGTGATATTTTGGAAACTAAATTGCATTCACTCGACTCAATCGGCAAGGCGCTCGAGCATGAGCTTGATTTCAATTTCAGCGTCAGTGAAAACAAAATTAATACGCTTGAAGATTTTAATTCGATGCTCAAAGAACCGTTTTATAATTCAAAACGAAAAATTTTTTATCGAGGTGAGCGTATCAATTCTCCCGAACGCCGCCTTATTCCGACCCTGCTCAGAAAAAACGACAACATCTTTCGTCAGGGCGAGTCGATAGTTAATATCGACTATGATTTTTTGTTGAATTATTACCGCGAAAAGGGAGCTTATCTTGATTTTTATCGCTATGTTTTCGGCAAAGCGTCAAAGTACAGAATGTTTGAAATTTGTTCATTTTCGCAACATTATCTTGATGAATCGCCGTTTATTGATTTTACGAAATCGTTGTTTGTTGCGCTTTCTTTTGCACTGAAGGACAGGTCTGTTTTTGATGATGATATTGTTATCTATTCCGTTGAAATTGACGATGACGAGAATTATACCGACGATATTGTTACCGCCGAATGTTGGCTCCATGATTATAAGGTAACTGTCTTCAATTCGCCTGAAAAAATTATGAAACAGGCGCTCGGCACTATCAAACCTTTTAAATCAAAGGAATTTTTGGAGGCGGCAAACGAGCGTGCAAAAAGCACATCGCCTACTGCCAAGTTTATTGATATTCCGACAAACGATTTGATAAAATTTCAACAGGGCGTGTTCCTTTTGCTGACCGATTTTACAATGTTTTACAATTCGTATCTTACAAAAAGTATCCGCGATAATTTCAAAATCGTAAAATATGTTATAAACCGCGATATTTGCCCTGATTTGCTCGATGTTATATCAAATGAGGCACCGTGGTACCAATACGATTCGATTTATGATATAAATAAGGCTATCACCAAAGTTTCTCAAACAGACAACCATTATTCTATTTTGAAGAAACGGCTTAAAGACAAAAAATATTGATTTTTACCGAGAAGAGGAGTATATATGGATAAAATCGCTGTCCTTGTGCCTTGCTACAACGAGGCGCAGACAATCAAAAAGGTTGTTGAGGACTTTAAAAGGGTTCTGCCACAGGCTGTCATTTATGTTTACAACAACAATTCAACCGACGATACGGCAAAAATCGCCGCCGAGGCAGGTGCAATTGTTCGCAACGAGTATAAGCAGGGCAAGGGCAATGTCATTCGCCGTATGTTTCGCGAGATTGACGCCGAGTGCTATATTATGACAGACGGTGACGATACTTATCCCGCAGAATTTGCGTCGCAAATGGCCGATATGGTGCTCAATAAAAATTGCGATATGGTTGTCGGAGACAGGCTTTCGTCTACATATTTTCAAGAGAATAAGCGCCCGTTTCACAATTTCGGCAACGATATTGTCAGAAAAAGCATCAACTTCCTTTTTAAAAGCAAAATCAAGGATATTATGACGGGCTTTCGTGCGTTTTCATATCAGTTTGTCAAAACATTCCCGGTGCTTTCAACCGGATTTGAGATTGAAACGGAAATGACAATCCACGCTGTTGACAAAAATATGGCTGTAGGCAATGTTGTTATCGACTATCGCGACAGGCAGGAGGGCAGTGAGTCAAAACTCAACACCTTTTCCGACGGCTTTAAGGTCATCAAAACGATTATCCGTCTGTTTAAGGCGTATAAGCCGATTTGGTTTTACGGTTTGGTTGCGCTTATTCTTGCCATAATTTCAATAGGATTTTTCATTCCGATTCTTGTTATTTACGGCGAAACGGGTCTTGTACCAAAGTTTCCGACACTCATTATGTGCTGTTTTGTAATGACCGTTGCGATTCTTTCGTTCTTTTCCGGCTCAATTCTCCAATCGCTCCGCCAAAAGGAAAAACAGGATTTTGAGCTGCATCTCAATCAGGTTTATTTCAATTTTATGCAGCTTAAAAATAAATAAAGTGATAAAGCGAAATTTAAAACCGCAGTGTTTTTTTCACTGCGGTTTTGTTTGTGTTTGCTTGATTGATTCATTTTGTCAGAACAACCTTTGCGGTATAAATTCCGTTCTCGGCGGTTGCGTCATATGTTCCGTTGTATTTCTTTGCTATTTCGCTTATTATTCCGATTCCGTTGCCGTGTTCTTTTGATTTTCTGCGCTTTTTGCCGTATTCCTCGTTAGGAATTTCGTTTTTGGTTATAACCGCAAAATGTTCCTTGTCAATTTCAATTAATACGCGCGATTTTTTCGCGTTTGTTTCCGCCGCGGCACTGATTGAATTGTCGATAATGTTGCCGAGCAGGCGGCATAAATCATAATCGTCGATTTTAAGTGCAAATGTTTCGTCAACATCAATGTCAAGCGAAACTCCGCTGTTGAGTGCCTGCTTTCGTTTGAGATAAAGCACCGTATTTATCGTGTCGTTTGAGCACGGGCTGTATTGCGATATTCCGCTTATGTCATAGCTTGCCTTTGACAGTATTTCTGCTGATTTTTCCGGCTTGCCTATTTCTATAAAGCCTTTCGCTGTTGTGATAATGTTTGCATAGTCATGCTTAAGTTTGCGAAATTCCTGCTTTTCGCTGTTATACATCATAATTTGCTCGTAATCAAGCTTTGCTTTGAGCAAACTCTTTTCACTTTCAATGTTCTTTTCTTCGCGCTTTTGGTTTTTGTCTATTATAAATATCAAAACAATGTCTGCAATCATGCAAAGCGCGGTGAATGTCAAAAGACTTGCGTCAAGGGGAATGCCTTTTTTGTCCATCGCCCTGTAAACACTGTCGGGAATGTTTTGCAACAGCGACGCTATAAACATAAAGCAGAAAAGGTGCGTTATCGGATAAATAAAATATAGTGTGTATTTGAAATTGTAATTAAATCCGTTCGTTTTTTTGCCGATGAGTTTTATTATAAAAACAAATACAAACGAGCTGCAAAACATAAAACCGTTATATGTTAAATACAGTTCAAGAGGCATTGTAAGCGTTGTGGCAAATTGCAATGTGTTGTCGGTCAGTGCCGTCAGTATAGTAACAAATACCGTTGCCGACAGCTCCCATGCAATAAGCGGAAGTATTGACGCAAACAGCTTGTTGAAAAGTTTGCCTTCGGTCATAAATATTGAAAATACAAATACAATCACATAATATAAAACCATCAGCAAAAATTCGGATATATGCAGTTTTGAAAATGCTGATGTTACCGATATGTATGAATAAAAGACGGTAATTGCCAAAAACAGCATGCCGCTTAAAAAAGTGTTTTTCTTTTCCTTAACAATTGTGCGCAAAATGATGTAAGTGAAAAGCGCCCTTACAATGTGCGTTATCATTGTAAAAGGGAAAAATTGTGTCAAATCTACCTGATACATTGATTTCTCCTTAAAACCAAAAAAGCCGTAATTCAATAATTGCATAAATCACGCAAAAACGGTTTTTTACCACGCAGAAAATCAATAATCCTTATTTTATTGCTGTAACAGACCGTTTATGCACGATTTTGCACACTTAGAATATCAATATAACAGATATTTTTTGCGTTGTATTGTATTTAGTAAATAACTTTATTTATGTTTGAAATTTTTGCCCTAATTTATTGCTCTTACCTTGTATTTGATAAAAAAATATGCTATATTTGTGATGTATAAAGAAAATTCTGCGATTTTATGTTCGCATTTTAGGTGATATTATGAAAAGAAAGGTTAAAACAAAAAATGTTACACTGAAACGCTTGCTGTCATTTTTCATGAGCCTTGTGCTTATGCTGACGGTGATTTTTTCAGTCGGAGTAAGCCCCGTTTCAGCCGCAACATCGGGCAAGTGGGGCGACGCTACATGGAAATATAACGCCGCAACATCAACGCTTACGCTCAGCGGAACAGGCGCCAGCAAGGACTGCGGTGCGTTGATCAACAGGGCTCCGTGGACAAGCTATAAGGAAAAAATTACAACTCTTGTTGTTGAGGAGGGCATTACCTCGCTCGGCTATTATTCGTTTTATAATATGACAAAACTAACAAAGGTTTCGCTTCCGTCAACGCTTACAAAAATCGGCGGTTTGGGAACTGTTGTCAGTGATGAGGGTAGTTACGGCTGTTTTCAGAATTGCACCGCTCTTGAAGAAATCACACTGCCGAAAAATCTCACAACAATAAACAGCTGTGCGTTCAGAGGATGCACTGCGCTCAAATCAATCACAATTCCGGACAGCGTAACCACAATCGGCAATGGTGTTTTTGCCGAATGCACAAGCCTTGCCGATGTCACATACGGCTCCGGACTCACAGAAACCGGCGACTATGCATTTTGGAATGCCGGCGTAAAGCGTGTTACTTGGGGCAAAAATATTGCAAATCTCACCCAATACACATTCTTCGGCTGTCAAATGACGGAGATTGAAATTCCCGAAAGTGTTACTTCAATCGGTTTTCGCTCGCTTGCAAACTGCGATTTCCTTAAAAAAATCACTGTATCAAACGCAAATGCAAAGTTCACCGGCGACCCGTGC
>ENA-ORRU01001705-ORRU01001705.1-human-gut-metagenome-genome-assembly--contig:-NODE-1705-length-12722-cov-136.979395_pt1 | contig 12722 bp, 10 predicted proteins | sample MGYA00242184_ERZ509151 | MGnify/ENA primary metagenome ERZ509151 (study PRJEB26280, sample SAMEA2338667) | human gut metagenome | biome: human gut; feature: human-associated habitat; material... | reverse complement strand
CATATAGATGACGGGAGTGAGCCATATAGATGACCCGAGTCATCCATATAGACGACCTTAGTCATCCAGCCGATAAATCGCCTCTTTTCGCCTGCCAATATCTATCCCTCATCCTTCTAGTTACTATGCTTCATCCCAACATTCATAACAAAGACACCCACTATTCATTATCAAAATACCTGCTATTCACTATCAAGACGCTCATTATTCATTATCAAAACATCTATTATTGACTATACCAGATCCTTGCCCCACCTATACCATACTCATAAAAAGCAAGGCACATCGCCAAATTTAAGCTTAGCCATCAATTATCATCTCAAAATAAAGAGGTTTTTCCTTTCACACTTAACTCTCTCATTTTCACCACAATCCGCATTCCGTGAAAGGAGATTTATTATCTACCTTAAATATTTTCAGCAAATTTATCCCCCTAAAATTGGGTGGATTCAAAAAAGTAGTACCTTTGCACCCGCTTAAGAAAACCAAGCTATAGTCATCAGACCGAATTTGAAGAGATGGTAGAGTGGTCGACCTATATCAATAACACCACTCATCCATATTAGTGCCATTTTTATTTGGTAGTTTAAGAATAAAAGATTACCTTTGTATCGCTAAACAGAAAGAAGAGAACGATGGCTATAAAATATGATCAGCAATTATACATAGGATACTCCAAGACATTCTACAATCTAAAGATTTTGGTAATATGTCAAACAAAGTAGATAAAAGAATAACTGAGCAAAGCTCACTCTACGAGCATCTGGAAAAGATGAGCGTGGATGAACTCACCGCTCATATCAATGCAGAAAACAAGAAGGTGGCTGTGGCAATAGAACAAGCATTGCCTGCCATCAACCAACTGATTTCCGCCATCGAAGGGCAGCTGAAGAAGGGCGGAAGGCTTTTCTATGCCGGTTGCGGAACGGGCGGAAGACTGGCTACACTCGATACCATCGAGGTGCAGAACACCTATGGCATCGACGGTTCACAGATACAAGCCATCTTCCCCGGAGGCATCGGCTGCCTTACGCAAACCAGAGAATCAAGAGAAGACGACCTGGAGAATGGCTGGCATCAGCTCTGCGACAAGCATATCTCAAAGCATGATTTCGTGCTGGGCTTCTCGGCAAGTGGCACTACTCCCTTTGTACTCGCCATCCTGAAACATTGCAAGGAGGAAGGCATTCCTACGGGTTGCATCGTCAACAATCCCCACGCTCCCATCGCCCAGGCTGCCGATTATCCCGTAGAGGTCATCACGGGACCGGAGTTCGTGACGGGAAGTACCCGCATGAAAGCCGGATCATCGCAGAAGATGATTCTGGATATGATCAGTACTTCTCTCCAGATTCGACAAGGACGAGTGGAAGGCAACAAGATGGTGAACGCCAAGCTTATCAATCATAAACTCATCGACCGCGCCTGCCGCATCTTCATGGAACGCAATCCGGAATATACGGATTACGAGGAAGTGAAGCTGCTGATTCTGAAAGCAGGAAGCGTGAAGAAGGCGGAAGACCTGCTGAAGAGTAAAAGCGATTTAGATGTTTAGATAGAGTTAGACAAGATTTCACCTTGATATAAATAGAACTATCAAGACTTCACCTTTATAAAATAGGAATATCAAGACTTCACCTTATATAATAGGACTATATGGCAAAGAAAGCAATTGTAATGGGTGCCACATCGGGCATCGGAATGGAAGTGGCAAAACTGCTTGCTGCAAAAGGATGGCAGGTAGGAATCGCCGGAAGAAGAATCGAAAGATTGCAGGCGCTGATTTCGCAGGGCGGCATTACCTGCTACCAGCAAATAGACGTAACCTCTCCCGATGCTCCTGCCCAACTTCTCGAACTCATCGATAAGTTGGGAGGCATGGACCTCTACTTCCATAGTTCCGGCATTGGCTGGCAGAACAACTCGCTGGATATAGAAAAGGAAATGAAGACCCTGGAAACCAACGGCTTGGGATTCACGAGAATGGTGGATACTGCATTCAACTGGTTTGCCGCCCAGTCTTCTACTCCAACCAATAAGAGTGAACTTTCTGTTTCTGAAAGTAAGAAGAAGGCAAACCATGCCTGTCAGAATTTCCGCATTGCCTGCATCACTTCCATCGCCGGAACCAAAGGTCTCGGTGCTGCCCCTGCCTACTCTGCCACCAAGCGATTCCAGAACCATTATCTGGAGTGCCTGTCGCAGCAGGCACGGATGCGTCATCTCCCCATCGCCATCACAGATATCCGACCAGGTTTCGTAAAGACCGACCTCATCGCAGGCAGCAGCTATCCACTGCAGCTCAAACCGGAAGACGTGGCGAAACATATCGTGAATGCTATCGAAAACGGAAAGGAAGTTAAGGTGATAGACTGGAGATATGATATCCTCGTCTTCCTCTGGCGACTCATTCCTAGATGGTTATGGACGAGATTGAGAATTACGTCATAACAACTTTATTCCTTTCTGATGACAATCGTCTTGAACCAGTCTTTCAATACTCCAGCATATTGATCCTGCGAATCAGACAGCAGGATGACAACCTGGGAACCATCTTCCAACTTGGGTCCCAGACACATACCTTCGTAATTGGCAAAGGAACGCTTGGAAAGAGACAAGCCGGTTTTCCATTCCGCGAGCAATCTCTTCTTCAAGAAAGGAGTATCTGATGAAAACTTCTCTTTCATAGAAAATTCCTCAGAATTCAAAGGATTGATCAGATAGAGCTTGCACTTGCAGAAAGCACCTATCTTGATCTTAGGAATAAATGCCTCACGCTCCAGAACCAGAAGCTGACCATCGGGCAAGACACAAAGCTCACTCACACCCATCACATAGATATCTGCTTTCTTATGGGTAGAAGGTTGATCCATCTGATAGGCATAGGTCATCATATAACGAGAGTCTTTCTTGCTATTCACTTGCTCGCTATACTCTTCCTTGTTACTATCTTCCTTCATCTTTCCCCAATCAAACCTCATCAAACGAAGCCGATTGGCCAATCCGTTTTGAGGAGTAGCAGGCTGTCCGTCCTTGCGAAGCGTGCTCTCAGGTATTGTCCAGAGATACTGATGGACGGAATCAAAAGCCAGAGACTCAAAATTATAATTAGGATAAAAATCAGATGAAGCCCATCTGCTTTCCCAAAGGTTCTGCTGATAGCCAACCTTGGCAGTATCCGCCGAAATAGGCAGAATAGGATACTCCTTTAAACGGCAATATCCTTCGCTTGCTATCACCAAGGTAGAATCAGAAACCTTCACGATGGCTTCATGGTCAAATCCCTTCTCCAGCCCCTGCCAAGGCTTGCCGTCGTTCAGCGTTCCATCTGTTCTCTCGGTAAGACCCAGGTTCTCTACCTGTTCCAGTTCGCCGGTCTTGGGATTCACCTGAATTCGGAAGTTGAAATACAGAGCACTATCCGACTTGTCGCTTACCACCGCATAGATATCATCATGCAGATGAGCAATGCCACTGTAGTTGCCCGCAGCCACAGTTTTCAGAAAAGCCTTCTGGGGATTCTCTCTCACTACTTTCCAATCCTGTGCTCCAGCCAACAGACTGAATGCCAGAAAGATGGTCAGGATATTACAACGCAGCATAGGTAAGAACAAACTCCATAGTTAATTCGAAATCCACATGAGCCGTCTTCCTGCTCTTGAGATTCTCCACATCACACGACCAGTCTGCCATCGTATCAAACGGCTTCACCCGCATATCCTCAAACATCAGGTTTTCTTCTGAGAATAACTTGAAGACCGTTTCCTTGGCACACCAATGCACCAGCTTGGCATCCAGATCTTCCGCCTTCTCATCCTTTCGCAGGAATTTGGAAGCGATGCGCTCTACCCTATCGCTGAAGTATTCGATATCTACCGCCACTTCCTGATTCTTGGAAAGGATAAGCGCAGCATAACCCTTGGTATGCGAAACGCTGATATGATAACCACGGAACAATGGCTTTCCAACCTCGTTGTGGGTAATGTCACCCGCATGAGAAAGCAAGCCCTTGGAAGCTCCGTTCGTCTTGAGCATCTCATACATTAACGCACGAATGGCAAGAAACTCCAGTTTCCTGCCATCGTTCTTATATTTCTCTTCCACCTGGGAGCGGTAAGCCTGCAGAAGAGGGTATGCTTCAAACAACTGTTCTACAGTCTCATCCATCTGCCATAAGCCGAGACTCACTCCCGGATAAACTTCTCGTATATTGACAACTGCCATACTATATAATCAAAATATTACAAATATAAGGAGGATGAACTACTTGGAGGAATTCTCCTCTTCGTTTCTTACCGGATGTACCGTCACCTTAATCTTGCTGATGCGGCGCTCCTCGATATTCATCACCTCAAAAGTATAGTTCTTATAATCTATCTTCTCGTGCATGCTTGGGAAATCACCCTTGATTTCCAAGAGCAGACCTGCCAGGGAATCAGCATCGCCCTCAACCTCCTCGAACTCTTCGTCATCTACATTCAGAATCTTGCAGAAGTCTGAAAGCAAGGTCTTGCCTTCGAAGATAAATGTATTATAATTTAATTTCGAATAGAACTTCTCCTCCTCATCATATTCATCATTGATCTCGCCAACGATTTCCTCCAGGATATCCTCCAGGGTTACGATACCGGAAGTACCGCCAAACTCATCTACCACAATGGCGATATGAACCTTATTCTCCTGGAACTCGCGAAGCAGATCATCTATCTTCTTGGTTTCAGGAACGAAGTAAGGAGGACGGATCAGACTCTGCCAACGGAAGTTGGATGCCTTTGAAAGATGTGGTAATAAGTCCTTGATATACAACACACCACGAATATTATCCGTATTATCCTGATATACCGGAATACGACTGTAGTTGTTCTCTACAATACACTTCAACACCTCAGGATAGGTGCTGCGAATATCCAGGTCAACGATGTTCTGACGGGTGGTCATCACCTCCTTGGCTGTTTCATCACCAAATCGGATGATACCCTTCAGCATATTCTGTTCGTCCTTGATATCTTCCTTGTCGGTGAGTTCCAGAGCCTGTTCCAAATCATCCACACTCAGGACATGGTTTTCTTTCTGTATAATCTTTTCAGCAACGATTCCACTCTTCAGCAGTACATTCTCCAATGCCCAGAACACCTTGCGTGCAAACATAATGCCGCCCACACATCTACGGCAAAACTTGAGAGGATCCTGTCGGGCATAAACCTTAGGCATAATCTCTCCGAAGAGCAAAAGCAAGAATGTAAGGATTACCGTGATGATAAGGAACTGAAGCCAATAGGCTTTAGGACCAAACTCCACGATTCCGGCAAAAACATAGTTGAGGAGCATGATAATGGTGACATTCACAAAGTTATTGGTTATCAGTATGGTAGCCAATGTACGTTCTGAATCCTCACGCAACATCTGAATTTTCTTGTCACAGTCAGTTTTTTCGTCCTCCAGTTCCGCAATATCAGCTGGTGATAAACTAAAAAAAGCGATTTCGGAACCACTGGCAAAAGCTGACATACCAAGCAGGATAGCTGCCAATATAGCAGCTACAAAAACACCAGTAGATGGCTGCAAGAGCAGCACATCACTAAAAGCATCCGTTATGGTCGATATATCCAATTTCTGAGCTTAAAATTTAAAATGGTAAATCTTTGTTCTCAGTAGTCTCCGCAGGAGATGGGGTTGAAGATGAAGCAGGAGCTGAAGTTGGAGCTGAAGCTCCCGACCGCGAGGTCAGCATCTCCATATTATCAACGTATATCTCTGTGATATTATGTCGCTTACCCTGCTTGTCATCATAGAGTCGATAGCGGATCCGGCCTTCCACATAGAGTCGGTCGCCCTTGTGTACATACTTCTCCACCACCTTTGCAAGACCACGAAAGAACACGAGGTTATGCCAATCGGTATGATCTGGTACTTGCATACCATTAGCCAGGGTGTAACCTTTCTCCGTTGTCGCAAAAGACACTTGAGCTACCGCCTGATCTGCATCATAATAATGCACAACAGGTTCCTTGCCCACATTACCAATCAACATTACCTTATTCATAGTTTTCTAATAATTATCTTTTTACTTCCACATTCCCAGATAGCGGAAATGGAAATTCTTACCCTTAGCTGAAGGGAACTGACTACGAGAGTCAACTCTCTCCTTCAAGTGCTCTACAATACGAGTGTAGCAATCCAACCCCGACATAGCCTTTACATGAGCCACGAAGTGAGTATCTCGGTATTCAAACTTTCCCGTAGCAGGCACCATCACAACACGCTTGAAATCCAAAGTTCCCTCGTACCAGCCAGCCAACTCCTGTGTAAGATTCAGCATCACAGGATTCTCCTGGCGTTCTGCAGGCGCAGACGAACGCAAGGCCTTCTTATCCTTGAAATCCTGCATCGTAGCAGCAGCCGTCTTGATAACAATGAAATAAATACGAGGACGAACTTTATAACGTTTAGGATAGCAAACATCGCTAGCGGCGTAATCTCTAATATCTGCCTCTAGCTCAGCATCCATACCAATTTCCGGGATACCTTTCAAAAAATCTATTGCTTCATCGACATTATTTACTAATGTCTCCTGATCGAAATATCTTAAATATAAATTCATAATAGGTATGTTTCTCTATTTTCAAATAAAATAGAGCGGAAAACGGGACTCGGACCCGCGACCCCAACCTTGGCAAGGTTGTGCTCTACCAACTGAGCTATTTCCGCCTAACAAAAATAATGAAAATGGTGAAGAGGAGGAGACTCGAACTCCCACGACACAATTGTCACTACCCCCTCAAAGTAGCGCGTCTACCAATTCCGCCACCTCTCCAACATTTAGATGCCATTTTGAACATCAGTGCCCAAGACAGGACTCGAACCTGCACGTTGTGAAACACACGCACCTGAAACGTGCGCGTCTACCAATTCCGCCACTTGGGCTCAAAAATACACACCCTTCTAACTAGATATGTAAAAGAATGGAGCGGAAAACGGGACTCGGACCCGCGACCCCAACCTTGGCAAGGTTGTGCTCTACCAACTGAGCTATTTCCGCTTGTACAACTTCAAGAAGTGAAGAGGAGGAGACTCGAACTCCCACGACACAATTGTCACTACCCCCTCAAAGTAGCGCGTCTACCAATTCCGCCACCTCTCCATTACCTTGAAATTCCATACCTAATACAGAATGATATGTTGTCCAAAATGTTCGAGCGGAAAACGGGACTCGGACCCGCGACCCCAACCTTGGCAAGGTTGTGCTCTACCAACTGAGCTATTTCCGCTTATTTCCTAACTTTCATAGGAGCGTTCCTCTGAATGCGAGTGCAAAAGTACTACATTTTTTTGAACCCACCAAATTTTTCAGCGTTTTTTTTATAAAAAATGCACATTTTTCTTCATTTTAGGGGAAAAACGTGCATTTTTAGGCGTATTTCAAGCATTATTCGTCCATTTTAGGGACAAACTTCATCAAATAACCAGTCATCAATCCATCCTGTCGCGATAGTCCTCATATCCAAATTCGCGCAAAATTTCCAAATTTCCGTCCAAATGTACGATTCCGATAGCCGGATGAGTGATGCCATTAAAGGTATTTGTCTTCACTGTGGTGTAGTGGAGCATGTCTTCAAAGATGACATTTTCGCCAATTTCCAGCTCATGATCGAATTTCCAGTACCCCATGAAGTCACCACTCAGGCAACTATTGCCACCTATTCTATATATATGTTCGCCCTCCGGAGCCTTCATCGGGTCTTCAACCTCCAAAGTTTCAGCATTTCTCACTGCCGGCATATATGGCATTTCGAGACAATCTGGCATGTGGCAGGTAAAACTGGCGTTGATAATCGCAGTCTTGATACCTTTATCTTCTACCACATCTACTACCTGGGTTACCAACGGACCGGTTTGCCATCCAAAGGCACTACCAGGCTCCAGGATAACCTTCAGATGAGGATAACGGGCATGAAATCCCTTTAATATATTAATAAGGTGTAAAACATCATAATCCTTGCGGGTCATCAAGTGACCACCTCCAAAGTTGATCCACTTCAACTGCGGAAACCATTTAGCAAACTTTTCCTCGATATGTGCCAATGTGCGTTCGAAGACATCTGCCCCACTCTCGCAATGGCAATGACAATGGAATCCCTCTATGTCGGAAGGCAAGGTTTCCGGCAACTTATCTGCCGATACGCCAAATCTGGTTCCCGGAGCACATGGATTATACAATAAGGTTTCCACCTCAGAATATTCAGGATTCACTCTCAATCCGTACTTGATTTCCGGATTTGCCGATCGGGCACGCTCATGATAACGCTCATACTGAAAAAGCGAGTTGAACGAAAGATGACTCGAACAGCGGGCTATCTCATCAATCTCATAATCCGTATAAGCCGGCGAAAATGTATGCGCCGGACTTCCAAACTTCTCGAAAGCCAGTTTCGCCTCACTCAAAGAACTCGCCGTAGTGGAATGGATGTACTCTCTGAAAATCGGAAAAGTCTTCCACAGGGCATAAGCCTTGAAGGCAAGAATAATCTCCACATCGGCACGTTCTGCCACACTTTTGATAAGACTCAGGTTGCGTCTCAGTCTCTCCTCCTCCAAAACATAAATTGGGGTGTGAATCTCACAAAAAGTCGATAAATTTACTCTCATTTCTTGATAAATATTAATTTTATGGTGCAAAGATAGCTTTTTATCCCGATATAATTGCAGGATTGCGAAATTTTTAATACTTTTGCAGTATAAAATGCATTTTGACAATGAAATTAGCAATAATGACCAAGTCCACATTCTTTGTGGAGGAAGATAAAATACTCACCTCGTTGTTCGACGAGGGGATGGACAACCTGCATCTCTTCAAGCCAGGTTCATCGCCCATATACTCTGAGCGCTTGCTCACTTTATTGCCAGAAGACTACCGACGCAAGGTTACGGTTCACGACCATTATTACCTCAAGCAGGAATACGACTTGGCGGGAATACACATCGATGATCCTCTTGCTCCTGTCCCTGATGGCTACAAGGGCAAATACAGCCGCACCTGTACTGACCTATCAATGCTGAAGGAGATGAAGAAGAAGTCAAACTATGTTTTTCTGAAAAACATATTCGACTGCATCGAATTCAAGGACGAGAAATCCTCATTCTCTACACAGCAGTTAGAGATGGCTGCAAAGGCTGGTCTCATAGACAAAAAGGTATATGCCCTGGGAGGCATGAGCCTGGAAAATCTCAAAATGGCCAAAGACCTGGGATTTGGAGGCGTGGTAATCTGCGGAGACATCTGGAACCGCTTTGATATCCATAATGAGACTGACTTCAAGGAGCTGATTCAGCATTTCGAAAGACTGAGAAAAGCTATCAGCTAAAAACCAGTTCGCAATGATTCATATATATATCATCTAGAAATAATACATAACTATTAATACACGTAAACACTAAAGGAAATGAGTGACAAGAACTCTTATTTGGTATTCTCAGGTACTAACTCGAGATACCTTGCAGAGAAAATCTGCGCTAGTTTAGGTTGCCCACTGGGTAATTTGGTAGTAACCAAGTTTTCTGATGGTGAGTTTGGCGTTTCTTTCGAGGAATCTATCCGCGGTCGCGACGTATTCCTCGTGCAGAGTACCTTCCCTAATTCAGACAACTTGATGGAGTTACTTTTGATGATCGATGCTGCCAAGCGTGCATCAGCTCGCCACATCATCGCTGTTGTGCCTTACTTCGGTTGGGCTCGTCAGGACCGTAAGGACAAGCCACGTGTCAGCATCGGTGCTAAATTGGTTGCCGACTTGCTTAGCGTTGCCGGAATCGACCGCCTCATCACTATGGACCTCCATGCAGACCAGATTCAGGGCTTCTTCGATGTTCCAGTAGATCACCTCTATGCTTCTGGCGTTATCCTGCCATACCTGCAGAGCTTGCACCTCAAGGATATGGTAATTGCTTCTCCAGACGTAGGCGGTTCTAAGCGTGCCAACACTTATGCCAAGTACTTCGGTTGCCCTCTCGTACTTTGCAACAAGACTCGTGCTCGCGCAAATGTAGTTGCCAGCATGCAGATCATTGGTGATGTAAAGGACAAGAACGTAGTCATCATCGATGACATGGTTGATACCGCAGGTACTATCACAAAGGCTGCTGATATTATGAAGCAGGCTGGTGCCAAGACTGTTCGCGCTTGTGCTTCTCACTGCGTAATGAGTGGTCCTGCTTCGGAACGCGTACAGAATTCTGCTCTCGAGGAGATTGTTTTCACAGATTCAATCCCTTACACCAAGCGTTGCGACAAGGTTAAGCAGCTCACCATCGCTGATATGTTTGCTGAGACTATCCGCCGCGTAGAGGACAACGAGAGTATTTCTTCTCAGTATCTCGTATAATAATTCCCACATTATTATATATAAACAAAAAAAGGAGCCTTCCCGCTCAAGAAGAATAGGGAAGGCTCCTTTTCTTTTGTTTATTTTCTGATTCTTCTTCTATTTTCTGATTACAAAGAATACCCGGTTTTCTTTCTAATCCGAGAAAAGAAACAAAAAAAATCCTGCACCTCTATGCGAGATGCAGGATTCATTATTTTTATATGATGCGAATAGAAATCCGCTATCCTATTAGTCCAACCACTTAACGTAGCAGAAGTCCTGACGATGTGGCAACTTCTCATTCTTAGGATACATACGAACGCCTGTCTTGAATGAACCAGCATTGATTGGCTCGATCTCAGCCTCGAATGTGAAGTTGTTGCCCTCATGACCAACCATCTTGAATGGATAAACAGCATAAACCTGCTTGCCATCCTCAAGCTGATCCTTCAATACAACAAGCTCCAAGCCTACTGCATCGTTCAACCCCTGCTCATCGATAACATACTGAACCTTAATCTTCTGACCAGTCTCAGCAGCCATCAACTTGCTGTCATCCTTAGATACTACGTGGATACCATCCCAACGCTCAGCAACGCTTTCCTTCCAGAGTGCAATCTCCTTAGCCAAAGCATTATCGTTAGCGCTCAACTTCTTGAAGCGGGCAGCCTCCTTGTTGTAGAACTTATCATAGTAGTCATCCAACTGACGCTTCATTGTATAGTGAGGAGCGATAGTAGCGATAGAGTTCTTTACTACCTGAATCCACTCCTTGCTGAAGCCTTCCTTGTTCTTGTTATAGTACATTGGGATGATGTCGTTCTCCAAGAGGTTGTAGATAGTAGCAGCATCAAGCTGATCCTGGTAACCCTGGTTCTGGTATGTACGCTTCTCAGGAAGAGCCCAACCAGCACCCTCGCGGTAACCTTCTACCCACCAACCATCAAGTACAGAAAGGTTGACAACACCGTTCATCTCTGCCTTCTCGCCAGATGTACCAGAAGCCTCCAATGGACGTGTAGGAGTATTCATCCAGATATCAACACCTGAAACCAGGCGACGAGCCAAAGTCATATCGTAGTCCTCGAGGAAGATAATCTTGCCAAGGAACTCAGGACGCTGGCTGATTTCGAAGATTCTCTTAATCAAGCCCTGACCAGCACCATCAGCTGGGTGAGCCTTACCTGAGAAGAAGAACAATACTGGGTGCTCAGGATCGTTAACGATCTTAGACAAGCGATCCAAGTCGGTGAAGAGCAGGTGAGCACGCTTGTAAGTAGCGAAACGACGGCAGAAACCAATCATCAAAGCGTTAGGGTTGATGCGCTCGAGCAAAGATACGACACGAGCAGGATCACCCTGGTTCTTCAACCATGTCTGTGTAAACTTCTCACGGATGTAAGCTACGAGTTTCTTCTTCAATGTCATACGGGTATTCCAGATTTCTGCATCTGAAACATTGTAGATGGCATGCCAGATTTCCTCGTTGCTCTGGTCATTCATAAAGTTCTTGTCGAAATATGTATCGTAGAGCTTACGCCACTCTGTTGCAGTCCAAGTTGGGAAGTGAACACCATTGGTTACATAACCTACGTGGTTCTCCTCTGGGAAGTAACCCTTCCAGATGTTAGAGAACATCTGCTGGCTTACCCAACCGTGAAGCTTACTTACACCGTTAACCTCCTGGCAAGTGTTGCAAGCGAAGGTAGAGAGACAGAAACGCTCGTTGTGATCGTCTGCATTCTCACGACCCATACCGATGAACTCATCCCAAGAGATGCCGAGGCGCTGTGGATAGCCACCCATGTACTTACCGAAGAGAGCCTCGTCGAAGTAGTCGTGACCAGCTGGCACTGGAGTGTGAACAGTATAGAGAGAAGAAGCGCGAACCAGCTCGAGAGCCTGGTTGAAGTTCAAGCCATCCTCCTCAATGTAATCGCAGAGACGCTGCAGGTTGCAGAGAGCAGCATGACCCTCGTTGCAGTGATAAATATCTTTCTTGATACCAAGTTTCTTCAATGTCAGGATACCGCCGATACCCAACAGGATTTCCTGCTTCAGGCGATTCTCCCAGTCACCACCATAGAGAGAGTGAGTGATAGGACGGTCGAACTCTGAGTTCATATCATTATCTGTATCCAGGAGATACAACTTGATACGACCTACGTTCATCTGCCATACATAAGCGTGAACCTGATAGTTCATATAAGGTACATCGATGACAACAGGGTTGCCATTCTCATCCAGAACACGTTCCAATGGAAGAGAATTAAAGTTCTGAGCATCATAATTGGCAATCTGCTGACCATCCATGCTCAAAGACTGCTTGAAATAACCATATCTGTAGAGGAAACCAACGCC
>ENA-ORRU01001699-ORRU01001699.1-human-gut-metagenome-genome-assembly--contig:-NODE-1699-length-12775-cov-4.558491_pt1 | contig 12775 bp, 8 predicted proteins | sample MGYA00242184_ERZ509151 | MGnify/ENA primary metagenome ERZ509151 (study PRJEB26280, sample SAMEA2338667) | human gut metagenome | biome: human gut; feature: human-associated habitat; material: faeces... | reverse complement strand
TTTAGAGTTACACCATTTTATTATTTCATGTGTCTACTCTAAGGGGATTATATCATTCCAGCGTCCGCCTTGTTATTTTTACGTTGTTGTGGATAAGCGGGCGAACACTGTTCGCCCCTACAAGCAAATGCCGTATTTATGCGCATTTGCAGGTCTAAACATAGTTTTATTTTATTCTGCTGCTTCTTAGAGCGTTGAGGATAGCTATTACGGCTACACCTACGTCTGCGAATACCGCAAGCCACATTCCTGCAAGTCCCAATGCACCGAATATAAGCACAAGAGCTTTTACTCCAAGGGCAAAAATTATATTCTCTCTTACTATTGTCATAGTCTTTCGGGATATCTTTACTGCATCTGCTATGCTTGACGGATCGTCGTTCATAAGCACAACGTCTGCGGCTTCAATGGCGATATCTGAGCCTAAGCCACCCATTGCGATACCGATATCGGCTCTTGCGATAACAGGTGCGTCATTTATTCCGTCCCCTGCGAATGCAACAAGTCTGCGGTCGGGGTCTTTTATAAGCTGTTCGACCTTTTCAACCTTGTTTTCAGGGAGAAGCTCACTGAAGAATGTTTTTATGCCCACTTTCTTTGCCACCTTTTCGGCGGTATCTTTCTTATCGCCTGTGAGGAGGACAGTTTCAACGCCAAGATCTCTCAGTCTTGAAACGGCTGTGGCAGAGGTTTCTTTTATCTCGTCGCCAAGGAGTATCTCGCCTATGAACTTGCCGTCAAGGGCAACATAAACTGCCGTTGCGGAGTCTTCTGAGCTTTGTGCGGCAATGCCGTTTGTTTCAAGAAGCGCTTTCTTTCCGCAAAGTATCTCCTTGCCGTCAAGCTTTGCTCTTACACCGTTTCCTGCAATCTCTTCAACATCTGAAAGTCTTGCACCGTCTATTTCCTTGCCGTATCTCTGCACTATGGAGATACCGATAGGGTGAGTTGACATACTTTCTGCATATGCGGCGGCTTCAAGGAGGATATCCTGTGAAACGCCCTGTGGGTTTACGCTGAGGACAGTGAACTTGCCCTTTGTGAGCGTACCCGTTTTATCAACTGCGAGAGTTTTGCACTTCGCCATTGTTTCGAGATTTTTTGCGCCTTTGATAAGGATACCCTTTTTAGAAGCTCCGCCTATTCCTGCGAAGAACGAGAGAGGCACTGAGATAACAAGTGCGCATGGGCAGGATATTACAAGGAACAGAAGTCCTCTATAGAGCCATTTTGAGAACTGGTCAAAGCCCAGAATGAAGCTTGGTATAAACACGAGTGCAAGTGCAGCAATTACTACCGCAGGGGTATAAACTCTTGCAAAACGTGTGATGAACTTTTCGGTCTTGGCTTTTCTTTCGCTGGAGTTTTGCACCATATCGAGAATTTTCGACACCGCAGACTCGTGGAAGGTATTTGTGACCCGAACTTTGAGAAGTCCTCTCAGGTTTGTTGAGCCGCTGAGGACGCTGTCCCCTGCTTTGACCTCGACCGGAAGAAACTCACCAGTAAGTGCTGATGTATCAAGCTCTGATTCTCCTTCTGTTACGATACCGTCAAGAGGTATTCTCTCGCCTGTTTTTACTGCAATCATCTCGTCTTTGAGGATATCCTCAGGAGGAAGCTCGTATGTTTTGCCGTTTCTTACAACTGTTACAGACTCAGGCTTAAGCTCCATAAGCTTTGTGATAGATTTTCTTGACTTCTCTACTGCGACAGTCTGGAAAAGCTCGCCCACCTGGAAGAACAGCATAACGGCTGCACCCTCACGGAAGTCTTTAAGTGCAAATGCGCCAACTGTTGCGATAGTCATGAGCAGAGATTCGTCAAAAGCCTCGCCTTTAACAAGGTTTCTTACGGCGGCGATGACAACGTCAAGACCTGCGATAAGGTAAGCAACTATTGCAAGGCCTGCACTGAGATACTCACACACAGTGCCGTTTCCAAGCTTATCCAAGAGCATTGATGCGATAAAGAACACGATAGCCACAGAAAGCTTGACTATCTCGCCATTATGGTCATTCACAGGCTCCTCCTCTGCTGTCTGGACACCATAATCCTTAACAGTAACGTCAGGCTCAAGCTGATGGACGGTATCTTCTATCATGATACGCAGGTCAGGATTAGAACCGTCTGTTTTGACAGTTAGCTTTTTGCTGATAAAATCAACGTTTGATGAAATAACGCCTGCAAGCTCACCCACACGGTTTGCTATCTTTTCACCGCAGTTAGGGCAATCGAGATCCTCCAGCTTCAGATAGAGAGTTTTCTCAGCACAATCGCCAAGCTCTTTCACGCTAACGTCAGGTTCAAGCTTATGGACGACATTTTCTATCTCGGTAAAGAGGGCGTTTTTATCGCCGTCAAAATCAACTGTGAGCTTTTTATTGATAAAGTCAAGGTTAGAGCTTTTAACGCCTGAAAGCTCGCCCACACGTTTCTCGATCTTTTCCGCACAATGCGGACAATCGAGTTCCTTAAGAAGCAAAGTCATTTTACTCATTTCACATTCTCCTATACTACAAAAAACAGATCACTTTCTTTACTCGCTGATATGCTCGATACCCATATTGAGTATGACAGCGACGTGTTCATCGGAAACTGAATAATAGACTGTTTTTCCCTCACGTCTATACTTCACAAGTCTGGCCTGCTTAAGCACTCTGAGCTGATGCGAGATAGCTGACTGTGACATTTCCAACAGCTCTGCGATATCGCACACGCACATTTCATCCTTTATAAGGGTAAAGAGTATTTTCACTCTTGTTTGGTCGCCAAGGACTTTGAAAAGCTCTGCCACGTCATATATCTCCTCCTCGACAGGCATTGTTTTCCCTATTTCCTCCATTTTCTCTATATTCTTTCCTCCGCACTGTTTATGCTCATGCTTTACTGTATTCTCACTCATTTATTTTCGCTCTCCTTTTCTCATTATTGTTTTAGTATATTCGATATGGGTTATTTCAATTCATCATATGAATAACTGTTCATATGTTTATTATATCATATATTATGCATAGTTGCAAATTATTATATATAATTCTTCAAAATAAATTTTATTTAAGAAAATCTACCTCAATACAAAACTTCTCGTCTCTATACTTGGGCTTTCATCCGCTATAAAAGACTCAAATACTATAATATATTCTCCCGCAGACAAATTGCTTAAATCTTTTTTAGGAATCGTTAGCTTAAAAACCTCGCCTTCCAAATTAGCGTTATATTCAATTTCGCCGCCTTTTTGTAATTGAAGCAAAACTTTAACTTTAGTATTTGCATCGGGAAGTTCTAAATTATTGTTTGGATAATCATAAGAAGAAACATATATATTAATATTCATATCTTCGTTTTTATTTACTATAGAAGGATATTCTATATCTTCAATTCTGCTCATTTTTGTAGAAAGTGTTTCAATCCAATATTTTGCGGATTCAGAATAATCCTTAAAAGCCGAAAGTTCTATATAATTTGCTTTAGAATCTATTTTCGATATAAAAAACGGTCCGTTAGAAATATAAGCATGTCCGTAATTGTCAATAAAATCTATAGCAGCTTGATATCTCTTTACCGCTTCCTCTTCGTTTATCCATTGTTCTATTCCAACGGGAATATATTTTGAATCTCTCATTTCAATTAATTTTTCTTTTATATCCGAAACGCAAGTTGGATTTTTTACATCAATCGCCGTAAGAGATTGGTCTTGAGAGATTGTATAAACATTTCCTGATTTTGAGCCTTCTAAAACTAATTTCATTATCGCTTCGTTTATTTCAAAAGGAACTACAGTATTTCTGTTTGGATTTCCTATTTTCGGACTAACCGCAACCGTTGCAATTTGTCTGTCAATATCCATAGGAAAATAATAATTTCCGTAAAGAGTAAAACTTCCATCTTCGTTTAGCACGCTTCCAACCGCTCCGTCCATAGCGGGAGCATATCTTCCCGCCAAAGCCGAATCGTAATATTTATCGTTGTCGTTAGTTTTTGTCACGACATTTGCTATAAATACGCTTCCATACATTAAATCTACCAAAGAAGATTCTATTCCATGATGCCATTTAAAATATTTTGGTTTAAAATCGCATTTTATATAAGCTTTCAAATTATCGGACTTTTTATATTCTATATTTCCGTCTTTGCTTACAATCGTTAAACCTTCTTCCCATTTTTGAGTATATGGATTAAACATCATAGCATTTTTAGGAACTTCAATAGTGCCTACGGGTATTCCGTTATTTCCCGCAACGACTCCAATCTCTAAAGTATTTGTATCGGCTTCTCCGAGTCTAAATATATCTTTAGCCGTTGAAGGCGATTCAAAAGTAGCTCCAGAATCGCTGCAAGGACTAATTATTATTCCAGAATACGCATCCGAAAATCCGCCAACGCCTACAGGGTCCCAAGGACTCATAAATAAAGAGCCTTGAGCCGAATGTTGCAATACTCTTAAAATTTTCTCTCCTTTTCTATTTGGTTTTACATCGGCGCTTCTTATAGACCAGTCGTTTATTCCATCTCCGACTCCGTAAAGCATTCTTCCGTTAAATCTTTCTTTATTTGCCACAAAAAATTGAGTTTGAGAGTTTAAATATATTCTAACCGCTTCTTGTAATCCAATTTCTTGCAATCGTATATTTCCATCCCAATATTCCTCTGAAGTTAAAAACCATCCATTTGAATTTTTATCGCTTATTTTTGACGCTTCTTTATTATCGTAATTCCAGAATTCCGCGACATTTCCGCCTGGCATATAATTTCCTTCTCTAACATACATTTGTCTTAAAGTGACATCCCACCAAGCTCTCGTTGCTCCCGCTCCCCAAGCTTCTGTTAATATATTCCATTCGTAATCTTTAGGGTCGGTTAAATATACAACTTGAGTAGATTTGTTTCTATCGTATAAAAGTTTTTCTACTTTAATTCCCGTCTTTTCTATCAAATCTGCAATCGAATTTCCCGCTGGCAATCTTCCGCTCGGGTCATCAACTCTTATAACAAATTTTATACTCACTACTTCGTTATTATATTTCCACCAACCGTTTTCTTTTTTTAATTTCCCTCTGTTTTCGGGCAAGTTAGCCGCATTTTCCATAGCTTTATTAATATCTTTAATCGCTTTATCTTCGTTTCCGTTTTCAGTCATTCCCATTCTTAAAGGAATTAAATTATATCTATAAGTTCCAGGTTGTCCTGGAGTCGCTTGAGTAAAGGAAGGCATCCCCGCTCCTTTCAAAATTTCATCAATAAGTTTTTTTCGATTTATTAAAAAATTCATTGCAAATCTTACTTCTTTTATGGCGAGAGGATTAAAATAAGTTTTTCCGTCTTTAGTTATCGTATAAGGCGCTTTATTAGGAACGGGATTAAATAATAAACTCCAAGTGCCTGAAGGAACTTCGTAAGTATCGAGTTTTTCTAAATCTTTTTTCTCTAACGATAAATAAACTCCTCCGTCTATTCCGCTTGCCATTAAATCGGCTTTGCCTTCTGCAACATCTTTAATTGCGATAGTCATATCCGTTCTTATATTAAATATTATCTTATCTATCAAAGCTCCGCCTCTATCCGTTTGAGAAATATTATTTTTATCTTTTGAACAAGTTAAAAATAATATTGCAATTATAAATAAAAATAATAATTTAAAATAATTTAAAAATTTGAATTTCATAATATGTCCTCTTTAGTATAATATTTAATTATTATATATAATAACCTTATATTAAATAAATTTCAATATATCTTTAATATAATAATAAAAAATACCCAAGCTTTAAATCTCTATAAGTTAAAACTTGGGCAAAATTTATGGTAAAAATTATTAATTAAAAATTAATATCATATCCGTAATAAGCTGCTTCCAAAACTTTTTTCATGTTTTCAAAATCGGTTTGTCTCGGATTACTTCCAGTGCATGGGTCGGCTACCGCATTTTTAGAAATATCATCGCATTTTGCTTTGAAATGTTCTTCCGTTACTCCGTTTTCTTTATAGGTTTGTTTAATTCCTAAAGAAGCGTTTAATTCTTTAACTTTTTTAACTAAAGAAGCCGTTAATTCTTCGTTGGTATTACCAGAAAGTTTTAACATTCTAGCAATATCGGCAAATCTATCTGCGCAAACTTTTGAATTATATTGAATAACGAAAGGAAGAAGTATAGCATTGCATCTTCCATGCGTTATATGAAATTCAGCTCCAGTTTTATGAGCCAAACTATGAACTATGCCAAGCAACGCATTTGAAAATGACATTCCCGCAAGACATTGAGCGACATGCATTTTTCCTCTGCCTTCTTTATCTCCTTTAACCGCTTTCTCTACATTATGAACTATCATATCAATAGCTTTCATTGCCAAAGCGTCCGTAATGTCCGTCCTTAATCCCGCCACATAAGCCTCGATAGAGTGAGTGAGAGCGTCCATTCCCGTATCGGCGGCTATAACCTCTGGCATAGTCATTGGAATATTCGTGTCCAAAATTGCAATATCTGGAGTGATTTCAAAATCTGCCAAAGGATATTTAATGTTTGTCGAATAATCGGTTATAACCGAAAAAGCCGTAACCTCGCTTGCCGTTCCGCTTGTCGAAGGAATCGCCGCAAAGATGGCTTTTTTTCTTAATTTAGGCATAGTGAAAGGATTTTTTATATCTTCAAATTTCTTTTCAGGATATTCGTAAAAAACCCACATAGCTTTTGCCGCATCCAAAGCCGAACCACCTCCCAAAGCTACTATAACATCGGGATTAAAATTCCTCATAGCTTCCGCTCCCTTATAAACCGTTTCTATTGAAGGGTCGGGTTCTACTCCGTCAAATATTAAAACTTTAAGTCCAGTATCTTTTAATATTTTTTCGCAGCTTGATAGAAAGCCGTTTTTCTTCATCGAAGAACCGCCCGTGACTATTATAGCTTTTTTATAACCTTTTAAATTTTTAAGTTCCTCCATGGCATTTTCGCCATAATATAAATCTCTTGGAATTGTAAATCTTGACATATTAAAATCTCCTGTTAATAATTTTATGTTCTAAATTATAACATTTTAGTATTTTAAGTCAAGTATATTGGTAATTTTTTTACAATATAGATATATAATTATTTTAAATAATTTTTATCAAATATTTAACATTTTACTTCTAAAATTATCTCTCCACTTTCTAACAGGTATCCACCACACCAACTTATTAATATTCTTTTCATTTATTTTTAATGAAATCTTAATTCCGAATAAATAAAACATTAAATAATCTTTCGTATTATAAATGCCAAATAATTTTATCCAATTCTGTTTTTCATTAATGTAATTCTGTAAATAATGTATCTCGCTTTCTTTATCATTATTTTCTTATATCAAATAATTTATTGACAAATATTTTTGTATAATTATACTTTAATTAAATATATTAAATAATAAAAGGGAGGTTTAAAAATGAAAAAAATTATTATAATAGGAGGAGTCGCCGCTGGAATGAGCGCAGCTGCAAAAGCAAGAAGATTAGACAAAGAAGTTCAAATAACCGTATATGAGAAAACGGCATTCGTATCTTGGGGAGCTTGCGGAATGCCTTATTATGTAGGAGGATTTTTTGACGATTCAAATGTTATGATAGCAAGGACTGCAGAAGCGACTATAAAATCGGGAATAGATTTGAAAGTAAAAAACGAAGTTATAAAAATAGATTCTAAAAATAAAAAAGTTTTGGTTAGAGATTTAGAAACTAATAAAGAATTTGAAGACGAATACGACAAACTTTTAATAACCACTGGAGCGAAAGCGATTATTCCAAATATAGAAAATATCAATATAGGAAATGTATCGACTTTAAAAGATTTTAAAGACGCTTTAAACATGAAAGAAAAAATGAAAGATAATAATATAAAAAATGTCGCTATATTGGGAGCTGGTTTTATAGCCATTGAAATTGCGCATGCTTTAAAACATTTGGGTAAAACCGTTTCAATAATTCAACGCTCTGACAGAATATTTGGAAATAAATTCGATAAAGAATTTTCCGATTTAACGATAGAACATATAAAAGAAAAAGTTGATTTACATTTAAATGAAAAAGTTTTATCTCTCGAAGCGGACGATAAAAATAATGTAAAATCTTTGATAACCGATAAAGGCAAATATAATGTAGATTATGTCGTTATTGCAATAGGCGTAATTCCAAATAGCGATTTGGCTAAAGAAACGGGAATAAAATTATCGAATAATGGAGCTATAATCGTAGACAGAGAAGGAAAAACAAATATCGATTCAATTTACGCCGCTGGAGATTGCGCCACTATTTACAATAAAGTTTTGGACGAACAAAATTATATTCCGCTTGCTACGGGAGCGAATAAATTAGGAAGAATGGTTGCGAATAATTTAACGGGCGGAGAAGAAAAGTTTTTAGGAAGTTTGGGAAGCGCATGCATACTCGCTTTTGAAATGGAATTGGCAAGAACGGGAATAACCGAAGAAGAAGCTAAAAAAAGAAATATAGCTTATAAAACCGTAACGATTAAAGATTTGGACCATGCTCATTATTATCCTAATTATGAAGACTTGCATATAAAATTAGTATATTCTGCAGAAAACAGAAAAATTTTGGGCGGACAAATAGCGGGAAAAAGAGGAGCGGTTTTAAGAGCGGATGTCATCGCTACGGCAATATATTCTGAGCTTACTGTTGACGAACTTGGAATGCTCGATTTATGTTATGCGCCGCCTTTTGCAAGAACTTGGGATGCATTAAATGTTGTAGGAAATGCGGCAAAATAATAAAAATTAAAAATAGCTTGATATTCTTAAATTTTTAATGTATATTCAAAATAATTCTAATCGGAGAGATTTTTAAATATGGATATAGCATTACTGGCATCGGCGATAATAATAATAATATGCATAATGGCAACTAATATTTCTTCAAAAATAGGCGTTCCTTCGTTATTGTTATTCTTAATATTAGGAATGATTTTCAATAAAATGTATAATTTCAATGATTATGTAATTTCAAGTAATATTTGCACGGTGACTTTAATATTTATAATGTTTTATGGAGGTTTTGGAACTAATTGGCAAGTCGCAAAACCTGTAGCAGTAAAATCGTTTTTGCTTTCTTTTATCGGCACTTTTTTAACTTCTATGATTACGGGATTATTATGTTATTTAATATTAAAAATAGATTTATTTGAAAGTTTTCTTATAGGTTCGGTTATAGGTTCTACTGACGCCGCTTCCGTGTTTTCTATACTTCGTTCAAAAAATTTGAATTTAAAAGACGGTTTGGCTTCTTTGCTTGAGCTTGAAAGCGGAAGTAACGACCCTATGTCTTATATGCTTACGGTTATATTTTTAGGATTAATCGGAAAAACTATAGGAAGTCCTTTATCAATAATTTTAATGCTTTTCAAACAAATAGTTTTTGCTTTAATTGTAGCCGCTTTAGTTTCATATTTATCTTATTTTATTCTTAAAAAAATTAAATTCGCAATAAACGGACTCGACACAATATTTGTTTTTGCAACCGCTTTGCTTTCTTATTCTCTATCCGCCGCATTTGGAGGAAACGGATTTTTAAGCGCTTATATAGTTGGAATAGTTTTGGGTAATTGCAATATTAAAAATAAAGTAATTTTAGTTAATTTCTTTGACGGAATTACGGGACTTATGCAAATGATATTATTCTTTTTATTGGGTTTATTATCGACTCCTCAAAATATATTGCCCGCATCTTCTACCGCGATTCCCGTAGTTTTATTTATAACTTTTATAGCAAGACCGATTGCAGTAGCTTCTTTACTCACTCCTTTTAAGGTTGGATTAAAAAAGCAACTTTTAATTATGTGGGCTGGATTAAGAGGCGCCGCTTCAATCGCTTTTGCAATAATGGTTATGGGAAGCAATGTAGAAGGAATACATTACGATATCTTTCATATAGTATTTTTTCTTGCAATAATTTCAATATTATTTCAAGGAACTTTTTTGCCTCTAATAGCGCGAAAATTAAGTTTGGTAGATTCAAATGAAAATGTATTAAAAACTTTCAACGATTATGTTGACGATTCGGATATGCAATTAATTCAAATAACGATTCCTCAATCTCATCATTGGGTTGGAAGACAGATTAAAGATATAGAATTTCCCGAAAACTCTATTGTCGTTACGATAGAAAGAGGCGAAAGCACGGTTATACCAAACGGAAACACTACTATTGAAAAAGGAGATATTGTTATTTTGAATGCGAAACGAACTAAATATTACGATATGAATTTAAAAGAAATAACGATAAATAATAATCATAGTTGGAAAGATAAAGAATTAAAAGATTTGCATTTGGCTAAAAATAATTTAGTCGTTATGATAAAGAGAGACGGCGGAACGATTATCCCGAGAGGAAATACCGTTATAAAACAAAACGATATAGTTTTATTAAGAGAAATTTAATTTATTTTAATATTATATTTTATTTAATTCTAAAATCGTATTTAATATAATTTTTCTTAAATTCTCTATATTAATATTATTCTTTGCGCTTATAAATATTGGATTATTATATAATATTTGAATCTTATTTTTTTGAATTTCGTCTATGCAGTCGATTTTATTAAATACCGATAAAGATTTTATTTCTGAAGCTCCAATTTCTTTTATAGTGTTTTCAACTTTAATTATTTTCTCTTCTATATTTTTATCTGAAGAATCTATTAAATGAATTAATAAATCGGCTTCTACAACCTCCGATAAAGTCGACTTAAAAGAAGCGATTAAAGTATGCGGAAGTCTATCAATAAAACCAACCGTATCGCTTATTATAACTTGAACGGGCGCATCGTTAGATAAATATAATTTTCTTGTATGAGTATCCAAAGTTGCAAATAATTTATCTTCAACATATATATTTTCTTTGCATAATAAATTAAACAAGGAACTTTTGCCCGCATTCGTATAGCCGACTATCGCAATTCTAAAAGCATTTTCTCTCGACTTTCTGCCTACTTTTGACACTCTTTCAACTTTATTTAATTGAGTTTTTAATTTATGTATTCTCTCTCTCGCTCTCCTTCTGTCGTATTCAAGTTGTTTTTCTCCCGCTCCGCCTCTTAATCCAATTATTCCTTTTACCTGACTTAAATTAGCTCTCTTTCCTTTTAATCTTGGATATTCAAATTCTAAAAAAGCTAATTCTACTTGCATTTTTGCCGTCAATGTTTTAGCTCTCATTGCAAATATTTCAAGTATTATTTCCGTTCGAGTAAGCGCCTTTATATCCGAATTTTCTTCTATAGAATTAACCTGCGAACCGCTTAACTCGTTATCGAATATAATATATTTAACTTTATCTATAATAGCTTTTTCTTTTATAGATTCTAATTTTCCTTTTCCTATATAAGTTCTTGAATCTATTTTTTGTTGAATAAAAGAATATCTTTCAATTACTTTATAATTTGCAGTGTCGCATAACATATAAAGTTCATTTAAAATATTTTCTATATTAAATTTATTTATTCTATTTTGTTTATTATCCGCAACGAATATTATATAAGCTCTTTTACACTTCATTTTAATTCTCGTTAATTTTTAATAATTAATGAATTATAAAGTTCTATAGTTTTGTCAGATAAATATTGTTTTTTACTTAAAACGAAATTTATAGATTCTAAAACTACTTCTAAAAAAGCAGAATCAAAATCTATAAAAATTTTTTCTCTTATTTTATTTGCTATTTCAATTTTTCTCGTAGGCTCAAGATAATCGGAAACATATATTATTTTTTCAAGCATGCTCATATTTCCATGCCCAACGGTATGACTTTCAATTGCGCTTAAAATTTTTTTATCGTTTATATTAAATTCATTTTGAGCAATAATCGAACTTACTCTTGCATGAAGCAAAGCGCCCGTTATATAATTTGGATATTTTTTATTGTCGCATTCAAATATTATTTTTTTCATTTCTTCGTCTTTATATCTTTTTCCTAAATCATGACATAAAGCGGCGATTGAAGTTTTGTAAATGTCGATATTATATTTTTCTGCAATTTCTTCTCTATCCTCTTCTTTGTCATCTTCTAAATCTGGTTTTTCCTCTTCGTCTTTTTCATTTTCGTCCTTTTCTTCATCATCTGGATTTTCTTTTTCTTTTTCCTGTTCGTCATCTTCTTTTTGTTTATCTTTTTCTAGTTCTTTTAAATATTCTATATCGGGAAGTCCTAAGTCTTCATATTTGGCAACAGGATTTTTTTTGTCTTCTAATTTTTGTTTTACATTCTCCAAACCATTTATATCATAAGAGAATTGTTTATTTTCATCTATTGTTGCAATATTTTCACCAAGCAAACTAATATTGTATACTTCTTTTTCTTTTTTTACATTTATATTAATATCTGCTGCTTCTCCCTCTAATGTAACTGTTGCTTCGTCATGTTCCATCTCATTTATTATCTGTGTAAGTATTTCCTCAAATTTAGCTTTAACTTGTTCTTCTTTTGCAAAATCTTTTCCTTCCATTGCTTCATTTTCTGCCATATTAAGACCTCCTTTTAATCTACATTAAATGACATTTCAAAATCTGTACCATCATTTAGTTTTACTATAAATGTTTTTGTTGTACTTTCTGTCTGATTTTCCTTGTTCGTTATTTTTACTTTATACTTATATAGTCCGCTTTGTTCTTCAAAACTTTCATAAGACACTTCATTTTTTGCATATAAAGTAGATTCTATATACTTTTCAAAGTCTTGTACAGTTTTAAAATAATTTGTTTTAAAGCCAGTTGACAAGCAGTTATATGCA
>ENA-ORRU01001697-ORRU01001697.1-human-gut-metagenome-genome-assembly--contig:-NODE-1697-length-12788-cov-2.451740_pt1 | contig 12788 bp, 9 predicted proteins | sample MGYA00242184_ERZ509151 | MGnify/ENA primary metagenome ERZ509151 (study PRJEB26280, sample SAMEA2338667) | human gut metagenome | biome: human gut; feature: human-associated habitat; material: faeces... | reverse complement strand
TTGTTTATTTATACTTTTACCACTCTCATCGTTTATATTCCCATCCGGAGGGCTTTTTTATTTCATAGGGGATTTCATTGAAATTTCCTATGAAATGAAAAAGCTTCCAATCACATTTAGCACACCCGCAAACAGCATGACAATGATCGGGTCTTTTTTCTTTCTCAATAAAAGATAGATACAAACGATAAAAATACCACCCTGTATCCAGTTGATCTGTTGAAGATCTATATGACTTCCCTGAAAAAATGCCTGTGCAAGGATCGTAATTCCAGAAGTCAAGATCAGTGCGATCACCGCAGGACGTAAAGTATTTAACACCATTTGTATTCCTTCCATATGACGATATTTTACATAAAAATAAGCAATTGCTGTCACGATCACACACGCAGGGAATACACATCCCATCGTTGCACATAATGCTCCTTGCCACCCTGCGACTCTTATGCCCACGAAAGTCGCCGCATTAATTGTGATCGGTCCCGGTGTCATCTGCGAAATCGTTACGAGATCTCCAAATTCAGAGACAGACAACCAGTGATATACGTCTACCATCTGCTGCTGTATCATTGGCATTGCTGCATATCCGCCTCCGAAACTAAATGCTCCAATCTTTAAGAAACTTAAAAATAATTGCAGATAGATCATTTTCTGCCTCCTGTCTTCTTTCTTGAAATACCATATTGTACGATTCCAACTCCAATACATGCAAGAATAATGTAGATCACACTAATATCAAAGACATAACTTGCCATAAATGCCACAACCATAATGATCGCAAGTTCTATTCTGTTTTCCTTCTTACTTTGCCCTTTTGCCATCTCGTACACAACACTGATGATCACCGCGCCAACACCCGTCTGCATACCAGAAAGCATCGCTGCAACAATCCCGTTATCCCGAAATATTTCATAAAAAACAGAGACTACAGATATAATCAAAAATGGCGGTAGAACAGCTCCGAATACACTTACGATCACACCACTGATACCTGCTAATTTATAGCCAACAACGATTGCTCCATTCACTGCGATTGCTCCTGGGGCTGATTGTGCGATCGCCACCAGATCAAGCATCTCGTCTTCTTCGATCCAATGATATTCATTCACAAACTTCTTCTTCATCAAAGATACGATCATATAGCCGCCACCAAAGGTAAATGCACTTAAATAAAATGTTTCTATAAACAACCTCAATAATTTTTTCTTTTTTTTCATTCCTTTTTCTTCCATATGACATCTCCAGTCAAAAATCTTACCATTTATACTGGTGCAAACTGGCTGTTATATAATCTGGCATACGCACCATTTTTCGCTAAAAGTTCTTCATGTGTTCCCTGCTCCAAAATATCCCCATTTTCCATAACAAGTATCACATCCGCATTCTGAATCGTTGAAAGTCGGTGGGCTACGATAAAACTTGTTCTTCCTTTCATCATCGTTTCAAATGCTTTCTGAATTCGGAGCTCTGTCATCGTATCAATTGATGATGTCGCTTCATCTAAGATCAGCATTGGAGGAAGACTTAACATGATCCTTGCAATACAAAGGAGCTGTTTCTGTCCTTGAGAGAGATTTCCGCCACCTTCTGTAATGATCGTATCATAACCATCTGGCATTCGCTCGATAAATCCATGTGCATTGGCTTCTTTTGCTGCCATGATCATCTCTTCCTCAGTTGCATCTGGTTTTCCATAGCAGATATTTTCACGAATCGTTCCTGCTTTTAACCATGTCTCCTGAAGTACCATTCCATAACTGGATCGTAAACTTTCTCTCGTGACATCCCGGATATCATTTCCTTCCACCTTGATCATTCCTACATTCACATCATAAAAACGCATTAACAGATTGATCAACGTTGTTTTCCCACATCCTGTCGGTCCAACGATTGCAATCCGCTGTCCTGGTTCCACTTTCAGATTAAAATTCTGGATCAAAGGTACTTCTTTTACATAAGAAAAGTCCACATGCTCTAATTCTACATTTCCTTTCACATCCTGTAACGCCTTCGCATCTTTGGCATCAGGAATCATCGGCTCCTCATCTAACAATTCAAAAACTCTTGCCGCAGAAGCTAAAGAATTCTGAAATTCTGTGATAACCCCTGTGATCTCATTAAACGGCTTTGTATACTGGTTTGTATAACTTAAAAAACTTGATAACTGACCAACACTGATACTTCCGCGAATAACACTCATACATCCTGCGATTGCAACCCCTGCATAGATTCCTGAATACATAAATCTGGTTGCCGGATTTGTGATAGATGAGAAAAATGTCGCTCTTAAGGAGTAATATGCAAGATCATCATTGATCTGATCAAACTCTTCCTGTGCTTTTTCTCCATGATCAAACACTTTGACTACTTTAATATTTCCAAGCATTTCATTGACAAATCCTGTCATATTTCCTCTAGTCTGTGATTGTTTCCGGAACATATTAAAACTTCGCTTTGAGATAAAACTTGCGATAAAAAACGAAAACGGACTTAAAATAACAACGACCAATGTGATCCATGGATTGATTCCTAACATAAAACAAATGGTTCCAATGATCGTGATCACACCAGTAAATAACTGTGTAAATCCAAGCAGCAATCCATCCGTAAACTGATCAATATCCGTTACGATCCGGCTGAGCAAGTCTCCTAAGGAGTGTGCATCTACATAAGATAATGGCAGTTTCTGCAAATGCTCAAATGCCTGAATCCTTAAATCTTTTCCAATCTTATATGTAATCTGGTTATTGACATGATTCATCAGCCACTGCGCTGCTGCCGTCAATACGATACAGATCACGATCGTTTTTATAATACTTATTAATCTTGCAAAATCAACATTTCCTTTTGATATAATACAATCCACACCTTGTCCTGTCAGAATCGGAACATAAAGTGTCAGTACCACACTGATCACCGCCAACACTAAAGACGCAAAGATCAAAAATCGATAAGGCTTCATATATTCCATGATCCTTTGTAATGTCTTTTGTTTTTTGTCTTTCTTCATGATCTTATGCCTCCTCTCCTGCCATCTGTGATGCGCAGATTTCTTTATATACCTGATTCTCTTTTAATAGCTGTAGATGAGTCCCGATTCCTGCAATCTTTCCATCATCCAACACTAAGATATGGTCAGCATTACGAATCGTTGATACTCTCTGGGATACAAGAAATACTGTCATATTATCTGTATTTTCTTTGATCGCTTTTCGAAGTCTTGCATCTGTTGCAAAGTCAAGTGCGGATGCACTATCGTCAAGAATTAAGATCTCAGGTTTACGTACTAATGCTCTTGCGATCGTTAGTCTCTGTTTTTGTCCGCCAGATAAGTTTCCTCCATTTTGTTCAATTCTAAAGTCTAATCTCTGTTCCTTCTGATCAACAAATTCTCTTGCCTGTGCGATATCCAATGCCTGATAGATTTCTTCATCTGTGGCATCTTCTTTACCCCATTTCATATTATCTCTTAGGCTTCCTTCAAACAAAGATGCTTTCTGCGGAACAAATCCGATCTTTCCTCGGATAAATTCTGGTTTTAATTCTTTCTCATCAACTCCACGGTATAGAATTCTTCCTGATGTCACATCATATAATCTTGCGATCAAAGATACAAAAGTACTCTTTCCTGACCCTGTACCTCCGATCACCCCGATCGTTTCGCCTTCTTTCACCGCAAAATCAAATGGATGGATCGTCTCTTTTCTTGCACCATGATAGACAAACGATGTATCTTTAAACTCAAGAATAGGTGTATCTTTCTTCTCTTCTATATCTGTTTTTCCAGTTTCCTTCATGGATGGCTCTAATGCAAAAATCTGATCCACACGGTCAAGACTTGCAAACGCTCTAGATAAGATGATCAAAAGATTCGCAAGTTTTACAAGTTCTACAAGGATCTGTGACATATAATTGATCAGGGCAATGATCTGTCCTTGTGTTAAATAACCCAGATCAACCTGTTTTCCACCAGACCATAGGATTGCAATGATCCCCAAATTAATGATCATGTAAGTCAAAGGATTTAGTAACGCTGAAATCTTTCCAACGTGGATCTGTTTGTTATAAAGCTGTCCACTTTGTAATCTGAAATTTTCTTCCTCACTTCTTTGTCTGTTAAATGCACGGATCACACGAATTCCAAGAAGATTTTCCCTTGTACTTTTTAATACTCCATCGACCTGTTTTTGTACTTTCTTATACATTGGCATCGTGATCCATAAGATCAGTCCAACAACCACTGCCAATACTGTGATCGTAAATACAAAGGAAACCGCTGCCTTATGATCCACCGTAAATGCCATGAACATCGCACCAAATACAACAAATGGTGACCTTAAAAACAAACGCAGGAACATGTTAACTCCATTTTGCACCTGATTGATATCATTACTCATACGGTTGATCAGCGTTGATGTCCCAACCTGATCGATCTCCTGATAAGAAAATTGATTTATATGTGCAAACAAATCACTTCTCATCGACTTTCCTGTATACACAGCCGATCTTGCCGCAAAATACTGTGCTGTGATAGAAAATGAAAATCCAATGATTCCAAGTAAGATCAATAATCCTCCCATCTTCCACAAATATCCAATATCGTGATGTCCGATTCCTACATCGATCATGCTGGCAACGACCAATGGTACAAATAGTTCAAAACTAGCTTCCAGCATCTTAAATAATGGTGCAAGGATCGTAACACAAAGATGCTCCTTTAAATATCCTAGTAACCGTTTCATCGATTCGTACTCCTTCTTTTATCTTACTATTTTCTTTAGTATACACCATTTTATTTTTTATTTGAACATAGTCCCAGATATTTTACGAAAACAAAAAAGTACCGCTTAGAGCCAGGTAACATGCTCTAAACGGTACGGGGATGATTTATGGTTCAAAAAGAGTTATTTGTCTTCCTTTTGAACAGAACAATATCCTTGTGGGTGGCTGCTGTGCCATTTCCATGCGGATGCAATGATTTCTTCAAGATCTGCATGTTCTGGCTTCCATCCAAGGATATTCTTCGCTTTTTCACTGGAAGCGATCAAGACAGCCGGATCTCCAGCTCTTCTTCCTTCTTCCACAGCCTTGATCGGCTTTCCTGTCACTTTTCTGGCTGTTTCGATAACTTCTTTTACGGTAAATCCAACACCATTTCCAAGATTGAAGATGTTGCTTTCATTACCTTCCATTAAGTATTTCACTGCCAGAATATGTGCTTGTGCAAGATCTGTTACATGAATATAGTCTCTTACACAAGTTCCATCTTTTGTATCATAATCCGTTCCAAAGATACTGATTGCTTCTCTTTTGCCATTTGGCACCTGTAAGATCAATGGAATCAGATGTGTTTCTGGATTATGATCTTCTCCGATCTGTCCACTTACATGTGCTCCGCAGGCATTAAAGTATCTTAAAGATACATAACGAAGTCCATGTGCACGACCAACCCACTTAAACATCTTTTCCATGGAAAGTTTTGTCTCTCCATAAGTGTTTGTTGGCTCTGTGCGGTCTGTCTCTACGATCGGTACTTTCTCTGGTTCTCCATAAGTTGCTGCTGTTGAGGAGAATACGATCTTATCGATGCCATGTTCTACTAAGGACTGTACCATTGTCTTTGTTCCACAAAGGTTATTATCATAATATTTTAATGGATTTACCATACTTTCTCCAACTAAGGAGTTCGCTGCGAAATGGATCACTGCATCGATATCTTTTTCCTGATCTAGGACACTGTCTACAAATGCTTTATCTCTTAAGTCTCCTTTGTAAAACTTTGCTTTTGGATGAACAGCCTCAATATGTCCTGTTTCCAGATTGTCGATGATCACGACTTCTTCCCCTGCATCGATCAGTTCATAAACTGTATGAGAACCAATATAACCAGCTCCACCTAATACTAATATTTTCATCTGTCATTTCCTTTCTGAACTCAATTACAAAGTTGCAATAAATCGGTCAAATGCTTTTCTTCCTTCTTCCGTGCATTTATAAACTCCGGCATCTTCTAAAACTTTAACGAATACTTGTCCGATCTCTTCTTTTAAGATATCTTCTACATTTTCTTCATTGATATCTTCATATTTTTCTTTGATCTCATCAACCCATGGTGCATGTTTCTTAAGATCTTCATACTGGCTGACATCTTCACCCTTCACAAGACATTCACTTAAATGTTCCATCTCTGCTTTTAATCTGGATGGAAGTACTGCAAGTCCCATAACCTCGATCAGTCCGATATTTTCTTTCTTGATATGATGATACTCATTATGTGGATGATAAAGTCCTAATGGACATTCTTTCGTTGTGATGTTGTTACGAAGTGTCAGATCCAGTTCATACATATCGCCTTTTTTACGTGCGATCGGTGTGATCGTATTGTGTGGTTCTCCATCTGTCTCAGCAAAAATATATGCCTCTTCATCGGTATATCCACGCCATTTTTTCAAAATATAGTCTGCAAATTCAATGAGTCGTTTTTCATCTTTGCACTGAATACGGATTACTGATAATGGCCAATGAACGATTCCTGCTTTCACATCTTCGTATCCTGGAATGACAAATTCTTTCTCGATCGCTGCACGTTCCATGGCAAATTCATAATGTCCACCTTGGAAATGATCATGTGTTAAGATAGAACCTCCAACGATTGGAAGATCAGCATTGGATCCTAGGAAATAGTGTGGAAACTGTTTTACAAAGTCAAATAGTTTTGTAAATGCTGCCTTATCAATCTTCATTGGTACGTGCTGTCCGTTAAATACGATACAGTGTTCATTGTAGTATACATATGGAGAGTACTGGAATCCCCATTTGCTGTCATTGATCACAAGCGGCATAATTCTGTGGTTCTGTCTTGCTGGATGATTCATTCTTCCTGCATATCCTTCATTTTCCATGCAAAGCTGGCACTTTGGATAAGAACTTTGTTTTGCATTTTTTGCTGCTGCAATTGCTTTTGGATCTTTCTCTGGTTTGGACAGGTTGATCGTGATGTCGATATCTCCGTATGGACTGTTTACTTTCCATTTCATATCTTTTTTGACGCGGTCTCTTCGGATATAGTTCGTATCCTGACTGAATTCATAGAAAAATTCAGTTGCTTTCTTTGGACTCTCTTCGTAATAGGTACGGAATTCTTTGATGACCTGGCTTGGTTTTGGTGTCAGGATTCCCATTAATTTTGTGTCAAATAAATCTCTTGTCACGATATCATCACTTTTGATGATATAGCGATCATAAGCTGTATCTGTCAGACGATCTAAAATCTCTGGCAGGATGATTTCTTCTCCTTCAATATCAGGATCTTCATATTCATCTAATCGAAACACTTCCAGATATTGATTGATCGTATAGATTTCATCTTCTGGCATGATCAGTTTTTTATCAAGTCCATATGTTACAAGTTTTTTGATATCTTTTTGTAAATCCATCTTATTCCACCTCAAATCGATATGTTGTTACTGCTTCATATTCTTCGCCTTTTCTTAAAATTACCTTTGGTTCTTTTTCTATATGTATGGAGTTTGGTAAGAACTGGGCTTCTAAGGCAACACCATCTCTGTTTTCGTATGGTTTCCCACCTTTTCCATTACATCCGCCAGACAGGAAGTTTCCTGTGTATACCTGAATGCATGGAAGTGTTGTTGTCATCGTCATTTTTCTTCCAGTTTCTTTGTCATATAGAACTAACTGGTCATCTTCATCTTTTACCATGAAAGAATGATCATACCCTCCGGCAAGTTTTAACTGTTCATGATCATCGTTGATCCGCTCTCCGATCTCATGAAATTCTTTAAAGTCAAATGGTGTGTTTTCTATCTTTAAAAATGTTCCATTGGCAAGACAGTTTTCATCAACACATGCAATCTCATCCGCTTTTACCTTTAACTGATGATGATAAATTTTATCTTTTCCAGCAGATAAATTAAAGTAAGAATGATTTGTGATATTGATCAGTGTATCCTGATCGGATACTGCTTCATATTCCATTTTTAATGTATTATCGCATAAACGATACACAACTTTCAGATAAAGACTTCCCGGATACCCCTCTTCCATATCTGGTGAGAGATAGATAAAACGGATTCCATCTTCCAGCAATTCATATTTAAATATCTTTTGATTAAATCCTTTGATTCCTCCATGGAGAGAATTCTTTCCATTGTTTGCTGCCAATTCGTATGTCTTTCCATTTAATTCAAACTTTGCATCTCCGATACGATTTGCAACACGTCCGGCGATCGCTCCCATGTAACTTCCATCTCCATGCCAGCAATCTTCCACATTCTCAAATCCAAGAACAACATCCCCAAAGTTTCCTTCTCGATCCTTTGTAAATACAGATAATATATGACATCCAAGATTACTTGTGATCACTCTGATCTCATCGTTTTTTAATTCAAATAAGCAGACTCCGTTATCTCTTTGTTCTATCATTCTTACTTTCATCATCTTATAATACCTTCATTCCTCCGTATGGGCGTACTTTTAAGACATGACATGCTCCTTCACCAAATACATGTTCCATGTTCTTTTTGTACATACTAACAATATCATTTGGTACAAATGCCTGAATCGTTCCTGCAAATCCTCCTCCATGAACTCGGCTGACTCCTTTATCTCCTAAAGAAATATCACTGATCGCCAATCCGATTGATACACTCTGATTTGTCAGGTCGTGGCTTGAATATACATTTTGTAAATATTTAAAGGATGAATCACCAGATTCTTTGATCAATTTCTTAAATGTATCAAAATCTCCTTCTTCTAAAGCTTTTACCTGCTGATCTACACGTTTATTTTCCTCAAATAAATGCATTGCACGAAGAACTGCTCTATCTCCTAAGATTTCTCTGATCTTTGGTAGATTTAAGTAAAAATCATCTTTATCAACTTCTCTTAATGCTTCCTGATTAAAGTAATTGGCAACTTTTTTCATTTCATATGGAATTGCTGCATAATCATCTGTTAAATCTGCATGAGATCCTTTTGTATCCACAATGCATAAGCTGTGTCCATATTCTTCAAAATCAACGTCTACTTTTTTAATTTTTGGCTTCTTTGGATCTTCAAAATCAATATTGATCAGACCTCCAATGGAAGATGCCATCTGATCCATCAATCCACAAGGTTTTCCAAAGTATACATTCTCTGCATACTGTCCGGCCTGTGCCAAAAATACAGGATCAATCTTCATATCGTTATATAATCCAGATAAAATATTTCCGATCAATACTTCAAATGCAGCAGAAGATGACATTCCAGCCCCATTTAATACATCACTTGTTACATAAGCTTCAAATCCACCGATTTTATATCCTTCTTCTTTTAATTTAGAAGCAACTCCCTGAATCAGTGCCTGTGATGTTCCTTTTTCTGCTTTGGCTGGGTCAAAAGAACTAAGACTTACTATGATTCTTTCATATCCTTCTGATTTCAGATCAATCACATCATCATCTCTTTTTGCAACGATTGCGATCGCATCCAAGTTAATGGAAGTTGCAAGAACTTTTCCAAACTGATGGTCTGTATGGTTTCCTCCTACTTCACTTCTTCCTGGAGCACTATAGATTTCTACTTCTTTTTCTCCATAAATCTTTTCAAAGGATTCTAATGCTTTGATGTAGCGTTCCTGCTGATATTCAATCACTGCTTCATCTACATAAATATCTTTTAATAACTGATCATATTTTCCTTCTTTAAAAGCTTCTTCTAATTTTTTAATACTGTTCGGCATTGCGGTTTGCTCTCCTTTCTTCGATCGTCTGAATAACTTTCTTCATAAAACTGTCATCCAGATGATATGCTTTTTTATAAACTACATAGGCTACAAGCATGGACACCGCTGGGATCGCACACATTAAAAATCTGATAGAATTCAATGTCAGTGCTGACTGTACAGCGTTTGGATTTGGAATATATCCTGTACGTTCCAGTGCAAATCCAATGAAAAGTGATGTTAAAGCCGCTGTAAATTTTACGATCAATGTCTGTAAAGAGAATACAACGGATTCATTTCTTGTTCCCAGTTTGTACTCACCATAGTCAACAACATCAGATAAGAATACTGTCGCACATCCAAGTTCTAATCCTGTTCCTGTCTTTACAATCACTCCTGAAATTGCTGTTAATACAATGTTCTGTGGGCATACAAATCCAACAACTAATAATAATGCTAAACCAATAAATGGTAAAATACATGCCAGTAAAAATGATGTATGTCTTGATAATTTCTTTGCTACTTCTGGGAAGATGATCAATCCAACAACTTCTGCGATAGATGCACTGATCATAAAAGCTGATAACATGTTGGCATTTCCACATACATATGTAAAGTAGTAAACTGCAACACCCATGATAAACTGAATTCCTACATTATATAAAAGGATCAGTCCTACTGCTGACTGTAACTGGTCATTTCTCTTAATGATTGAGAATACATCTTTAAAAGAAATCTTCTCACTTGGTGCATTGTTTTCTTTTACTTTTAAGTTGCAGACTGCAACTCCGATCGTAAGAATAAATGTTCCTGCAATGATCATAGCAAAACGATGATATCCGATATATCCTCCACCTAAGGCTGCAATGATCTGAACACCGAATCCTGCGATGACTAATGACTGTCCAATACTTGCGAAAATTCTAGGTAAAACGGAAACAACTTCTCGTTCGTGTGGATCTGATGTAAGGTTTGGAATTACGGACCAGTATGGAATATCCATGATCGTATAAGTCATTCCCCATAATACATAGATCACTGCAACGAAGATGCAAAGTGAAGTTCCTGTTAATTTAAAGTCAGTAAATAATACGACAAAGACAACGGAATTGACTAAAGTTCCGATCACTAGCCATGGTACGAATTTTCCAAAGCGTGATCTTGTGTTATCTACGATCATTCCCATAAACAGATCGTTAAATGCATCCCAAAGTTTTGCTACGAAGAAAACGATTCCTACAAAACCCGGTGATACTTTCAACACATCCGTAAAGTAGATCATAGCGAATGTCGCCATCATTCCATAAATTAAATCTTTTCCCAATGCTCCAAATGCAAAAGTATATTTTACTCTGCCTGGAACCTTTCCATTAGTTGTTCCCATTTTTCTTTCCTCCTGTTTTTAGTAAGCTGTCTTTGATACTTGTATAGTAAAACTTTTTAGTAAAATTGTCAATATGTTTTTACTAAATTTTTTACTTTTATTTTACTAAATTTACTTTTGTGCTTTTCTCTGTTATAATGAGATAAATTAATATTTATGAGAAAGGATTTTATCTCCATGGCAACAATCAAAGACATTGCACAGAAAGCATCTGTTTCTGCTGCAACTGTATCAAGAATTTTAAACCAAGACGATACCCTGAGTGTAACCGACGAAACAAAACAGCGCGTTTTAAAGGTTGCCCAGGAATTAAATTATACAAAGCATCTAAAAAATACCGTTGAAAAATCGATTTCTATCGGTATCTTTCAATGGTATTCTGTCTTTCAGGAACTGGAAGATCCTTATTATCAGGCAATCCGTGTCGGTATTGAAAAATATTGTGCCGATCATAATATCCACGTTGTCCGTGCTTTCCAGAGCGATTGCAATTATCCTGACACACTCAAGGATCTTCAAGGTCTGATTTGTATTGGTAAATTTAATAAATCTCAGATTAAGTCTTTTCAAAAACTTAATTCCAACACTATTTTTGTCGATATGAAGACACCAAAGATTTATTGTGATACGATCAATCTTGATTTCCAACAGGCAGTTACTGAAGCACTAGATTATTTGTATGATCTTGGCCATCGAAAGATTGCTTATCTTGGCGGGAAGGAAGTTCTCGCTGATAACAGTGTATATTTTGAAGAACGTAAAGATACCTTCATCAACTTCTGCCAGGAACATTCCATTGACCATGAATCTTTTATTTATGAAGGAGATTATTCTGCTGAATCCGGATATAGCATGACAAAACAAATGATTGCTGATGGCGACCTTCCAACCGCTATTTTCTCTGCCAGTGATCCTCTTGCAATCGGTGCAATGCGTGCTTTATATGAGAATGGTTATAAAATTCCAGATGATATATCCATCATTGGTTTTGATGATATCAGCGTTGCAAGTTTTTCAAACCCTCCGCTGACAACGATTCATACACCGGCTGAATTTATGGGAGAATATGCTGCTCATTATATTTTACTTCGGACAAAAGAGGATTCTCTGAATCAGCAAACTCCGATTCGTCTGACACTTCCATGCAATCTTATTGTTCGTAACTCTTGTGCTGCTCCGCGCAAACAGTCATAATATTTAGTAATATTTTTACTTGTTTTTCTAAGCATAGAAAAAACTGCATGCGGTCAGCATGCAGTTTTTCCCAAGAAGGAGTAAAAAGTTAATAGGTAAAATTTATTTATGAAAATGGATTCTCAGTCTTATAAAGCATATTCTTTGGCTGATTAAATCCAATCTCATCGACATCAACACCAATGTATTTGAATACTTCATATAAAGTTTTTCCAAAATGACCAAAAGCAACAGCTCCATGGTGTGGGAAATTCTTTTCGATCAGTACATGGCGGTAAAATCTTCCCATTTCTGGGATAGCAAATACACCAATAGATCCGAAAGATCTTGTTGCTACTGGAAGGATTTCTCCTTGTGCAACGTACGCTCTTAATTTTGTATCTGCTGTACTTTGTAAACGGAAGAATGTAATATCTCCTGGCGCGATATCACCTTCTAATGTTCCCTGTGTCACTTCTTCCGGTAATGTTCTTGCCATGATCTTCT